>Ga0098055_1002175_pt1 | contig 10271 bp, 13 predicted proteins | sample 17_taG_FD_75107 | JGI IMG/M metagenome (GOLD analysis project Ga0098055, IMG submission 75107) | Marine viral communities from the Subarctic Pacific Ocean - 17_ETSP_OMZ_AT15314 metaG | ecosystem: Environmental > Aquatic > Marine > Oceanic | place: Pacific Ocean | collected 2015-01-18 | reverse complement strand
TTTCTATAATCGCCTCACCAATGATAAGTTTATTCCCAAGCTAAAGAAGATTGATATGTGTGAGAATTTGTCTTTTGAAGAGGTCATTGCAAAGTACGACTCTCCCACTACATATTTTTATGTTGATCCTCCCTACTGGAGCACAGAATTATACTATAGTTTGCACCGTTTCGGCAAGAAGCAACATTATGAACTGATGAACTGTCTTCACAATATGCAAGGTAAGTTTTCTCTTTCTTATTATGACTTTTCTGAACTAAGTGATATGTATCCCAAAGATAAATTTAGTTGGGAAACAAAAGAGTTTGTCAAGCCTGCAGGAGCTACAGAAGGTGTGGAACAATCTACAGGTGAAGAAGTTTTAATTATGAATTATTAAGTTTCATCGTAGTTGCACGATAGTGTTTTGGACGCTAGTGATCCACACTATATAGGAAGGGACGGTGATAAGAACAGAGCTGAGAAAAAATAAGTACTGTAACTTTTCAACAACTTTTTTCATTTTATTTACTCTCCTTTTTGTTGTGTACCATTATTGATACATAATAAATATGGGGAAGCAAGTTTTAATATAAGGCCATGTATGAAGTGCAATATACAAGATGAACTGCAGATAGATTTACCTGAGAGCCTTTCTGGTAGTGTTGATATGTTTAACACAGAATGGGACACCGACACAGGGCAGGCTTGGGAGTTAAAGAATTTTATTAAACTAACAAAAGATAAAAAAAGTTTATGGGATGTAGGTGGCCACATTGGCTTTTTCTCTTTTACTTTTTTGGTCAACAATAATGATGACGCTACTAAGAGCTTCAGATGCTTTGAGCCTTCTCCTTGGAATAATGATGTTTTTAAGAAGATAGCAAGTCATAATAAAGATGATGACCGATATAAATCGTTTAAACTATTTAACATTTTAGTGGGAGAAAAGGAGGATGAAAAAAATTATATTGTAGAGGAGCAGGCGGAAACAATAGCTATCCTATATGAAAGAGATGATCCTTTTTATAGGGTACAGACGAATGCGGACATTCCTTGGGAAGAAAAACCTAAAATACAAATGCAATGTTTAGATAGATATTGGCTTCATTGCCAAGAAACAAATGATGATATTGCTGATGTTGTTAAAATAGATGTAGAGGGATATGAGTATAGAGTAATTCAAGGTGGAATTAACTTCTTTAAAGAAAAAAGGCCTTTAATGTTTTTAGAAGTTCATCCTCACTTGTTGAATATGTATAATAACACTATATTAAATGTATACGATATAGTGACTAAAGAAGCCAAGTATAATTTCTTTAACAATAAAATGGAATTAATACGATCCAAAGATGAGTACATTAAGCTTTTTTCTAACAAGAAAGAAGTTAGATTAATTTGTTCACCCCAAGAGAGGGGAGAGGTGCTATGAACCTGTACGGCGACGGTTACCGATGCTAGAACTTATTTTGTTGATATTTATAAGTAGTATTGCTATTTTTTTGGGAATATTGTTTTATAGAAGTTTAAATAGATTAACCTTCTACGAAGATCAATACGATGATATTTATGGAAGGCTGCTACGATTTTCTCAAACATTAGACAATGTGTTAGAAAAAGAAATCTATAGCAGCGAGCCTGTAATACAAGACCTAATAGAACAGATGCAAGAACTACAATGGTTTATGTCGCACCTGCAAGATAATTATCGTTTTAATTCACTAGCAGAGAGTACTGAAGATGAAGCAACTTGAGAAACTAAGAGAAATAGAATTGTTTGAAGGCAAGAGCCTAGATGATATTTTTAAAGTTATCTACGAACAATCTATTGATCAGCAGAAAGAAGCAATGAGCACGTTCAAGAAGATGAATGAATTTGTTCAAGACGCAGAAGACGCGTTTATGTCTGGAGATAAGGCCGCTCCATACTTAGACAGCGCACATAAGGCTACCGAGAATATAATCAAGATGGTTACAGCGTCACAAAAGATGGTCTCTCAAGAAGAAGAAACACAAGTTTCAATGTCCCAATCAGACATCCTGTCTGTATTAGATAGTCAAGGTATTGCTCCGTCCCGATTTCTTGATGATTCTGATGACTCAGATGAAGAAAAAAATAACGAAACACAACCAGATTTTAGTGCCAACTTTACGGCATTAAAGAAGCAATCCCAACAATAATTGTTGATGTAAACTAATTCCCCTAAAAAGGAGATGATTGTATGAAGAAGTTCATTATGGCAGTCGTAGCGTTTGCTATGCTGCTTGTCGGCAATACAGCAGCTTTTGCAGGACCGGAGCTGTCGGTTGACACTTTTAGTAGACACGTTTGGAGAGGTGCCGCTGGCCCCTCTGCTATTTCGGTCCAACCTACTTTGGATCTTGTGTCTTTCGATTCTAACATTGGTGCCGCAAGCGTAAGTGTTTGGGGTCAGATACCTATCAATGGTGATGACACTGAGTACGACATTACTCTCGCACAAGAGGTTGGCGAGTATGGCACTATTAACATAACCTCTTATTATTATGATGGTCCATTTCTTGAATCAGATAGTCACGACATTGAAGTGGGTGTTGATGGTTCATTTAATGGTGTAGATTTATTTGTAGGTAGATTCGTTAGTGGTGATACTGTTAAGGATGACACTTACATTGAGATTGGTTATGAGTTGGATGGCTATAATTTTCACATAGGCGCAGGTGATGGCGCTTATACTGCTGAGGGCGATAGCTTTCAGTTGGTAAATGTTGGCGTAAGTGTAGCAACTGAAGGAGGCTATGGTGCTTCTTTTATTTACAATCCAGACTCGGAGACTCCGTATTTCGTAGTGTCAAAGTCTTGGTAATATAAAATGACCGCAGCAGAACAAGACTATTTGTTGGGACTCGACCTAAGTACGTTCTGCTGCGGTTTTTGTGTTTGGAACCTCTCTGAAAACAAGTTTGAAACCGCAGGACATATCCCCTTAAAAAATTATAAAAATTGGCTTGACAAAGTTGATCAAGTTGCTTATATTATAGAAGAGATTAAAGATAGTACTAATTCTATAAAGCATGTAGTGGTGGAAGATATCATTACAAAATTTATATCTGGTAAGTCAAACATAAAGACCATTATAAAGTTAGCAGGATTTAATCATGTTATACAGCGAAAGTGTTATGAAATTTTTGGAACCCCACCTTCCTTACTTAATGTTATTCGTGCCCGTAATTTGGCCGAGTGTAAGGTTCCCAGAGGTTCCAACTCCAAAGAATACGTCCTCAAAAGAATAGTAGAATTACACCCCGAAGTAAAGACTATGCTCCCTTTGATGAAGACAAAACCAGAGTTTGCGAAAGAGGCGTTTGATGTTGCAGATGCCATTGTTGTGGCACGAGCAGGCGCCGCAGAAAGAAGTATGAATGTTTGAGATAAACAATAGAAAGTTTATGCAATGTCTGACACTTTAAGTGTTTTAATTTCAGCTCTTGGTAATCCTCAGCGACCAAATAATCCAATAGATAAAAAAGGTAATGTGTACTTTCATTGCCCATTCTGCGATCATAAGAATAAAAAACTTACAGTTAATGTAGAGAAAGGGTTATGGAATTGTTGGGTATGCGAACAAAGAGGTAGAACTTTATCGCGGTTAATGATAAAGAGCGGAAACCCACAGCAAGCCGAATTATTAAATACTTACGTTAAGCCGCAGCTTGACATTGATAACTTGTTTGGACAGAATGATGTAAAGGAAATAAAACAAGTAGTCACTTTACCCAAAGGCTTTGTTCCTATTTTCAAGAACATAAATAAAGTATTCTTTCAAGCTGCTTTACAATATCTGCAAAAGAGGGGGTTTGAAAAGGGAGACATACTCAAGTATGATATTCATTATAGCATAACAGAACAAAGAGTATTGTTTCCAAGTTATGATGATAATGAAACTCTAAACTATTATGTTAGCAGGTCAATCAGGCCTGACGAGAAAATGAAATATAAGAACGCTACGGTTCCTAAAAAAGATGTTGTCTTTAATGAACACTTAGTTGAATGGGACACGGAGCTGTACTTAGTAGAGGGAGTGTTTGACGCTATTATTTCTCGAAAGAATGCAGTCCCTATTTTGGGATCTTCTATCAATGATGAGTTTAAATTATTCCGAAAAATCATTAAACATAAGACCCCAGTAGTAATAGCATTAGATGCCGATGCGAGAAAAAAGGCCTTGGCAATGGCTGATAAATTTATTATATTTGGTATAAATGTTAGGTTTATAGATTGGAAAGAAGGAGAAGATAGAGACATAGCTGAAATAGGTAGTGAAGAGTTTATGAAAATAGCATCAAGTGGCGCATTAAGAAACGTAGAGTTTAAGGATACCATCAAGGAGAGAATGTTTAGATAATGATTATTGCTCATTTAAGTGATATACATATTCGTAAAACACGCAGACATACAGAATATAGTAAAGTATTAGAAAACCTAGTAGGCAGCTTAGAATCTTTTAATGTAGATAGGGTTGTTATAGCTGGCGATTTGTTGCATAATAAAACTGATTTATCTCCCGAAGCTGTAGATTTAGCAGGACAATATCTCAACGCTATTAGTGAGATAGCTCCTATAGATATAATCTTAGGAAACCATGACTGCGTAATCAATCAACATAACCGTTTAGACAGCCTTACTCCCATTATAAGACTACTTCAAGACAAAGGTAGACCAATACACTTCTATACAGAGAGTGGGCTGTGCGACATTACAGACACTCTGGCGTATGGTATTTTTGCCATTCAAGATGGTAAGAATGATTGGCCTATTGAGTTTGATAGACAAGAAGGGAAAAAGTACGTAGCGTTGTATCATGGGGCCTTAGATGGCAGCAAGACTAGTGCGCATCATCATATTGAAAGTGAAGTAGATAAGAGTGTTTTTCGTAACTATGACTTTGGAATGCTGGGGGATATCCACTCGCGACAAGCGATGATTCTAGATGAGAACGGCAAAGTCAAGGTTGCTTATGCTGGCTCTCTTATTCAGCAAAACTTTGGAGAAGAAGTAGAAAAGGGTTTTTTGATATGGAACTTAGATGAAAACAAATGCTCTTTTGTAGAGGTGGCCAATGAATGGGGGTTCAAGACTTTTAGGTTAGATCAAAAAGCTATTGACAATATAAACAACTTAGATTTTGATTTGCCATCTAAACCATATATTCGCATCCTTTTAGGATCTAATGAATATAGTGTGACTACAGCCAAGCATGTAGAGTCTGTTTTGAGGAAGAAATACAAACCCGAAGGTTTGTTTATTGAAGTAGATGTACAAGATACAGTTGGTGATTTATCATTATCTGGTAAGACAGAAAATGTAACTGACCTAAAGGCACAACAAGATCTTTTGAAACAATACTTTGCTAAACGACCTACGGTATCCGAGCAAGAAGTAAATGAAGTGTTAGCGATACATAAAGATTTTTATAATACTTCTGCCAGTGATGAGTACGATACTTATGGCGGCAGAAAATGGGTAATACATAAGATGATGTTTGAGAATGTATTTTCTTATGGCGGCCATAATGTTATTAACTTTGACAAGTTAAAAGGATTGACAGGTATTTTTTCTCCTAATGCTTCTGGTAAGTCTAGCATTCTTTATACTATTCTCCAAGGGTTCTTTAATAGTAGCAATAGAACCGGTGGGAGGAATGTAGCTGATGTTATTCATAAAAATAAAGATGAGGGGTTTATTGAAATAGATTTTTCAATAGATGATAAACATTATGTCATTGAGAGAAGGTTCAAGAGAAATAAAAGGAACCCTAATAGAGCCAACAATAAAGTTGAACTGTTCCAAATCATAAATGGCGACAAGGTTAATGTTAGTGGTGATGCTAATGTTAGGGAAACAGAAAACACAATTCGTTCATTACTTGGTTCATATGAAGAACACACTATGACTACCTTTAGTCAACAGTTTGATATTACTCGCTTCATTGATCATGGCCAGACAAATAGAAAAGATCTACTAGCAAGATTTTTGGGACTACATGCTATTGATGACTTGCAGAAATCTATTAGAGATGAAACCGCCTCTATCAAGGCCGTACTAAAAGACTATCAACAAAATGATTATCCCTCTATCCTTAATCAGTTTGAAGAGAAACGAAAAGAAACTGTTGAGCAATTAGCAACACTTAATGAAGAAAGAGAGGAACTAAACAGTAAGATAAAAAAAGAGAGCAAGAATAAGGAAAAGCTTGTAAAGTCTTTGCATCCTGTAGTTGAAGGATTAAGATCTTTATCTTTTATTGAGGCAGACATTGATACCTCTAATAAAGATATAGTAAAGTTAGAAGAGAGTTGGGAGTCTAATCAAAAATCAAAAGTTGATCTAATGAGTAGGTCTTCTTATCTTGGGGAAGAACTAAGTAGACTAAATGAAGAAATACCTTTTGAGGAAAGAAAAAAGACTTATTACAGTTACAAAGAGTCAGCTGAAGAATTGCAAACTGAATGGAAACTAAGAAGCCAGATTGCTCGCACCAAAGAAAAGCAAATAAAAATCTTAGATAAACATGATTGGTTTGAAACCAACGATACTTGTAAAAAATGTTCGTTCCTTACTGGGGCTTTTGTTGCGAAGAAGGAACTTGTTGATGAACAAAAATGGCTTGATAATGCCGCTAACAATATAAGTGAGAATAATAATGCTTTAGATACTTCAGTTTTTCCTCAAGAAGAAAAAATGTATGAAAGTTATACGAAAGAGAGTAGTGTAATAGGCACCAAACTAGAAAACGTAGATGTAGTCTCTGAAAACATAAAGTTGCAATTGGAGCTACAACGAAATAAACTTGGAGCATATAATAAGGAAAAAGAAATTTATGGCCAAAATGAAGATGCGTTGTCTAATAATGTAAAGGTGCAGGAAAAGATAAGTAAGTTAGATACTGTTATTGTGGGATTAGATAATGGTCTTCAAAACAATAACGATGAGTTGACAAAGGGTAATAGTTTTCTAGGTCAAATTAGTCAAAAGATTACAGACCTAGGTGGCAACATAGAGGTACTAAAGGAAATAGAGAGAAGGTATAGCTCCCATGCCTTACTGATGGATGCGTTTGGGAATGATGGTATTCCGTTAATGATTCTAAATAAGGCAGTTCCTCTTATCAATAATGAGATAAGAAAAATACTAAGCAACATTACAAACTTTGAGGTCTTCCTTGAGGTAGATACAGAGGCGCATGATTTAAGTATATTTATTGATGATGGTACTTCTCGTCGCCGTGTAGAGTTAGGGTCTGGAATGGAAAAAACACTGACAGCTCTAACTATTCGATCTGCTCTATCCAATATTAGTTTATTGCCCACTTGTAATCTGTTTGTTATAGATGAAGGTTTTGGTACCCTTGACTCTGAAAACATTAATCACATGAACATGCTCCTTGGATATTTGAAGAGTAAGTTTGAAAATGTACTAATTATTTCACACATTGAAAGTATGCAGGACATTACTAACAATGTTATTAACATCAATAAGAACGAAAAGGGTTACTCAAGTATTAAGATTATGTAATATTTATAGTACACCTAATAAGGAGAAACCAGATGAAAACTTTATTAACAATGGTTTTGACGATAGGATTGTCGTTGACTAGCGCAATTGCTCAAGAACCACCGCAGCGTGTAACTGATTGTGATAACACTGAAGTGGCGGCGCTTGCAAAGCGTGGACTAATACATCAGAACTTCCCTCAACCCCATCGTGGATTGTTGGGCAGATTGGACATTAGCTCCGAACAATGGGGTAGAATAAAAGCTGAAAGAATCAAGTTTGGTCGAGTAATGAAAATAGCTCGTAATGATTTAGGGGATAGCATAAATGTTATTCTTAGTCCAGAGCAACGAGAAGCTCTTAGGAGTCAACGAAAAAACCGGCGACACAAAGGCAACATGCACCGGCATCACCATAATAATATCAGAAAGCACGGAGTGCCAGCAGAATGGAAAAATTGGGATGATGTTGCTAAGCGTGAATGGAAACAAGAACGCAAAGCTGAATGGCGTGCCAAGCGTGAGCAAAGAAAAGAACAGTACGAAACTAGTAAACCAGAAACTAAAACAGAATCAACCGCAAAGGATTAAGGAGGATAAGTTATGATTAAAAGAATAAGTGGGTTTTTAGGTATGTTTTTGGTGATGGCGTTAGCTATGGAAAACCCATTAGTTTTTGTTAATGTGCCATCATTAGTTATTGTTTTTGGATTGACCTTTTTTGCCTTAGTAGCGTCTGGAAATAAGATAGTGTCGTTACTATCTTTACTGACACGTAAGGATGTTTCACCCGATGAGCTGCACGATGCATCTTATACTGTTTATATGGCTGGACGCTATAGCATGAGTGCTGGTGTAGTGGGGGTTTTGATTGGAGTAGTATTAATGTTGGGCAGTATGAACGACCCAGCCGCTATTGGGCCATCAATGGCTGTAGCCTTGTTGACCGCTCTTTACGGAACAATTCTTAAGTATTTTGTTTATGCACCTATTCTTCATCATATTGATGCACAGATATCAGAATCGCATAAAGAAAATGATACAGAATTTTCTGACGAGGGGCAAGAATGATAAATGTTTTAACAGGATTAGCTGGTAAACTTTTACCAGAAGCTGGTAAGATTTTAGATGAACTGATTACTAGTGGCGAAGAGAAAGCTGCCGCTAAGCAGAAGTTGGAAGAGCTATTTGTTAAGGCTGAGGCTGATGCACAGAAGGAAGTTACGGCTAGGTGGGAGGCAGATACTAAAAGTGGTAATTGGTTAGCGGCTAATATACGGCCGCTAACCCTTATTTTTCTCACTGCTGTATTTAGTTTGTTGTCTATTACGGATGGCAACATAGGTGACTTCACTATTGGTGCGGCCTATGTACCAGTTTTTCAAACATTGTTGTTAGCTGTATATAGTAGTTACTTCGTTGGCCGCAGTATTGAGAAGGTAAAAGGGAAGAGCGATCCCATCAAAGAAAAATAAATTAAAAAAGGAGAAAAGAAGGTGAAGCGTTTGGGGCAATTGGTGTTCATAGGGGTAGCAAGTATTTGTTTGAGTCAAGACATTTTATTTTTAAGTAAATCGCAAAAAGAAGCACCAAAGGTTTGTGTAGATAAACGAGCTGGCTCAGCCGGCAAAAACAAGAATATTGATGACTTATTTATGCAGTTCCTATTAAAATAAAAATACGGCAAATGAAAATGAAAAAAATACTTATAGCTTTTATGGCAGTTTTAATAACCACTGTTTCTGCACATGGCCACCATGATGAAGTGAAGGTCATCGTTCCGATTATGCATGAGGGGTGGAACTTACTTGGTTTTTCATTACAACCTCATGTAACTAATGATAGTATTGTTAGTAGTGGGTATGATGCTATAATGTATGCAGCGTTGGATAATAGAGTTTTTTATTTTTATCAAAATGGCTACGCTCTAGCAGATAGTTTTATTATAGGTGAAGGTTTTTGGTTGAAATCTTTTGCACATGCTCCTCTTATACAACAAGGGACCGCCTCTGAAAAGAGAATACATATTTTGCAAGAGGGGTGGAACCTTGTATCTCCTTTAGAAAAAGAAATTCACCCACTGTTGTTAGTGTACTCTCACCAAAATATTGATTCTATTTGGGGATGGGATTATAATAATCGTCAGTATAAAGATATGCTAGCAAGACAAGAGTATTTGGTGCCAGGATATGGTTATTGGATGTATACAACACACGGTGATACTTTGTTTTATGATGGCTTTAGCAATCAGGCACCACCCCCAGCCCCTGCAAAATTAGTGGCAATAAAAAGTAAAAAGTCACCACCGATGCCGCCGGCATATGTAGAAACAAAAACATGGGGCGAAATTAAAGGAGGTAAAGTCTGGATAAAGAAAAAGTAAATCATCCCGATCATTATAACAATGGCAAGTACGAAGTAATGGATGTGATTGAAGATGCAGGTTTTGGTGAAGGTTTTTGTTTGGGTAATGCTTTGAAGTATATTCTAAGAGCCAAACATAAAGAGAACTACATAGAAGATATAAAAAAGGCTCATTGGTATTTAGAGTACCTAATCCAAAGGAGTGAAAGTGGAAAATAAAACAGGTTTTATAGCCAGCACTTTTGACATTTACCATCCTGGTTATGCGTTAATGTTAAAGGAATGTAAAGACAATTGTAACTACTTAGTGGTAGGGTTGCATGAGAATCCAGCATGGGAAAGAGATGGTAAAAACTCTCCAATTATGAGTTTAAGTGAACGATTTATTTTATTAA
>Ga0098055_1002174_pt1 | contig 10277 bp, 13 predicted proteins | sample 17_taG_FD_75107 | JGI IMG/M metagenome (GOLD analysis project Ga0098055, IMG submission 75107) | Marine viral communities from the Subarctic Pacific Ocean - 17_ETSP_OMZ_AT15314 metaG | ecosystem: Environmental > Aquatic > Marine > Oceanic | place: Pacific Ocean | collected 2015-01-18 | reverse complement strand
CTGTTCTTTTGATAACATAAGCAATTGCATTAAATCTTTTTCACTTGCATTATCATACTCATCCCCTATGGTACTCCAATCAATCCATGTTTGATACCAATGTTTTTTCTTACACTCTCTTAGCGTTTTCATAAATTAAATTTTTTGTTTACAATTATTATATAGAGATTTTCTAATTTGGTTTAACCTAGATGGTTCAAATCAACATTTACATACCTTCTGGCGAAGGCAATGAAAAGTTGTTTGAAGTGGTGTAAACACCTTTGAATGGTTTGCAAGAATAAATTTTGTTGATGTTGAATAAAAAAAGGTAAACTTAGTTACCAAGCGAAAACTCCCAGTACTCGTAGTGTACTAGTATCCCCTATAGAATTTTTATCTTCTATGACAATAAGTTACCTTATTGCGATATTAACCTAGAACTTCGTTACTGCCGTACGTTAGTTTATTTCTAAACCTACACCTGCATTGGTCCCCTATGTTTCCAACCCAGTAACTTATATCTTAGGCAATTTTTTAACGCTATCGGGGACATTCAGTTGAATTAACCTAAACCCGACTTCTAATCTGCTGTAATCTTTCGATCCTTTCTCGCTTTGACAGATGAACCTTGCAAGGGTACGTTGTTTATTATATATCAATTTTAGAAATAGTTTTTTGAAGAAGGCAAAAAAAAGAAGGACCCCTATGCCAGAGATCCTTCTAAATCAAAAAATAATTTATAAATGTCGCCAATCAACTCGACAATTAAAAAAGTTCGTTTCATAGGGAAAGGCGAACCATACCTTTGTTTATTATATATTGGATTACAAAATAGTTTAAGCTATTCTAATTCTTAATTCACCAGAGTTAGCATATACACCACCTAAAGGAATTCCACCTGCAGCTGCATCTGCATCATCTACAAAATCAATGTTAGCATAATTTTGAATCTGTAACATGTTTACTGTTACTGTATCTGCTGTGGATGCTACTACATCTCTTCCTAAAGCTACAGCGTTAGTAGCAGTTGCTTGAGTACTTCTACCAATTCCAATTGCTCCATTTCCAGTTACTGAAGATACTCTACCAAAAGCTATAGCATCTTCTTGACTAGCAGCAGTACTTTGACCTATTACAATTGCTGCTTTTCCAGATGCAGCTGCATTAAGTCCTGCTGCAAAAGATGAAACACCAGTTGCATCTGCGTTATTACCTATTGCAGTTGCATAATCTCCAGCTGATGATCCTCCTAGTCCTATACATACTCCGCCAAGTGTTGGTGCATTTACAGTAGCATTTTGACCAATGGCAATACCACCATTCCCAGCTCCTGTTACTTCTGCTCCATCACCTATAGCAATAGAATCTTCCTGTGCTGCATTAGCGGCAACAGTAGTTAGAGAGGATGCTGATTGCATAGAGTCTGTACCAGTTCCACTTTCTAAACCTGCACCTCCAGGTAATCCACTTACTGTAGATCCTGTAAAGTCAACTGTTCCACTTACAAAGTTTGTTGCGGTGTTACTCATTTCAATGTTTGTAGCTCCACCTACACCATCAGTGATAGCTTTTGCAGTACCAGATAGTCCTGCGTTGTCTGTTGTTTTAATCAGTCCTTGATAACTTTGATCAATCTGATTTCCTGTTAATGCTGCCATATTTTTTAATTTGTTATGTTATGTTTTTATAATTTGTTGTTCCTTGTCCAACTAATATACCTTCTTTTTTAAGCTTATAGTTTACTTCAGTGTTCCAATATAGATAGGAATTAATTGTTGGAAATAAAGCTGTACCAACTCCGTCTATAAGTGTTATAGGTGAAGTATGCGTTACTTGTTCTATTTCTAATTCGTAATCTCCGTTAAATGATTGTGGATCTGGTCCTACAGTAACATCGTAAGTTACATCATCTTGTCTGCATTGTATATTTAATTCCATATTAGTAATAAGATTTTGTTGCGTTCCACACGTCTTGTATTTCACTTGTCGTTAGTTCTTGTGTATAAACTTGCAGATGTCCTAAACTTCCACTAAATGGATCGTTAAAACCTGTTGAGAAAGGTTGTACACCAAACGTCCAAGGAGATGCAGAATCAAATGGATTACCACTTGTTGGAGTAGCTGTTCCACTTCCATAAGAGTTATATGAAGTTATTGGATCACCTATAGTCATTGTTTGTAAACCAGTTGTAGCATTATAAGTTAATGCCATCATTGCCCATACACTAGCACCAGGTTGAGTAACTTGAGCTCCTACTCCATTCCAACCTCCGTTGGTACTTACATAAGAATTCCAATTACCTCCGTTTTGTTCATTAGCAATAGATCTGTTAGCGGCACCACCAATTGTATCATTCCACTTAAACATAAATGATCTTCGGTTCGTGTCAGCAACATTAATCCATTGTATGATTGTAACATCTGATAGCGGATCTCCAATGTCTCCCCATTCAATTCTATTATTACCAGTTCCTGTAAAAGTGTAATAAGTTCCGTCGTGACCTACATTAGTTGAGGTTCCGTCATTTCCATTTCCACTTGCATCAGGTACTGTAGTTCCTGCTGGTGCAGTTGATGGATCTATAGAGAATAATGGAACTGGTCCAACTGGAGCTGCTGCCCATAACCTAGTTTCATTTTCCCATACTAATGTATCTAAATTCCAAATAAATGGAGGAGTAGGTATTGTTCCGTTACAAGCATCATCGGCGATTGCATACCACCAAGAACCGTTTACAGGTTGAGTGATACCATAATAATTTGCTAATGCAATTACCCATGAACTATTCACAGGTTGTGTTATTCCTAATTGCTCACATAGAGTCTGTAGCCAGGATCCGTTTTCTATTTCTGTTGCTCCTAATGCGATTGCGTATGCAGAGATCCAACTTCCATTATAAGGAGCTGTTACTGTGCCACCGCTTGCGCATTCAACATAGTCTTTAGTTACTGATTTAATATCCATACGTTATGAAATATAATTTGTGTTTGTGTTGTTATCCTTTTAGCTTTGCTACTGCATCTATAACTCCTTGTGTTCCTATATAAACTGTAGCAATGATTACCCAGTCACCACTTGTTAAGTCACCAAAGATTGCTAATGCTGTTGCTGTACAAAAAACAAAAAGTTTTTTACTTAGCCAAGAGTTTAGAATTTTGTCTACTTTTCCCATTCTCATTTAAATATATTTTTAGTTTGCTTATGTTCTTACGGGTCAACTGTGATTGACGTGGAAGGACCACAGTCTGAACATTCTCCATATCTTTCTTCATAGTAGTTTAAATTATTTCTAGGTACAACCAATCCGCTAAAATAAGGATTCGCTTTATTTGGCATCATACCGTCTGTACCAGGATTCTGATAAAAAGGAAATAAGTTTGGATTATCTAAAAAGTATTTAAGTAATCTCTTATTGTAAAATTCTGCTGTGTCTAAGGTACTTTGTCTTAGGTACTGTAGCTCATCTAAAGTAGTAGGACTAGTTTCTTCTGACGTGCCGTTTAAGATGCCTTGATTTGCTACCTTATATTTTATACTAGGTAACATTAAATAGAGAGCATACTGCATTAGAGTAGGTCCTATGTAATCATTAAGCAAGAGTTTTTCATTAGCATCAAGGTCATCAGCAATTACACCGTCTTTTAGGCGAGTATAAAATTTAGTGCCTAAGGTATCTTGCATATAAATATCTTGTGCTTGTAAGATAAAAGGAGTAATGTCATCCATCCTAACATTGTCGTCAAGCTGAGTCCATTGCTTCATTCTTTGTTCTGAGACTAGTAATGCTGTGTTTGCCATATTATTCGTTTGCTATATTTGTTATGTTTTCTTGTACTGCTGGATCATCTGCCTCTGTACCTATAATCATTGGTACTGGTTCTACTTCTAACTTAACATTATATCCTGCTAAATTAAGAAGGTACCCATAAGTATCTAAAACTTTACTTTGTTTTGGTCTTACGACTGTATTCATAAAATGAGAATACGAAGTGATTATTTCATCTGAGTTTGATGAGAAGCCTGCACCATCTTTAATACCGAGGAGTAAGGGAGATGTAATTCGATGAGCAGTAAGGATGCGAGAAGTGATCCTTGCCTCGAGAGTAATGTAATAATCATCATTCGCATTCTCTATAGGAGTAACTTGTAATTCCTTTCCTGGTTCAGAGAACGCTAAAAAGAATCTACCCGCATTTTCTTCACCACTAAACGTATCGTCTATTTCATTGTAAATATCTCTACGTTCTTCTGGAGAAGGAATTCCATTTCTAAACTGTACAAACATAGAAGGTGCTAAACCATTTGAAATGTTTGCATTATGGAATCTACTTACACGAGCATCAAGTTGTATATCATTAACACCACCTATATAAGCAGGTAGTGGGTAAACATCATTACCAGGAGTGTAATTCATACAGTAATAAATTTGACTTGCATTATCTTTTTTATTATCTGTAGCATCAAAAGCTTTATACTCTACTGCTTTATGTTTTCTAACTTTTGCCCAATCAGAGCAATAGTAGTAAGAATGAATGTTATCTTCTTCATCAGGTTTACCAGATCTTACATTAGCAAAAGGTATATGATAAATTTCTGCAATTCTTGTTCCTTCTTTATTCCAAATAACATTTAAGGAATAACCACCGTATAGAGTGTAATCTAAACTTATCTTAGCAAAAATATCATTAATTGTTTCTCCGTCAGTGTTAATGTATTCTACACCGTAATCTTTTATACCTTCTCCGTATATGCCATCCTTAATTGCATCAATACAAGTATGGTTCATTGCTGAGGTATCATATAACTCAATAAGTGTTTGTGGGAATAAGTTATCTAATCCAAACTTAATGTAATCTTTTCCTCTTTGTTCTTGGATAATTGGTAAATCAATAGCTTCAAACTTAGAGCCTTTGATTGAATATAATCCTTCTGGGTTTGTGTTTCTCATATTACTTTTTAATAATTAGGTCTATAGTAAACCGTGCTTTCTCTGTTTTCGTTATCACTTACATAATCCTTTGTTCCTAAATCTCCTCCAGGTTGTGTAATTAGTTTTACGAAGCCGTTATAAGGTCCTAAGGTCCAACTGTAATAACCATTTGTATGCTTATCTTTAAACTCTGCATCTACAGTAACTATAAAACTCATGTACCTATCATTTTGTACATCCAAAGTTATTGCTGTACTTGCATCAATAATTGGTTTTTGAGAGTATTCACTGGTCATTGTAAAAGTCCAATTACTATCAAAAGCAATATCTGCATCATTAATGTAAAGTAACATGGTTGTATCGTCAACAGTTGTAGTCATATCTTAAACCTTTTTTATACTAAGAAATATAATTTTTGGATAAGTTGTAACTACCTAATATATATTGTATGGAAAAAAAGATAAAGTTTGGTGAATTTACTTGCAATGTCACGCAAAAGCTTAATGGATTAGATGATCCCTTAGTAAAGTTAGTGTTAGGCAAGATAGGAAACCTAGATTGGGATGAGTATAATTTGTATGTACATGGAAGCATTTTAAATGACTCTCCTGCACAAGATATAGATTTAACTATTACTGGTCCACAAGATCCTTACAAAGTTAACTACTTGCTTAAGGAATGTATTAGGATAGGTTACGAACACCAAGTACAAGTTGACATTAAGTATCTTTTAAGTGGAGAGATCTTTGACTATCCAACCCACACACCGGGTGAAACCCACACGGTTACATATGCTCACTATAAACCTTCAATTAAGATAAATGGAACTACTTATAATTATGCCAGATCTTTTAATGGTTATTGGATCACTCAAAAATCATGGCCTACAGCTAAATCTCATCTCTCTCCGCAATCTCCTGAGTTAATTCAATGGCATTAAAAAAGGGTACCTAAATTAATAGATACCCTTATTATTTTAATTATTGTAATTGCTTACGCCTCTACAATAGTACTAGTAACTTCGAATGATGGATCTTCTTCCATTCCGCTAATTACCAATTCATAACCATTTCTGTCACCATAAGCGGTACCAGATACAGATGAACCTGAAGCCATAAATGCTCCTCTCTTAACACCAACTGAGAAATACTTGTCGTTGTTGTCTTTAAATACTACAACCATGTTAGTTGCTTGAGCCATCAATAGGATTTGATCTCTCTTTGCAGCTTCCATTTTGTTGAATATCATTGTTAGAGCTTGGTCATAAAATACAGTACCATTCTCTTGAGATACATTAATAGTTTCGGTAAATGAACTAGTTTGTCTTGGAACTTCGAACTCAAAAAAGTCACTAGGCGCGAGTGCGGAACCACCAACAGTAATTGCTGTGATAGTACCTGAGGTTTCAGTGATAGATTCAACTGGTCCGTTAGCGATAAAGATTTTGTCAATACCACCGTTAGAGTCGTTACAGTCTAAAGTGAAACCTGCTGTTAAATTGCTACATGCCATAGTTTACTTGTTTTTTTTAGTTTTTAGTTATTAAGCCAAGTCGTTAGTTCCGAATTGATCTACTTGAGATACGGCTACACCTAATCTCCATTTAGCGATGAATTTTACTACATCTTGACCTTTGTCATAGAAGAACTGTACTGTTGACATATCGTCTTCTAAACCTGTACCAGCAACGATCATTGAAGCAGGACCAGCAGCAACATAGTCAGAACCAGTTAAACCTGATGTCTTTACTACTTTGATGTTAGCACCTGGTAATTCGAAAGATCTTCCGTCACCTTGGTCATAGTGGTAATAGTTTTGAGCAACTAAAGCTCTACGTAACGTGTTAAAGTTAGCAGGAGATACGATCATAATTAAATCGTCTCTGTCTTTAGAAGCTTCATTTACTGCATCAAAGATATTTAACGCTTGCTCTACAGCATTTGTTAAAGTCCATGCAGCAGGAGCAGCAGATAAAGTTGCACCGTTTGCAGATGTTACTTGGTCTTTAATACCAGTTCCTGTTCCGTCTCCATCGATAAGATATGCTTCGTTGTACTTAGCAATTCTTTTTACATAGTAATCAGCAATTACTTCCTCGAAAGGTACTGATTCTTGGTTAGCACCAGCAGACATTCTCTGTGATAACCAGTAAGATCTTAGATCTTCTGGACATAAGTCCATTTTTACTTGCTTGTCTCTGATAGTAATATCTACCTGAGAGAAAGCTACATCGCCTGAAGGATTCCATCCACAAGCTAAGTCAGCAACATTTAAGTCACCATCCATTAAGTTAATTGCAACTGTCCCAGCTGAAAGTCCACTTCTAATGTCAACATATTCCATAAGGTCAGTATTCAATACCGCCTTAGCAATAAGGTCCAATGAAGTTTCGTCAGTATAAGCAGTTAGCGCTGTTAAATCAAAAGCCATAATTGTTTATTGTTTTTTAAGGTTTACTTTTTTGCTTGACGGATTTCAATTAATCTTTGTAATCTCGCTTCGGCGTTGGTTTGTTTGTTTTGTAAATTTTCTGAGAAGGTATTACGAACCTTTTTTGCAGCAGGCTCATCGGCAACCGCTTCAAATCTTTCTGAAAGAATAGTTAACTTTTCCTTCATTTCTTTTACTTCTTCCGTGTAAGGTTTTAGTGCATCCATCAGTTTAGTTAAAAGTTCTTCGGCATCAAAATCTTTAGTGATTTTTTCTTCCTCAATAACTTCTTCCTCAAATGTATCTTCAGCTTCACGAGTAGTTTCCTCGGAACCTTTGTCTTCCACATTTGTGATTTCTCCACTCTCACCTACAGTAATAAGTAAGCCACTAGTTGTTTCATGTTTTCCAGCAGGAGCAAAAGGATCTTCTGAAGCACCTTCTCCAGCTCTTACAAAAAGGATTGCTCCTGGTTGTATTTCACCTTCAGTGTAAACTTCTGTACCATCAACCAAAGTAGCCTCAGCCATTTTGATTTTAGTTTCTTCCTTTATAACCTCTTCTTCCATTTTAACAACAGTGTCAGTCGGAGCTCCAAGCATTACACGGAGCTTTGAAATAGCATCATTTACTGTCATGTGTATAAAGTGTTTTTTAGTTATAACTCATCTAGTTAATCTAGACAATTTGAAATATATATCTGTGTTAAATTGACAAAAGTGGGTTAGTCGTCTTTATTTGTCTTTTTAGATCTCTTTATTTCGGTGATTCTAATTATGTTTAAAATAATACCTGTTACTAATAAGGCCAGAGTCAGCCATTCGTTTAGTCCCATTACTGCTAATCCTCCACCAGCTATCGTTGATACTGTTGCTACTGAATCTTTTACCTCGTTTGTCATTACCTTTTAGTTGCTTTTTCGATAAAGTTCCCGGCTATACTATAACCGTTTAGTTCACCATTCTTTATTTTTTGCCAAGTATCTTCATCATTTATCTTATAACTTGTCATCCATGTTCCCTCTGGTACATTAAAACCTAAGGATTTAGCTTTGTCCATCTCTGGATTATCTACTATCCATGACTCTAAGAGTGTATTTTGAGTAGTTATCTCATCATCATGATTAATATCAGTGTTGTTCTGTTTATTATATTCAAAAAACTTCTCTGCAATCTTTTTTACAGTGTCTTTAGAGAAGAATACGTGAAATGGTTTATTGTTTTCGTCTTTACGTAAGATTAATTGATCTGGTATCATAGATGGTCCTACAACTATTCTCTCATCGTCTTCAGAAAAGGCAAATTGGTTAAAGCTACCAGGATATCTCCAGTAATTGTTACTTGCAGAGGCAATTCGACCTGCATCACCGCTTGCTCTACCTCTACTCATAACAACTGTTGATCTACCTTCTTTATAAACCTCTAGTTCTTCCCAGTAGTGCTTACAATTTACACCACCTTTAAATTGAAATATAGAATAGGGTTGTCCGTCATGTCTAAACCCAGTGTTTATAGACGTATCCATATCATTTATCTCTTCTCTAGTGTATATTTTGTTTAATCGTACCATTGCACGGCAGAAGTTCCTAGAATCACTGCTTATCGGGCCTGTATAACGATATTTAATCTCTGGTTCTTTATCTAAGTCTTGTTTACCTAAAATATCTAATCCAATTATGCCTTTTAAGTAATCTCCAACATTTGTAAAGTCAGATTTAGTAGTATCTATATAAACAACGTCATCTCCACCTATTGGCTCTCCATATTTCTTTGCTAATCTTAAAACAGCTTCTTCCATCTTTTCTTGTTTAATGGATTTTAGCTTTCGTTGAGCCCATGCTATACCTTCATCACCACCCCATGAATCCCACATCAGTTTACCACATCCTTCTCCGTAAGGTTTTTGGTTTTTACGATGGCGTTCAAATGCAGCCATTCTACTAATTGTTTCTTCAGAGATCTTTTCTCCTTTTGCTAATTGGTTTGCTCTTTGCTTACCAACTGCTGTTCCGCATGATCCCCAACCTTCTTTCTCTGCATAGTCAATTGCTCTCTGTGCGTTTTCTCTTGCTGCTTTAGGATAATCATTATAAGATTCAAACTTTTGTTCTACCTCAACAAGGCCATCTTCGGTAGAGTAACTTGCATAACAAATTGCAGCAGCTTGGTCATCATCGTAACCTTCTCCTTTTAGTACAGGAATACATCTGCTTACAAAGTCATCTTCACTTTCTCCAGGTGAAGGCTCTACAAATTGCTCGTGTGCAAATTTTAAAAAGTTTACACCGATTGCTGGTTTATCTACGATTGACATTACATCAACTCCTAAGTCCTCAAACTCAAGGTTTTCCCAATCTATTAAAAGTTCTACTATTTTCTTCATATCTTTATAATCTTGCTAGGTCATTAATTTTAGCATCAGCCTCTTGTTGACTTGTCATTTCATCAGATACCACATATGCACGAATAACTCCACCAGTACTTTGTTGTCCTTGATCTAAGGTTACTGTTGTTTCTTCGGCTGTATCTGCTTCTGCTGCACCTGCTAATGCTTCTTCTGGATTAAATGCTGGAATCTGTGGTGCGGATGGCGCAGCTCCACCTGATCCACCACCTCCACCTGAACCTGGTGTTGGAGTTCGTATAATTGCAGCAACATTGGCAAGACCACCTGCAACAGCAACACCTGCAGCAATAGCAGCACGTATTGGAGAGGAAGGATCACCTGGTATAAGTTGAGAAGTATACGCTTTTTGAGCAGCTAAATAAGTATCAATTGTAGTGGCAGCAATTGCAGCAGCTTTACCAGCGGCAGTGTTTTCTCCTACGAGTTTAGATAGAGAACTTAGAGCTCCACTTGCAACTTGTAGGTTTGCTTCACTAACTTCTTTTTGTAAGTTCTCTTCAAACGTAGCTTGTTCCTTTTTTAGCTTAT
>Ga0098055_1002171_pt1 | contig 10280 bp, 13 predicted proteins | sample 17_taG_FD_75107 | JGI IMG/M metagenome (GOLD analysis project Ga0098055, IMG submission 75107) | Marine viral communities from the Subarctic Pacific Ocean - 17_ETSP_OMZ_AT15314 metaG | ecosystem: Environmental > Aquatic > Marine > Oceanic | place: Pacific Ocean | collected 2015-01-18 | reverse complement strand
CGTGACCTTACCTAAGATCTCAAACCCAGGATACACCTTCTGGAGTGCGGGGATGTCATAAGCAATGATGTTATGACCAATGACCTCGTCAGCGTTCATCAGTGTGAACATAGCTGCCTTGATCTCGTTGGGGCCGTAGGTTTGCACCTCGTCGGTCTCAACGTGTCTTAGCACAATGCAGTGAATCTTGCTGATTGTGTCTAGTAATCCGTCGCTCTCCAGGTCCCAGACCCAGCGGGTCACCTGTGGTCCCCAGATCCACTGAGCGTATTACGTTTGGCACGTAGATTCAGCTTCTCTAGGTTCATGTGTGCGACTTCGTTTAGGCTGACGCCCAAGTCACGTGACAGGGCAGCAATTTGCCATAGGCAGTCCCCTAGCTCGAAGATGATGTCTGCACGTTGTGCGTCTGTCAGCTTCTCTGTGCCATCGAACTTCAGACCCTTGTCGCGGATCAACTTAGAGATCTTACCAGCGACCTCTCCGGCTTCTTCATTTAGTGCCAGCGCTGGGTAGATCACCTTCCACTTATAGATCGCATATTGAGCCGTGTCGGCCTGATAGTCGTTCATAGTTAACGGTTGTAAATATCGTTCAGAAACCATTGTTGCTCTCCTGTGGTCTCAATTTAGGTCTGATGGACCTGCTTAGTTTGATGCGGCGGCAGAACACCGCAGCGTCTCGATAGGTCTCGTAAAGAGGCTGATGGATCGCCATAGCCTGTTCACATTGCTTGTGGGTGGGGAACAGTATCTGTGCTGACAGATAGCCGTACTGAGCACTGGTGTACTCAATGAATAAAACGGTAAACCAATGCATGTGACTAGAACGGGATGTCTTCTAGATCGCTAAACTCATTGGTCTCAGTCAGACGACCTGTATCCAGGTCATACCTGAGGATGCCAGCTGACCCCACCTCGCCCGTGTGTCTGTTCTTTAAGACCACGATGTTGCGCTTGCCTGAGGTTGGATCCTCAGCATCGACGTTGAGACCAATACAGGTGTCTGCCAGCTGCGCTATCGCATGTGACCCACGCAGCTGGCTTAGGCTCACCTGAGCACCCCCTTCGTGTCCCTTGTCCCCTTGTGGGAGACGTAGGTGGGACACTAAGATCAGGCAGATGCCCAGCGCCTGTACCTCGACACGCAGCCTGGTCATTATGTCATCTACAAGCCTACGCTCATCGTTGACACCTGAAGTCAGACCAGAGATCAGGATACTGATGTGGTCTAGGCAAATCACCTGGCACCCCAGTGCCTTGTTCATGTACCGGATGCGATTGACGATGACATCCAGATCCGTAGATCCAAAGTGATCGAACAGGTAGAACTCACCAGCCTTGCGCATGTCGTCGAATGCTTCCACGATTGCATCCTCTGACGTGCCTTCGACGTCCACGGTTATGTTCTTGTTCATGTGAAGACCAACCAGGCCCTGTGCGGTACGCTTGGTGCTCTCTTCGAGCATCATCATGCCAATTGGAAACCCTGATTGCTGCACATGATACATCAGCTCTCTGACGAAGGTAGACTTGCCGACCCCCGAGCCAGCGGCAATGGTGACCAGTGATCCCAGCCGTAAGCCCTTCGTGATATCGTTGAGCTTGCTGTAAGGATAACTAATCGGGGAGACAGCATCCCCGACACCAATGACCTCTCGGAGATCGGCAGCTGCCACGATCCCATCAGGCCGATGGAGTTTGGCCTGGAAGATCGCTTGTATGACTGTCTGGGCATCCCCTTTCACAAGTGCCTCATTGGCGTCCTTGTGTTCCCCGAGGTTTGCGATCTTGCACAAACCGATGGGTAAAGCCTCTGCGCATTCAATAGCAGCTTCACGACCAGGTTCATCGTTGTCGAACATGAGGACAACAGAGTTGAAGCTGGTCACGTAATCGTAGTTACTTAGTAGGGCCTTCTTTGCAGCCTTAGCCCCATTAGGCAGACTGACAGTAGGCCACTTATGATTCTGCATCTGTGACACTGACATTGCGTCTATCTCACCTTCGCAGATCACCAGGATCTTACCGTTAGACCACAAGTGTGACCCAAACAGCGTCATGTCTCTTCCGTTACCTACAACGGAAAAGTCTTTATCTTTAGTTCGCACCTTCTGTGCGACTGGGCGTCCCTTCTTGTCTCGATAGGTCGCCAACTGGACGGTCTCGCCTTTGTACTTACCAACCGTGTAGCCAAACTTACGACAGGTCTCCTCGGTTAGCTTACGCGCCCGTAGAGCTTGGAAAGTGCCGTTGACTAGGGGTACCTCAGGACGCTCCTGAGGGGTCCACTGTGGGGCCTCTCCGTCGCCACCAGCCCATGCTCCGCATCCGAAGCAATAGACGTGACCATCACTGTACATCGCACCATTGTCCCGCGATCCACATTGGTCACACGGGACGTGCTGTACGAACTCGCTCTCAACTTGTTCAATTGCTTGCATGAGGTCACGCCGCCGCTTTTGCGTTGACGTAATTCTTGACCTTGCTCAATAAGGCTTTTGCCTCTTTGCGTGAGGTCTCCAGGCTTGCTAATGCAATTTGGATCTCTTCGACCTGACCGTCTGTTTTCTTCAGCCAATCTTCGAGACCTTTAACCCAAACCTGATCTTCTTCGTTACCAGCGGGACCAAAGAACTGCTCACGGACTTGTGTAACCCAGCCCCAGCGCTCCATATTGAGTGCCGCTGCCACCGACTGATCGGTTTCTGACTTAGAGTACCTTTGGTTTTTACGGTCATACACTACCTGAAGCATCTCAAAGATCTCGTATGACTGCTTAGGTGTTGGTTTAGGAAGTCCTGGTGTCGTTGTGCTCTTGTTAGCCATTTGTTTTGCTCTCTTTGTAAGAATCAAAAAGGGGCGACCTAAGCCGCCCCCTCGCTCTCTCCTTGTTTGGCTTCTTCAAGCCAGTCATCAGGTATTAACTTTGACGCATACCTGAAGCCGTGCTTCTCGCAGTACATCGCGTATGTCGTGGGGGATCCCTTGTACAAACGTGCGTTCTGGTTCGAGAAGACAAAGCGAATGTCGATGTCTGGGAACTGTTGTTTGATCAACAGGTGTTTCTGACGGTCTTGGACCGCCCAAATTCCCTTGGTCTCGACAAAGAAAAAGCCCCCTGGTTTAGGGAGCTTGAAGTCAGGCGTGTATTTTGCCTGTCGTGCTGGGACTGTGTATTGGATCTTGTCTGTTTCGTATGACAGTTTGATCCCTGCCTCAATGATTTGGTCACTTACTTTCTTTTCCAGTCCCGATCTAAAACCAAGTCGAAAGGCGGCTTTAAAAGTCCTCAAGCTCGTCGTCTAAATCATTAGCTGGCTCGAAGCCACCTGACGATCCGACCTCGTAGCCATCGACAGCATCAAAGTCACCAGCACCATCTCCAGATCCACCCGAGACTGGGTTGATAACCTGGACAGCTGCTAGGCGTAGACTGATGCCCTTTTTACCACCAGCGGTGTAGGCATCGATCTGACCTGATGCACGAAGCTCAGTGCCAGAGTACATCAATGGGACCTGATCAATTGGGATCGGGTTGCCCTTAGCATCGAAGTACTTTGGTTGATACTTAGACTGGATCTTAAAGACATACTCACCAGTCTCGTCATCAACATCGAAAGGTGTATGGACATTGTCCTTTGCACCAAAGTTCTCGCCTTTGACATCATCGATGAGGTTGGTCATGTGTTTTGCATCTTTAGGCGCAAGACGTAATGACAACTTGTATTTACCTTCAGCGTCGAAGGCAGTGTCTGGTCGACCAGGCTGGAGCCACGGATATTGTGCTGTTCCAGCTGGTGATACAAACTTAGCTTTGGCTGACATATGTCTCTCCTTCGATCTTTGGTAGTGAATTAACGTGCGCTATTAGTTTCTCATGGAGCTTCTCGTTGATCTTGATTAACTCTCGATTATCTTCAAACGCTTCGTGGTGTTCAGGCTCAAAGCCGAGGGACATGTAGTAGAGCATGTCAGCCTCTTGTCGTGTTAGTTCTAAACTCAATGTTTAGTCTCCTGTATTTGATAGTTTCCTACGTGAAGCTCTTGTTGGCTTCTATGGGGGTCCCTTAGTTAGCTAAAGCAATATTCGCTCTCTAAGACTGCTCTGACGTCTAGGTCTCCTTTTGCTGGGACTGGTGCTAAATCCATGTCTGGGTTAGCCAGTCGGTTACGACACTCGACCTCGAAGTTGCCTAGGACACAGTTGTCCTCATACATGTCGACAATTGCGTGACGGATGTTGTGGTAGAATGCCCAGGTATCTGCGGCGTTAGTTCCAAAGCTATCGTGGATCATAAAGAAGTCCTCAATGCCCTGGTCTAGACCGTGGCAGATCGCCAGCTGCATGTGAGCAGCATCGAGTGAGTGCACGAAGTTAGGCGCAACGCCAGCCCGTGCTTTCCTGGTGTCATACTTAGGACCGATCCCATGTAGTGTGACACGGGTCTTGCTCATCAGTTTTGCCTCTCGGTCATACAAGAAGATCTTCACCCGTTTGACATCAGGTTTGGTGTACCTTTGGATGGCTGGGAAACCACTAGGCGTTGTCCATCGTACTGACCTACCCTCACGTGCTAATGCATCAGCATATGATTGTAGGAACGCCATGCCTTGGGCGACACTAGAGATGACCTTCTGCACTGCCTGGTAGTTGAACTTAGCTATGAACCGTGCGTAGGTCTCTTGCTCTCGATAGTCACCGAACGGATGTTCAACTATGGTTCCATAGTTCACGTCCTTTTGTAGTGGCTGCATGAGATCCTCGATGATCTGATCGCCAAACCCACGTTCAACACTGGAGTAACCATAGGTCATGACATTACGTTTGACGGTGGATCTGTTGATGCCAAACTCAAGCCACTTCTTGGCATCGTCTGATCCATCTTCAGTCAGATCCTGGATCACTTGGTCAGCCACAGTTTGGTAGACGTCCTGACATTTGTCATCAGGTAGTAGGTTAACCATATGACCGTCCTGAGATGACCGCAGTGCCAGGGCATAGTGCTGTACGCCACTGTTAGTCCCATCCAAAGAGATCGGAAGGTGACACACTGGGTCATCACTGTAGTAAGCAAAGACAGCTGCTAAGAACTGGAACGGTTTGTCAGCTTGAATCCAGAGATCTAAAGTTTGACTTGGGTTGTCGTTGACTAGACGTAACCACTCGTCGTTGTCCAAGACCCACTGGATCCTGTCGTCTAAACTCTTCTTCGAGATCTTCTGAAAGTCACCTACGTTTGCTAGGTGGATCGCAAGCCATCCTCTGTCTTCCTCTGCCACAGGTTTACCCCGCGCAAACTCAAACAGAGACTTCACATGGTCATCCCTGTGATAGTTGAAGTGTGACACAGGATACATGCGTCCTCTGAAGTCAAAGTTCCATGGTAAATAGAACTGTTGGAACTCAGACATCTTGTAGGCTGTCTTTAGGTCATTATGCATGACAACCAAGTTAGCTACAGACTCACGTCTCTTCACGTGCCACTGCTTTTGGTCACGCTTCAGCTGACGCTGTGTCTTCTCATGTAGACTATCGAAGTCGTCAGGTAGCTTAGGAAACTCTGGTGGCTCTAGTTCTGGGAACTTACCGAAACGTACCTTCTCACTGACGCAATAATCCATGACTTCTAGGACACGCTTGTTGATCCTCAGAGGGGTTGCCTGGAGCGCGTTAAGTGCTTTGACATACAGAGGCTCAGGGTTCTTCTCAAAGTCTCTCTCGACGGCTCTCCGCTGCTCTGAGGTAGACTTACGGATCAGAGGTACTAATGCTGACAACATGTCATCCTGATAGGCTCCAGAATCAAAGGCAGTCCAGGGCTTCGGTGGTATGACTAGAGGGCCATACATAGGCTCTGCCCAGGATGCATCAAACATACGACGATCCATCAGATCCCTGGCTTCATCAGTCAACGTAATGTGTCTATGTGTCTTTAGGTTTTCTTCTGTCGTTGATATCTCGAATATGTCTGTAGTTTCTAGGACTGAAGACAACAGTGGGGATGCCACATGTAGCTTCTTACTACGGCTCCACTTCTCAAACTGAAAGCCAGCTTTAGTAGCTATGATACGTGCAGCTTTCATCCTGTAGCGTTCACTGGAGTGATCCTTGGTGACCTGAGACACAAGTCTCTTGAAGAGGCTACTGTCATATGTCTTTAGATCGTCAGCCCAGACCTCTAGTTCTAACCTGGACCCTATGGCTGAAAGACACCCAGCTAAGGTGTAATCTTTAAGTACACTCTCGTAACAACAGTTCAACACTATGTAGGCTAAGGTGTCTGGGTCTTGGTCTACAAGTTCTTCATACCACTCGCTCTTCTTACCCTTGCCACTATAGAAACGCTCTGCGTCTTTCTCTAGTCGATCCTTGATGTCTTTAGACACCTTAGGTAGTGCCTCGGTGATAAACTGATGTGGTACTTCGCGTTGGCTGGGGGATAGTTTCTCCTGTCTTCGTTGGTATCTCTTCTGACCCTCTTGGATCATTTGCTGCTCTAGTTCGATCTGTAAGTCAGTGACTTTTGTCATTCTGAAAGTACTCCCTTGGCTTCTATGGGGGTCCCTTAGTACCCTTTCCTGTAAGCCATTGATTTCATTGGCGTCTTCTTTTGGTGCTAAAGGGGCCTATTTGGACCCCATCAGCTTGGCTATTTCTAGCCGTGTCTCAGGTGTCTGATGGACATACTTGGCAGTCGTTTGTAGACTTCGGTGCCCTAATTGTTGAGCTACGGTGACAGTGGGTAGCTTCAGTTCATTAGCCATCTTGGTGGCTGCTGTGTGGCGCAGGATGTGAAAGACAAACTCTTTGTCACCCTTGGCAATACGATAGCGAGCTTCGTCCCAGGCGTTGTAGAACTTGCGGTGGCTGTAGTGTCTACCTGGTTGGAACTCTAAAGCCATAAGGGCTGCAAAGGTTGACCCAGCGCATACTACGTCACGGTCATCGCCGTTCTTAGTGTTAGTCAGGTGCACGGTGCATAAGTCGCCTTCGACAGTCACCATGTCTGGTGTAATCGATAGGATCTCGCCGTGGCGCATACCTGTGTTCACAGCAATGGTGCACATGTGACGCATCCACCAATAGCTTCCACCCTTGTAGTCACGTAGGAATGTATCTAGCTGCTCGATCTCGTCGTGAGACATGTAGCGTACACGATTCGTTCTCACTTTCGCAAACTTGATTTTGGGTAGTCTATCGATCTCTTCGAGATCCAGCGCATGCTTTAGGATTGCACTGATAGCAGCCTTGTAGTGGTTGACAGTATTCTCGGATAGGCCATGGTCCAGTAGGTGTAGACTGAAGGCGTGGATGTCACGGGCTGTGACCTCTGTGATGTCCTTAAAGCCAACCTGGTTAAATGCGCCAAAGCGGTGCATCTTAGACAGGCTCTCTGCTAAGTGCTTGTCGTGCCAAATGTTTGGTGCTTCTGTGTTTACAAAGTCAATGAAGTTCATGTGTTCTTACTCCCGATTAGAACGGTGGCTCTTCGCCGTCATATGCTGGTAGCCAGGGTTCGTCGTATGTTGGCTTAGGTTCGGTAGGCTTAGGCAACGGTGGAAACAGCTGCCTAACGAAGTCGTCTAAGTTGTCATCCGAATACATGTGCTGCACCCAGACCGACGTAGAGCATGACAAACAGTGCCAGGCATCCAATGAGGTCTCCGAGCCAGTTCATGCTGACACCTCGTCAGGGTTTAGCTTGCGGTGTACGCGAAGTAGTGCTTCGTGAGATCCGTCAGTCTTTACGACCTTGGCATCAGCGGTGGTGTACTCGCCGTACATGTTGTAGTCGTATAGGAATTTGCTGCGGCAATCTTCGGTGCTATTGCCAGTGTAGACGTCTTCCCACTCATGGGTCGCGGGATCACGTACAAACAGTGTAAAAACAGGTGTGATATTAGTCATCGATCAGTCTCCTTACAGTTAAGGACTGATGCTGTTCCGATGATATCTGTAAGTTGGTAGCGGAGGAGGGACTTGAACCCCCGACACGCGGATTATGATTCCGCTGCTCTAACCACCGATATCTGGACGCATCGTCCGTACCCTAGATATGGGCAACGGAATCACTAAAGTCAATAGTTTTATATAAGGGGGTCCCTTAGTATGAGCAAAAAACACCGATCCAAACCGATGTTGGACCGATGTTATCTAGTGGGCTGTTGATTACCTAAGTTTATAGATGACGACAGCCAGCATTCCTATTGTGATCAATTCAGGGATCGACACAGGAAATCCAGCCACGATAGACATGGGATCACCTTCCTTTCTGCTGAGGGGAATTACTTGAAGTAGTTCGAGACGTTGAACCCAGGACATGCTTTTGGTGCATACTGGTTGTGCCCCGAGACCTTAGTGATCGGGTAGGTATTCATGAGATCCGCAACGAGTTGCTGGAGTGACGCCATCTGCTCGGGCGTGAAGTTCTCACTGAAGCGATCATTGGATGTAGATCCGAAGCCGCCAAACAAGGCGATGCCACAGGTGTTCTTATTTTTACCCTTAGTGTGGGCGCCGTTGCGTTCCATAGATCTACCTTTGGTGATCTCACCTGATCTATCGATGGTGTAGTGGTAGCCGATGTCTGACCAATTGCGATCCTCGACGTGCCACCTACGAAGCTCCGCTGTCTTCTCGGCAGCGCTCTTGTCTTTCCACCAGCCCGGGCGTGTGGCTGTACAGTGGATGATGATCTCGTTAACTGGTCTCATGGGGTCTCCTCCGAAGGCTAGAGAGTACTGACATCAGACCCCTGCCCATCTCACCTGGAGAAGGCAGTAGCCATCCTAGGATCAGCGCAATGATGACCCAGGGTGGTATGTCAGTGTTCTTGATGTTGATGCTTTCGACGTCTCGGGTTTGCACTGTGTCTTTCAACTCAGTGACCTCGATGTCGCCGTCTTCTGTTCTTATGTTCGACTGGTCGTTCACCACTTGCTGGTTAGCTTCCTTGGCAAGCTGAGTGCCGACAGCGGTCACAGATGGACCACTACCGCCAGACATGAGCCAGCCAGGGATGCTAGAACAGGATGCAAGGGTGAAACTCAGGACGACCAGGACTAACGCCTTAATAGTCATCCTTTCGAGTTGCGACAGCTGATGACTTGGTCACCTGGGCTGTCGAGAAGCCGAAGTAGGCGCCAACCAGAGCACTGAGGGATCCATACATCATCATGAGTACAGCGTCGGCCTCAGCCATCCTGGCGGGATCTATGAGTACAGCGATGGTAGACACAATCATCATACCCAGCGCAGTCCAGGCCATTCGGCGTTTGTTCTTTTGATATGTGTGTTTGTCAGGGATCATCTCGTTCATATGTGAGTTATCCTTTATACCAATAGATCAAACCAGCGAGGGTGCCGACGCAGAGAATGACACCCAAGAAGATACCGCCAGCTGTCGCTATGTTTTCCAGCATCTCTTCGCGTTCTTTCTGAGCTTGACGTTCTGCCTCTTTGCGTCTTTTGCGCGCATCAGCACAGAACTTTAAGAAGTCTCCGTGCAACCCTGGCCTGCCCATATAGATCATCATTTGTTTGAGTTCGGCCTCAGCTTCTTTCATCTTCTCTAGAGCCATAAACTCTTCGAGATCTGACTCCATTCGAGCGTTGAACACTGAGTTCTTCTTCTTGGACAGGCGTTGCTGCATGGCGTCCTTGTTGTCCACCATTTTACCTATCGCCGCCGCAGCTGAGGCAATATCACGCCCAGCACTAATGGTGGCCTTCACGGTTGCAAAGCCAGCGTTAAAAGCGGCGAGTTCAAGTAGCATTGGTTCGTCTCCTAAGCTCTCCTTAGGTTACGAAACTATTGTTGTGTGTGGTCTTCTCTTTGGCGGTCCATCATGTATTCGACAGCGTCTCGGATCGCCTTGATGTTCTCGTCGATACGCGCCAGTGAGACTTGCTGTGTCTGTACAACGTCTTCAAGTTCACTGACGGTTATCTCTAGGACCATGATGTCGCGCATGTTTGACTCGATGTCTGACATCATCATACTGACGGTCCATACTATGGCCCCTGCTTGAACGAGGAGGCCAAAGATTAGCGTGATTGGCACAGACTTCGATAAGTGCCAACTGTCTTCTTTTTGCATAAGTGCTTACTCCGCTGCCACCTCTTGCGGTGTTTCCAGTGATGTCGCCAGCCTTGCTACAAACGCCTCACGACCAACCATAAGCTGATCTAGGTTAAACTGTGCGTTGCTGAGTTTACGGTCTAAGTCTTGGATGTGGTTTAGCATTGCTGATTGCTCCGCTGTAAAGTCATCCAAT
>Ga0098055_1002168_pt1 | contig 10294 bp, 10 predicted proteins | sample 17_taG_FD_75107 | JGI IMG/M metagenome (GOLD analysis project Ga0098055, IMG submission 75107) | Marine viral communities from the Subarctic Pacific Ocean - 17_ETSP_OMZ_AT15314 metaG | ecosystem: Environmental > Aquatic > Marine > Oceanic | place: Pacific Ocean | collected 2015-01-18 | reverse complement strand
TTCTCTTCGCCATCAAAGAAGTTAATGAAAGGATCCAACATCACAATGTCGGGCTTATGGAAAGCGATTTCTTCGCTGACCATGTCAATGTCGCTGTCTTTGAGTAGGTTTTTCCGCAAGCGACCACTCACAATGAGGTTATCGCCCAATGCATCGATGTATTCCGACTGGGTTTCATACGGAGTAAGGTACAAGTTCACACGCTCCGTGATGTAAGCCTCGATGATCTCGGCTTGTAGCCACATCACCTTCAATGGTCTTGGAAAAGATTTGCCCATGAACTCAGTGCCCGTTGCTGCCGCTGTCGCAAACGCGCCCAACCAATGAGATTTACCAATCTTGGGTTTACCAATCATCAACACTCTGGCCCTTTGAAAGATAAACTTATCGCCCCAATACTCTGTTGGCACCTCAATGTCCAATGCACTGAATTCTTTCCAAGGCATCAGACCAAGCGGTCCTTTCTCTTTTTTGTCTTCCGCTAGGTTCTCAATCGGATCTTCTTGTTTCAGTATTTCTTTCTGCTCGTCTTCTAAGTGCACTTCCCATTTGCTCGTTTCCCATCTGAGCATGCCCATTTCCACGTCTTCGGGATGCCTCTTAATGTGGCCGTTCACAATCGACATAGTGGTGTTGGTCACTTCCATCGGTGACATCGGCGGAACATTGCTTTGGTTCCAATCTTGAGCCTTGATCAAAATATCTCTTTGTCCCCAACCTTCTTTGACCCAACGACCAACGAGCCTGGCTAACTTGTCGTTGCGAGTGCCAATGTTCGTACCGACATCATCGAGTTTCTCGGTGACAATGCTTTGAACCTTGCCCACGTTGTTAAACTCAGATATCTTTTGTAAATCTTCTGGCTGTAAGCACGGCAAATCGTCCATGTCAGACACAGGTATTTGGCTTTCGTTGATAAAAAAGTAATCGTGCGAAGGGCACATCATCACATAACCGCCCGTGCCTCTGACATCGAGCTTGTTTTGCCCGGCTGAATTTCTAATCTCATAACTGGGGTTCACGCTATAAAAGAAATGCATCCCACCCCTGGGCGTGGCTTGCTTCAACGTGGTGCCAGTAATTTTTTTGCTTTCAATAAAGTCAACGGCTTCCTGTGAATCTGCATCGAGAACCACAAAGTTAATGCCCGTGAGCGCTGCCCAATTGGCTTTTGGAAACTTGTCTATCCAGTCGTTCATCTCTTCACGAGTGGGTTGGGTCCGCTGAAACGCTTCCCATTTTACTCTGGGCGCTTTAGCCCAACGAGACTTTATCTCTTCTTCGGTGTCAAACGTGTGTCTTTTGCGAAAATACTCTGGTATGTATTCTTCTTTCGATCCGCAAGGTATCAAATGGAATCCATGCTCCCAATAACTGTCGAGCATTTCATCTTTGGCTTCCTTACTGATGTCCTCCCACGTCTGATTCGCATTCAGAATCAAACTCATAAATCAATCCTTTATGCAACATCTGCATTACTAATTTTTATCTTGCGGTCAGCTCGGTCAGAATCAACTTCTTCGGGTGGCCCATATATAGAATCCCAGTTTAGAACCCCTCTGGAATGCTGCATCAATTGTTTCGCTTGTTTGATGCGTGGAACACGATTATAATATCTCCATGCCTTAACGGTTGATACGGAGGTCCCTAAGTCTTTAGCAACAGACTCGATCCCCACATCTTGTATATACTCGGATAGTGTGATTCTAATACTAGCCATTTGATTCTCCCTTATATGTAAAAAATTTTTATTGAAAAATAGGATAATAATTTCTTGACAAGAGAATTGCAAGCAATTATTCTTACCAACGTAAGTAAGTGAAGTAAGTTTTATTCTTTGGGAGAAGAATCATGAAAGACATTAAGGCGCTGCGATCAAGGCGCAACAAACTCTTGGCACTAAAAACCAAGATTGATCGGCAAATAAAAACAATCACCAACGACATACTCAGTCACCCAGAGCTGGGCATTGATGTACAAACCCTATCAAACAAAGGGGGTTCAGCGACATCAGGCGGAATCAACGTTGCATACAGCAGATCGATTGAGTGGGATCAGGACTATCTTAAAGATATTAAAGACAAGGTCCCTGCCAACGCTTGGCCGTTCGATACAAAAGAAACTTTGGGTCTTCAGGCATTTCAAAATTATTGCATGGACTATCCACAATATGCGGAACTTTTTCAAAAAGGCGCAGTAACTAAAATATCAAAATCTCCACGAATCGTGGAAAGGGGTGAGACAAAATGAGTCTAATGGATAAAATCAGTAATCAAGCAGAGTACACACAAGTGAGGATGAATATAACGGGAACCGACGGCATAGGTAAGAGTACCTTTGGCGCAGGCGCACCGAAACCAATATTCATTTGTGCAGAAGATGGACTACGGTTCATTGACATACCACACTTTCCAGTCTGCGAAACATACAACGATGTGATGGAGCAAATCAAAACGCTCGGCAGTGAAGAACACGATTATAAAACGGTTGTGCTCGACACCACGGATGCAACCGAGAGATTGTGTCAGGAGCAGGTCAAAGAAAACCACAACATCAAAACCATTGAAGCATTGGGTTTTGGGAAGGGTTTCACTGAGAGCTTTGAGTTGTTTGCGAGAATGCTTAACAACTTAGAAGCGTTGTCGGTTGCCAAAAAGATGAACGTCATACTACTATCACATGTACAAATCCGCACATTTGCAGACCCGGAGCACGAACCATACGATCGATACGAGCTAAACACCCACAAGAAAGTATCCTCTTTGATTCGTGCCTGGGTCGACTTCAATTTTTTCGCTAACCACAAGTTCACCACCGTTAAGTCTGGACAAGGCTTCAACGAGAAGGCTCGTGGCAAAACATTCAGCGACAAACGATATTTATTCACGAAGAGAACGGCTGCTTTTGATGCCAAATCAAGACTGCAACTTCCTGAAAAAATAGACTTCACATGGCCTGCATTTACTGAGGCTTGTAAGTCATCAATTAAATCAAATGAATCTATAAATAAAGGAGGACAAAATGTCTGAAGATTTTCATATAGACCTTACTGAGGTCGAGGATACTGGCGGCAGTTTTGAACCCATACCGGAAGGCACTTACGAGTTAATGGCCGAGGATTGGGAGCAAAAGATTTCAAAAGCTGGAAACAAATATCTCAAAGTCACATACCGAGTGCAAGGTGAAAACTACGCAAACCGTGTGGTTTGGGAAAACTTTACCATCTCTGGCGCGAATCCAACGGTTGGTATCAGCCGATTGAAGCAATGGATGGTTTCAACGGGCAGTGATGCCACTGAGCTGAACCAAGATGCTGTAAACAATCTAATGATGGAAACGTTTATGGCTAAGATTGGCATTGAAAAAAGTGCCGAGTGGGGAGACTCAAACAAGATCGTTGCTTTTCTCAGGCCCAAAATGACTGAGGCAATGCCAGCAAAAGAAACCATCGCAGAGAAAACTGAGCAATCGGTTCCAACTGCAACAGGTAATGCAATCGAAGATTGGGATTAATTTTTGCATAGATCACCTCCGATCACGAGTTTTTATGGCCTCTCGTTTATCAAAGGGCCACATCTATCTAGGAAATCAAAATGAAAGACGACGACGAATTAAGCCAGTCGGTTAAAGACGGCATTAAAGCCGGAGAAGCCATGATCAATGACTTCTACAATTTAATCGAAGAATGGAAAGAGCGTGGCATATCAGAAGAAAACATCGCTAGAGTCTTGGTGTTCATACATCCTGATGTCATATTATCTACTGCACCGAATCCAGAAAGTGCATATAATTTATTAAACATGTCACTGAGAAAAATTAAGGAAGCACTCAACAAAGATGTGACTCCAGACGACGAAGAGACGATACACTGATGCAATTAAGATACTACCAAGAAGAGGCGCTTGGATCTTTATTAAATTATTTTCAAACCAAGCCCATAGACCATAACCCATTGCTCGTTTTACCAACGGCAGCCGGGAAGACCATTGTGTTTTCACACTTGATTAAAGAGTTGAGCTCTAGCAATAAGCGGTTCTTGATCTTGGCCCATCGACAAGAGTTGGTTTCACAGGCCAAAGATAAACTATTAAAGGTGTGGCCTAGCGCACCTGTCGGTGTCTTAGCAGCCTCACTAAAAAGCTATGACACCGACGCACAAATTTTAGTCGCATCCAGAGACACGTTGGCTTCTCAGAAGCGTTTGGATGCGGTTCCAGGCGTTGATTACATTATTATTGACGAGGCTCATCACGTTGCACCAGGCGCCAGCACAAGATACAGAAAGATACTGGATGCAATGCGAGAGAAAAAACCGTGTCGGATTATTGGCGTAACAGCTACGCCATATAGAATGGGCCAAGGTTATATCTATGGAGACAAGCTCGATCATTTTTTTAAAGAGGTTGCTTATCAGGTTTCTATACCTCAATTGGTTCAAGACGGATATCTTTCTCGTTTGTCTGCATTTGCCGTTGACAACAAGGCAGTGATTGATACGAGTGGGGTACGATTAAAGTTTAAAGGCGGTGATTACAGAGAGGGCGATTTAGAAGCATTGGCGATCAATGAACCTTTGATGTTAGAAATATTCAACGACTGGATGGATAAAGCTTATCTGAAAGGTCGAACCGCAACGGTATTCTTTTGTGTGTCAGTTCTCCATGCTGAAAAAATGTGTTTGTTTTTAAAAGAACAAGGCATTAAAGCGGAGGTCGTCACTGGCACTACCCCCACAAAAGAAAGGGAGCGCATCCTAAACCATTTTGAAAGCGGAAGAATACATGCCCTATGTAATGTAGGCGTGTTGACTGAAGGATGGGATGCGCCCCGCACAGATTGTTTGGCGTTGCTAAGACCGACTCAAAGTCTTGGTCTTTATGTTCAGATGTGTGGACGAGGGATGCGTCAATACCCTGGGAAAGACAATTGTTTGATGTTGGACTATGGTGAGAATATGCAGCGCCACGGTTGTTTGGATGAAGCCATACCCGAAGACGAGGGTGCTCAAGCCAAGATTAAAATATGCGAGAGCTGTTTTGCTGTTAACCCAAGAGCGTTTAAGGAATGTAGAGAATGCGGTGAAACGTTTCCAAAGCCCCAGTCTTTTCACTTTCAACCAGAGAGAAAACCACCTGGCCTAGCCAAGAGCGGTTCTTCTGGCGAAGGCTATGTGTTGTCGGACGAGAAGAAAAACAAGAAAGAAAACATATTTAATGTGAGCAGAGTGTCAGCTCACTCGGTTACTTCCAAGGGCGGCAACTTTTATTGCAAGGTGGTGTTTGAATGCGAGGATATGTTTAATCAATACCAATTGCCTTTTATGTTTGGCCATCCCAAGGCAGATCAGTTTGCTAAATCCAAGTGGAAGAAGATCACCATGGATTTGTTTCCACCGAAGACCGTTAACGAAGCCGTTGAGTTAATCAACAAGAAAGGCGCTTTCAGTCACATTGACGGCATCCTCACCAAAAAGGAAGGCAAGTACGAGAACATTAAAGTAATTTATGCAGGAGAAAGGAGAATAACCTTATGAACATAGTAGAAGAATTTGATAAAGCAGAACAGGCAGGACAAAAACACCGTATGCACATGGGCATGAGCATCATTGGGGACAACCCCAGGAAGCTGTGGCTCATGTTTAGATGGTCGTTTCCGCTGATTGACAATGGCAGAATACTGCGTCTGTTTGATCTGGGCAATCGCATTGAAGACCAAGTGGTGGATGCATTGAAGAAAAGCGCCATCAAAGTATCGGCGTTGGATAAGAACGGCAAACAATATCGATGTTCCTACTTAGCCGGGCATTTGGGAGGGTCCACAGACGGCGTTGTTAAGAATGTTGACCCAGAGAAACCAGAAGAAGTGATGCTTCTGGAAGTCAAATCTGCCAACAACAGTCGGTTCAATGAACTGCAACAAGGAGAAAGCTACGAACAATGGTCTTTTAACTACGCCACACAAATTCAGTGTTATATGGCTTCATTTAACTTGAAGCGTGCTTTGGTGGTTGTATACAACAAAAACGATTCATCGCTTTATACGGAGGTTGTGGAAGCCAGAGAGGGTGTTTTAGAGGAGATGACCAGTAAAGCCCGTAAAATCATTACGGCAACGGAACCGCCAGAGTCTCCATATTCACCCACCGATTATCGAATCAAGAAGTTTATGTCGCCAAAAGAACAGGCCATATATAACCTGGAGAGACTGCCCGATGATGTGAATTGTAGAAACTGCAAGTTCAGTGAGCCAGTCATGGAGGGTGACGGCGGTTGGCGATGCAATAAAAAGAACACAATGTTGGACGAGGAAGCACAACGAAACCATTGCGATGACCACATTTGGTTGCCGGCTCTGGTTAACCTTCCCATTGAAAGCGAAGGCAAAGACGATGTGACTTACATAAGAGGTAAAAGATCCATTACCAATGCCCCCAAATCAAAAGCTGCTATGAACAGCTTTACCAGTGCCGAGATGCGAGAGCTCTCAAAGGTAGATTACGATTCTGATGTAATGAAAAAACTGTTAAGATTCAGAGAAGAGTTTGGAGTGGACACACGATTAGAGGAACTGACAGAAAATGTCTGAACCCAATGAAGAACAGATATTTTTACCTGAGAAGTTTGGTTGCCCAACCTTGATTAGTTTTAGTGGTGGTCGAACATCGGGTTACATGCTTTACAAAATTCTTGAGTCTTACGACTGGACATTGCCTGATGATGTGCATGTGACTTTTGCAAACACAGGCAAAGAAATGCCAGAGACATTGGACTTTATTCATGAGTGCTCAACCAGGTGGGGCGTTAAAGTGCATTGGTTGGAACTCGAAGTGTTTGAAGAGCGGCCCATTTATCGCACCAAAGAAGTCACCTATGAAACAGCCAGTAGAAATGGAGAACCGTTTGAGGCATTGATAGGAAGAAAGAAAATGTTGCCAAACGTGGTGGCTAGGCTGTGCACGATTAAGATGAAGATTGAAGTAATGAATCGATTCATGCGAGCCAAGGGCTATAAAGAGTGGGCGAATGTTGTTGGCCTGAGATACGACGAGCCATCGAGGGTTGCTAAACAAAGAAAACAAAACGATTCAGGCAAAAACAAATGGACATCTTTGGTCCCTTTGTATGATTACAAAATCATGGTAGAAGACGTATCTAGATTTTGGGAAAACCATGAGTTTGATTTAGGCCTGCCCAACCACAATGGTAAAACCCAAGCAGGTAATTGTGATTTGTGTTTTTTAAAAGGCACAAGAACATTGATACAGATTATAAAAGAACGACCAGATTTAGCCGATTGGTGGATTGAGCAAGAACAAAGAATAGCAAAATTAAACAAAGGAACAGAATACGAAAACAAGAAAGTCAGTACCGCAACTTTTAACAAGTCACGCAGTTATACCGACTTGGTTGAAATAGCACGACTCGATGCAAAACAAATATCAATGTTCGATGACGATGGAAGGAGTTGTTTCTGCCATGACTGATAAAAACGATCCAGTCAATCATCCACCACACTACACCCAAGGGGGCATAGAAGCGCTCGATGCCATTGCATCGGCTCTGAGTGCCTCTGAGTTTGTCGGCTACCTCAAGGGACAAATCTTTAAATACATTTGGCGTGCCCCACATAAGGGCAAGACACTTGAGGATTATAAGAAAGCCAGGTTCTATCTGGACATGTTGATTTCCAGAGAGGAGTCTAATCAGGAATCACAAAGAACCGAGGATTCTTCACGATCTCAATAGTGACATCCGGGTACAATGCTTCGACCAGTTTCTTCTTTAGTTTAAACACAGCCGTTTCCACGCCCTTGACATCTTCCACCACCTCTTTTCCGTTTCTTAGTTTGTAACGAAAGTCTGAGATGTAAGTGCATATCTTCTTGCCATTGACTTCACACGGAAACTTGGGTTGTAACTCCAGGTCTTTGACTTCCCCGGCCTTCTCCATCAGTCTGAGCTGTTTGTATCTAGCGGCTTCTAGTTTGCTGTCAAATTTATGGCCATCGTATTCAACACGAATCGCACCGTACTTGCTTCTCCCTCTGCGTCTTCGCATTAGATTCCCATAAGCTTTTCAAGTTCTTTCTGTCGCAACAAAACTGCCGCTGAACCTTCTGGATCCTGTGCTGCTTTTTGTCTTGTTGTTGTTCTGCGTGGACTAGCAGGAGGAACGAAAGGTTGTCTATCAAAACCTACTGTTGGAATTTGCGGTAAAGTTGGTTTGATCTCGTCTATAAAAGACTCTCTTAGTTCTTCTTCTGGGAACCTTCCACCTTTTTCCAATACTTTCTCAATTTGATAAGCGGACGGATAATAAGGAATAAAGGTTTGATTCATGATTGCTTCTGGGTTAGAAATCTTAGTTCCTTTCAACACTTCATAAACTTCATTCTCGTCTGCACCCAATGCTTTGGCATCTTCAACCGCCATAGATAAATCTTTAATGGCTTGGAACCTGGCTTCGTTGGTTCTCATCAGCGCTTTAACGTGTTCTTCTGGATTAAGAATGTTTGGATTGTTGGTCGCTGCTGTGTAATAAGACACTGCTTCTCTCATTTGATTCTTTGCATCAAAAGCCCTAAACCTTAATGTTCTCTTAACAGTTGGCTTAATTGTTTTTAATCCTGTAAAAGATTCGGCAAGTTGATTGTATATGTTTGGCCTTATGCCTTTTTTGTTTATGTCTTTTTCAGTAAACCCTAAACCCGCAAGCGTTGCTCTAGGCAAGTCTTTAAGAAACAAAGGCCCAAAGTCTCCTGTTTGACCTGGTTTTACTGTGACTGGAAGAAAAGGAGGGAACGCTGAATTTGTACCATGCGCTAATCCTTTTGCAAACATTTCGCCAATTCCATCGGTTGAGTTCCATATTGGTTTAGCAGAGCCAGAAGCATAAGTTGTGTTTCTTGCTAAATCTAATGCAATGTTTGTCGCAATTGAAGCGCCAAAAAAAGGTTCTAAATATTCAATAATCAACCCAGGATTATCTCTTGATCCTAAAACAGACTGCATTAATATTTCATTTAATTTATCGCCTCTAGTCTCTCCATTTTGCACCGCATTAAAAACAGCGCTTATAGGCGATCTTAGGTATTCGTATGGGTTGGTATAAGAATAGTTGTAAAACTCTACGATATTGCCGTCTTTGTCGGTTCTAATCGGTATGAGGTCGGCATTCTTTTCCCAAGGCGCTGCAAAACTTCTTTTGTAGGCCTGTACTTGCTCATCGGTAGCACCCGTCATGTACTTGCCAAACTCGTAAGTTGCTTTTGGAATAGCATATGCAACTGCCATGTTTCCCATCAATCTACGCATGCCAATCTCAGCCAACTCTGGGACACCACTTGCAATTTCATCAATCGATCTTGATGTAGACATCAAAGATGTTCTAATTGTTTCAGCAGGAAACGCAATAAAGTTACCAAAAGGTGTTCTTCTTAACGATGAAATAATTGGCGGTACTTTTGAGTAGTTTGGCACTGTGTTTCGTACCACATCGGCACCGATGTCTTCAATGATGTCATTCTTTAATTTATCATCAAGCTGTGACCAAACGCCCTTTTTTCTTTCTAACTCACGAATGGTTTTAGGCGCTAGTCCTTTGTATAGATTTGGTGTGATTGTAAAAGACGCATTCTTTTTAGCTGCATTGTTAAAGGCTCTGGCCAATCGACCTTTTTCCATTTCCCAACTGGCTATTTTCCACAAGTCATCCGAACCCACATAGAGCCTGGTTGCAAAATTATTTTTTTCTTTTTTAAATTGTCGGCCTAAAAAGTTTTCTTCTTTTAACTTAAATGTTTTTACAGCGTCGTCTATTAAACTGTCTATTTCTCCAATTCTTGCACCCGACTGGACGACATTTCTTTTTTGAGCATTGGCATAATAATCTGCCATTTTATTTCCTTGTGTTCTTTTAAGAGACTCAAGAACCACTAACATAGAATCTTCTAGCGTTTTACCATTGGCAAGGTTGCCGTTCATTACTGCAAACAAAGACGCACTGGTCGCGTTTCTGACTTGAGTGATCGGACTGTAAACGGTTTTGGCTTTTTGTATGGCTCCCTTTATACCTAAGAAAGTTGCCCAAGTTTTAGAAACAGAACCAGGAGATCTTTCTAATAAACCTGTTTGCACATCGGTTATTGAGTCTGCAATTCTTTTGGTTGTGATTTTACCAGCCAAGTCACCATACTTTGCTTGATCAGGAATTCTAACTGCATCGCCGTAATCATCAAGAAAAGCTGCTTTCTGAGCATCGGGGATCTCATCAATACTATCGTAAAGAAATCTTT
>Ga0098055_1002160_pt1 | contig 10307 bp, 12 predicted proteins | sample 17_taG_FD_75107 | JGI IMG/M metagenome (GOLD analysis project Ga0098055, IMG submission 75107) | Marine viral communities from the Subarctic Pacific Ocean - 17_ETSP_OMZ_AT15314 metaG | ecosystem: Environmental > Aquatic > Marine > Oceanic | place: Pacific Ocean | collected 2015-01-18 | reverse complement strand
TTAGAACTTTGGGAAGAATGGTCGATTGGAGGCGATACTTATAAAGAAGGTGAAACAGCTATTCGCTGGCCTTCTTTTATTGTTGACGGCCGTGTTACTATCGGAACATTAGTTCATATGACTAAGGCGAGAGATTTTGATGAAGCTCTTAACCGCCGACAACAATTTATTAATCGGATCCATAGTTCGGATGAACGTGAAATTACAGTTTCTTTATGTACTGATATCCGTAAAACAGAAATGAGTGACCAAGACCGTGAAGTCTTATCGGTTACTATCCAGCGCCGCCTTCATCAGATTACAGGAGTTAAGCCTGGGATTGCTACTATTCGTTCCCAAGTTAGACCTGTACAACCAGTTAGAGCTAACCACGATACGCCTACTTGGTGTAAATCTTGGGCCTATATACTTTCCCATAAATGTTATGCTTATCTCCCTACTGGTCGCTTATTAAATGCTGAAGCTTTTAATTTAGAAAATACCCAATATTGTCCTATGGGGGAAGGAGGCCAGCGACCTTCGGCCACTTGGTATGTTGCTCAAGGTAACTATTTAGAAGTTTTGGATGGAACGCAATATTTACCTATGTATGAAGATCGGGTTTTAACTTTTAATGGTCAAAGAGTTATGAATAGCTTTATTCCTTCTTCTATTCCTGATACTGCAGATTATATAAGCAAAGAAGGACAAGAAATTATTGATCGAATTACTGATCATATCCGTTTGCTTATTGGTAATGATGCTGATACTGAAATTATGTTGCAATGGTTGGCCCATAATGTTCAATTCCCTGGACAGAAGATCCTCTGGGCTCCTGTAATCCAATCTAGACAAGGAGCAGGTAAATCCTTAATGAAATATATTCTCTTAAAATGTTTAGCAGCACCAAATATTGGAGTAGTTCTAACTACCCAAGTTGCTAGTACATTTAATGGCTGGGCAACTAATAAAGCAGTAAATATCTTAGAAGAACTTAAATTAGCTGGTCATAATCGTTTTGATACTGCAAATTCTCTTAAACCTATGATTACTGATAGTGTGATCCAAATTAATGAAAAAAATGTAAAGCCTTTTCTATCCCATAATGTTACAAATTATATGTGTTTTACTAACTACCGTGATGCTCTTCCTATGGACGAAGGCGACCGCCGCTACTGGATCGTATTTTCTCCTATTACTAAAGAGCAACTTCCTGAACAGGATTATTTTTATCGTTTATTTGAAGACCTTAGAGATATTGGTCCGGAGTTAAGGCGTTGGATGATAGATTATCCTACTGATATAATTAAATCTTCTGTACGAGCACCCGAAACACATTCTAAAAAAGCTATGATTATGATTGAAGAAGAAAAGATTGGAGGTCTATCCGAAGTTAGGGAGTTATTAAAAGAAGGTGGGATTGGATATGATAAAAATCTATTTTTTACTAAACCTTTATTTGTTGCACTTAAAGAAAAAACAATGTTTGAAGATGATTTGATAGATCTTAGCCGAAGTGAAAAGGTGTCTTTGATTAAGAGATTAGACTATATTCCATACCATAAAAAGATAAAATATAAAGGTGCAAAAGTTACTGTTTACACTCGTGAAGGTTGGGATTTAAAGAAAATTAGGCAATATATTAAAGAAAGTGGCTGGAAATAATAGCTAAGAGGCTAAAGGATTTGTCCTTAGCCTCCTTATTAAATCCTTATTTTTATTATATTTATTTATATAAGTGGTTAAGGTGTCTATAATATATAGAGAATGTATAGCACAGCATAGAAACACCATATATTATTCTAGTAAGAACGTAATAGGTAGAAATGGTCGCTTTAGACACCTTGACCACTTTTTCTTGATAAAATAAAGCACAAAAAGCGCAATCAGCGATTTTAGTGCGTTTTATTTGTGGTAATTTAAACTTAAATGAAATATGATTTAAAGGATTGGAGATTTTTATGGCAAAGTTAGGACCTCATGGACCAAAATACGGAGGGGGATCTCGAAAGGGTAAACCCAATAAGCATCCCGCTTTTGTTAAGGAAGCATTACAATTAGCTTTCGAGGGGATCGGTGGGGTTCCAGCTCTAATTGAATTTGCTGAACGTAGACCAGAAGAATTTTATAAGCTTTGGGTGAAACAGCTTCCACAAGAGGTTAGAGCCTCTGTTGCTTTTAGCCCTGAACTAGTAGCTCAAATCCAGGAAGGACGAAAGCGTGTTAGCAACAAGTGAACAAATTGATATAGATTACGAACTTGCTCAAGATATGTCTCGGTTTTATGCTGATCCTTTGGGCTTTGTGATGTATGCTTTTCCATGGACAACAGACTCTTCATTACAAGTTTGTAAGTTAAAAGGTAAATGGAAAAAGAAATATAAAGCTATATATGGCCCTGATGAATGGGCGTGTGAATTCCTAGAAGATTTAGGACAAGCAGTTAAAGATAGAGGATTTGATGGTCATAAGTCTGTTGATGCTATCCGTATGGCAGTTAGTTCTGGCCATGGTATAGGTAAAAGCGCAATGACTGGATGGATTAATACTTGGATTCAATGTACTCGTCCTTTTGCACAAGGTACAGTTACAGCTAATACTTTCCAACAACTTGAAACAAAAACTTGGGCACAGATTAAAAAATGGATGAAGCTTTGTGTTGCATCTCATTGGTTCACGATTGGAGCTAGCCGGATATACCATAACGATTATCCTGAACAATGGTTTTGTTCCGCTCAAACTTGCCGTGAAGAAAACTCCGAATCGTTTGCTGGTCAGCATGCAGTCAATTCTACTTCATATTATATTAACGATGAAGCATCAGCTATCCCGGATGCTATTTTTGAAGTTCAAGAAGGTGGATTAACTGATGGCGAACCGATGCAATTTAGTTTTGGGAATCCCACACGAAATACAGGTCGGTTTCGGGAATGTTGGCGTAAGTTTCGTCATCGTTGGAAAACTTATAAGATTGATAGCCGGGAAGTTCAAATTACTAATAAAAGTTTTCTTAAAGAAATGATCTCGGATTATGGATTAGAAAGCGATACTGTTAAAGTTCGTATCCTTGGTGAATTTCCTAAATCGTCAGTTAAGCAATTTATTAATGAAGAAGATGTAGAAACTTGTAAAGGACGAATGCTTAGAAAACCTACTTATCAATTTGCTCCAATCGTCATCGGGGTGGATCCCGCATGGTCAGGAGACGACGAATTTGTCATCTATATGCGTCAAGGTCTATTTAGTAAGATGCTTGGTGTATGGGAGAAAAACGATAATGATATTGAAATGGCTAATATCCTTGCCCGCCTTGAAGACGATTATAGCGCTGATGCTGTACATATTGACGGGGGTTTTGGTACTGGGGTTGCTAGTGCTGGTAAGACTATGGGTCGCAATTGGCAGATCATATGGTTTAGTGCGAAAAGTCCTGATTCGGGATGTCTCAACCTCAGAGCTCACATGTGGAATGAAATGAGGATCTGGTTAAAAAATGGTGCATGTATCCCAAATGATGATATATTACATACAGATTTAATTGGCCCTGAGATCAAACCAAGGCTTGACGGGAAAATCCAGCTCGAAGCAAAAGAAGATATGAAGCGAAGAGGGATTCCTTCGCCAAACCGAGCTGATGCTTTGGCTTTAACATTTGCTATGCCTGTTGTAAGTAAAGATCCAAAAGGGATATCTCATCAAGTAAAACAGGCTAAACATGATTTTGATCCATATAAAGGAGAAACCTAATGTGTTTTGGAGGAGCACCATCAATGCCACCACCACCGCCACCACCGCCAGCTCCGCCAGCTCCGCCTACTAGAGCTAATCCAGCAGTGAAACGGGAAAGAGAACAAGCAGAAAAACGAGCAAGAAATCTTCAAGGAGCGAAATCGACTATTGCTACAAGTCCACAAGGATTATTAATTCCGGAATCAACTGGAACAACTTTTTTAGGAGGATCATAATATGTGTGGAGGAGGAGGATACAGACCACCACCGCCGCCACCGCCGCCACCAGCGCCGCCCGTAGTATCAGCAGAATCAACAGGGCAGCCAGCAAAAGCAGCAAGGGGGCGTAGGCGCACACAAGCGTCCGCAACATTTTCTAGTACCAGGCAAGCTGCAGCACAAAAATCAGGAGCCTATGTAGGAACATTACTATCGCAAGAAAATTTGGGGGGTAACACCCTTTTGGGAGCATAGATAATGGTAGATACAAGTAACACTAAGCCTAATACAGCAATGGATTATATGAACCGGCGGATGGGGGCGATGAGATCCGAAAGAAGTTCATGGGATAAACATTGGCAAGATTTAATAGATAACTTTAGCCCTCGACGTGGAAAATTCTTAACTACTGATCGGAATAAAGGTAATAAACGAAATGTATTAACAAACAATACGCCTTTATTTGCTCGTCGTGTTTTAGTCAGTGGTCTAATGACAGGTATTACTTCTCCTGCCCGGCCTTGGTTCCGTTTAGCTCCACCTGACCCCGAGATGGATAAATTTGGACCAGTTAGGGAATGGCTTGATCATGTTGAACGATTAATGTATAAAGTATTTGCATCATCCAATTTATATAAATCTTTGCCTTTAATATATGAAGAAGCTGGAGTGATTGGTACATCAGCTATGATTCAAGAAGATGATTTTGATACAATAACTCGTTTTACTAATTTTACAGCAGGCGAATATTATTTAGATATTAATGGTAAGCTTAAAGTTGATACATTTGGTCGAGAATACGAAATGACAGTATATCAACTTATAGATGAATTTGGATATGATAATGTCAGTAAGAGTGTTCAGACGCTTTATGATGTAGGAACATATAGCTCATGGATCAAAGTTCATCATGTTATCGAACCTGTTGCAAATATGGACTTCGAAGAATTTAAACTCGATCCTAAATTTAAATGGCGTTCAGTTTATTATGAACCCGGGAGAGATGGGTTAACTAAAAATAAATTTCTTCGAGTTAAAGGATATGAATATTTTCCAATATTAGCTCCTCGTTGGGATGCTAAAGCTGGAGATATTTTTGGCTTTAGTCCTGGTATGGATGCACTTGGCGATAGCCGAGCACTTCAAGTCCAGGAACGAGAAAAAGGAAAAGCAATTGCTAAAATGGTTGCACCTCCAACAACTGCTCCTTCGTCCCTGAAGTCTTCAAACGTTAGTCTCCTCCCTGGAGCGAATAACTTCAGTGATGATCCAAACAATATATTTAGGCCTATATACCAGGTTAACCCAAGAGTCAACGAGCTCTCAGCGGACATACAACTGACCGAAGATCGGATAAATCGAGCTTTTTATGTTGATTTATTCTTACTTATTAGCCGACAAGATGATGTTCGGACTGCAACAGAAATAACAGCTCGACAGGAAGAAAAATTATTACAACTTGGTCCTGTCCTTGAAGGTATGCACGAAGAGCTTTTAGATCCATTGGTTGATAATACTTTTGCACGGCTTATGAAATTAAGTGAACCAGGATGGAGAAATCCAGAAGCTCCCCAAATATTACCTCCTCCGCCAGAAGAAATGATGGGATCCGAAGTTAAGGTTGATTATATTAGTGTTTTAGCACAAGCTCAGAAATTAGTTTCTACTGGGGCTATGGAACGTTGGGTAGGATTTACCGGCCAAATGGCGGGACTTCGTCCCGAAGTATTGGATAAAATTAATGCCGATAAAGTAGTGGAACAAATGGCAACGGATTTAGGAGTTCCAAATGATATGGTCGTTTCAGAAGAAGTTGTTGCTGCACAACGTGAAGCTCGTGCTAAAGCAGAACAAAATGCTCAAAATTTAGCAAATCTCCAAATGGGGGTTGACGCAGCTAAAGGCTTATCGGACGTTGATACGACTGCAGGTAATGCACTAGGAGATCTAGTTGGTGGTCTTCGAGGAGGATCACAATGATCGAAGAAGAACAACAAGATTACACTGATCCTAAACAACATAAGAAACGAAAGAAAAAATATGATCTTCAAATTTCTCGCGAAAAAGAAGATATAAGTGCAATGCTAAATAATCCTTCGGGTCGCAGAGTTTTATGGCGTATAATGGATCAGTCAAAACTATTAGCTCCGGATATGTTTACGGGCAATAGTACAACTTTTTATAATTTAGGCAAGAGAGATCTTGGTTTATGGTTATATAATGAAATTATGGAATCAGAACCAAAAGCATTTTTAACTATGATGAATGATCAATTACAGGAGAATAAAAATGGTTGATGAAGTTGCGGAAGAAATCACCGATACCGCAGGTGAAAACCAAAAAGATTCTTCTGATAGCAGTGACGTGACCTCCCCGGCCGACGGCACAATGTTATCGGAAGAAAAAGATGCTGATAATGCTACCGCAGAAGCAAAGGACGCTGATGGCGACGATGCAGACGGTAAAGCAGAGCCAGTAAACTATGATGATTTAGAAATGCCAAAAGACATAGGGATAGACGAAGCAAGCCTAGGCGAATTTAAGGATATAGCTGCTGAAATGAATAATGGCAAAGGTATATCTATTGAAGATGCACAGAAGCTAGTTGATCTCCGTGCTAAAATGGTTAAATCGTCTGGTGCTGAATGGGAGCAAAGATTTTCTGAATGGCGAGGCGAATTGCTTAGCGATAAAGAAATCGGCGGTGATAACTTTAAAGAAGTCACTGTTCCAAATGTTCTAGCTGCAGCCGAAAGGTATGGAGACAAAGAAATGATGGAGCTCCTGCAAACAAACAAGATGTATGGGGAAAATCCAGCTCTTGTTCGTATGCTAAACCGTGTTGGGGAAACTTTACGGGCAGATCAACTTGTCCGAGGAAGAGCAGCAAAGCCTGGTGACGAAGAAGCTAGGTTACGTCGTATGTATCCGAGCCATTACAATGACGATGGATCTACGAAAGAACGTCATAAAGGTAGCTCATCATAATTATATATTTTAAGGAGAAACATTATGGCAGCATTAGGAGTAACTAACCCCACCCTTTTAGATCTAGCAAAAGCTACAGATCCAGATGGTGGAATTGCAGATATCGTTGAGATTCTTGCTGAACAAAACGAGATTCTTGACGATATGAGTTGGGTTGAAGGTAACTTGACTACAGGTAATCGAACTTCTATTCGTACAGGACTACCCACACCAACGTGGCGTAAAATGTATGGTGGGGTTCAACCCGACAAAGGAACTCAAGCGCAGGTTGACGATGCAACAGGTATGTTAGAAGCATACGCTGAAGTTGATAAAGCCTTAGCTGATTTGTCTAATAACACTGCAGCTTTTCGCATGGTTGAAGAACGGGCACACCTGGAAGGTCTTAATCAAGAAATTGTTGATACCTTGTTCTATGGTAATGAAACAACCGAACCAGAAGCTTTTACTGGATTTAGTCCCCGATATAATAGCTTGTCAGCTGATAATTCTGATAACGTTATTGCAGGCGGTGGTTCTGGTTCAGACAATGCATCGATTTGGTTGGTAGTATGGTCTCCTCAAACATGCTTTGGTATTATCCCTAAAGGTTCAGTTGCTGGTCTACAGCGTTCTGATCTCGGCGAGGTTACACTTGAAGATGCTTCTGGTGGATCCAATACTGGTCGTATGCAAGCATATCGCACACATTACCGTTGGGACGCAGGTCTTACCGTTCGTGATTGGCGTTATGTAGTTCGCATTTGTAACATTGATAAATCAGCTTTGACTAATGATGCTGCTTCTGGAGCAGACCTTCCGGATTTAATGTTTCAAGCTCTGACTCAGATCCCAAATCTTAATATGGGTCGGTCTGCTTTCTACATGTCTCGGAACACTATGAGCTTTGTTCGTCGACAGGCGACTAATGCTACTTCAGGCTCAACTCTCACTATCGATAATGTTGGTGGTAAGATGATTACACAATTCCAAGGTATCCCTCTTCGACGTTGCGATTCATTAGCAGCAGATGAAGCTTTGATATCCTAAACAACAACCCCCGGTGAGGAGTTCTAACAACCCCTCTTCACCAAATTCTCTTGGAAGGAGAACGTTATGATTTTAGATTCACGTCTTGAATTTGCAGATGGCGAAGATATTTCGCAATCAACTGGTACCTATCTCGCAACCAATCAGATCGACATGGATAATGTTCGTGATGTTGGCCAAGGACGCCAAGTCTATCTGGTTATCCAGATAGATGTTGCTGTCTCTGGTTCATCCTCTACGGTTAACTTCCGGCTTCGTTCTGATAGCACAGCCGCTGTTCATGCTACTACCTCGACTGCTCATCTCGAGACTGGTGCAATAGCAGAAGCTGTTCTGGTTGCAGGTCATCAGATTATACTCGCTTTACCAAATGAAGGTAACTCTTATGAGCAATTCCTTGGTTTGCAGGCGATCGTTGGAACGGCGACAACTTCAGCAGGCACTTATTCTGCCTTCTTGACGTTTGATCCACAAGGATGGAAAGCTTATCCTGATGCTACTAATTAAGCTTTGATCTAAAACGGGGGGAGGCATATGCCTCCTCCCAATCTAGGAGAAAAAATGAAAGTTAATTTTAAAAGAGATTGGTCTTATCCGGAAGGCCGCTTTAGGAAACGAGACAATCCAAACGAAGTTCCGGACAAATTTGTTAATCAATTGCCTTCTGATGCGGAAGTTATTGAATCACCTAAAGTCAAAGCTAATCCGAAGCCAAAAATAAAGGAAGAAACTAAAAAGGATAAATAGTTATGGCTGTTAGCGAAGCTCAAATTTGTAATTTAGCTCTTGCCCATATTAAGCAGACTACAACTACGATTGCTAATCTAGTTACGGATACTGGTAACACTGCCGTTCAATGTAGAATTCATTACGATGTTGTTCGTCGATTTGTATTAGCTGATCATAATTGGAATTTTGCTACAAAACGAGTAGGTCTTGCCGATATTAGTTCGGATCCTATGCTACCAGTTACTTGGGGATTTCGTTATGACTATCCCTCTGATTGTTTGAAAATCCAGTCAATAGAACGTTCGTCAAAAACAAATGTAGCTATTCCTTATAGGGTCGAAGTAGAAGACGATGGTTCTGGTTTAAGTATTTTATGTGATACTGATGAAGCCCGAGCAATCTATACATTTGATGTGTCAAATACCACATTATTCTCTCCCGGTTTTGTACAATCTTTTAGTTGGTATCTTGCAAGTGAACTTGCACCAGCTTTAAGTGGGAGTGACCAGAGCCAAGAAGCATGTCTTACTGTTTATAGAAATACAATTGCTGCAGCACAGGCAGTTGATTCAGGTGAAGGCGAAACAGATCCAGAAATTGATTCTCCTTGGGAGCGTGCAAGAATTGGGGGACGAACATAATGCCAGAATTAGGGCCACTTGGAACCGAAATTGTTGGTTATTTGCCTTCAGGAAGACCTATCATTAAAAATGACGATAATACTTTTTCTACAGAACGTCTTACTACTATCGAAGTGGATGGAAAATGGATAAATATTCCTACGATGTTTAATGGAAGAGAAGTATCGGTAGATGAAGCATTCAATATTATGAATGAAAATGATTTTAGAGATCCTGAAACAGGAAAAAGATCTAAGAAATTTTCAACAATGGAAAAGGCTATAAAGTCTGCTGAATCAGAATCAAAAGGAAAAGATTCATTTCTTATGAAAGCAATTGAATAACATCAGATTGAGAGACGAGATTTTCCTACTAATTTTGACGAGCGTGGGGGGAGAAAATAATGCCATTAGAAGTCCCACAAATATCTTTTGCAGGCGGAGTAATTTCTCCTTCAACATTTTCGCGAGTTGATCTTGCGAAATTTGGATCCGCAGCTAAGACGTTAGATAATTTCTTTGTTCGAGCAGAAGGTGGGGTTTCTAACCGCGCAGGATTCCAGTTTATGAAAGAGGTCAAAGATAGTACCAAGATCACTCGAATTATTGGATTTGAATTTAATGAAGAACAGGCTTATGTTCTTGAATTTGGAAATTTATACATTCGTTTTTATAGCCAAGGAGGAGCAGTTCTCGAATCAACTACAACCATCTCGGGGGCTACAGCTGCTAATCCTGTTGTTATAACAGACACAGGTCATCCTTATACAAACGGGGAAGAGATCTATATTACCGGTGTGTTAGGCATGACCGAATTAAATGGCAAATTTTATAAAGTTGCTAGTAAGACAACTAATACTTACGAACTAACAGATATTAATGATGTGGATATTAACGGATCAGCTTACACGGCTTATTCGTCTGCTGGGACTTCAGCGGTAGTTCATACAATCGTTTCTCCGTATACAGAAACAGATTTAGCTAAACTTAACTTTCGTCAATCTAATGATACTCT
>Ga0098055_1002154_pt1 | contig 10320 bp, 14 predicted proteins | sample 17_taG_FD_75107 | JGI IMG/M metagenome (GOLD analysis project Ga0098055, IMG submission 75107) | Marine viral communities from the Subarctic Pacific Ocean - 17_ETSP_OMZ_AT15314 metaG | ecosystem: Environmental > Aquatic > Marine > Oceanic | place: Pacific Ocean | collected 2015-01-18 | reverse complement strand
TTTAATATATTATTTATATGGAACTTGATGATTTTTTGAATGTCGGTGAATATTTACGACAACTTACTATATACCAAAGATTTATTGAATTATATAATAGAATAAAAATACATCATTAAAATATTATATAATTGTAATGGATAAAATGAACTTGAAAGAATTGAAGGCATACGCAAAACAAAAAGGAATAAAAGGTTATAGTAAATTGAAAAAAGATGAACTCCGTGAATTTATACAATCTCAAAGCAATAAACAAATTGATAGAATAAAATTATTGTCTTCTACTCCATTAGAAACTATATATGATGATATGACTTATAATTATATAATGTTTGTTGGGCGACCAAGATATGATTGGAGGGAAAAAAGGGAAAAAGATGAACCGAATTATTATTTGAAAATCCGTGAATATGATGAAATACTAAAAATGGTTGAAGGTAAAAAATACAAAAGTGATAAATCATTCGGTAGAGTATTGACGAAACAACGAAGAGAAAAAGCAAAAAGTAGAATTAGGCGTGAAGGTTGGACTATGAATAACCCAACAAGTTCCACCGAAAGTTTCCGCATATATAGACCCATTAAGAAAAAGAAAAAATTTTTAATGGACGATAGTGATAGTGATTAATAATTAATGAGTATTAAAATATTATATAATTGTAATGGAGAAAACTACAATATTTGATATTCGTGCCGATTTAAAAGCAAAACGAGATGCCCTATCACTCGCTCACGAAGAGTTGAAAAAAGATAGTGATGATTGGAACAAGTGTGTAATTGTTCTTTCATTATTTAATGGTATGATTGAAACCATAAAAATACAATTACAATTAGATAGTGATGGTTTTAGACTTCTACCAATTTTTATATCTTCCATTATTGCTATAATTAGTTCGTTAATAAAGTTTCGGGATTTCCCCTCCAAGATGGAAGTTCTAATACAATCACAAAGTCTATTGACGACTACATTAAATAAATATAGAAACCACGACGAAGTTGATAAGGATTTAGTTATTGAATATAATAGTGCGTTGGAGAAACTTGAAACATCGGTTTATCCCGATGTAAGAAAGAAATATTTACAACAATCCCATAAGAATTTATTGAGTATTATGAAGTTGGAACAAAAGTATTTTAAAAATATTGAATTGGTAAATAATGGTGAGAAACCCGAAGATGATACATTAAGTAGTAGTTCAAGTGATAAGAGCAACCCATTACGAGACGACCACCGATACGATGACCCCGCCACCGACCTCTAAACCTTTGAAAAAGGTTTTACCAAATTTTGCTATACTTTTTCCAAAAGTATCTCTAAATATTATATATATTTTTTTATAAAACTATATATTATATGGTAGATTTACGACACGATGAAGATTTTTTGATGCCTCATATACCTCTATTAAGTGATGATACAACCGATTATGAATGTTCGGTTGATGGGACTATATTTAGTGGTTTAACGGGTGGAGGAGTTCCCATTAGTGTATCAAAAGCACATTATGCTTTCACGAATGTAGCGGGAACAAGTAATCATACCCAAAATATTAATGATTTTTTAAATTTAGTAGCGAATGCCGATGGTTCTACGAATTGTTCCGTTTCACTAAAAAGTAAAAATCAATCTATGACCCCAAAAGGTATGTTTATTGGTGGGACAAAAGACGATGCCGGAAACGGGGGTCCGTTTAGAAATGTGGGACTTCCCTACGAGTTTTCGGTAGATGCCCGACTTGATGGAGGTGCTTGGGTTAGACTATTAGATGTTGTTGGAAACGATATTGACGGATTACCCGCCGGACAAGCACGGAGGGCAAGTGGTAATAATTTTAATAGTAAAACGAGTTTAAATAATGTATTAGTAGCGAGACAACAACACTTCGTAGATAATACACAAGCACCACCCGCCGGAACTCCTAATTTTACGGGTGTTGATGTTCCAAGAGGGGATTTAGCACCTCGTATATATAATAATCCTACCGATGCTAATATTGATAATAATAAACAAGTATATCGTGGTGTTATTTATTTTCCTATCACATCTACGGGTGTGTATAACGAGTTTCGTATTAATATGGATATTAATAAAGCATATATGGATAATAATTTAATAAAATTATACGAAGCGGGTTTTTACGGACGGACACCCCGTCGTTTTAAATTATTTAGTGCGATACAAAGTTCTATGAATAGTCTTGGACGCTCAACTTCATCGGGGACTTTTACGGGAGCGGAAGTGTCCCAATTCAAAGTGGGTGTAAATCGTAGTAAAATGATTGAATATAGTGAAGTCCAATCGGGTAGTCAAATACTAACGGATTTAGATACTTTTATCGCCGAAGGAGGACACGGGATTATCGTAAAAATGTATATGACGCAAGGACTTAATTTTGGACTAACAATTGACGAAGCATATGAGTATTACCTTGATAATCATACGGGAAAACCCGCCCATACAAGTTTCAAATTATAAGGGGAATTTCCCCTTTGACCCCTTTTGGTTTAACCTTTTTTTAAAAGGTTTATAATACCCACGAAAAGTTTTAAAACAATTATATATTATAAAACACTTAAACAAGTTCTAATTTATAATATATAAAATGGGAAATAATAATTCTAAATATGCTTGTGTAAATCAATATGAATGTGTTGAATTATTTAATACCATTTATGGTTGTAATTGTATAGAATTTGCTAATCAATATGAGGCGATTGATGCGATTGATAAAAATAATAAAGTTCTTCTTGAAGTAAAAAATAGAAATTGTTTTAAAAATCAATATAATAAAACAATTGTGGGGTTGAATAAAGTGAATGAGTTTCGTGATAAATATATGAACGAAGGATATTCATTTTTTATAGCGGTGTGTTGGTTAGACAAATGGAGTGTGTATAAATGGAATGAAGATGAATGTGCGGTATTGTCTTCAAGTAATAAACATATGGATATTAAAGGGGCGGACGAATGTGCTTGGTTAGAACCCAAAAAACCGCATTATTTTATTCCTCATACTTTTTTTGATACTCTCAAAGATACGGGGGTGCGAAAACCGCCTTCTCGTTGTCTATTACAACTAACGGATAATGAAAAATTACAATTAGGTATTGAATAAGGGGCGTTGCCCCTTTGACCCCATAATTAAAAGGGGGTATGGGGGAAATCTTCCCCCTTTTTTTTGGGTATGGGGTCTTTGTATTGATATACTTTTATTCCGCCTTTGGTTAAAGGTGGTGATTTACATACTCCACTTTCTAATACTTTCTTGTCCTTTGTATCAAATACATCGTTCATTTTTATTTTAGATTTTGTTTTTTTATTCAATCTAAAATCTCTTGTTAATTCGTTTGCTTGGTATTCCCCATTTTCCAACGCATTATTATCTACTTTTGTCCTCTTGTTGTGAGACACTAAATCTAATGTTTTATGCGGGGAATTCCCCGCCAACCCCTTTTTTGCTATACTTTTTCTAAAAGTATTCATATATTATAGGTTTAGAAGAAAAAAAAAAATAACTTTTCTAACAATATATCATATGAGTTTAGTTCAAGTATCTTCGTCGCAAGAACGCCTACAAGATAAAGGACAATTTAAATCCGTATTTAACAAAGGTTATTCATTTTCTAATTACTTTAATGGATTGATGGATATTCCCCCCAATAGTGAAATCGCACTTCATTCGGCGTCGTTTCGTGTAAGAGAAATTAATAATTTTGATTTTACGGGTGTAAGTGATAGTGGCGGTGATTACAATATGAGAATGTTATATTCACCCACTCGTGATAGTTATGTAGAAGAAAGTAATAGTGATACTTACAATCCAACCCATAATCCTCTTCTTCTTTATGTTCCAAGAAAACCATACAATAATATTTTAGATACTTGGAGTGATTTAGTAAGTGCTCTTAATTTATCGGCAATTCCCTCCCTTCAACGAGCATTTACTACTACTAATAGTGTGATTGGAAATAAAACAAGAATAGATTTGACCGCAACTCCAAATGCGGGTAATTCCGCCGTTGTAAATATACCCGCCGATGGTTTTGTTGGTAATGGTTCTACAATAAATGGTTCTACAATTACAAAAACATCTACGGGTAAATCAACCGAATTAGCGTCTATTTTCTATTCCAATACTAATGGTATTCATAATTTAGGTAGAATTAACTATAATACTTTTACAAAGACGGGGTCGGGGCAAATCCGTTGGGGAAACCATACTTTCGCTTGTGGGGTAAAACGGGCGTATCAACCATCTTGGGATTTAATGAGTTCTTATCAAACCGAAGGACTTATAAGTATGGACGACCCTAAAATTATTTCTCAACGATTTACACAACAAAATCTTTTCATAAAAGGTGCTTTAAACCGCAATTATATTGGTGAATATGCTTTTGTTGTTCGGGGAAAAATCGGGACGGCGAAAAGTCCAACAACCGACCCTTCTATTGATATTGTAAAATATGAAGTTGTAAATGGTGTGAGTTCTTATCTTACTATTGCTACGGGTTCTACCGAAACAAATTTAAGTTCGGGCACGGCAATTCCGTATTCTCCACAATTAGACCCCGAAAGTGCGGTTTGGAAAGGAGCGGTTGGAGATGGAGGTATGGGACTTGGAGAAAATGTTATTTTTGGGGCAACTCTTGGACTTACTATGAAGTTTGCGGGAAATAAAGTATCGTTTTTTGTTTTAAATGGAGCAACCGAATACCAAGTTCAAATTGCCCCGATTTCAACAACCGAAACCGCTTATTTAACTAATCTTGAAGACGCATTAAGCGATGTGGTTTTTCCCCTCCAAGCATACTCACTTCTTACGGGAAAGGACGATACTATGAATATTCAATTTACTCCCGCACGAGCACAAGAAGTTCTTGGAGATTTTGGTGATACACGAGACAATTATGAACTATATTTAGCAAATAATAAAATAATACCTTCGGGACTTTATAACCAAAATGCTTTACAAAATAGTCCTCTATCATTTTTTGACTATACTATTGTTGGGGCGGGAAATACCGCACAAATTGTATTAGTTCCTTATCCATATGATACTATTGGTGGAACGGGTAATAATTATATTACGAATGTATTATCAATTGGTTTTGGAGATAATGCTTCAACAAATATGAAAATCCAAGCACCAATACAAGGTGTATTAAATCCTAATGTAGAGCAACGCTTGGGGTCGGCAACTTCCGTATTTTTATTAACTCTAACGGGAGATGTATTAGGAGGAAATTATATTCCCTCTACAATTGAAACAACCCCTTTTCTTAAAGGTATATACATTCGCTTACGCAATCTTGGAAATAGAAGCACCTTTGGTTCAATCAATAGTGCCGATAGTGATAAACTTATAAGTGTTATAAATAAATATGACTATACCGAGAAACAAGAGGGGGAGGAATTCCCGATATACAATTACAACGAAAATGAGAAATTATATGTATCACTCAATAATCCTTCACTTATTCAAACAAATAAATTAGACTTTCAATTGGTAGATGGTTTCGGTGTAGAAGTATTAGACATAGCGGAATGTATGCTTGTATTACATATTAGACCTTGTCCCTACGGGCAATATTATAAGAGTTCTTATACTTAATGGGAATAGTTAATCATTTTACTATATATTGAAAGTATATTATGAAATAGAAAATACAAATAGAAGAATAGAATGAAATTAATTTGTGTAGTAATATTAATGAGTAAGTTTATTCCAATTCCCGTAGAAGAAGTAGAAGAAGTAGTAGAAGAAGAAATAACCGAAAATGAGGTTTTACCTCCAAGAAAAACAAAAGAAATATTTAAAATGGACGAAGATGAGAGTGATGACGACGAACCTACACGGGAAATCCCGCCTCCTCCTATACCACTTAAAAAAGAAAGAAGCAAAAAACAAATGGAACATTTAGAGCGAATGAGAGCAAAAAGTCTTGCTACACGACAAGCAAAAGCATTAAAAAAGAAACAAGAAGAAGAGAAGAAGAGAAAAGAAAATGCCGAAAAAATTGTAAAAGAAACAAAACAAATTGTAGAACAAGTAAAAAAAGAAACTCCGCCTCCTCCTCCTCCTCCGCCTCCTCCGTTATTTACTTTGAATGATATTGAAACTATTGTTAATCGTTCGGTGGGAAATGCCCTCCAAAATCATTCACAAAAAGTAAAACAAGAAATACAAGAGAGAAACAATCAAGCGAATATGCTACAAAATCTATTGAAAAAACCTAAAAAGCAAAGAGGATACTTCTAATAAAATTAAGAAATTATTATATACAATTATATATAATAATGCCTACTAAAAAAGTGAAAAAAGATAGTTCTTTACCCGTTGTTTTACCTATTCGTGAAGATGATGGAGATAGAGAACTAAATGAAAGTATCCACCCTAACCTTCCAAGAGCACCAAGTGTAGTTTGTATCTACGCTTCGTTTAGGTCGGGAAAATCCGTATTAGTAAATAATTTTTTCTTGAACCCAAATTTTCTTCGTGGAAAATTAGACAAAGTTTATTATTATAGTCCTACCGCACGGAATGATGCTTCGTGTAAGTTTTTACAAGATGAAGAAGGTGTAGAAATTATTGACGATTATACCGACGACCATTTAAACGCACTATTAGATTTTCAAATGGAAACTCCCAAAGAAGACCGAGATAAAATCGCCGTTGTTTTTGATGATGCTATACAATATTTACACTCCCGAAAATCGGCGGGTAATTTCCTTGCTACACGATTTCGTCATTATAATATTAAATATTTATTTTATGTTTCACAATCTTTTAGGGCATTAGATACAAAGGTTCGTGGTAATAGTAAAGGAGTTATAGTAATGAAAATTGCTAATTTAAAAGAGTTGGAAAAGTTAGATGAAGAATATGGTGCTATGCTTGGTGGAAGATTTATTGACTTATATAATTATGCTCTTGGCGACCAACCTTATTCTTTTTTATATATAAATATAGACGCCAACCCCGTAGAAGCATATTTACGCTTTGAAAGACAAATATACCCATCAAGTGAGTTTGCCCCTTCTAAAAAGTTTCAATCTCTCGTTGGAACTCCCATAGAAGAAAATAAAGAATAATTTTTCTTCATTTATATTATATGGAATATAGTTCTTACCAAGCGTCCCAAGCACAATTAAGTAAAGGTTTAGATTACGCCTCTTCTCTTAATTTAGATACATTAAAACAAGCGAATACCGATTTATCAACATCTCTAACACAAGCAAGTTCCACATATCAAACGGGGGTAGAAGCACTTGGTTTTGAAGCGTCCTCCACCGCCACTAAAATTGCTACTCATATTGCTACATTAGAAAAAGGAAAAGAAGCATTTGAAAAAGGTGTTGAAGTTGCGGGGGGTGTTGAAGTTGCGGTAAAAGGGGCACAAAAAGTAGCGGGAAAAGTAATCCAATCGGCGGGTGAAATGGCGAGTGAAACAACGGCGGAACTTGGAGATGTGGAATTACCGGCGATAGAAAATGTAAGTGCCGAAGCAACAACCGAGATTGCCGATGTGGCGGGAGAAACCGGCGTTGAAATGGCGGGAATGGGTGAAAGTACCGTTGCCGAAACCGCCGAACTTGGAGCAAGTGAAATTGCCGAAGGGGGTGCGGTCGCCATCGGTGAGAGTGCTTCTATGATGTCGGGACTTGCCGTCGCCGAAGGAGTAGCAAGTGCGTCGGTAGTGTTAGAACCTCTTGCCCTCGTAGGTGGTGCGGTTATGCTTGGAATGACGATTGCCGATGGATTGAAAGCATCTTCTCGTGAAAAGAAAGAAGAGAAGAAAAATAAAAAAGCAATTGAAGCACAAAGTGAAGAACAAGAAAAACAATACAATCAACAACAATCAACCGCTCAAAAAACTTATGATGATAAAGTTGCCGAAGTCAAAGAAAGTGCGAATAAATTAAAAAGTGGTATTCTTGCGAACGCCCATTTATCCGTAAGCGGGGGACACGCCAATCTTCGTAATCGTTAATACTTTTAGAAAAAGTATAGCAAAAGGAGGGGGTATGGGGGAACGTAGTTCCCTCAAAGATTGCGGAGTGTATGGTTATATTTAGTTCTAAAATCTAAATCACAACAAGGTAAAGGATTTTTTTTCCATTCGTGTATTTTATCATATATAATTCTCCATAAATCTACATTTGTATCAAATAAAAATACTATAAAACCCGCTACACAAGAGCGACGGCATCGGTCTTTCGTTTTTAAATTTATCAAATATTCAATTATATTGTCCGCTTTTTCGGTTAATATAATTCCTTCATCATTTTCAAACTTCTCAAAATGTTTATTGTATCTTACCTTATAACTTCTTACCGAAAGTTTATTGTAATCTTTTTTAGTATCAATCCATTCGTAAAAGTTCATAGGTGGATAATACATAAGTTATTGGTTTAAATATGTTTATACTCTTTTTCTTTATAAACGCATTTTTCTAATAGTTCGGGTGATGCTTCATCGCAAAAAAATAGCATTTTCCATTCCCATTCATCGCTCGGGATAAACCGCTTCCCTTGTGGTGTATCTTGTTCTACAATTCTTTTTCTAATGATGCGTTGGCGTTCTTGAATGTTTTTGGAAAATGAAACATATTGTAATTGTAGTTCATCATTATAAATAATGTAATACCCTTTTTTCATATTCTTCTCACGGATTTTTTTATTATATTCAATATCATATCGGTCTTTCCAATAGTCGGGATTTTCCGCATAATATTTTTTGGCGTATTCGTTTTTTGCTTGTTTGTTTTCTTCCTCACTAAAATATTTTCTTGCTCTACCCATTAATAATATATAACACTATTGTTTTAAATATATTCTTTTATATACTTTCTTAAATAACCTTTGGAAACTTTACCCAAATATTTTTGTTTATTTTTAAAAATTTTTTTCAAAGTCCAACCCTCATTCATTCGTAATAAATAAATAAGTTTAAGGTGGTATGTAAATGCGTCGTGTTGTATTGTTTCAAAATGACGACTTATAGTTTGTTTATTATTAAAGTCTATATGTTTTCCACAAATACACATTTGTTTATTTACTACCTTTTTGGTATTATATACCTTTTGTTTTTCTTTCTTTTGTTCCTTGTTTTTTTCATAATAGCGTCGGCAACTTTCTTTATTGTAAGGCATCTTACATAAGAATAAATATATAAACCATTTCATTTTTTTTTTTAATATGGGAATAGTTAGAACTTTTACTATATTTTGAAAGTAAATTAGAAAATAATAAAAAGAATAAGAAAGTATATACAATAGAATTAGAATTTAAAATATAGTAAAATGTTTAACTATTCCCATAATTATTTATTCTTTTGGTAAAACTTTTTAATAGCACGAATTATATTTCTCTTGGGGGATTTCCCGTGAGGGTTAATGCTTGACCCATTATTGTTGAGAGCAACTTGAATTTTGGTAATAAGTGTATGAATGTCGCTCGTGTCCTCACGCCCAATATTTGCGGTGATTTTCTTGCTCTTGTTGAATGCTTTACATTTGTAGGTGGTCTTATGTTCTTCAAGTTGGGGTTTTGAAATAATGGTGTCGCATAGAGGGCAACGCATATATTTTCCACTTGAAAGTTTTTGTGCGTCGGTTTTTAGGGTTCGGGGTTCAAGCACCTTCATTCGTGAGCGTCGCCGTTCTCGTTGGACTACGGGATTTTCCATCACTACAACTCGTAATACTTGGTTGGGAGTGAGGTTTCTTATGTTGGTTTTGAACCCATATAGGTCTTTAAGGTTATTCATAATTTCAAGGTATTTTCCTTCGGGGATTTCTTGGGAAATGGTGTCTATGGTCTCCATAAGAGAGTTAATAATTTCCATAAAGTCGGTGGAGAGTTTCTTATTTTCTTGCGAGATAGACATTATACATAAGAATAAATATATAAACCATTTCATTTTTTTTTTTTAATAGTAGTGTAAATTGTCTAAATTTGTTGCCCTACTCATAGCGGTATAACACATTTTTACATTAAATTTAATTTTATTATATTCGTGTATATTTACTCTTCCTTTTAAGGTGAGACCTTGTGAGCGATGGGTTGTAATACAATAACATAACATAAAATTTGTATGGAATAAATGGTGGGGAATACAACATTCATCTTCATCATTATTTAAAATTGTAATACATTCTTCGTTAAAATGGGTAATGGTATATGTTTCATTTTTAGTGAGTTGTAATTTATTTTCCGTTTTCATAGACATTAATTCTAATCCTTCATAAATATATGTGTCTTGGTTGTAGGGATTTTCCACCCCGTCAAATGCGATAAACATATGTTCTCGGTCTCGT
>Ga0098055_1002153_pt1 | contig 10320 bp, 4 predicted proteins | sample 17_taG_FD_75107 | JGI IMG/M metagenome (GOLD analysis project Ga0098055, IMG submission 75107) | Marine viral communities from the Subarctic Pacific Ocean - 17_ETSP_OMZ_AT15314 metaG | ecosystem: Environmental > Aquatic > Marine > Oceanic | place: Pacific Ocean | collected 2015-01-18 | reverse complement strand
CGTTCAGTTGACCTAATATCCCTCTGAATTTCAGTAAACTCATCCCTGCTGTCAGCAGTAAAAGTTTCTTGCGAAGATATTTCGTCGTCAAGCCTGACAAGTTCTCCTGCAAAAAGATCTCTAATGTTTTCAGCTTCAGAACCTAACGAACGCCCCGAAGTAAGGTATTCGGCTTCGTCAACTAAACTGAACCCGAACAGATCTCTCGCCGCATCATTCCATTCTTTTACTAGTTCTGCTCTCCCGCTGTCAGAAGCCGGGATAAAGAATGAAGGAAGGGCTTCCCGCTGCCAAGCCTCAGCCTGTTTCTTCTGATTTGTTAAAGAACGCACTTCCTTTACTGAGTTGTCGATACGACCTTGAGCATCTTGTAACGCTTGTTCGTGATCTAAAAGTTCCCCGTCTAAAAGATCTAGCTCCCGCAAAAACGGAGTTTGGCGTTCCCGAAGCTCTACCGCTCCAAGACGCTCATCAGTTGTTTTACGTTTCTCTAAATCTTCTTTAGCTTCTCCATAGAGAGTTTCAAGGCGTTCTAAGTTCCGAGCGTTACCGCTACCCGGACTGTCGTCACCTTCCAGCAAGTCTGACGCTTGGTTTTTGATCCAGTTAAATGCCCCTTGACCAATCCCTAGAGTTGCTGCCGTTCTTCCCTTAACAACATCGGCAACCGTTAAACCAGTGTCAGCAATTAAATCAAAAGCTTCACTGAATTTTTCATTTACATAATCGTTATATTGCTTATCTGCCCTCATCCAAGCGTTGTATGCGCTTTCTAAAGCATTAACTACAGGGGCAAACGATTCTCCAAACTGTGCCCCTCCGTCTACGTTTCCTTCTTCTGCGTCACTTGCCATTACCTGAGTCCTAACACCCGTTTAAGAGTCGCCGCACTACTCGACAACGACATCGCATCAGCCCTAGCCGGATCAGCCGCGCCAGCCTTTTGCTCCAAAATGCCAGTCACATCAACCTCATCAACAACTCCGCCATCCTGCATAGCGTTACCACCAGCCACCTGGGCTGCACGAACCGCACCAAACGCAGCTCGACGTTCCTCCGCTGTAGGTTTACGGCCAAGAAGTTTCCGCCAGGTTTCTTCAACCATACGGTCAACCGCTGAAGACGGCATCACACGAATCGTAGGCTGTTCCTCTTTTTGTAAATACTCGTCTTTAGCTGTATTCAGATCTGCGATAGTGAACTCAGCGAACCGGTCTTCTAAAGTTGGGACACCTTCCATCCCTGGAGTTACACCTTGCTCGTAAGTAATAGATGCATCACGAGCAGCGCTTTGCAACGCTCGACCGGTTTTGATGGGGTCTTCTATTTCGGTGATGTCTTCGATGGTGCCGTAGTAGCCTTCGGAGAATAGTGCCTGCTGTAATGTGAGTAGTTCGTCGGGTTGTAAACCGACAATGTATTCTCGGAGGTCGTCTTCGGTGAACTTGTCGCCTGCTACTTCAATCTCAGTTTCAGGTCTGAGCAAGATGCGGTCGGCGGGGTCCCGTGTTGGGTCAAGACCCAACTCAGATTCTTGCCTCCTTGTTTCGTAAGTAGTGGGGCCTTCACCTAGAACGACGACTTGCCCATTAACAATTTCGGTGTTTGGGGCCATCTCGTTTTTGGCAAATAGTTCAGCTATATCCATCGTTGCTTTACCTGCTTACCCATGTCTTTTTGTCAATCGTGTCATTCTCAAAATACCGGTCAAAGATTTCTATAAAGTCATTGTTGTTACGCAACTTCACCCTTACAGCATCCCACAACTGTTCGAGGTCTGCGTTAGTGCGATACCCTAAAGAATACGCATCTGCTTCGCCGCTAGCATTACCTCGACGTTCTAATTCTTTTTCAATGAGTTCACGAGCCTCAAAATACTCGTCAAGTAACGGAATTTCGGGGCGATACTGGAAGTCTTCAGACTTAATCAAAGCACGGAAACCGTCCATAACTTTGGCCTGATGAAGCTGGTCATACGTTTCGTTGTACGCTTCCCACCACCCAGGATTATCCTGAGCTACTTTCAACTTCACTCGATCCATAAGCATCTGTAAATCGTTGTTGGCTTTCGCCCCCAAACTGGCTGAACCACCCGCTTGTTCGCGACGTGCCAGTTCCTCATACACAAGGTTCTTCGCTTCACGCCACTCAGCCCACCCCCTGTTTTCTTCGGGTTTCCGCATAATCTCTTGGGGGGTGGCACGCACCCGACGACCTTCAGCTATCTCAGATTTGTAGACCGCATAGTTGAACTCAAACTGCACATCGTCGGCACCGATCTTGCCGATAATGAAGTCCCCTATTTCTGGGTGAGCGTCAGCGAAGTCTTTGTGTTCCCGATACTTTGCGTCACCTTCCAATGTGGCGGACGCAACACCTTGCACCATTGTCCGTCGAGCCGTAATTGCCCACAACTCTGGGTGATTAGCTAGCAGCCAGGTGGTTGCAGCATCAAACCCGTCTTCCTCGGTGACTTTTCGGTAGTCCTCTATGACTGCGTGATATGGAGACTGGACTTGGAAAGCGAACGGGACACCCAATCCGGCGAGTGCCCGAATTTTTAAGATGTCTTCGGTGCGGCGGATCGCTTCGTCAACAAACTCTTTCTCTAACTCAGGGGTGTCGATTTTTATGCCGTTGCCTTCATATTCTGCTGCCAAGTCAATGGATACCTGGGCCAACATTTTTTGGCGTTCCGGTACGTCGAAATATGCGCCTTCCATACGACGCAGAAACGTCGGCTCAACCTGCTGCCACATGCGATGGAAAACACTTGTGCCCTCGGATGCGCCGTAAGGAAGCAACCAATCCATAGATTCTTGCAGGGAGGGCTGTGCGATAACAGATTCACTTGCCGCTATTGTGACGATGGGACCGAACCCTGGTAACCCGGCAGAGATCATTGAGATCGAGTCGGGATGCAGTTTCAGGGAAGTAAACCCGAGGGTGCCGAGTTTCCCGAACACCGGTTGTCCCGCTATTTCGGCTCCAAGCAGACCTTCTGGCATACGGATCACGAAATTGGAGTTGCCTTCTTCGTCTTCACCTTTGATGGCTTGGAAATATCGGGCACCCCTCGCCACGAACACGGGGTTTTGTACGGCGAGTCCGGCCCAGCGGGTGATGACTTCTTGCCATGCGCTGTAGAACGGCATGAGCATTCCGACCATTTCTCCGAAACGGGTGCGTTCCGCCAGGTCGTAAAGCAATTTGCGGGTGTCATCAAGTGCGACACGCCGAGCAGCGTTCTCAATGCTTTTCAGTTGTACGTCAGTTATGCGATAAGTGCCGTCGCTCCTTCTGTACGTTTGCACTAACCGGGCAAGTTCGTTTCGGTAAACCCCTGAGAACACGGTGCTGCGTGACAGGTTGTCCACAGTCATCGTTCCGAGGGACTCCATCCAGCTATCTATTTGTTTGGTTGCTCGTTGGATAAGTTGTCTCGTTATTACAGCGTCGGCTATTGCTCCGCTTGCCCCGTGAACTATCCCAAACTCAGCGTACCTACCACCTTCTAACTCGTGTATTGCTTTGACACCAGCATTCACTCCGCCGTAGTTCCTGTTCAAGATGGGAACAATGTCGTTGACCCAACTGATGTCTTTACCTTCAGCCAATTTCTGTCGCACTAAAGCAAACTCTGGGGTGTTGGGAACATAGTTGTCTATTTGTGTGCGAACAGCGCTTACCCACTCCTCTATATTTTGTTCTTTACCGAAATGGCGGGGCATGGCTTCTTCGAGTTTGGAACCCTGCCGAGTTTTCAGCCACGCAATTATTTCAGCATCGCTTCTGCCTTGCCAAAACATTTGAGTAAACATTTGGAACTCTTGGGGCATTGTGTCGTCAAGCAAATGCGGTTTGAACTGGTAATTGACCGTGCGGTCATACGCTTTAACAAAAGCTGGCCTGTCTTGGTCAAACTTGTGAAGCCGATATTCCCCTCCGACTATCTGACTTTCATAGTTTCTTTTTGTGGCACTCCCCACTGTTTCATATGCGCCACGAGTAGACCGACTAGACGACAATGCTTGCTTGTTCATTTGAACAGCGAAAGGAGTGTCCCCAAACTCGTTCGCAAACTGGTAGCCCCCCATGTAATATCCGCCGACACGGGCTTGGTGCATCAGTTCACCAACTCGATCAAAGTTGGTAATCATCTCTGAGTATTCCTCAGGCAAATCGTATTTCTCTGTAAGATCTGCGTCTTTACGTTTCGGAGTTCTAAGAACAGAATGCTCTAACTGCTGTTTAAGGGTACGGGCTTGCGTTTCCGCAAGATCTTTCCGATGCTTCAAATTGTTAAGCAACCTGGCGGCTTCTTCAGGAGTCCTCACTCCCTCTTTCACCGACTGCCTTATCGCCGCTTCAGCTTCATCAAATTGTTTCTTAGCTACCCCTCGAACCTCACTATAAAACTTTGCAGCGACTTCCCGGCGAGCCAAGGAAGACATTGTGCGTCGAGCATACAAACTGTAAAGAGCTGCGGAAGCCAACGCCCCACCTGGACCCAAAGCCCACCACCCCGCACCGGTGGTAAAGAGTCCCCTTCTGGTAGTACGCCTTCTGCCGTAAGCGTCGTTGATGGCGTTGCGTGTCAACTTTTCTGTCGCTTTAGCGCCGTGCTTTGCTTCATACTGGAGATACAAGTCCCCGTCAGATAGTTCGTCCCCGACTTTCAGATCGTCCCGCATCTTGACGATGACCGGAGCCATCACATCTTCACCATTCTTTTTGAACCAGGCGGTACGAAGATCATTGAAACCTGCGAATGTTCCCCTCATAGTGTGCATACCGCCAAGCGCAGCAGCCGAACGTAACAGCTCGTCAGAAAGAACACGAATAGGCCACGCTGGACGCAGCAGCACAGACTTTTTCCATGCCATCATAAACTCGTCACCGAGTTCAGCGCCTCGCCCCATGAATTTGCGAATAGCGCTGTGTTTCATCACTGTGGCGATTGCGTCATACCGGGGGACAAGTGACGCTTGGCGAAGCTGTTGGGGGGTCAAGTTTTCTATGTAACGTCGAGTGATATTGAAATCGGTGTCAGCTAAATCAAATTGGAGATCCCGGTTGCCATACACTCTTGCGTTTTCGGCTTGCCCTCGCAAGACTCCTTCCGCTTCATCCAACGCTTCTCTCATCCGACCGGGACTCAAAGGCTGGGATTTCAAAGTGGCTGCGTCGATACCCTCAAGAAGTTCATCTGCATAAAGTTTTATGACACCATCATTCAAGTCATCAACAATGTTTTCAAACATGGCCTTACGTTGATACTGCGAAGATTTAACCCATCTACCTAACACTTCGTCAACATTGACACCGGCTTGTTCTACAAGAGATTTGCCTTTGTGGGTGACTCGACTTGCGTCACGCAACATGCGTTCAAACTGGTTGTAGGTTTGGTCAACGTCATCCCAAATCATCATCTGTTGGGCGCTTCTTTCCCGAAACACATTGACCACCCGCAACCCGGCTGGCCCCAGCATTGGCACCTGGCTCATAAAGGATGTAACGCCGTACCCCAACTCTCTTACGATACCTACCTTGGGTGCTTCCCTTAAAGACCCCACGACCAGTCGGTTGCTGCTCGCTGTTTCCGCCAGGATTGGTCCAAGGATTTCATCGGCAACACCAGAAACCAGATGGGGAGAGTCGTTTAATGCTCCCCACGCAGCATCAACAGCGTCAACGCTTACTTCGTCAGCGAAACGAGGAGCCAACGCAGACAAGCGTTGACCTTTTATCCCAAAAGCGGCGTTAAAAACGCCTAGACCGGTAAGACCTTGGGGCATCCCTCTTAACAGATCAGCGGCTTCTTTTTCTAAAGCCATGACTTGCCTGTTCAGGTTTGCTCTCAACTTTTGTTGCAACCCAGGCGAAGCGATGCTGTCAGTCAGGCTATCTATTTGCTTTTGGATAGTGACCATGCGATCCACAAGGCCACCTTGTTGCATCAAACCAGCCCATTCGTTAGACAAGTTTCTGACTTGCTGCAACGCTTTCGCCTCTCCCATCGCTAAACGAAACACCAGTTGGCGTGCTTCGAGCGTTGGGGCAGCCGCTACAACGTAAGCAACATCCGGGGTGAAACCCTTTATATGCTTGTGTTTTTGGTGGACTTTCGTCGCTAACTCATCTATAAGAGTTATGTCGTCGGGTGTGGGTAGCCCCTTGTAATAGCCTTCGCTGAATCCAAGGGGAGCAGATGCCAAATCTTCTAAACGATCTGCTTCATCGATTATTCCCTGAAGCTCGTCTTTGGCGGCACCATCTAATTTTTGACCAGTCTCATCGACACCTTTTTTGAGAGTCTTTCTGGCTTCGTCTGCGCTGGCACGCAACCCTGCTGCCAGAGTGCGGCCCGCACCTGACGCTGCTGCGGTGCGGCCCTCAACCATTTCATCAGCGATAGCAGCAACGTCTTTCGTTAAACGCGCAAACCCGGCGCTTTCGGTGACATGCTTTCCTGCACCAGCCACCCTACGATGATGTCGCGCAACGTCACCAATCACGGGAGCAAAAATTTTAGTGGGAACACCTAGTTGGTAGAACGGATCGTAAACAATAGTAAACAATGCGTCTGTGGTCCCCGACGCTAAACGGTGCATAGACGTGCCCTCCCACTTGTCTACTTCGTCTTTGTTCAGAATGTCTTTCGTTCCAACAGCAAGCGACAAGGCTTGGCCGAGAGATTGACTGTTTGAAATATCCCAAGCGTGCGCCCACGTTTCAGTGTTAAGCCAGTTACCTAATCCACCTTCAAATTCGTACTCATTGTGTGTACCTTCACCGGAACTGGAGGAAACAGAAGCAAGCGTCATAAGCGTCCCCAAAGGACGATCTATTGCTTGTTTGACCGCAACGGTAGCAGCCTTAAAAGTGGGGTCGATCACACTTTTTATCGGTTTGCGTACTGCGGGAGATATTGCTCCAATGATGGTGCCCCCAACACCTTCAGGTCCGATAGCGGACTGCATCACCCCACCTTCGCCAAGAACATTGTCGTTGAATGATCCCCAAATGGTGTCAGCTATCCCGCTGCCTTCGTATTCGTCGCGACCCGGTAACGCTTCCTGTGCGATGTCGGTAACAAAGTCAACACTTTGGACAACAGTACTGAATGTCCCCTTAGCGATTTTTTCAATAAAGTTCCACAGTCCCACAACTACTGGTCCTGTCTAGGGACCATCGCTTGCATGGCTCGAACGATGCGTCGAGTTGAAGGAGAAGCGTAAGGTGAAGATGCGAGAGGTAAAAGTGACGGCAAGATGCGTGCCACGTTTTCACTGGTTTGAGGTTGCTCTGATCTAGGCATAGGAGCAGCAGGAGCCATAATTGATTGCTGCGGATATTGACTAGGGCGAGTCATGTCGCCTTCCCCGCCAGGAATTATCGGTGCCGGAGGGACAGCGCCCATACCGGCTTCCATTGGAACCGCAGAAAGCGCTTCTTCTTGTTCTTTGGCTTTACCGTAAGCCTGTCCTCTGTATCCTGCGTCAGCCATGATTGTGTACGTTCCATTTCTTCGGGTAGCCGCACACCGCGCAATCCTCAGAAGATGCGACAGGTTTGAACTTTATGACTTTCGTGCCTTTACCTTTACGGGGCATCACAACGCCCCAAGCAGTTCACCTAAACCACCGCCACCACCGGGAGGGGCAGCGATTGATCGAGACTCGGCTCCCATACCTGGTGCAGCCAAACCGGGTTGAGCTTCAGGTGCGGCAGCGTCAACTTGTTCAGCCTGCCGTTCCTGTGCTTCTTTCTGCACTTTCTCCACAGCTTCAGCCAATTCGAGTTGATTCGTGGAAACCAGTTCCATGATGCGAGCAAGATCGGCTGGGGGGATAACACCTTCGGAGGCTTGCTGCTGGATAGATGCCAGCAATGCCTGTTCTAGCTGTTCAGAAACCACAGCGTCATGCTCGAACTCTGGGTCTTCGACCAGTGGGTCGATAGCCATGAATGAGCGTTTCGACATGGTGCCCATCCCAACTCGTTGACCTCCACCGATGACAAGGTTGTTGATGTCGGCTCCCGCTTGGGAGTAGACCACTACGTTGTCTGTGGAATCGAAGTTGGTGTTGGGGACGTAATCGACTCGGCCTTTAGCGTTCTTCGTTGTGACATAAAACGATTTGCCTTTGTTCCCGGCATACGTTTTTGACATATTGATAGCGATTTCGTTTTCTTCCTGCAAGGAACGAGCCATGATGCGTTGCGCTTCTTGCACCGGGAAGTCAACTACTGCGGAAAGTACGGCGTCGCCACGGCGACCGGTACGAATGTTCGTGGTTGATTCCCCACCGAACTCTGGGGGAATACCAGCCGTCAATCGTTGGGCACGTTCCAACCGGTCAATCGCAGGGTTCGTCATGTAACCGGGTTGCATTTGCATGTCACGCAGCTCACCGCCACGAATCACACCAACCTCGCCGGTGAGTCCATCAGCGGGGTTCACAATTTGGGGGGTTTCCCCTTGGCGACCTATCAGCCAGGTGTCAGGGAACACGCCTTTCTGAACTGCGATAACTTCAAGCGCCATCAAACGGGCTTGCATCTGATACATGCCGAGGATGCCGTCGAACTGTCCTTGAGCGTCGTCAAGGTTGATTCGTTCGGCACACACAACGGGGCATTCCCCAAGAGGGTTCGGTGCCCGTTCCAACTCGACAACAATGTTTTCGTCAGAGTTCGGGGCGGTACCAAACAGCCCGGTTTTTACTGGGCCACGCATAGCGATGAGGACTTGTTCTTCACCGTCAACGTATTCGATCATTTCGATGCCCTGGTCTTCACCAGCGCCACTGTCGCCTTGGAACATGCGAGCAGTTTCGGGATACATGGAACGCAAATATCCGAGGGGACGTTCGTAAGCGAACACGACATCTCGGGGACGCATATCGTCCACACCGAGAAGGGTTGCCGGGTACGCTGTCAACGGGTCACGGACATGCCATTCCGGGCAACCTGTTTTCGGGTTGAATCGAAGCTGGGTGATCGTTGTTGCGTAGCCGATGAGTTGGCGGGCACGTTTCGCTATTTGCAAATCCATGCGACTGTTTTCCCACCAACCAAAAATGGCTTTGCGTCGAATCTCAGAGTTATCTCTTGACCGTTTCCGTGCAGGATCGGTCGGAGGACAGTAAACGTCGGGACGAGTGGACGCTATTCGCATAGCTGTCTGGTCGAGTCCTTGTGCTAGTAAGTTAGCTACCGCTGATTGTTCGTCGGCGTTTAACTCTGGTAGAGGAACAATTACGTCCCCGTTATAGTAGTCACGCAAGTTTCGCATTCGCGATTTCGCATCGTTAGATCCTTGACTTCGTGACCCATAAATGGCGACAATTTCCTCAATAGTTTTCACTTAATACCTGCCAGACGACGCGTACTCACTATCTTGCCCTGAAACCCAGGTTGGTCGCCACTGTTTCACTCCGATACCTTGAGGGACATATAGCTTTTCAAGATTATGTTCTAGGAACCATTGTGCCATAACACAGTCATCGGTGCGTGCGCCGGTTCCTTCGGGGTTCCAGCGGGTGACTTCGTTTATCAAAAGTAGGGAATGGGGGCGGGCTTCGGTTCGTTGTTTACCGGGCAAACGTATCCTCCCGACACGCCACAACGGAGCCAACATTTGCACCCCGTACTTGGGGTCGCCTTTGTTGCGGGAATGCGTGTAATGCGGAACAAGCTCCACACCGCGCATCGCCGCCCACCGTTTGAAGTGGTCGTATTGGAGAATAAATTTTTGTGCCGCATTCGCTTCAATAATCCAATGTGTGAGAGGGCGACCCATGTCGTTGGTGATTTGCCACCATTCTTCAGCTATCCCCGTGAACCGTTGTTCGGCGTGGTTCCAGTCAAGGAACGATGGTGCATCCATCTTACGCCGATACGATTCGAGGAGATAACGGAACTCTGTTTCAGGGTTGTACGCCCAGCATTGCAACGCCCAATACTGTGACGGTGACGGGTCAGCGGTCGCTACGACAAACAAGTCACCGGACACACCTGCCGGAATTTCCCACAAATCGCGGTCATTGTCCCAACATCCCACATAGTCGACGCCGTCTTTGCCAACGCCGCCACTCACCCACAACGGGTCAACGAGAACAGACGCAGGGTTCACATCGGACTGTTGATACAGAACCTCGAACCGGTCTGGGGTTTGAGCTTTTATGTGTCGGAGTTTTCTCCACGGGAGTCGTCGAGGATAAAGTAGGCACCCTTCGGGCCATGGTGTGTCTTTAGCCGAGTGATCGCCCGAACAAATTTCTTCATAGTGCGCTTTGTAACTGATGTGATGGT
>Ga0098055_1002152_pt1 | contig 10321 bp, 10 predicted proteins | sample 17_taG_FD_75107 | JGI IMG/M metagenome (GOLD analysis project Ga0098055, IMG submission 75107) | Marine viral communities from the Subarctic Pacific Ocean - 17_ETSP_OMZ_AT15314 metaG | ecosystem: Environmental > Aquatic > Marine > Oceanic | place: Pacific Ocean | collected 2015-01-18 | reverse complement strand
TTTTAAGTACAAGCCTGATGGAGAGATTATCAAATCCTTTATGAAGGATGATACTTTCTTTCGCGGCATACGTGGCCCTGTTGGTTCTGGTAAATCTGTATGCTGTTGCGTTGAGGTTTTTCGTCGCGCCTTGCAGCAGGAAAAAGCCCCTGATGGAATACGCAAAAGCAGATGGGCCATTATTCGTAATACCAATCCACAGCTAAGAACAACCACAATTAAAACTTGGCTTGATTGGTTTCCAGAAGGTGAGTGGGGTAAGTTCAACTGGTCGGTTCCTTACACCCACAGAATCAAACGGGGTGACATTGACCTAGAGGTTATCTTCTTAGCTTTAGATAGACCCGAAGATGTTAAGAAACTTCTCTCTTTAGAGTTATCAGGTATATGGATTAATGAGGCTAGAGAAATTCCAAAGTCAATTATTGACGCTTGCACAATGCGCGTGGGTCGGTTTCCTTCTATGCGTGATGGTGGCCCTACATGGAATGGCGTTATTGCCGATACTAATGCTCCCGAAGAAGATCACTGGTGGCCTATTATGGCTGGTGAGGTTCCAATCCCTGACCATATACCACGTGAGCAAGCTAAGATGCTCGTTAAGCCTTCTAACTGGTCGTTCTATACGCAACCCGCTGGCATGGTTGCAGAGAAAAACGAAGAAGGGGAAATAGAAGGTTATATTCCTAATCCAAAAGCTGAGAATGTTAATAATATGCTGCAAAGCTATTACCCTAATCTAGTGCAGGGTAAGACTAAAAGCTGGATTGATGTATATGTAATGAATCAATTAGGCCATATACAGGACGGCAAACCTGTGTATCCTATGTTTGCTATTGATGTTCATGTTGCCAAAGAGGAAATACCTATTGCTGCCGCTACGCCCGTTTATGTGGGTATTGATTTTGGTCTTACTCCTGCTGCTGTATTTGCTCAGAAGGTTAGAGGACGGTGGCTGGTTCAGTCTGAAATAGTTGCTATTGATATGGGCATTGTGCGATTTGCTGAAGTGCTAAGGAATGAGTTATCAACCCGCTTCGCTGCTGCTGGTGAGGTTATTATCTATGGTGATCCTGCTGGTGACTTTAGGGCGCAGACAGATGAATCTACGCCATTCCATATTCTTCGCGGTGCGGGGCTTCGTGCTTTTCCTGCGCCTTCTAATTCTGTTGACCTTCGCCTTGAGTCGGTTTCCTCCCAACTGACAAAAATGGTGGAGGGCAAACCTGCGTTACTTGTAGATCGGCGGTGCGCCACTCTTATTAAAGGATTTGAGGGCGGATACTCCTACAAACGTATGGAAGTTTCGGGTGAGAGGTACGCCGATAAGCCCGATAAGAATATGTTTAGCCACGTACATGACGCAGCACAGTACCTTTTCTTAGGTGCTGGCGAAGGTCGCGCATTAATGAATAGTCAAAAGCCTATGCAACCAACTATCGCAAAACGACATTTTGATGTGTTTAGTAAAACTGGTCGCAGTACGCGCAGAAAACAAAGCGTTTGGGCGCGACTTTAATTTGTGCATTGAATATATAAAGCCTTTGTGCATACAGGGGGCAAAGGAGATCCAAAATGTGTTTAAGTTCTAAGCCTGCCCCAGTATCAAGACCTGATCCTAAAGTTCAGGAAGATGCTAATAGAGCGGCAGCGCAAGCGCGTGTTGAGGCGGAAGCCGCAAAGCGCAAGGAAATTGAAAAATTAGCGCAAGCTAAACGAGAAGATATTGATGAAGCACTTGATTCTCGCACAGCAAGAGAAGGCGGGTCTGGCGGGGGTAAGGGGCGCAGATCGTTATTTACTTCTGAATCTGGCGGCGCGGGTTATTTAAGTAGGTTTGGTTAATGGATTACAACAACAACCCCATCGCTAATCAAAAGATAAAGCGATACGAAAAGGCAAAGTCGAAAAGAGATAATTGGGTTCCTTTATTTGAGGAATGTTATGAGTACGCTTTGCCAATGCGCGAATCTTTTTATTATGAAGAAGCTGGTCAACGCAGGGATGATCGCATCTTTGATGAAACGGCTGTTGTTGGCGTTCAAGAATTTGCTAGCAGGTTGCAATCTGGCTTAGTTCCTAACTTTGCTAGATGGGCTGATTTAATGTCTGGTAGTGAAGTGCCAGAAGAAGAACGTGATCTTGTTAATAACGAGCTAGATAAGGTAACAGATTACGTTTTTGAAATCCTGCAAAACTCTAACTTCAGTCAAGAGGTTCATGAATCGTTCATGGATTTAGCTGTTGGCACTGGCGTTCTTTGCGTTGAAGAAGGAGACGCAATTAATCCCGTTATTTTCACTGCAATTCCTTTGCCTCATGTGGTGTTAGATGCTGGCCCAAACGATGACATTGACCATGTTTTTAGGGAAAGAAAAAAAGTTCCTTTTGATTCCTTAATATATATGTTCCCAAAGGCAAAACTTGGCCCTGCTTTGCAGGAACAAATGGGTAAGGATCGTGAAACAACCATTCTGGAAGTTGTTTGTAAAGACTACACTAGGCCAAATGAAGAATGTTACTATCATTATGTTCTGTGCTTAACGACTAAATCTATTGTTTATCAGCGCGAAATGAAGGGTCTTGGCTCTAATCCATTTGTTTGTTTCCGTTGGTCTAAATGTGCTGGCGAAGTCTATGGGCGCGGCCCTTTGCTCAACGGATTATCTGCAATTAAAACTACTAACCTTACTATTGAGTTAATTCTTGAAAATGCTCAAATGTCTATTGCTGGCATTTATCAAGTTGATGATGATGGCGTAATTAACCCCGACACAATAAGTTTAGTTCCGGGTTCTATTATACCAAAAGCTATGGGAAGTTCTGGATTGCAGCCATTACCCGCTGCTGGCAACTTTGATGTTGCTCAACTTGTTCTTTCTGACATGCGCCTCAACATTAAACGCGCTTTGTATAATGATATGCTTGGCAATCCTGATAAAACTCCCGCATCTGCTACTGAGGTTGCGGAGCGTATGGCTGATTTATCTCGGCGTATTGGTTCTGCATTTGGTAGATTACAGGCTGAATTGGTGCAACCAGTATTACAGCGTGTAATTTACATACTTAAAAAGCAAGGACGCATAGAAATACCACAGGTCAATGGGCGCGAAGTAAAGGTGCGCTCTGTTTCTCCGCTTGCTCAAGCGCAGTCTAATCAAGATATAACCACTGTAGCTAGGTTTCTTGAATTGGTGGCTGGAACCTTTGGGCCAGAAATGATGCAGATATTAATTGATAGTGAAGAAACTGCCGTTTATCTTGCTAAAAAATTTGGTGTTCCTGATAGCTTGATTCGTGATGAAGAAGAACGTAAAGCTATGACTGCAATGGCGCAGCAAATGGCACAGCAGCAGATGCAACAACAGCAACCGCAGCAAGGCCCACCACAGGAGCAAATGAGTGGCGAACAAATCCCCAATTAATCTTGGAATTGATGGTGTTCAAAGAAGTAAGGCTAATGATCAAAACATTAGTGTTACTGTTGCAGAGGTTTTTTCATCCCCTTCTGGCGAGGCCGTTTTAAACTACTTAAAATCTATTACTATAAATATGGTGCATGGCCCTGATGTTTCTACGGAAAGCCTTAGGCACATTGAGGGCCAACGCTTTATTGTAGGATTAATAGAGCAAAGAATAGCACACGGTCACAGGAGCAAAAAATGAGCGACAGTTTAGTTTCCGAAGAAGCAACGGAAGAAGTTGCTGTAGAGTCTGAGATTAATACAGAATCAACAGGCGATCCTATTTTTGAAACAGATGAAAAAGTTGAGGGCGAAGAATTACTATTAGGTAAATACAAAACACCTGATGATTTAGCCAAGGCTTACAAGGAGCTTGAATCAAAACTTGGAGGCAAAGAAGATGACTTACGCTCTAAGCTAATGGAAGAAATAAAAGAAGAAGCATTTAAAGATCGGCCAGAATCTTCTGGCGATTACATTCTTCCAGATACAATAGATTCAGAAACTTCCGTTGATAATGAGTTGCTTCAATGGTGGTCAGAACATGCTTTTGAAAATGGTTATGGGCAAGAGGAATTTAACAAGGGCATAGAAATGTATATGTCTGCTGTAGGAAACTCTGGCCCAAATCTTGATGATGAAGCTGCAAAGCTAGGAGAAAACTCTAGTGATCGAATTAACTCAGTTAATATGTTTGCTAATAAGTTCTTTCCTAAAGAGGCGTTTCCAGCAATAGAGCGCATGTGTGAAACTCATGAGGGCGTTCTTGCTTTAGAGCATATTATGAGTTCATTAAAGGAAGATAACTTTTCTGGATCAACAGAACCTACTGCTGGAATTACTCAACAAGACTTAGAAGAAATGATGCGCGATGAACGCTATCATAATCCAGCAAAGCAAGACAGGTATTTCATTGAAGAAGTCAGGAAAGGCTATCAGCAATTATATGGGTGATGTTGTTTTGCGCTCACATGGCCTTAGTTTAGTTAAGCTAAAGCCATGCCATATCTTCCCCTTCTTGCAGGATATGAGCATAGAAAACAAAAGAGAGTTTAGTGAGTTATATAAACTTGATCCCTTAGAATCATTACTGCAATTCCTTAATGACGATATGGTTTTTGCTGTGGTTAAGGGCGATAGGCCCTTAGCTATTACTGGCATAAACGAACACTCGCAAATGTGGGCCTTGTTTTCTAAGTATATGAAGCAAAATTGGATTAGATTTGCTAGAGCGTCACCTGATTTAATAGGTTTTTATCACTTATATCACGACCAAATAAGCTGTGATGTATGGACAGAAAGCGATATGATTGTTCAGTGGCTTGCTTATTTAGAATTTGAACCAATTTTTATTAGCAAAGAGAGTAACATATTACATTTTGTGCGTTGCAATTTAGATAGCAACAATACTAACAGTCGCATATCACGGCCTGTCATGCACTGAGTAGCCCATTTGGATACCTACGTTGAAGTAAACAGACGGACACCCGTTAATGTTTTCTTTAATAAGGACTCTTGAAATGGCGAATACAATCGACACAGCCTTTATCAAGCAGTTTAATGCAGAGGTACATTTAGCGTATCAGCGTATGGGTTCTAAACTCCGTAACACTGTGCGTTCTTCAACTGTATCTGCATCAACTGCTCGGTTTCAAAAAATTGGCACTGGCTCTGCCTCTACTAAATCCCGCAATGGTTCGGTAACACCGATGGAATTGGCTCACTCAAACGTAGAAGTTACTATGAATGACTTTTATGCTGCCGAGTACATCGACAAACTGGACGAGTTGAAAACTAACATCAACGAGCGTCAAGCTGTAGCTAAGTCTGCTGCTGCTGCTCTTGGTCGCAAAACTGATGAAATCATCATTGCGGCTATGGATGCTGGTGCAAGTTCAACTCAGATTAACGACACTTCTGGCGCGCTTGTCAAAGCTGATATGCTTACATTGTTTGAAACAATGGGCATTGCTGACATTCCAGAAGATGGTGAGCGTTATCTTGCAATGAATCCTAAAGGATTTGCTGATCTCTTTAACATAAACGAGTTTGCATCTTCTGACTATGTGGGTTCTCAAAATCTTCCTTTCGCTGGTGGCATGACCATGAAGGAATTTTTAGGCTTTAAGATTTTCTCGACTTCTGCGGTTACTGGTGGCAAAAACTTTGCCTATCATACTTCTGCTATTGGTCTTGGTATTAACGCTGACGTTACTACTGAGGTTAATTATGTTGCCGAAAAAGTCTCTCACCTTGCAACTTCTATGATGTCTATGGGGGCTGTGGTTATTCAGTCCGAAGGCATCTATGAAGTTCTCGACAATAACTAAGGAGACTCATAATGGCTTATAGCGCAGCAGGGTTAATTCGGGTCGGGGGTGGCAGCGGTGCCGCACTCTGGATGTATCGAGCAGCAGACGCGATTGCTACTATCAATACATCAGGTTACTTCAATGACGCAGCAAACATGCTTAACGTCCGTGACTTGATTATTGTGCAGGATACAAACGCGCCTACTACAAACTTTGTAACTGTTTTGTCGAATACTGGCTCTGTAGTGGATGTGTCTGATGGCACAGCCGTTGCCGAGACAGACGGCGATTAAAAGGAATGGGGGGCTTCGGCCCCCCAATCATTGAATGGTTGATATAGCTAATACCTCAATAAAAATTTGCTCAAGAGCGTCTTTGCTTATTGGGGGTAATCCGATTTCGTCTTTTACTGATGGTTCTTCTGAGGCTACAGTAGCAGGGGCGATGTATGAAGATATTGCAAGGGCGGCATTAACTAATTGCCGATGGAGGTTTTCAACTAATCAAGCTGAACTAAATAGATTATCAGATGCTCCTACTGGTAGGTTTGATTCTGCTTATCAATTGCCTTCTGACTTAATGTTATTAAATGCTGTTACTGTTAATGACTTTAACATTAAGTATGACACCTACGGCAGTAAGATTTATTGCGATGCTGGTGCAAATGATACTTTAGTAGCGGATTATATTTTCCGCGCAGATGAATCAAATTGGCCTCCATACTTTGTTGTTGCTGTTGAATATACAATGGCGGCTGTCTTAGCTGTATCGGTTGCGCGTGATGCTCAATTGGCAAAGTTAATGGAAGAAAAAGCTACAATACAAATGATGCAAGCACGCCGTTTACACTCTCAATCACAAACTACTAAGAAACTAAACACTTCTAGGTTTATTACTCAAAGGCGTAGTTAATGAGAAAGTTTAGAGTACCTATTAATAGCTTCCAATTTGGAGAGATAAGCCCATCTACAAGGTCAAGAATTGACACTCCAATCTATGCGGCATCTGCTGAACGACTAGAAAATGTAGTTGTAAAAGCAGAGGGCGCAGCTATGAAACGTGCCGGTCTTAAAAACATCTATGATTTTGGGATTACTAGAAACACTGCAAAGACAATGCAAAGCAAATTGTTTCCGTTTATATTTTCTGATGATGAAAGATATATTGTTTCAGTTGAGGAAGCTAAGGTTCGTGTCTTTAGAATTATAAGCGAAACATCTGTTTCATTGTCTGCTACAGTTACAGCAGACGTTGATAGCAACGCTTTGCCATTTGATGATGATTACTTGCATCAATATACTTACGCGCAATCTGGCGATGTTATGTTTATTTGCCACCCTGCGTTTATGCCCAGAATGATTACTCGTACTGGTTTAGATTCTTTTGAAGTGCAAGTTTTTGCTTTTGACAAACGGTCAGATAACAAAGAAGTTTACCAACCATATTCTTCTTTTCATGGAACTGGTGTTACTCTTGATCCGTCCGCAGTAACAGGCAATGGTATTACGCTAACAACAAGTGCAAATTATTGGGACACAACAGGTAGTGTATCTGGCGGTGTATATCCTGATTCAAAACACGTTGGCGTGCGGGTAAGGTATGGCACTTCTGAAATACAAATTGTTTCTGTCGTAAGTGCTACTGTAGCTAATGCAAATGTTATTGATACATTAATTCAAAAGTTAGCAATATTAAATCCCTTTAGAACTATAACAGGCAGTACAACAGTTGAAGTGACTAATCTTGGCCATGGTTATTCTGGTGGTGAGTCAATAACTTTTAGCGATGCTTCTGCTACAGGAGGCATTAGTGCTTCAAATTTAAATGGCGCACGAACAGTAGTTAGTATTTTAGATGACAATACTTTTACGTTTACGGCGGGAGGTAGTGCAAATGAAGATGAAGATGGCGGCGGTTATGTAAAAGTATCAACGCATAATCCTAGCAGCAATTGGGACGAGCAATCTTTTTCTGAAAAAAGAGGTTATCCCTCTGCAATTACCTTACATGAAAACAGATTAGTTTTTGCTGGAACTTTAGCTGAACCAGATGCCTTATGGTTTAGCAAATCAGCTCAGTTTTTTAACTTTGATGTTGGCGAGGGAGAGGATAACGATTCAATTAATTTAGTTGCAGCTACTGGTGATGTTAATGAAATACGATACTTGGTTTCTGATAGAGACTTGCAAGTGTTTACCGCTTCAGCGGAACTTTATGTGCCAACTTTTCTTAATCAAGCAATAACTCCAACAAATGCACAGATAAGAAAGCAGACCCCATTTGGTTGTGAATTTGTCCAACCAACCCCTTTAGATGGCGCAACTATATATTTGCAAAACGGTGGCAAAGTTGTAAGAGAATATCTTTATACTGACTCTGAGGATGCTTATACTTCGACAGCAGTATCTACTATTGCGTCACATCTTATATCGTCCTTTAAGGATATATGCGTTGTAAATGGAGCGTTTAGTGAAGCTGAATCGTATAGTGTCTTTGTTAATGCGCTTGGTGAGTGTTCTGTGTTTGGGTCTAATCGCGCCGAGAAAAGGGCCGGATGGACAAGATTTACAACGCAAGGCTCTTTTGAATCTGTGGTTGCTATTGATGATCGTATGTTTGCTGCTGTTTGGTTTGATAATACTAACCTTCGTCTTTGCGAGTTTATTGTTGGTCATCACTTAGATAACAGTAAGACCTATACTATTTCAAATAAATCAACATCTGTCAGTGGTGATTTTGCAAATGGTGTAGTTGTTCATGTTGTTGCTAAAACCGCATCAGGTCGTGAAGATTATTTAGGAACGCACACTGTTGCTGGTAATGCAATAAGTCTTGCTGAATATAATGAAACCTATGCTACCGCAGAAATTGGTTATAAGTTTACAATTAATGTGACTACTAATCCTGTAGATGCTCAAGTAAAAACAGGGCCTGTAACTGGTGAGCCAAGAGGCATTGCTACTGTTGTTGCTGATTTTATAGAAACTAAATCTGCATCAATGAATGGCATATCCTTAATAACTGACAGTGCAATAAGTGGTAAGAAAGAATTTAGGTTGCTAGGATATAGCCGTGATCCAAAGATTACGATAACCCAAAATGAACCTTTGCCATTTCAACTAAATGGTTTAACTGCGGAGTTAATTTTGTAATGCTTAATTTTATTGTTCCTGCGCTTGGTCTTTATCTAGCTCATAAAAGCGCACAGGCGCAAGAAGCTGCGGGTCGTGAATCATTAGAGGAATCAAAGCGTCAGGCTTATGACATTCAAACCTCTCGCGTTATCAATCAAGCGCAAGCAAAAATAGAACAAAATCGGCGTAAACAAGCACTTGATAGTGCTGAGAAATCAAACATAGCTTTGTTTAATAAATACTCTGATGCAAGTCGCAGTACATCGGTAAAAGCATTTATGGATGAAAACAAACGAAAGGGAGCCGTTGATATGGATATTATCGGAACGTCTGCCTTATTTACAGATGCAACATTAGCTGCAAATAAACGCACAACAATTAGTGAGGGTCATGCAAGATTGACTGCTGCTAACATTGGCGCATTTACTACAAGAGCCACAGGCATATATAGGTTTGCTGAAACATTTTCTTATAAACCTAGCGGGGGAACAGCTTAATGGTCGGCATAATAAAAGAAAAGTACGAAAGTAAACTGGGTCAAATTGGTGTTGCTCGTTTCAACAACTCAGCACAAATTACTGGTGATGCTATTCGCCAAGGCGCTGATAAGTTTAGCGATATTTTGTTTGATCGCGCTGCTCAAATTGCACAAAGAACTGGTGAAGAATTAGCTGCAAATGCACCAGAGAGTGAAATTTATGGGCTTGATGAAAATGGTCAGCGTTCTCCATTAAGGGCTTTAAAAGGCTTTAGCCTTGCTATGGGAGGCACAATTCAACGGGATGCTTACAGACGCCTAGCAACTAATAGATTTAGAAACTCTGTAGAAAATGATATGAAGCAAGCCTCTGCTCGTATTTCTATTGAGGTTATGGATAAAGCTGATCCTGTTGCAGAGTTTGACGCTAGGTTTGGCGATTACATTGCTGCCGTTGGCAATCAGGTAGATGATGAATTTAAAAGTTTTACTACTGATACTGGCTCTTTGTTTCTTTCTCAAAGGCGTTTGGTTTTATTAGAACAGCAAAAACAAAAACAAATTCGTGAAGCTAAAGCAGCACAAAAAGAGGCTTATGAGCAAAATCTTTTAGACGCTAGAGGTTTAGGTTATTCTGGGGCAGAGACTGAATTGCCATCTGTTATTGCATCAGATCAAACTGACACTGATGTTACTGTTGGTGTGGCAACTGGTGACACTCAAGCACAGGTTTCTGAAACCCATAAACAAAGTTTAAATAAAGTTCCCGTTGCGCCTGTAGATTCTTTGCTTGCAGCATATCCAGAGACAAGCAAAAAGCATAAAGCTATACGGGTAAGTTTTGCTCAAGGTCAAATTGAAAGGCATGTTGCTTCATTCGCTGGTAATAACGCTGATATAAGAAGCCATAATTTTAGAATCATATTAAATAGT
>Ga0098055_1002148_pt1 | contig 10334 bp, 19 predicted proteins | sample 17_taG_FD_75107 | JGI IMG/M metagenome (GOLD analysis project Ga0098055, IMG submission 75107) | Marine viral communities from the Subarctic Pacific Ocean - 17_ETSP_OMZ_AT15314 metaG | ecosystem: Environmental > Aquatic > Marine > Oceanic | place: Pacific Ocean | collected 2015-01-18 | reverse complement strand
TCACCTGTCTCTGCTCTAGCATTAATGATCTGCCACCATAGGTCTCTAGCATTTACAATCTTTGTAGGCTCATTAGTCTTAGGGTCAATCAATCTAAAGTCTGCATCTTCTTCAACAGATTTTAAGAACTCATTGGTAATGTTGATACCGTTGTGAAGATTAAGATTCTTACGATTGATATCACCACCTGATTCTTTACGCATGTTAATGAACTCTTCAATCTCAGGGTGAGATATATCCATGTAAGCTGCATAGCTTCCACGTCTTGTAGTGCCTTGATTGAAGGCTAACATCTGTGAATCGACTACATGTATGAAAGGAATTGAACCAGTAGAACGACTCCCGTGAGTAGTAGATATACCGTTACTCCTAACGTCACCCCAATATCCACCAATACCTCCACCCGAAGATGCCAACCATATATTTTCATCATAGTGATCTGATAAACCATTCCTGCTATCAGGTACATAATTAAGAAAACAGCTAATAGGAAGCCCACGACTTGTTCCCCCGTTGCTAAGTATAGGAGTGCTAAACATGAACCAGCAATTGGAACTGTAGTGATAAAGCCTTTGAGCCAATTCAAAGTCTGTGTGACCTTTGTATGTAGCTGCGAAGACTGCTGCTCTTGCGAAGGCTTCTTGTGCATGTGTTTCGTTCTCCCATAAGTATCTATCCTTAATAGTATCAAGGCTGAACTTATCTAATAGTTTTTCATTACTGTAATTAATTTTTATACCAAGATATTCTTTGATACCTACTTTATCGTCAACCATTCTGTGACTCCTTATCATGAATGTGAAGCATAATTATAGCATAGTGTAATATTTTAAGCAAGTCTTTTCTGTTCTTTCCTTCTTTATTTCCGTATCTTTTTGCATACTTTAAAATATTACCCATACAAAAACCTTCACCATGACCTGAGTCAATGATTACATCAGTGGCTTGGTACTTATCAGAAGCATAATGCTCACCATATGTACCATCAATGTATTCTTTTAGTTCAACTATATGTCTGCGTTCATTAAATTTATAATCCATAGTTACTCCATTCCATAGGTAGTGTGTCTTCACCATACCACCTAAAATTATTTTTCTCAGCCCATTCAGCATGTGTTCTTTTTGTTCTATCCTTTCTCATCTTAGCTCCCGGCATGGGTGCGTAAGGTTTTTGAAATAAAAACACTAACTCAGTATCCTTTGGTAGTGCCGTTCTTATATGTATGTACTTACTATACTCGGGGTAGTCCCAAAACCTACCTTTAGCTTCAAGTAAAATAGTTTTACCATCAATTACTTTAACAAAGTCTGGCTCATATTTATGTTTAACAATGTAATCAAACAGTTCCCAATGGTGTTTCCAATCTTTAAGAACTGTCTCATGTAGTTTAACTTCCCATAGACTATCATAACCTTTAGGTACACCCGTCTTTTTAGGTCTCGGTTTACGAGGTTTTCTAAATCCTACCATTATAGTACCAGTCTAGATGAGTCATAGTTTTTTACTAGCTTCCAATAAGTTAGCATAGCATTGAACATTCCTAAGTGTTTGCTTTGTGATTCTCTGTCCCAAATAAACGGGAGTATAAGACCTGTATCTTTTCTGTCTACAAATATAGATACTCGTTCAACATCATCAAAGCCACATCCTTGAGCATAAGCTGACAATTGCATACCATGTTCATCAAACACCAACTTAGATGGGTCTTTACCTTTCAAGTTATCTTTTGTTTTAAAGTCTACAAATATTCCTGACTTAGAATACAAGTCTATCTTACCACCATAACCTGAATCAGCACAGAAAGAATCCTCGGCTATCCACTCCTCGTTAGGGAAAGTTTCATCCAAGTATTTTTTAATTGCTTTGTAAGGTTTGGTTTTAGATTTACCTAAGAAACCTTTCTCAATCATACCGTGTATCTTTGTGCCTTGTTGAGCAGCTTGAATACCTATCTGTTTAGAATCTGTTTGACATCTGTAATAAAAAGACTCAATCGTTTCGTCCTCTCCTTGTTCTAAAGTAAGGAAAGAGTTTAGTAATTGTTTTTGTTTCCAAGTCTCCAAAGATGGCTTGGCTATTATATTCATAATAGTTGTAACAGAAGGAACTAGTCCTTCTTTCTTTGCATCTCTAAGTGTGGTGTTTCTTTCTTTACCATTAGCACCTATGATCGTATACATAGGCTCACCCTCTTGGGTATACCAGTGTCCTGATTCAGACTTAAACTTATTATAGTTGTCCGTCACCAAGTTGTCAAGCTGTTTCTCTGTCATTTTGTTCCTCTGTTATACTTTCAATTAAATTGATAGCATCGTTTATATTTATTTTAAACCATTCACCGTTTTGTTGTAAAGCTTTTTTACCACATAATTTATGTGCTTGTGATTCAGCAATTCTTCTATGATTAAATTGTTTTTTATATTCCAATTTATAATCTCTCATAGGAGAAGATGTTTGATATTGATTACATCTATCATTAGCATCCACAGCCATACCAACTTTAACCCAACCCTTCCATGCAGGGTTTGTTATAAGATAAACATAACCATCAGTTGACTTTTCATAGTTAGATAAAGATGCAAAAGCTGCTCCTTCAAAAGTTTTATAGTTTCCAGCTTTATGTAACGGGTGGTTGTTAGGTATGTACTTACCATTAACAAACATTCGTTGAGGGTTACTTTTTTTTGACCAATTGTTTTCCTCGTTTCTACAATCTTTACAATAAGATTGTCCTATATTTAAACCGTCTTTAATATACTTTTGATATTCTGATAAGGGTTTATCTTTGTTACATTTTTTACAATGTTTAATGTGTTTCACTCCAATCTCCTCCTATTTTATATTCACCATCAAGAGGACATCTCATATCGAAATGTTCTCCTGCCTGTTTTAAACTATCTACTGCCAGTTGTCCTACCTTATTAGCATTACATGCTGGTACTTCAATCTGCCATTCGTCATGGATGTTAGCTACAAACTTGTGTGGTACACTAGTTATCTTAAGTCTTGCTTCAAGTATCTCTAATCCTTTCTTCATTACAATAGCACCACCACCCTGTAATAAACTATTTAGTGCAGCATGTTCGTGTCGTATATAAATCTTACGACCATCTATTCCTTTGAGGAATCCTCGTTTTGCAGCTCGTTGTACTTTGTCCTTAAGATTTTTAAATGTGGGGAGATTGTCGAGAAAACGTTCTTTAAGTTGCTTACCTTGCTTTCTTGATCCTCCAACCACACTCCCAATTTTTTCATCTCCTGCTCCGTATACAAGTGCATAGATGAAAGTCTTTGCTGTATCTCTTGATTCAAGCCCTGCAAGTTTTTGATTAGTCGTGTGTATGTCTCCGTTGACAACTTCATTTATGTACTCCTTATCGTCCATATAGTGTGCTAACATTCTAAGTTCTAATCCTGAAGCATCAACCCCAAGCAGAACATTCCCTTCGTCTACAGTCCAACAAGCTCTACATTCTTTACCAAAAGGACTGTATACTGCTGGTATCTGAGCCATGTTTGGATGGTTGTGGGACATACGACCAGTGATAGTTCCATTAGGAATCACCGAACCATGTACTCTTCCATCGTCTTCTAGTGCATCCAACCAAGACTGTATCTGAGCAATACGCTTTTGATACAGCAGGAAGTCTGCAATTAATTTAGCTTCATGTATATGGGTAATCTTTTTAAGTGTACCTTCATCCACAATCGGCTGACCTGTTGGTGTGAAACGTTTCGGCTCCCAACCAACCTCAACAAGATGTTCACCTATTTGTTTACGACTACCTAAGTTAAACTCTTTTAACTCTTGTCGCATAAATGGTTTGTAGTTTTTTGTAGCTATGCATTTATCATACTCTTCAGTTCTCAGTCCTGACTTAGATAGCTGACCATCTTTCTTGAACTTAGGTACAACTAATTTTACATCAACCATTCTAGGTTTGAATGTTTGTTGTACTTCTTCAACTACCTCGTTCATCTTAGTTTTAAGATCGGCAAGTAGAGTTGTAGCCTGTCGTTCATTAAACTTAAACCCGTTGTTTTCTTGATCGGATATTATCCGTGCAACCCTATGCTCAAGATCAATTGATTGTTGGCTAAACCCTTCTTGTTCTCTAAGTAATGTAAAGTAAACTAACTCATTAAGTTTAACATCGTTGACACAATACTCAAGCATCTGTGGTGTGTACTCGTCAAAGTCTAAGGGTTGTTCTTGTTTAGCAAAGCCAACACGATACCCCCAAACTTTTAAGCTGTGTCCATTCTCTCGAATAGGTTTAAACAACCTAGACATTACGAGAGTATCTTCTATGTTCTTGTGATATAAATCTACACCAGTTAGTTTTTTAATAACATCTAAATCAAATCTTAAGATGTTGTGTCCGATTAGTGTGTCGGCATTATTAAGAAACTCTATACCTTCATCAAGCTTATCAGGTGTGAACTCATGAACAGCACCTCCAACTTCTTTGGCTACAATACAATGTAGCTTGGTTGGTTTAAGACCGTCACATTCTATGTCAAATATAATTTTAGAATTCTGTGTTGTCAAATGTTTCCTCCTCTGATAACTCAAAGAGTCTACCAGTTTCATTGTTGTAACGTAAGCTACATGCCAATCCAGTATCACCTGTGTATCTTGATTTAAGTACACGTACCTTCGTGGTGTTAGCTTCGTCTTCGTTCTCTGCTTGTTGATTACGTTCTAAAGCAATCACACAATCAGATAGTTGTGCTATACCTGCTGAACCTTTGAGGTGTGAAAGAGATACTTCGATCCCTTGCTCATGTCCTTTATCACCTGATGCTCTACGTAAGTGAGATACAAGTATCATACCTACTCCTGTTTCTTCAACAAGACTACGCAATCTATTCATCAGTGAATCAATACCTCTACGTTCATCGCCTTCACCCATGACATTGACCAACATATGTAGATGGTCTACAACCACCCACTTACATTCACACCCTACAATAATATATCGTAGCTTAGAAAATATTTCATCAATGTCTGTTGCCCCAAGATGGGCATGAATAAACACACGACCTTTGGGTATGACTTTATCAAATAGATTGGTTAGTTGTTCTTCAGTGTATTGATCTCGTCTTTCGTTTAGATACACTCGGTCATTAGCTTCAATGGATATGATACCATCGGCAGTTCGTAACCAGTTCTCTTCAAGGGCTACAATACCTACGTTGTCTTCAGTATTTTTAATGAGCCAATGTTCTAACTCTCTAGTAACACTAGACTTACCTAGTCCTGTGCCACCTGTCAGAGTTACAAGCTCACCTTTACGCATACCATATAGTTTCTTGTTGAGACCTTCCCAAGGATAAGCAATACTTTCCTTAGTCTCTCGGTGTAACCACTCAGATTTCTGAGCTGATAAGTCCATGATACCTGATGGTGTATAAGTTCTAGCTTCCCACCATGAAGACATGAACGCTTGAAACTTCTTCTGTCGAAGCATATCATTAGCATCCTTACATCCTGTAGGTAGCGAAACTATCTTAGCTTTGCCGGGTTTTAATATACGAGCAACCTTCATAGCTGCTTCTTTACCTGCCTTGTCATTGTCAAAACATATTACTACATTCTCAAATGACTCAACAAATTCTATACTCTCTCGGATATCTTTAACAGCACCCGATGCACCACGCTTTAACGAGACACATGCCCACTTAGACTGCATCAATTCATAAGCAGCCATAGCATCACACTCACCTTCAACAATTGTCAGGTACTTACCACCAGTATTACGGAACAACTGTTCCCCAAATAAACCAGTGCCTTCATACGTACCTGCAAATGCAAAGTTCTTGTTGTCAACGAAGCGTGTTTTAGTTCCAACAACTTCGTTACCATTAAAGAAAGGGTAGATATGTTGGGATACTTTATTGTCTGTACTAACAACACGTCTTACTCCATACTTCTTAGCTGTGTCTTCAGAAATACATCTGTCTGTAAGAGCACCAAAGCTACCGTTGTATGTGTTAAGAAAGGTGTTACTAACTTTAGGTTTAGGATTCGTGTCCATAATTTTACCATCACAAGCATCAACATAATTAGGAAAGTGTGTCTCACAGCTAAAGCAATGAGCAGACTTATCCTCGTTCATAGACACAGGGTCAGAGCCACCACATGAAGGGCAGGGTAACTTATGTCGTACAAATTTACTTTGTTCTTGCATTCTATCTCCTTTAGAAAAGTGGCTAGGCTTTTACACCTAGCCGATTTAAAATTACTTGGTAGGTTTCTTACCACCAACCCAAGCTTCATTAGTATCAGGAGTATCAGGGTCGTCTGCTATAAACTTCCCATCCTCATCCCTAGCCCTTTCAGGCTCAACTATAGCTTCGTCTCTACCCTTGAGTAACTCTTCTAAGTTAGCTCGATGGGTACGACTAGCAAAGTCTAAGGCTTCAATGACAACCTGTAGGTTACCAACCTTCTGTACAATAACAGTTGCTTCTTGCTTCACTGCATCATCAGTGATGTTATTGACATCAAAGTTGGTAGTACCATCATCATTGTTAATAGTAATGATCATTAGAATTCCTCTCCATCGGATAAGAACTCATCACCATCACCATTCTTGTAAGGCACAAGATCGGTAATCATTACTGCCTGTAAATCTAACCCTGTATAGGGACCAAACTTACCTTCGCCACTGTATTCGTTGTACTGGACTTTAATCTTCGATCCATTACCAACAGCAGTTGTGACTTCCTGCTTCTCAGCATCCATTAAACGAGGTGCAGGTCTAACCATTCCGTTAGGACCATTTACTTTTCGTTTAACTATAACAGCCGGACCTTCATCCATCTGTTTTATTTTGTGTCCACGAGATGCAAACTCGTTTGCTGTCTCATCATCAACCACTAAGTTGACTGTGTACACGGGTTCAAATGTCGTATTGGGTGTAGTTATACTAGCCCAGTACGCTGTTCCTTCTAATATTGCCATATGCGTTTCCTCCTTTATAGCTTTGTTGTGAAGTTGGAAGGGTTGTGAGTAGCTACCCTAAAAGCTACAGCTTTAGCTGCACCAAACCATCTGTTCAATTGGAGATAGAGGGCTTGATATGTTTGGTTACTCATTGTGATACAGAGTATAACAGAATTAGTCTCTGATGTCAAGTAAAATTTCTTCCATTGTTATAACAGGGTTCTCAAATAAAGTGACTAAGAACTGTTCTCCATCTCTCTTCACCTCATAAGTAGCCTTGTTATCATAGAAAGATTCATAGTTAGCTGACACATAGTCTTCAAACTTTTGAAGCTCTGCTCTGTCAAAGATAGCTGTCTCTCCTTCAGCTATCATCCTTTCGTATATGTAGTTCATGCAACCTCCTGTGTTGTCCACCAAGTAGGCTTAGTTCTATTGCGTTCCCACTTGGCATAATGTTTTTCGTTAATGCAGTAATCACGATAAGCAACAATAGCATCCTCATTTTTATACTCCTCAGGCATAGCCTGTGCTAGTGTTGTCATACTTGTGTGTGTAATGTTGTCGGGCATCTTACTCAATGGTTCTTCTAGCTTGACAACACTTGCATGTTTCCTACCATACCTGTACTCATACTCCAAGCCTAGTGCTAGGAAATGTTGATACAACCATGAGTAGTTAGAGCTAGATTCTCTAGCCCATATAGTACATGGATGATTCCAGTATGCACGTTTGTAAAGTCCATTAGCATCTGCATACTCATCACCATCTAGTTCTCGATGTGCTGTGCATAACATCTGTGCTGTTTCCAGTGGCATCTTGACTAACATCTTATCGGGTTGTGCTTCTGCTGATATGGTAGGGCACTCATCAAAATAAAATATGTTCATGCATTACTCCTTTCTTTATATGCATCAAGTATAAAACTTTTACATGTTAATTCTAATCTCATTTCTTCTTGCAACACATTGGTTGCTGATAAGGTTAAGAGTATAACAGATATCACACCAAGATACAAGAAGTGTACTAATAAATTTTTCACTCACCATCCTCAAGTTGAAACACTTCACTAATATGACAAAGAATATCTGCTAATGCATGTGCTTCTTTGATATCCATACCACCATACTCAAACAAACCATTGACTCCCCACTTGGCTAGTTTGTATTCTTCCTTAATCCATTTAAGTCTAGACTCAGGAACTTTAATTGTTATCATTTTCTCTTTCATTTACCTTGCCCTCGATATTTTTTTAAGTTAGCTTTCTTGTTCTTGTTCATGGTGGAGGTGCTAACATTACCTCTACCTTGACTTGTCTTCTTGCCACCTTGTTTAGTAGCAGAGTTATGTGCTGATTTATTCCACGTCTTCGCCATAGTACTCCTCTATTGTTTTCTTTCTACTGTCTCTGAACTCAGTAACCCTTCGTCCGTCTGCGTAGTCCGTTGTCTGCTGATACCATATACCATCTTTGTAACGTGTGTCAATTGCTTTAATTTGCTTGGCTTGTTTTTCTAATTCAAGTATCTCCCTTTGCTGTTTAACAGCTTCATCATGCTGTGTCATTTTGTTCCCTCGATTTATTTAATTCTTCTAACTCATCCCACTTGTAGTACTTCTGTGTCTCTGCATCCCAGAAATTACCCTTGTGTTTCATAGGTGTGGGTACATGTGGTTCTACCTTATCATCTTCAACCAAGTACATGTACAAAGTTGTCATTGACAAAAGTAAAACAATACCTACGACTGCTAACATAAATTCCATTAATGAGACCTCCTCAATTCTTGAAAGATAAAACCTTCGTTATCTATTAAGCCCCTCAACTCCCTCAATTTTGTAAGGTGTTTGTTGTCAAAAGACCAGTTCTTTTTATCTGTTTGCCTAGTAATTTTATAAATAGCTTCAACATCTTCAAAGTTTATCATGCTATCTAATGCTTCTAAAGGTGAAGCACTAAAAGTTTTAAGCTGTTCTTTCTTACCGTCAAACAAAACATCTACTAAATATTCTTCCATTAATTTCTCCTGTCTAAATGTTTTTGTTTTTGTGCATTGATGTCTGCTAATTCTTTATATGTTGTTATGTGTGGATTATCTTTTAATACTTTCATAATCCATTTATCTGACATAAAAGATAAGTGTGTTTGTCTGTTACCTATCACATGAGTTTGATCAGGTATAAGTTCATCCACATTATCTACAGTAATTACATTGCCTTGATCTTCAGGCAATATAGATTGAAGCCACTCAACCTGTAAAGGTTTAATAAGCTTACGTAGTTTTTTAATTTGTTTACTGCTCACGATAAAACCTTGAACTCCATGTATGGTTCTTCTCTATGTCCTTCGGGTAAGAACTCTACCCTATCAATAACTTCTTGTAGGTCATAGGTTGTTGCAGTGGTTTCTCCTTCATCATCATGTCCCATAATGAGACCCCTACCTGCAAAGTTTCTACCAGACCAACTAAAGTATCTTTGATTACCTTCAACCAATAGTCCTTCATCATCAACATACAGATCGTCTGCATCTGATAGTCTTACTACATCAAATGTTCTACAATCAATGAGATCATAGATTTCTCTAAAGTCTCCACCATATACTGCTTCTTTGACTGTCTCGTCAAATGGATTTATTAAAATTACTCGCACTTGTTATCTCCTTAAATTTAACTCCAAGCAGTTTGTGTATCCTGTCCTCAAACAAGCTGACTTGATCTATTACTGCTTCTTGTTCTTTTGTTGTCATGGTTTCCCAATCATCTATAAAGTCTAATGGATTATGTTTCAACCCATCAAACACCTTCATCAAATAATCTGATACTGTATGTTTAGCTTTTACTTTTGCTGTCACCTTAATCTTGTTGTATTGTATCATAAAAATTTCCTTTAGTCAATAGTTAGTTTCTCCAGTGTATCTTGTAGTTCTTCTACAGCTTGTCTTAACTCAACAACCTCATTGTTTAAATCTATAATATCGTCTTGTGCATTATCAATACAAGACTCTACATCTTCTTGTCTAAAGGTTAAGTCTCCAATCCTATCAGCTATTTTTTCATCTAGCTTTTCTAAGTCTGTTTGTTCTGTTTCATTTACTGCATACATTATATTGCCCTCGCATTTATTAAATCAATTACAAAGCCTGAAGTATCCTTCTTGGCTTCACCTTTTTCGATAAGACCTACCACCACCTGAGTTTCATCAAGAAATCTCATGTCATGTTTGTCCCCATCAATTACTTTCAAACCCTTAAACATTTTAGGCAGAGCATCACGAAAGACTACTGCTATGTTGTTCGATACTTTGTCGAACAGAGTAGCATACTTATCATTAGCTTCGGAATAACTCCAAGTCAAATGATAATTAGGTATGTGCTCTACCTT
>Ga0098055_1002138_pt1 | contig 10361 bp, 22 predicted proteins | sample 17_taG_FD_75107 | JGI IMG/M metagenome (GOLD analysis project Ga0098055, IMG submission 75107) | Marine viral communities from the Subarctic Pacific Ocean - 17_ETSP_OMZ_AT15314 metaG | ecosystem: Environmental > Aquatic > Marine > Oceanic | place: Pacific Ocean | collected 2015-01-18 | reverse complement strand
GATGGCTAGACAAAGAGAGTTCATTGACAATAATGTCTATGAAGAAGCCAAGTTAAGAATACACCATATATACGATATCCATGATAATGTTGTTTGCTCGTTCTCAGGGGGCAAAGACTCAGGAGTATTGATAAATCTAGCTTGGGAAGTAGCTCAAGAGCGTGGATTAAAGAGTGTTAATGTAATTTTTAGAGACGAAGAGCTTGTACCTAACGCAGTATTAGACAATGTAAAGCACTACATGGATTTACCTTGGACTAATTTTACATGGTACGCAGTACCACTCCGCAGCAATAAATATATCTTAGGAGAAACACAAAGCATTGTATTTTGGGATCCTAGTGGAGAAAGAGAATGGTTAAGACCTAAACCAAAGTGGGCTGAGACTTTCTTTGAGACTTCCGATATCTTTACACAATACACTATGGATAACCAGATAGCCAAGGATTACAAAGGTAGTTTAGCAATAATGACAGGAGTTAGAGCTTCTGAGTCGTTAGTAAGATATAGATCTGTTGTAAATGCTTTAAATAATAACTACATATCTCAAAGTCCTAGTAATACAAGAGTAAAGTTATGTAAGCCTATATATGATTGGGAAGTTGATGATGTCTTTAAATACTTTCACGACACAGGTTACAGATATTCAGAATGGTATGAAGCTCAACTATGGGCAGAGGATACTTTACGAGTAGCAACACCTTTAAATACAGAAAACTCTAAGAAGTTAGACAAGTGGGCTAAAGAAGATCCCGAATTTTATGATAGGTTATCTCAAATATTTCCTGAAGTAAGAGCCCAGGAGCGTTATATCAACGACTTAGACAGCACACATATAGTTAAAAAGTATGGAAAAAGCTTAGATACAGTCGATTTATGGATAGATCAGAACATTCCTAAGACAACTCCTGCCTATATGAAAGCTAAAAAAGAACTTTTAAGGATAAAAAGAAGGGCTAAAACTCAACCAGCTATCTGGTTACCTAATGGTAATGCTGAATATGTACTAAAACAGTTCATGAAAGGGGCGTATAAACGCCAAATTATGCCTGTAAAATACAAAGACCGCAACAAAAAAAGTCGATCATAACCCATACCCCATATCCACTATACGAAGTTAAATTTATGTTAATTCACAAACAGCCGAGCTTGTTAATTATTTTTCACATACACACACGCTTGTGAAAAGATGTAAAGATCTGACTCTTTCCAGGTCCCAATGACCATAGATCTATATAAAAACTTAGCTGATCCAGCACGATCATCTGGATCCAGCAGCAGATCAGGCTTGATCATCTGACTAAATCAGGATCTGAATGGTATATCTGACTAAATCTGATCTTCCAATGGTATAAAAAAATACTACCCCCCTGGTTAACCCTGGCATATCTGGCCATACATATATATGGGGGTACCCTATAAAAAAAATAATAAATAATATGTAACCTTTTATTTGTGGTACAGTCTAATTAGTACAGACAAACAAAGGAGAAGAACATGGGAGCAATAATTGACACCCTAGACGAATATCAATTCGTTGACAGACTAATGAAGATAAGACCTGAAAATTTCAGCCATAAGGGAGCATTAAACCTGTTCCATTGGTATGAAGACTTAAGTGAAGGGATAGGGGAGAATATAGAGTTTGACCCAATCGCAATTTGCATTGAGTGGAGCGAATACGAAAGCCACAAAGAAGCATTGGAAGAATTAGGTCTTGAAAGTATAGACGAATTATACGATAGAACAGTTGTTCTTCCTATTGAAGAAGGAACAGAAAAAATTCTAGTACAAGATTACTAGGAGAAGGGAAACAAATGACAGATTGGAAACTAATACAGCTGAATCAAAACAAAAGTTATTTTGTTACTGATGACAGCACAGGGGAAGAATTAGAAATTCAAGGCGAATTAATGGAATTAGTGAGAGGCGTTAATTATGTAATGAATTTTTACAAAGATACTGAAGGGTTTACTTCCGATAGTGTTTTAAAAACTATTATTAAAGTACTTGAGATCGAAAGATTAAGAGGCATTGGGGATAATTCCTTTTCTGTTGATAGCTTCATAAGGGAAAATGTTTTTGACATTTTAACCAGGGAGTTAGACAACAAATAATTTAAGGGAGCTTCGGCTCCCTTTTTTTGTGATCTGACTATTTCTATGATCTCAATGCGTATAGATATATAAACCTAAACTACACATCTGGTTTTTTTTAAAAAAACTTGTAACCTTCTGTAACCATTAAGAGTCTAATTTGTAGAAACAAGGAGGAAGAACAATGAATGTAAATCATTTATTAATTAAGTTAGAGAATATTCATTCTCAATTAAGTGAAGTAATAGATAGTAACAACATAGATAAACAAGACCTATCTTTTGCTAGAGAACAATTAGAAGAAGTAAGGGAAGTATTTATGGAAGAAAATACCAATACCTTTTATGGGAGTAAGAAATGAGAAAGTTATATCTAAGACAATGCGACATTTGTAAAAATGGTATGTCATTGGGATATATATGGGATGATTCTTACTACATGTGTGGGGAGTATTGCTACCAAACTGCATTAATTGATAATGCACTATGGTTTTCTGATAACGAACACTTTAAAAATGCTGAAGACAAACTTGAGTGGATACAAGAAGTTAACCACCAATTATATGTGGGTTGGGAACCACAAGATAATTGGGCATGGCTATACACAAAAGAGGGCATGGTTGTAGAAGAACATGAGATTAATTTTGGCGAAGACACTTTAGTCTATGCTGAAGAAGAAGATGATTGGGTTGTTAAAGAAACTTTAATCACAGACGACTTAGAGGAGTTGTTGGCCTGAAATGCAGCGGAAGCAGATCAGGAACAAAAATTATTTGTAACCTTTTATAACTAAAGGAGTCAAAGTAATAGAGGAGGAACAATGCAAGATAAAGTAACATTTTGGCTGAGATTAGCCAAGCCTGAACAACTGCAACAAGTTGTAAAGGAATTAGACAACGAAACAAATATCATGCTGAGAGATATCTTAATTGATAGGTGTGTGGAACAAGGCTTCAGCGTACCATTCGACAGTGATTTTGTTTGTGGACATGTCGATGGACTATTTGAGGAATGTTATTGTCCTAATTGTGATAATGAAGACAATGAAGTTCCAAAGACAATTGAAGAACTCAATTGCGTAACATGTGAAGGGAGAGTAGAAGCGTATGGGTAGACAAGTAAAAAGTTTACTAACTGCATTAAACAAAAGTTTTGCAGAATTAGAAGAAAATGGTTGGGGTGTAGGAACCCCTAAGACCATGGGTGTGGCGTGTTGTCAAAGTTGTACTTGGGGAAACTTTAGCGATTTTGATAATGTTGCATTCTATCACGACCAAGACCTTGATAGGTACAAAGAAACTATTCGAGATAATAAAGACAATGAAAGAGCTAACTCGTATATCGAGTATTACGAACAAGATAGAGAGTTATATCCTATTAGAGAGCCTGCTATATATTTGGCTCACTCAGGAGATACAGAACATTTAGTGAATGTATTGGTTAAGAACCGAATCATTGTTGATTGGGATGGAAGTTCCGATAAAAGAATGTATCTAAAGATGGCACAGCCAAACGAAAAAGGACAATTGGTGGGGCTAAGCAATGCTTAGCTTCATCGACTCGTGGCTAGAGAAAGAACGCCAAGCTTCAGGTCGTAAACCAAAAAGAAAACCGCCAAGAAAGAAACAAATCTGACTCTTTTGAGGGCTTCAATGTACTTATATAGATCTAGCCCTGGAAACCTAGCTGAAGATTTGAATATAATATGTAACCTTTTTGGACTAATAAGCGTCTAAATTAAGTAAGCAATACAAAGGAGAACACATGCCAAATATATGTGAAAATGTAATCGAGATACAAGGGACATTAAAGAATGTCGAAAAGTTACTTGATACATGTAAAACAGTCGGACACGAAGGAAGGTTTGATAACAATGAAAGAATTGAAGTCTATGACCTAACTTTAGGACGAGAAATGCCGAATGAATTCGACACAATAGCAACAGGCTCAAATACTATTAATGGTGTCAAAGTTGAGAAGTGGGAATATGTACACAAAGAAACAGGACAAGCATTCACAAATGGTTTAGAAGCCATGCAAAATGAAGACCTTGTCGCAGTTGCAGTAACTGAAGAACGACTAGAAAAACTAAAAGAGAAATTTGGTTTTGATAATTGGTACGATTGGGCATACGCCAATTGGGGTACGAAGTGGGTTACTTCAGTTGCCATTGACAATGTAACAATTGATACATGGACTGAAGAAGAAACTGAAATGGCTCAAGTATCTTTCGTAGTAGACAGTGCGTGGAGTCCACCTTTTGTACTTCTTGAATTTCTTGCCAACGAATATGATTTAGATATTCATGACAGGTGGTGGGAAGAAGGAGGCGAAGCAGGTTGGATACACATTGTAGACCAAGTAGTTGAAGAAGAATAGAACACAAGGGGAGGAAATTTATTACCTCCTATGTTGCTGAGAAGAAGGGGAGAAATCCCCTTTTTCTTTTTTATATGTAACCTTTTTCGGTTTAAAGAAGTCTAAATAGTACAACAACAAAGGAGAACACATGAGAGAAATGCAGAACACTGAAGAAGAATTGAATAGTGTAGTTGGCTTGACCATAACAGGTTGGAGTAAAGTCGACATAGACTATGGACATTCATTCATTCTATTAGAAACAAATCAAAAATTCGGAAATGGTAAAAAAGTTAATTTACTAATTTCAGCTGACGCTGAATGCAACAGTGGAGGATATGTTGGTTTTATATCTAAAGAAGACGCTCAAGGGTTTGATTACTAATGGGAGGAATAATGGAAACATACGAAAGAAATATTAAAGAGGCATTAGACAAATTGCCTGAAGAATATAAAGCACTTGTAGAACGCAAAGGCGATTTACAGGTTGAGATTAATGACGCAAGGCAGTGGGGGGACGACACCACTAAACTGCGTGAACAAATGCGAGAGATTAACGCAAAGATTGAAAACTATAAAAAATAATAAGGAGTGTGTAACCTTTTCGGAGGTTGCACAGTCTAATTAATGTAAGCAACAATAAGGAGAAGACAATGGCTACACGCGGACTGTACAAGTTCTACGAGGACGAAGACAGAATGAAAGACAAGAAACCTACTGCGGTAATTTACCGACATTGGGACAACTACATAGAAGGTGGCGGAATAGATTTAAAAGAGTTTTTAGACTTTTGCAAATCAGGTACTTTTGATGGAAGAACAAGGGACGCAAGTTACCTAGCTTCTAAATATGTAGTATTTCTTGCACAGACTTTCGCAGGAGATTGGAAAGAAAACCCACTTGATTTTTTAAGTGTGGGAGTATGTTCCACTAATCCTGAACTCGACATGTGGCAGGAATACACATATCACATAATATGTGATGGAGATAAGGTTCCTGTATTTGTTGACTATGACGACAATGAGAAAGAACCATTAGAGGAAGCGTTAGAAAAGATTTAATGCCTCTTGTGTTTACTTTAGGGGGAGTGAAAGCTCCCCTTGAAAGTAGTAAAATCTGACTCTTTTGAGATCTTGAATGGTATTAAAAATAAAAAAAAGAAAAAAAATATATTTTTTCTGTAACCTTTTTTAAAACTATCGAGTCTAAGTAATGTAGGCGAAAAAAACTACATTGGCTTTTTTACAATTGAATATATATAGTGCGTAGGTACTGAGTGAATGTCTTTAACTCTAATGAGATTAATACAGTTCTCAGGCGTATCATATTGGCTCTAATACCATTTAATCCAATGGCTCTTAAATGGCTTTATCCAAGTTTCTGTTCGTGACCACTAGGCAGTGAATCTACGAGTTACTCCATGAAAATGGAAATTAAGTTGCAACTCAAAGGCTTCACATAGGTACTTACGCAGTATATATATAACTTGTAGCACATAGCATTGGATAAACTGCTAAGACTTAAGTGTGTAAGCCACCAACAGTGTGTTACAAGGTATTTATGTTCTTATAAATATCTAAAAAAATTAGATTACCTGTAACCTTTAGCGGTTGTAGGTAGTCTAAATAATAAGCAACCAAAGGAAAACAAATGATTACAGTTAATGGGTTAGATTATGACCTACTTTATATTAATAGATTAAATAATGACGAGCTTGAAGAAGCCATGATCGATATCAGTCATGCTCTAAAGTATGATTGGGACAGTAGAGAGAACCAAAATAATTACAGGTTACTATCCCTGGAGCTTGAAAGAGTAATTTTAAATGAAAGAAATGGCTTTATTTTTGTGGACGCTTTAGACGATTTGGTTACACATGTAACCTTTATGCCACAAACTGAGTCTAAATAACATAGGAGGAAAAATGGACAATGTAATAAACATAAATGGTACTGAAGTTGAAGGTACTCAAGTTACTGACGAGAGAATAGTTATGTGGGATATGCAAAACGCTAAGCCTGATACTCCATACAGTGGAGGCTATTACTTCAGAAGTGATTTAAAAGATTTTGTAGAAAGAATACAGAGTCAAGGCAACAAAGTTGTAGGTATAGTTATAGACGATACTTATAACCTGGAACTAATAGTGCAGGAGGAAGAATGAGCGAACCATTTTTATATGGAACTAGATTATATAATATCCTTGATATTTCAGGCAATGGAGTATTTAACACATGGGATATCATTTTAATTTGGTGTTATGGAGTTACAGCAATAGTTTTTTATAAGACTGTTGTTAAAAAAGTTTTATCAAACTAACTCCTATGGTTGGGATAGGGTGCAGCAATGCACCTTATCTTTTAAATGAGTATAAGAAATATAGAAGGAAATAAAATGTACGAAGAATTATTAGAAGAACTAGACGCATGTAAATCATTTGCACGACAGGCCTTAAATAAATTAGAAGAATCTGATTTGAAAAATGATAAGGAACTAAGACGCATGATGCTCGAAATTGAAGAATACGCAGAATCTTCATACGATTGGGTAAAGGATGAAGCGTTGGGTTGAAAGATCCAGCGTAAGCGGATCCTTATCCGCTGCTTTTAACCTGACTAATTGCAGCGGTTATATCTACCAGGGCAATAAGTCGATCTCAGGCGTTTCAAAAAAAATTTAAAAAACATGTAACCTAATTAGATTTTAGGAAGTCTAATTAATACAACACAAAGGAGCATATAACAATGACTAGAAAAGATTATATTGAATTAGCCGAAATGGTTAAAAATTCAAAAATAGAATCTACACTATTAGGGTACACAGAAGAAGAAAAAAAAGGTATTAACAATTTTGTTGATAAAGTTTTAGTTAATAACCTAATTAATGTTCTAGAAGCTGATAACCCGAATTTTGATAGGGGTAGGTTCATAAACGCTATTAATGATACTGAACAGGCTTAGGCGTGTTCAGTATTTTTAATGAGATAGATAAAATTTTAAAAGACAGTAACCAAAATAAAAAAAAGAAGTCTAAATATAAAGACACAAAGGAGAAAAACTAATATGTTAATCAAGGGAGAGTTCGACACGCTAGACAGTAGTGTTATCCAAAATATAAATTATGTAGGTAATTTATTTAAAAAGGAATCAAATTTATTTGTAACTTTTAATAATTGAACTATTTACGATTATAAGAATGTTACTTTTAGAGATTTTTGGAAGTTGCGAAAAGCTAACAAAAAGACTAAGAGCGTAGGAAGTTTATTTAATGCACTCATTAAAAGTAATACAAGTTACGAATATAAAAGGGTTAGGTAATATACTAACCCTATAAAAATGAAAGGGGTTCGAATGCTATTTGCATTAGACCAAATTCTAAAAGACTACCACGACCAACAAGCGAAACGAAAAGAAGAAGAACCTAATTAGGTTCTTTTTCTATTTAATTCTGACTAATTCTGATCTATATCTACCACCCCTAATAAGTCGATTTTGACACTTCAAAATGGATTCTAAAAATAGAATCTAAATCAAAAAAAAATTTTCAAATATACCCTAATTTTTCAAAACTTGTCACTAGTAACCAATGTAATGAAAGACATTATAAAAATCTTAATGACCGATTTAAAGGAATTAAGTAGCCTAGACAAAAAACGATTAATAATATTTCATGACAAATATGAAATATACGACAAATGGATTATGCGAATAGCATTCTTCCAAATGTTCGTCTTCGGGTTCGGCTTCGGTATCTTCATTAATGAAGTGTTCGGAGTAACTAACATAGCGTTAGGATTTACCCTCTTAAGTTGGTGGAGTTCTAAAACATAGGACTCTACTACTTAAATGATACAGGAAAAAAAATACAGATTATTTTATAATTAACTTGCATATAAAATTGAAAGTACTAATATTATTTATATAAGTTAAGCAAATAAAACATAGGAGTAAAAAAATGAATAACTTAGAAATGACTACTAAGACCGAAGACCAAATAAAAGACCAAAACAAAAAATTGGCTAACCATTACAACGCTAGCAACTGCGAAGCAATGGATAGACCAATAGAAGTTTATGACCTTTACAAAGAAGATAGTGAGGGCATTATTTGGGAGCTAGTGGAGGTTATACCAAACAGGGCTAAGAGTTGCCCTAAGGTTCATAATTCTGCAACTGCAGTTTATAGAGTCTTCGAAGGAGCTTTAGGATATGACCTGTAAGCGTAAAACTTATTTGATTAGTTCGGGTGTAATAACCCGAACTGTTCAATTAGCATATTTCGACTTCGTGAAGTCTATCTATAAAGACGACATTGAAATTAAAGATATGCGAACAGAAAAAACATTTATAAAATTAATCGAATATAAAAACATTAAGGTAGGTTGAAATGTGCAAGCACGAAAAAAAATTAGGAAGATTTGTTAAATTTGGCGAGGTGTTCCACCTATGCGTAAATTCAAATTGCGGATATTTCCAACCATGGGAAATCTTCGAAAAGAAAATGATAGAGGAAGATTTAGACTTCTTCGGAAATAAACTAAGCGAGGTATAGAAATGAAAGTGAAAGAATTTATAAATAAATTAGAGTATGTAATTTCATTCTTAGAGAATGACGAACTATTTGGCAACATGTTCGAAGAAGGAGTATTTGAAGACCATTCAGAATGTTACGAAGATTCAGATTATGGAGGGTGCATATTATGTGAGTTAAATTTACCTACTAGGAAGATAACTATTCAGGACCTTGTTACATGTGAAAAAGATTTTAAAGATTATGAAAATTCTTTTTACCTTGCTTATGAAAATTATATGACAAATTCGTAAATTAATTAAGACTAAAGCCCTTGAACTGTAAAAAGTTTGAGGGCTTTTTTTTTATAGGGTAGGGTGTACTTAATTAGATTCTATTATGAGAATCTAAATTATAGATATTGGTTATATACCTGAAGTAGTAACCCATTGTGAAAATCGCTAATTTTTTTTTGGGGATCTGTATATACTACCCCGAATGCCGACAATGTTTTTTAATGCCATAGCAGATTTCACAACATAAAAAGGAAAAGGAGCCTCACAGGACTCCCTTATTTCCTTATTGCCCCCATCAACTTAGATTATATCTCTCCAAACGCTCTATCTGCAGCTATTTCTTTGATATGTTGATCATATATAGATTTAGAAACATCTTCATCTTCTGCAATGATACTAACAATTCTTTTCAATTTAAATTTAATGTGGTCGTTTGCATCATTGTATGTGTCTTTGAGTATCTCTATCCAGGCATCTGTGAACCTGTTCCATTCTTCATGAGTTTTTCTCATATTTCCTTCTTTCTTTGTTACTTACAGTATAAACCCCTGATGGAAATTTACTCTCTTATTCTAACCCTACCGAACAAGCCTACCCCCTTTCTTCTTACCTGCAGGGTGCGTAAGCACCCAGGTACCCTACCTATTTGTAGATTTATATAGGTATATAACGAAATAGGACATTCCGACTATCTATAAAAACACCTGTTAAACTTAAGAGTAGATTATGGGTAGACCAATTATATTAAATGAACAGAAAATGCAAGAGATCTGCAAATGGCTAACAGCAGGACACTTCATTGAACAGGCAGCTTCTCTAGCAGGAGTGAGTTCATCAAGTATATACAATTGGCTAAGCCAGGGCAAGGACGATCAGAACAAGGGAGAAAAAACAATTTACTCAGAGTTTTTGGAGAAGGTAATCGAATCTAAAGCAAAAGCAGAAGCACTGTTTTTAAACACTGTAAGACAAGCAGCACAGAATGGTGTATGGCAAGCAGCCACATGGTATTTAGAAAGATCGAACCCACAATGGAACAAAGAACTCCAGAAAGCTCTCGTAGAACAGTCCCAATTAGAATCTCAGAAGGACGAAGTTATTCAG
>Ga0098055_1002137_pt1 | contig 10362 bp, 11 predicted proteins | sample 17_taG_FD_75107 | JGI IMG/M metagenome (GOLD analysis project Ga0098055, IMG submission 75107) | Marine viral communities from the Subarctic Pacific Ocean - 17_ETSP_OMZ_AT15314 metaG | ecosystem: Environmental > Aquatic > Marine > Oceanic | place: Pacific Ocean | collected 2015-01-18 | reverse complement strand
TCATCGACTGTACCATCAGGCAATCCACCAACGGCTAATCCTGTTACTGTGCCTGAACCATTAATTACTATTGCCATCTACGTTACTCCTATAATTCGTTTGCATCCATCATTGCTTGATAGGTTGTCTTTACGTCTGAAGTCCAAGTCGCATTAGCTACTGCCTGTACTCTAGCATCCTCACCACTAATGTCTGTGTCTGCCCAAGAGCCATCTGTCTTAACGCTAGGTGCTAAAACGTGTCTGTGAAATGATGAGGACAATACTGCTCCATCTTCTTTGACTCTTGTTGCTGTGCGTACTTGCACATAACCTATTTCTAAAACTTCAATTTTGTCTACTACTGTTTCTTTTGTTAATGCCATTGCATTCTCCTGTTGTTAAATGTCCGTTCTAAGAATCCACTTAGAATAATTAAGTCATATAAGTTAACGAAAGTGAACCTTCTGATGTAGCGTCTATATCTCCACCTTGTACTGTTGCATCACTATCCCCAGTACCACCTTCGTTATAATAAATAACAAAATAATTTGAGTTATTAAACACAACTGCTCTTGCGTTATTAAAGTTAGCACCTGCTCTATAAACACTCATAACACCTGCACCTTGAGCTGATTGACTTTGACCATCGTGTGCAGAAAAAGGTAAAGAAAATCTTAACTGACCAGAAGCAGTATGGCTTCCTGAAGTTTCCCATCTTCCTTGAACAGTAACTAATCTACCAATTTTTGTATATGCAAAATGATTGTAGCCACTTCTTGGTGTCATACTTCCACTTGTAGCACCTGTAATAGTATAAGCATATGTACCTTCCTCATAATCTTCTAAAGCATTGGCTGTTGCTGTGTCACCGTTAAATGTTATGCCACCAGAAGATAAGATACGCATAGCTTCTGCGTTGTTACCCGTACTAAAAGTTAGTGCTTTGTTGGCAGGTTCATATTCAATAGCACACTCAACGTCATCATCTACATCACCAAATAAAATACCTGACTCTTGGTCTGCATCTGTTTTAAACTGCATAAATACTCTATCGCCAGTTCTTTGCAATCTCAACATTGAATCAGAGTTAAACGCATCCCCCGAATCTGCACCTATAAGCACATTGCCATTATTGAAGTAGGAAGTACCATCACCTCTAATTTGAACTGTTTGGCTACCATCTTTATAAAGCTGAACAAAACCTTCATTAACATCAGAAGCTATTCTTACTGCTTTATTTGTGCTATCTGTTTCATTAACTAATAATGTATCACCACCCTCTAAAACTACGTTGCCTGAACCATCATCAGCAATAAGTGTGCCTGTGCCATCAGGTAGTGTAATTGTTCTGTCATCATTAGTGTTAGGCGAAGTAATAGTTAAAACACCTGTTCCACTTGCATTACCTTGAAATTTAATTTTACTCATAATTCTCCTATGCTAATACCCATGTGCTTCCACTCGGTATTGTAACACTTACACCACTTGCAACACTCACAGGACTCGCTGAAATAAAGTTATTGCCTGAAGCTACCGTATAGTTACTTGTTACAGTGTGTGCGTGTTCCCATCCACCACTATTCGTTACACTACCTGATGTAACAGTAGTCCAAGATGCAGTAGTACCGTTTGTTGTTAAAAACTTACCACTATTATTAGTTTGTGTAGGCAAGGCATTAACAACTGCCCATGAAGCTACACTACCATTTGTAGTAAGAAATTTGCCACTATTACTACTTTGTGATGGTAAAGCATTTACTTCAGCCCAAGTTAAGCCACCTGTATCACCAGACTGTGCTGATAAAAAGTAACCGTTTGTTGGTGCGTTACTAACTTTAAGATTAGCCTCGTCTACTACATTATTTGCAATTGTTAAAGATGTTGCTCCTGTAACTTCGCCTGTATGAGTTGCGTTTGATGTTTTTGCAGTATTAGCTGAAATCTCAGTATTAATTGAGTTTGCTAGTTTGTCTGCTGTAACTGCATCATCTGCAATCATACCTGTTGCTACTGCACCAGCAGAAATCGTAAGTGCTGTATCACCAGTAACATCGCCAGTATGTGTAGCGTTAGTTACTTTGGCTGTATTAGCTGTAATAGCATTAGCTTGACTCGTAGTGATTCCTGTCTTAGCCGTATTAACCGTAATAGCATTAGCTTGACTTGTTGTAATACCTGTCTTGGCCGTGTTTGCTGTAATAGCATTTGCTTGACTTGTCGTAATCCCTGTTTTTGCAGTATTTGCAGTTACAGCTGATTCTAAATCACTTATGTTTGGAATAGCAACTGTACCTGTAAAAGTAGGACTAGATATTGGTGCTTTAGATTGAATAGCATTTGTTATAGTTATTTTTTTTGAAGTGCCACCATCATTGACAACAAGTTCTTCTGCACCATCAGGAGAAGTTAACGCTGTTAGTTCACTAATCTTTTTATCTGCCATTATCCTGTCCTTTTCCAAAAGTAAACCACAATATATGGTTGTACTATATCTATGTTATTAGAGTGCGTATGTCCTTGCCCACCACCAGCTGATTGAATTGCACCTTTTGCTATAAGATTTGGTTCTCCACTTGTGCTATCAGAATCTTTTAATGTGTGATTTGAATCAGATTTTAATAAATACTTATAACTACCATTACTGTGATTGTGTGATGGTATTTGATTTAATGATAGCGTTGTACTTCCACTTGTGTTAGTGTTGGTTTTAGAACCACCAGTTTCCTCTAAAGAGTTAAAGTCAGAATCACCTGAATCAAGACCAACTAAAGTACGACCTGCACCAAACCGAACCCATGTTGTACCACTCATTCCTGCTAAAAGAGTTGCAGGGTTTGTACTTACAACAGAAGTAAAGACACAGCCAATAGGGTAAATGGCAGTCATAACAACTCCAAGTTGTGTTGCTCCTGCTAATAAATTTAACTCTGTCGTTGTTGCTGTAACACCATCTAACTTGTTTAATTCTTCATCACTTGCAGTAACATTAGCGTTTACATTTGGAAATCTTGTAGCCAACATTAATCCTAAATTAGCATTTGTTAAATCACCAACTTCAAGCCAAGCTGAGTCACCACCGTTTCTAATTCTTAATTTATTTGTATTTGTATCTGCCCATAACTGATAAGCATAAGTTGTACTAGGTGCTGTTGCACCACTATTTGCACCTGCTATCGCTGTAAGTGCTGAGTTAATGTCTGCTCTAACTGCTGAACCAGTACCATTATCAATTATGTAATCGTGTTGACTCATCCTGCTCTCCCGAATCCTGTGGCAATCCAGTTAATTGGTTTTGACACATTTTGATTGTTGTTATTATCGTATATTATAATGCTAAAACCTGTCCTAGATTCATTTGATAGAGTCCAGAATTGGCTATCATCCATATTTAAAGCTGTGACTCCTAAGAATGGTGTTTCTTTAAATGGGTTAGCATAAGTAACATTTAAGCCACTTGTAGGCACAGTTACATTTGTTGCTCTTTCGTTTCTGTCTGGCATATCAATCGAAATACCTAATGTAGAAATATCTAAGTTTCTTGATGGGTCACTTGTTGTTGCTATAACCTTAAACTGAAATGCTCTTGCATGAAAGTCACCAATAATTAAAGGTTGCCACTCACTATAAGTTGGATTGCCACTTGGATTATCTTTAGTGTGTCTAATCCATATTTCAGCATTAACTTTATCTGAAGGCTCACCATCCCAATTACTCCAAGTATCTACTAATGCTGTTCTACTATCAATTAAATCTGTTGCTACAAAACCCGAATAAACAAGATTAGATGCAACACGAGATGTGTATGTAGCACCTAAATCTGCTGTAGTTGCAAAATAATACTCACCATAATCTTCTGCTTCTCCTGTCGCACCATCTTCTGTTTCAATATCCAAACCATCTTGTGTTAATAACTGGTCACCTGCTTCTGTTACAAGGAAAAACGGTGCTTCAGCAAGTCTTATTACATTGCCAACTTTTACCATGTCAAATAAAACACCACCAAAACTAGGCGATTCAGTCTGCGTCGATACAACATTGAAGTCTAAAATATTAGGAACAGTAGTTACAGCGTTTGTAGAATTTACAGAAAAGTTACCTGCTGAATCAACAGCTTTAATCATGTATGTTCCTGCAAGTAAAGGCAACACAGTATGCGTTGTTGTACCACTACTAGCTTTACCAATGTTTGAGCCACCTGCCCATGTTGCTCCAGTTGTCAAGTTACTATGTCTTACTCGTATAAAACCACCATGCAATACATCTAAATCTGTAGACCTATCCCATTCTAAGTGTGCCGAGCCATCAATTGCTCGTACCGAAAAGCTAGTTAAGGATGCAGGTGGTGTTGTTAAACCTGCTAATACGCTACTTGTTGTAGTGTAAGCCGATCTAACCCCTATAGTATTTACTGAACGCACTCTAAAAGTAAAAGTTCCTGCTTTTAAATTGTTTACTTGTGCAGATGTTGACCTTGTTTGAGTAACAAATTCAAATACACCTGTACTATCAGCATACTCAACTTCGTAATATTGAATAAAAGCGTCAGTCGGCTTTGTCCAAGATAGATTTGCACGGACTTGAGCACCTTGACTTGTATTTGTTACATATAATTGCTCTGTCACAACTAAGTTTACAGGTATTTTTGTTTGCGTTACATCGGGTAGATTAGTATTTGGAGCAGTATCACTTTGAAAAATTGTTCCATAATTATAAGAATCATCAGAATACTCAACAGCTTGTACTCGCACCTCATCATTATTTTGTAAAGTTAATCTAGTTATTCTGAATTTTTTACCTGCATTTGCATTTAAGAACTGCCAACCAACTGTAGAATGTTTAATATAAACAACATCTCCAACTTCGGCTCTTAATCCTTCAATTGTAGAATTAAACTCACAACTAATCTTCTGTCTTGATTGATTTAAGTTTATAGTTGTAATCATTTTTGCTCTATCAATATCTGTCGTAAACGGTAAGCTAATTGTTTTTTCTAATAATAAACCGTTATCTTTTGTACGCAATGTACTGGACTCTACTACTGCAATGTCAGGTTGCCATTGCTTGTCAGAATTAATAAAATTAGCACGGATTCGGTTAAATTGATTCTTTTTTGACCCTAATCCAATTGTCCATTTACCGACAATGTTATCTTCGTCAAATGTAAATGTAGATGTTTCGGGTTTATCTATAATAATTTTATATTTACCACCACTAAATATAAGAAAACCTTTACATGCAGTCAACAATTGTTTTAATATTGTCATTGACCCTTGCGAAGTATTAACAATTCCGTTTAGTGTGTAGCGTTTTTTAGTTACACCACCAATACTCACATTAGCATCACAATAATTAGCTGATGCGTTAAAAGAAGTATCATCAATTAAAGAAGTAGAAATGCCCCTTCCATATCTAGTGTTTGTTAAATAATCTCTAATACATAAGATTGGGTTATCACTCCATGCAGTAGAACTATTTCTAGGGTCATAAACTTTTTTGCCTTTTAAATCAGCAGTTATTGTAGGCAAACCTTGAGGATAAGCATCTTGGTCAAATTTAAGTTTTACATAAACATAAGATGTACCACGCAGTCTATGTGCAGATGTCCAGTTTGGTACACTTGCAACTAAATTAGAATCAGCAGTTTGATTATCTGTACCTGTATGCGTATATACATTTAAAACGCCTGAAAACCTTGAGTCACTTGATACTATGTCATTTAAATAAACGCTCTCAAATGAGTTAATTTCGCCTTCTGACATAGCAATAACAACGTGTAGGTACTCATTATCAGTACCACTTGTTTCCATAAACACACGAGTACCACCTACTTTGCGTAATCCGTATATAACTGGCAAAGGTGCATTGTTTGACGATTTGTTTAATAAGGCACTAGCTTGTTGTTCAGTTATTTGTTCTACTTCCTGTTCTTTTGTAACAGCACCAGTTAAAGCACCTGCAACAACTGTACCTACAACAGCACCTATAACTTGTCCTGCTATGCCACCACCAACTGCTCCTGCTACATAACTTGATAAAGCTGATGCTCCAATTGAAATTACACTAACTGCCATATCTTACAACTCCTGTAACATTAGGTACTTCACGAATCCCAACTAATTGTACTCCATAATCTTCAGTCACTATAGCAACTTTAGACCCCATACAAACAGAAACAGATCTCCATTTTTTTGCATGTGCTAAATCTTGTGCCATGATTATTATGTCACCTACTTGCACAAATTGTATATTTACTCTTTTAAACCCCCACTTTAATAAATGTGCGTATATGTCACCATTTTTCTTAGCATATTTCCACGCTGTCTTTTGGTCTTTCCATTTACCAGTAAACTTTGCTCGGTGTTCCGTACCAAGCATAATGTCAATAGCACCTAGAGTAAATAACGGACAATCATTTACACCAAACTCAAAGGGCAACCCAATTTGTGTTTCAATGTAATGATGTAGTCGAATTTCAACATCTGGGTTCAACCTGCCTTCCCCCATGTAATATCTTTAACAATTTCTGATGCGTACTCGAACCCCTTGTCACCTGTAAAAAATATCTGTTGTTCTTCATGGTTTGTGTGTCTACCTGTTTTTCTTGTAAAGTCTACCCAAGTGTTAGTTGCTGTCACAGATACAATAGAACTACCACCTATTGGGTCATCTGCAATTACAGGTGTGTCCATACGACCCTCAAAAATTAACACAGGGTTAGCTATTAGTGTTTGTGATGAATTTAAAAAAGCAGTATAAATTTTAACAGTACGGTCTAGATATTCTTTGTTTAAAAATCTTGAAATCATAGATTGGTCAACGCCTGACAAACTAAGAGTTACTTTACTTACAATAACTTCTACAGCCTCAACAATGTTCGAGAAACCCATAAAATGACCAACAGCTATGTAAGTCTTACTATCATAAACAATGTCCTTGTAGCCATCATTCATGTAGACATTTTCGTCATCAAAAATTACTTCAGCTAAATGTACTGGTCTATTAGCATATTTAACAACTTCTTGTTGAAATGCTGTTGTTGAGCCTCTGTCCATTAAACTACCTCAACTAATTTTATACTGTAGTTTACAAAACCATTAACTCCAACTGTCATTTGTTGAGTATCGGAAGTAAAAGCCATTGTAAATGGTACAGCATTGTAAGTAATCGCTTCATTGTTAGCAACAGATTCAAGAAGTGGGGGTTCGATTATTAAAGATGTTGAGCCATCTGCAACGACAGAATAAACTTTGTCGTGTCCATTAAACTTTATAAAATCACCTGCTTTCAATGTACCTGTCAAGCCATCACAAGCTATTGTTGTAGAACCTGCCACATATCCACTACTATTATTAACTAGCAATGTTCCTGTAGCTGTGCCACTAGTATTTGAATACACAGGTGGTGTATAACTAAAACTTCCAAATTGCCCTTTTTGTTTTTGAGCAAACGCCCACAAAGGAGCAAAAGTTGTTCTGTTTAATGGTGGGTATGTAGCTTCAATCTGCCATCTTTGTCCACCTCTTGAGCGTACCTGTCTTTTTAACGAATGTGTAACGCTCGTGTATGTTGGGTTAATGCTTGTAATTGCAATGTAATTAGCTACTGGTGTTGTGGGAAAACTCATATTAAGACCTCTTGACCATTTTGATTAAACGCTTCTCTTACAGCATTTACAATTGTAGGTGCGTTTTCAGAAATAACTAATTGTGCTGTTTTTGGATCTAACGCATTTACTTGAGGTGCGTATGTAACATTTATTGTTTGACCCCCCATCTTGTTATTAGGCACTATAGTTCCCGAATTTTGTGGTACAAATAATTCTGCTCCTTTCTCTCCAACCATGTATGGCTGACCTGCATTTACATTACCACCATTTGCTCTTTTTGTTGGAAAGATACCTGAAGTACCAGTTGCAAAACCGCCAACAGCACCCGAAATAATTGATGATAGTGAAGAAGCTAATGGTTTAGCTATATTATTTCTAACCATTTGCATCGCTACATATTGGAATACATTTTTAACAACATCTTTAAATGACATTAATCCTTGTGTCATTCGCATAATTGAATCTTCAATATTGTCTGCTAGACCGTCAGAAAATTCTTTTACTTTTTCATTTGCTTCAGCAGTTTTTCGAGCCATCTCATCAAATTTTTCACCCATAATCTCTGTAGCAGGTTTCAGTCTTTGAAAACTATGTGTAACATAGTCAGACCTTTCTGAAAGTAAAAGTAAGTGTTCGGGAAGTCCTCTCCTGTCTGTCATATCTAAAACTTCACCCATATCTAATCTGCCACTTAAAAACTCATTGATATCAAAAACAGCTTTTAAGCTATTTGTGTAATCATGTACAAAATTTTGTAAATCAGCAAGTTGCTTATTTTTATCCTCTTTAGATAAAAACAAAGCATCGACATTAAAAGACTCTTTTTTTCTTAAATCATCAAAAACACTTTGTATTTTATCAAGACCCAAAGAAAGTGCTGTGACTGTGGCAACAGCTAATTTAACTTTTTTGCCACCTAAAAATGCTAGAATAATTCCAGCATCTCTTACATACGGTGGTAAACCCATAAAAGCACCAATCATTGAACCCATTGCTTTACCAATAGTTGTTATGCCTTCACCGAAAGATTTCATTTTTGCTAGAGTTTCTTCATCTTTTAATATATCGGTTATATTTTTTACTGCTTGTGCTGTTAATTCAAAAACCCCTGCGTCTGCAATAACAAGTTTTAGTTCACGAAAAGCGTCTTGCATCATAGACACTTGACCTTGGTATGTGTCTTTTAATTCTTCAGTTGCCCCTTTTGCTGTTGTCGTGCCTTCTCGAAACATTTTTTTAATAATCTCGGCTGTTTCTTTACCAGTTTTTGACACACCAGCTTCAAATCCTAAAAAGGCTGAAACTCCACGCTCACGGAATAGATCTGCGGAAGAAATACCACTAGCCATTGCTCTTTGTAATTGTTCTGCTGTTTTATCAAAAGAAAGTCCAGAAACGGCTGCGATGTCGCCAGTTATTTCTAGTAATTCGTTTAATTCGTCTACATCTTTAGCTACTGTAAGTAGTAATGGTGATGCTTTTTCAATATCTTCTAGTGAGAATGGTACTTTTTTAGCAAATTCGTTCATTGTTTCAAACGCTTTTGCCGAATCTTCAGCACTACCTGTTAAGAATTTTAATCTTACTTGTAAACTTTCAACTTCAGAAGCAGTAGTAATAATAGACTTAATTAACGCACCAGCACCAAGTCCAAGCAAAGCACCTTGCATAGACATTATGCGATTTTTAACATTACGAGCAGAATTACCAATACCAGTAATTGCTCGTTTTGCTTTGTTAGCACCCGTGACTGCACCTCGTGGGTCAACTTTTACTCCGAGGTTTGCGATTTGATTAATTGCCATCTTTATCCTTTAATTGGAAGTAGGCAATCCATCCGTTAAACTCCTCAACTGTTATCGCATCAATTTCTGCTACAGTCTTGTGTAAGCGATTCGCAAGTTCATACTTTCCTTTTAACTCGGAATCGCTTATTAGTTTCCCGACATTTCATCAATAGTGTCTGCTACCGATATTTCACCTACAACTCGTACTATTACCGTTGGGTCAACATGATTCATTAATGTAATCTTATCTTCAATAGAAAACATCTTTGAGCCATCTTTATTTAAAGCCTTTAATATTAAGGTTCTTACCATAAACTCAATATCATCTTCTTTAGCATGTTTCCAGAGTTTCTTTTTCTCGCCCATCGTAAATGGAGTAGCGTATATAACTGTACTCCATTCTTCCACCTCAATAGCTTTTGTTTCTAGGCTGTCAAAGTGGGATTTTGCGTTATCAAGAACACTCATACATTACACAGTTGCCCAAGTAACAGCACCATTAGACTCCCAAGAAAAAGACGCTTCTACCATACCATCCATTGTAGCACTTGCATCTTGCGTAGTAATAATTGCTGTAACACTTGCAAAATAATCTCCACTATCAGCACCTTCGGGATATAGCTTCAATGCCACTTCACTTCCTGCTTGCATTGCAATTTGTCCGTTAGCGTCTGTTTCATCCCACCAACAACTTAATGAACCACTTGCTGATGTCAAAGAGGATTTTCTGGTTCTTGCAGTATCACCCATTGCTGTATCATCAATTGTTTCAGCAGTTTCAGAAAGACTCCAATCTCTTACCTCTGCAATTTGATTTGTACCTATTTTAACGACTCCCTCTGAGCCTTTATGATTCGCCATCTGATTTCTCCTTTGACTTTGATTTACTCACAGGTTTTTCAACCCAACCATTTTCTTTCATTTGCTCAACCTTACTAGGATGAGGTACTACATAGTCTTTACCACCATTAGGTGGATATACTTTTAC
>Ga0098055_1002136_pt1 | contig 10371 bp, 9 predicted proteins | sample 17_taG_FD_75107 | JGI IMG/M metagenome (GOLD analysis project Ga0098055, IMG submission 75107) | Marine viral communities from the Subarctic Pacific Ocean - 17_ETSP_OMZ_AT15314 metaG | ecosystem: Environmental > Aquatic > Marine > Oceanic | place: Pacific Ocean | collected 2015-01-18 | reverse complement strand
GATATTACTGCTTTTTCGCATCGCCACTGGGCTCAACAACCATGGGTCAGAGATGTGGCTGCCCGGACAAAACTTAATTTGATATTGCCGTCATTGTGATGATGGTTATTCAGTATTTTTTTAGACATATGAAAAACTAATACAAATAAAGTTGATTAACAGACAAAAGGCTCTACAGCCTTTCGTTAGGTAGTTTCTTTAACTGCCTCCAAAAACTCTTCGATCGTGGGAGAGTTACTTGCTTTTCGGTAAGCAACATAAAGTTCAATTTTTTCATAATCTGCTTCAAGCGGCACAAAAGACAGCCCTTTTGGGGCTATGCTCTTGACCCATGCTGGAGCCAACGCGATACCTAGACCATTCGTTACAAATTGAAGCATCGTTGACTTATCGATAATCTCACAGACGATTTTTGGCTCCACACCGATTTTTCGAAAGCTGCGCCAAAGCATTTCATGAAGAATGGGACGTGCATGCTTCGGGTAGCCGACAAAATTCTCATCAACCAAGTCGGTTGGTTTGAGTGATTTTTGATTTGAAAGAGGATTTTGATTGGACAACACAACCATGACTTCTTGGCGATAAAGCAATTCACTTGTAATGAATTCATCATCCGCTGGGTTGCGAATAAATGTAATATCAGTACGATGGTTGATAAGTTCTTGTGTATGTTTATCAGATGATGAAATTTCAAGAACCCTAACATGCACGTCTGGATTTGTTTTCTTAAACTCCAACAATGCACGGGGCAAAATCATAGAGATGGCTTCATCTACACCACTGACACGGATGTTATTTAAAGCTGCTCCTACATTATGTTTGGCTTTAGAGAGTGTTTTCTCTACATCACTCAATATACACTTGGCATCATTAAGAAAATCAGCCCCCATCTGTGTCAGGTTAACCTGACGTGTTGTGCGAAAAAACAGCGGCGCTCCAATTTCATGCTCCAAGGCCGAAATACGTTCAGAGAGAGCAGATTGACTAAGGCCTAGACGTTCGCCAGCTCGCCGAAAATGAAGCTCTTCAGCAACAGCAACGAAACATTCTAATTGTCGTATATCCAACTCCCCTATCCTTTATGAATTTCTATTTTTGAACACTTACACGCTAGTTTTTATTCAATTGTACTTCAAATTCTTGGATTGAATTTGCAAGTTTTAATGCGCTGACTCTGTCATCTAATTTCTACTTATTTTGTAATTTCTTTTTGCTCATTGAAAAATGAGATAAAGTTGTCAGCAATTTCTTGCGGGATTTCTTCAGCCATATAATGAGTAGCATCAACTGCTTTACCGCAGACATTGGTTGCTCGCTCTTTCCAAAGAGGCAATACATCAAAGCAGAGATCAATCGTACCATTTTTGGCCCATAAAACTTTAGTTGGAGTACTTAGTTTTATTCCCTGATCCTGATCATCATGCTCAATATCAATTGTTGCTGCTGCACGATAATCCTCACAACTTGCGTGAATAACAGCTGGATCTTTGAATGCTGATATATATTCTGCCAGCGCTTCTGGCGCGAAGAGATTTTTTCCGCCTGCCTGATTAAAGCATTTTAGTCTCCAGAAAGTTTCAGGGTTTTGTCCAATGATCTGTTCCGGTATAGGTGCCTTCTGTATAAGAAAGTACCAATGCCAATATGCTTCCGAAAATTTACTACTCGTACTATCATACATCTCTCTTGTAGGTGCTATGTCAAGCAACACCATTGCCCTAACTTTATCAGGGTGGTCTATCCCTAAGCGATGAGCAACCCGCGCGCCTCTATCATGTGCACCAATGAAAAAAGTATCATGCCCTAGCATTGTCATAAGCTCTACAATATCATTTGCCATGGAGCGTTTAGAATAAGTCAGATGTTGTTCATCAGAATCTGGCTTATCTGAACGCCCATATCCACGAAGGTCAGGGATGATAATCTGAAAGTGACCAGAAAGGAAAGGGACAACCTTGTGCCACATAGCAGATGTTTGTGGATAGCCATGTAACAAAACCAGTGGCGGAGCTGACTTTTCTCCTGACCGGCGTATAAATATCCTTACATTCGCAGTTTTTATATATTCTTCAGTAAAATCATCAAACATTTGTCTTGTCTTAGTATTTTGGTAATTAGTATAGTGAATCAATACATATTTATTGTTCGTAAAAACTGAATAGTTATAACGACTAAATATCTTTTTTCTGTTGTTATTATGGTTTTGGGTTTGAAAACTCTATTAATAATTTAAAATGACCAAAGGGGGTCCTAAAATGAAAAAAACACTTATACTTTCGCTTATTACAGCTATGCTTGCATTGAGCTCAATAGGGGCTTCGGCCAATTGTGATAGCGGTGAAACAGTTATTAAATTCTCTCACGTTACAAACACAGATCGTCATCCAAAAGGCATTACAGCGTCCCTGTTGGAAAAACGTATTAACAAGGAAATGAACGGGATTGCTTGTATGGAGGTCTATCCTAATTCCACTCTAGTTAATGATAATAAAGTACTTGAAGCCCTGCTACAGGGTGATGTTCAGCTTGCTGCACCATCTCTTTCTAAGTTTGAGAAATTCACTAAGAAATTCCGCATTTTTGATCTACCATTTATGTTTAAAAACATTGATGCCGTTGATGCATTTCAAATTTCAGAAACAGGTCAAGAATTGAAAGACAGTATGCAACGTCGCGGTTTGCAGGGATTGACTTTCTGGCACAATGGCATGAAACAAATATCCGCAAATAAACCTTTGAATTTACCAGCTGATGCCAACGGGTTGAAATTCCGTGTTATGTCTTCTGATGTATTGGTTGCGCAGATGAAAGCAATCGGCGGATCTCCACAAAAAATGGCTTTCTCTGAAGTCTATGGCGCACTTCAGCAAGGTGTTGTTGATGGTCAAGAGAACTCTTGGTCAAATATTTATGGCAAGAAATTCTTTGAAGTTCAAGATGGCATAACAGAAACGAATCACGGAGTTCTGGATTACCTCGTAGTAACGTCTGTTGATTGGCTCGACAGTCTAGACAAGGATACGCGTGATCAATTCCTACAAATCCTTCAGGAAGTCACTGATGAACGTAACTCTGAGAGCTTTAAAGTCAACCAAGCTGCACGTCAATTGGTTATAGATTCAGGTGAAGAAGTTCGTCAATTGACTGATGCTCAACGCCAAGAATGGGTTGTCGCTATGAAGCCTGTTTGGGACCAGTTCTCGAAAGACGTTGGACAAGACAGCATTGATACTATTCAGAAAATCAACGCACAGCTCTAGTCTTCGATACAATACAGGGATAGTTTTTGATTTAACTATCCCTGTTTTTCATTAGGAAAACTACTATGAATACCGTGCCCCATTCTATTACTGATACTATAGAAGAAAAGTTGATTGCTGGAATTTTGGGGTTCATGGCAGCCTTAACATTCGCAAATGTCATCGCCAGATATGCTTTTAATTCAAATATATTGTGGGCTTTAGAATTGACTGTATTTCTTTTTGCATGGCTTGTGCTGATAGGTGCAGTATACGCCGTAAAAAAAGGAATTCACATTGGTGTTGACGCATTAATCAATATCCTACCATCCCCTACGAGAAGAATTATAAGCTTAATTGCAGCTTCTATCTGCATCGCATTTGCATTTTTAATGCTCAAAGGCAGCTGGGATTACTGGGCCAATTTCGCCAACTTACCAGGAACAGAAGGTCACTGGTTTCCTCTCGGATTTGAGGATAAGTTTCTTGGAAAAGGCTGGTATGAAGTAAACGACATTCCTATGCCTGCTTTTTTTTCCTGGATAGCTGATGTCTTCAATGAAGGTGAGGCATACGAGAAAATTCCGCGTTTTATTCCCTACGCAATTTTACCTCTTTCCATGTTTTTACTGTTCATGCGTTTTTGCCAGGCTTTCTGGATGATCTGGACGGGAAAGACAGACCGTATCGTCGCAAGTCATGAAGTTGAAGCCGATGAATAGCTTAAGAACATTTAGGGAGGGCTGATTAATGGAAGTCGCATTATTATTCTCCATGGTGATTGGCCTTCTTCTTATTGGTGTCCCAATCGCTGTATCACTGGGCATGTCTTCAGTACTATTTTTACTTTGGTTTTCTGATAGTTCTCTGGCTTCTATTGCACAAACATTATTTTCAGCTTTTGAAGGTCACTATACCCTATTGGCAATTCCATTCTTCATTCTTGCTTCTTCCTTCATGACAACAGGTGGTGTTGCTCAACGCATCATTCGTTTTTCCATTGCCTGTACCGGACATCTTCAGGGTGGCTTAGCAATCGCAGGTGTCTTTGCATGCATGATGTTTGCAGCACTGTCCGGCTCCTCGCCAGCTACAGTGGTGGCAATCGGTACGATCGTTATTGCTGGTATGCGCCAGGCTGGATACTCAAAAGATTTTGCAGCAGGCGTAATCTGTAACGCAGGTACATTAGGGATTTTGATCCCACCATCCATCGTTATGGTGGTTTATGCTGCATCTGTTGAAGTTTCTGTAGGCCGAATGTTCTTGGCTGGTGTGATCCCAGGATTGTTAGCCGGTTTTATGCTGATGGTAGCCATTTATGTTATGGCGAAAATCAAAAATCTTCCCAAAGGTGAATGGAAAGGATGGAAAGAAATCATTAACTCAGGACGTGAAGCTGGCTGGGGGTTGTTTCTGATCGTAATTATCCTGGGGGGGATTTATGGCGGTATTTTTACACCAACTGAAGCTGCAGCTGTTGCAGCTGTTTATTCCTACTTTATCGCGACCTTTATTTACAAAGATATGGGCCCTCTTAAGGAGAATGGCAAAAGCTTTTTGAAACAACCACAAACAATTATTACCGCTCTATTCCATAAAGACACTCAAGACACACTTTTTGCCGCAGGTAAACTGACAGCTACATTGCTATTTGTTATTGCAAACGCCTTAATCCTTAAGCATGTTCTGACTGATGAACAAATTCCTCAACAAGTTGCTAATACAATGTTAGCGGCTGGTTTTGGTCCTATAATGTTTCTGATTATTGTAAACGTGATCCTGTTGATAGGCGGCCAATTTATGGAACCGTCAGGTTTATTGGTTATCGTTGCACCTATAGTTTTCCCGATTGCCATTCAGTTAGGGATCGACCCGATCCATCTCGGGATCATCATGATTGTGAATATGGAAATTGGCATGATCACGCCACCGGTCGGACTAAACCTATTTGTCACTTCTGGTGTGGCAGGCATGTCGATGATGCGGGTTGTTAAAGCATCCCTACCATTCCTTGCGGTACTGTTTGTCTTCTTGATTATGGTTACCTATATCCCGTGGCTCTCAACCTACCTGCCCAACAGTGTTATGGGGCCGGAAATCGTTATACAATAATATAAAAAAATCTGATCTTCCCTAGATTAACACCATGGTTAAAAATTCTAATTTCAGAACAGTACAATGAATGAAACACTCATCCCTATGTTGCTTTTAGGTGCATCATCTGGATTTTTTGCAGGCCTTTTAGGTGTAGGCGGTGGGTTAATCATTGTTCCAATATTACTCTATCTTTTAGCGCCAACTGTCAGTCAGTCAGTTTTAATGCATACCGCTATTGGTACAGCTTTGGCAGTAATTGTTTTTACTTCAATCTCAAGTGTATATGCGCATCATAAGCATGGAGCAATACTTTGGAAAAACTTTATTAAACTCACACCTATGATCCTGTTGGGTTCATTCAGTGGGGCTTTAGTTGCCAAGTATTTGAGCTTTGATTTTTTGAGAATATTTTTTGTATGCTTTGAGATTAGTGTCGCGCTAATTATGTGGTTTCAAATAAGCGCATCTGGGCATGTTGATAATTTATCTCGATGGGTGTGGAGTTGTGCTGGTTATATTATTGGCTTAGTTTCTGCTTTGGTTGGTATTGGTGGTGGATCAATGACAACACCATTTTTGGTTTATAACAATGTAGGTATAAAGAATGCAATTGCAACCTCTGCTGCTGTCGGGATGCCTATCGCAATTGCAGGCAGTATAGGGTATATGGTAGCTGGAATGGGCCAAGAATTTTCAACTAGTGGAATTGGTTTTGTTAACTTTGAAGCGCTCATCACTATTGCTGCTATGAGCATCTTATTTGCACCATTAGGGGCCAAGGTGACGCATATAGTTGATAGTAAAAAACTTAAAAAAGGATTCTCAATTTTTCTTGGTTTTTTGGCTGCTATGGTTATTTTGTTTTAACTAATTTAAGTGACACTAAAAGGAAAGTATCGTGATTACTTTTTCTGGGTAGATAATTGCTTAACAGATGTCCCACCATGAGGTCAAAGGGGCTACCAATTTTTTTTACAGACTTAGCTCTAATATAAATAAAATGAATCAGAAAAAACCTATAACAAGCCTTAACTCTATTGAAAAATGCTTACAAATACTCTCAACTTTTTCGCTTGATCAGTCCCAGCTCTCGATAAAAGATATTTGTAAAAAATATCAATTCAATAATTCTTCGGTTTATCGAATTCTTTGTCATTTAGAGGAATTTGGCTATGTTTCTCGACTCAAAAATAAAGAGTATATGGTGGGCACTCAAGCTATTTACTTGAATGCTATTTATACCCATAGTAACCATTTAGAAAAGCTACGCCCAATTATTGACAAAATTAGGGATATTTCTTCACATACAGCTTCATTATTTATTGAAGAAGATAGTCATTGTATTTGTCTTTACAGGGCTCACTCCAATATTCAAAATCATTATACACTTGAGCAGGGCTCTCGACTCAAGCTGACTCAAGGAGCCTCGGGAAAAGTAATCTTGGCTTATGGCAGAAGAAGTAGTGATAAATATGGACTTTATAAAGATATTAGAGATCAAGGTTACTGCTTGTCAACAAATACTCATAATAAAGCACTCTTTGCCTTAGCTGTTCCGGTTATATCTAGTAGTGATAAATTTGTAGGTTCGATTGTTGTCTCAGGCCCTAAAGACAATTTTGATGAAGTCCAAAAAAAATCTCTTCTTGATTTGCTTAAAAATCAGCTTAAGGGAGTGGTAAACAAAAATGGAAGGCTTATCTCTTAAATCAAAATCCAAATTTCGTTTGATTTGTGAGGGAGGGTGTATATATCTATCTCCGATGTCGAGAGGGGCTCCCCCGTACCTCAAAGTCTAAATAAATATGCCAAGGATGGTACTTTTTTCATAGTATTTATCTAAACCATCGGTTATATACACTTCAAACCAACGGTTATTAGTCACTATGTATTTAATTGTTATTATTTATCTAATTATTTGGATTTAAGCGAGGTGTAGAAAAGGGTAGTTTTAAAATCCCTTTGTGTACCCAGTGTGTACCCGAGCATTATTTTGAATTAAGTGAAATCTCTTAAAGCCTTATGGGATATGGTGGTTATGGGTGGACTTGAACCACCGACCCCAGCATTATGAATTTAATATTGTTTCTTATCATTGATTTCCTATATAATACGGTTATGTCCATAAGTTTCCCATTATACATAGGTTTAAAGAGAAGATGCTCTCCATAGAGAACCATTTGACTATGCTTCAATATAAGCCACATCTGTGTACCCAGTGTGTACCCGAATGAATAAATATATCCATTTCTCAAAAACAGAATTTAAAAAGATTACTCCGCCAGTTAAAGGTAGAGACACTTATAAAGATGAGCAAGTAAAAGGACTGACTCTTAGGGTTACATCTAGAGGTGTTAAGTCGTTTATAGTTCGCAAGAGAATTACAGGTCAAAAAAATGCTCCATATGTAACCTTAGGTCACTACCCTACTATGACAATTACTCAAGCTAGGAAACAAGCACAAGGAACATTCTCTACTATCAATGAAGGCATTGACCCAAATAAAATTAAAGGTGACACAGTATCTAAGCAAAGCATTACTCTAAAAAAAGTCTTTGATGATTACATTAGAAGCCGAGGAACTAAGATAGAGGAAAGCACAATAGTAAACTATAGGTCTGCTCTGAATATATATTTAGGCGATTGGAAAAAGAAACCTATAGCAGACATTACTCGCGATATGGTAGAACAGAGACATAGGGATATTACCTATGGACTTGGTAAGTTTAAAGAATCACCAACAAGAGCAAATACTACTATGCGTGTTCTTCGAGCCTTGTTTAACTATGCTCATGGACAATATGAAGATAGCAAAGGTGAACCTCTCTTCGTTCATAATCCTGTTCAAAGAATCTCACACAATAAGTCTTGGAATAGAGAGAAGGTTAGACAAGGACTAGTTAATAACTATGATTTAAAGCAATGGTATGAAGGAATTATGTCACTACCTGAGCATGAGAAGAATTCAGTTAAGAGAAATAGTTCTGATGTTGTTAGAGACTTGTTTATCTTTATTTTGTTTACTGGCTTAAGAAGAAATGAGGCCTTAGAACTTAAGTGGGTAGACATAGATTTTAGAAACAACTCCTTCATTATTGAGGACACCAAGAACCACGAATCACACGCCCTTCCATTGACTAAAACTTTGTTAGAGATACTCGATAGGCGTAAAGACGATTCAGGCAATCCATATGTATTTCAAGGTGAGAACCCTAACACTCACTTATCGCCACCACAGAAAAGACAGATGGCTAGAGCAAGAGATTTGGCGGGAGTATATTTCAATCTACACGACCTTAGAAGAACATTTGAAACTACAGCTAACAAGGTTGTATTCTCAACTTACACTCTAAAGAAACTCATCAATCATAAAGACCCAAAGGATGTAACAGGGCGTTATGTAATCATTCAATTAGAAGACCTTAGAGACCCTATGAAACAGATCGAGGCAGAACTATGGAGCCATATCAAATGAAGTATCAGTTCACCCAAAAAGCAAAGGACAGAAAACAAGAACTAATTAAAGAGTTTGAGAGACAGGTCAAAGCCTCTCTTAAAGAGAGAAAAAGACTTTATAAAATATGTATCGATGAAGTTCCTCTATTTGAAGAGTTGCTTGAAATAGACATTGAGAAAGAGCCTCACTTAGAATTAAGCAGAGAGTCTTGGGAAGTTATTTATATTAGCCATGGTTGGGTCAAAGAAGAATTAGTAATCAATGACCCAAGAGAATTTGAGAAAGATGATATGCCCCCATTTACAACTCTTTCTAAAAGATTAAGAGACTTTGAGCACAAGAAAAAGAACCCTCACTTTATCAATCCAAAAGGTGATAAACGAGCCTTATATATCGAAGACATGTACAACATCGATAATTGGAAAAGGATGGATAGGAGAAAGAGAACTTCTGAAAGACTATTAAAACTTTTCAAAGAGGCTTCTTTTGATTTGAGTCTTCTTGATAGACATCAAACCCTATATCAACATGAAGGCTTTTTTATTCTTCTAGGTCTCTGTCCTGACGATATTGAAAAAAAATGTATTTTTCAATGGGAAATTAATGCCACTAACTTTAAAGATGAAAATGGTGTGCTAGAAAAGGGTGGCCTAGGTGAAAGTGGAAGAGACTATGACGAATGGAAGTGGGTTGAAAGAGAGTTCAAAACCAAAAAAAGACCACTCAGCAGTCAAGAGCGTTCTAATATGTCGGAAAACGATCTTCATAATCACATTGTTGTACCTATCGACATAGACAAGGAGCAGTTTATTGGGTGGGCAAAAGGCTTAGGATATATAAAAGAAAATACTGCCTTAAGAGATGTTTCTAAGGCACCCTTTAAGGTTGAGTTTGCTAAGATGTTATACGACCAACTCCTTGAAAAAAAATGTATCAATGGTGACCTTGAAGGTAAATGGATTTGGCTTAAAGAAACTGGAGCATATAGTCATTTAGTAAGAATGCTTCATGTCAATACAATTCCTACTGAATACCACACAGAGGAATCGAGTAACCAAATCAAATGGGCTAACCTTGAACATTACATCCATGTTGACTACAAAGGACATCCAAAAGATTACAAGACAACGAGACAAGATGCTGTGATTGAAGAAGTCGTTACCTACTTGTTAGAAGGCTACAATAAAACGGACAGAAAACACCTCGACTACCCATCATAACATAGACCCTTTTTTTATGGTCTCCGAAAACTCCCTTTTTATGGAGTCTGAAAACCCTTTTTTATGGTGTCACTAAACTCCCTTTTTATGGACTCCGAAAACACCAAGATTGCAACAAGATAAAACACCAAATACTTCTTTATGGTATTTACTAAACTTTATCTTTTACTTTTGCTTTAACTTTAACCTTTACTTTAGGTTTGACAGTTAGCTAACCGTTGGTTTAACAATCAGCTAACCGTCGGTTATAGACTATTCTTTACTTGGCTTTCTTCCACCTTTCTTAGAATTGATGCGCCTTTTAATATTGGCATCAATCTGAGGCTTTATTAATTCAAATAAAGATTGAAGTTTG
>Ga0098055_1002135_pt1 | contig 10372 bp, 14 predicted proteins | sample 17_taG_FD_75107 | JGI IMG/M metagenome (GOLD analysis project Ga0098055, IMG submission 75107) | Marine viral communities from the Subarctic Pacific Ocean - 17_ETSP_OMZ_AT15314 metaG | ecosystem: Environmental > Aquatic > Marine > Oceanic | place: Pacific Ocean | collected 2015-01-18 | reverse complement strand
CAAGCAGAAAATACGCCGGAGAGGTCGTCACGCGAAAACCGTGAAGGCAAGAGACAAGAAACAAAACTTCTTTACGCAAGGAGCGACCCGTGGCTAATTTATTCGACCCAGCAAACGCACCGATTGGCGTCCCGACAAATATCGTTGTTGGAGACTTTGTGCAGTTTAAGATTTCAGAGTATTCAACAGACTACCCCAACACTGCCTACACGATGACCTTCTTGGCGCGGATTGCAACTGGAGCGAACACCGAAATCACATTCGATGCAACTGCTTCTGGCGATGACTATCTTTTCTCTGTCGGCAGTAGCACTTCGGAAGACTTCGACGCTGGTCACTATCATTACCAGCTAGAGATTAAACGCAACAGCGACAACGAGCGTCTAATTGTTGACCGTGGCGAAATTGACGTTCTGACTGACTTGGACAACAACATCGACCCGCGAACTCATGGCGAGATTATGCTTGGAAAGATTGAGTCAATTCTCGAGGGCAAAGCAGACGCCGACGTGTCGAGTTATTCCATCAACAACAGGTCTCTTACTAAGCTGTCACCAGACGAGCTTGTTCAATGGCGTGATTATTATCGGCGTGAAGTTGCCGACCAGAAACGTCAAGAGGCAATCACTCATGGACGCAAGACCAGCGCAACAATCCTGATGAGGTTTTAATAATGGCACTATTCGACAACATCTTTGGTCGCAAGCCTAAAGCGAACAACCGCATGAAACTGCCGAAGCAGTTTCGTTCATACGCTGGCGCAAATCAGGGCCGGTTGTTTGCTGACTTTCTGACAAGCAATTCGTCAGCCGACCAAGAATTGAACAACTCACTCCCGACGCTTCGAAACCGAAGCCGTGACCTCGCAAGAAATAACGAATACGCCAAACGCTTCCTGAACCTAATCAAGACAAACGTGGTTGGTGAGAAGGGCTTTACCCTACAGGTTCGCGCCCGTAACGCTGACCGTTCGCTCGACTCGGCTGGCAATGCAATCCTTGAGAACGCTTGGACTGCTTGGGGTCGGATGGGCAACTGCGAAGTTTCTGGCCGTATGTCTTGGCTTGATTGCCAGCGTTATGTTGCCGAAACATTGGCTCGCGATGGCGAGGTGTTTATCAAGAAAGTGAAGAATACAAAATACCGCGACGGTTTTGCCATCCAGTTTATCGAAGGCGAGATGGTTGACCACGATAAAAACGGACGCGCCAAAAACGGCAACGAGATACGGATGGGCATCGAAGTTGACGAGACCGGACGCCCTGTCGCTTATCACGTCAAGACGCGCCACCCGAATGACATCGCCTTGGCAACTAATCGCAACGAGCGCATGACCGTTCGCGTTCCTGCCGAGCAGATGATACACGTCTTTGTGCAACAACGTATGCACCAGACCCGTGGCGAACCAATGATGGCTCCGGTTATTGCTGGCTTGAAGATGCTCGGCGGCTATCGTGAGGCTGAGTTGGTTGCGGCTCGTGCGGCGGCGGCGAAGTTTGGCGTCATCACAACACCGTCTGGTGACGAGTTTGTTGGAGACGATGAGACCGACGAAGGCGTGCCGATTGTGGACATGGAGCCTGGTTCGTACAGCCAACTCCCTGCTGGCTTCGACTTCAAGATGATTGACGCCTCGCACCCGACCACAGCTTTTGACAGTTTTGAGAAAGCTGTCTTGCGCGGTATCGCCTCTGGCCTAAACGTCAGCTACACCAGCCTATCGAATGACCTGACTGGCGTCTCTTATTCATCAATTCGCCAAGGCACAATCGAAGAACGTGACCACTATAAAATGCTACAGTCGTTCCTGATTGAGCATTTTTGCCAGACAGTGTTCCGCGCTTGGCTCGATAGTGCGCTGGACTTCGGCGCAGTGCCAATTCCTACCTCCAAGTTTGACAAGTTCGCTGACAACGCAATGTTCCGTGGCCGTGGCTTCGCTTGGGTTGACCCATTGAAAGAAATCAACGCGGCTGTCGTCGGAATTAACAATGGACTTCTGAGCATGAACGATGTCGCCGCAAACTACGGGCGGGATGTCGAAGAACTGTTCTCGCAAATCCAAAGCGACAAAGAGATGGCCGAGCGTTATGGTCTGTCTATGGCGTTCGAGCCGTTTGGTGCGAAACAACCAGCCGAGGCAGAAGTCAGTGGCGAACCAGAGGGTGAAGATGGCGACGTATAAACCCACCGACGGAATGATTACAGCCGCCAAGCGTGCGCTCGAGTGGCGTCGTGAATATGGTCGCGGTGGCACAGCAGTTGGCGTTGCTCGTGCGCGTGACATCTCTAACGGCAAGCGGTTGTCTGAAGATACTGTCAAGCGGATGCACAGTTTCTTCAGCCGACACGCCACCAACAAGTCGAAGCACTATGACGCGAAAGAGAACGACGGTGGGCCGACTGCTTGGAGAATTGCGTGGGATTTATGGGGCGGAAGCGCGGCACGGACTTGGGCCAAGGGAATTACCGACCTATTGAAAAAGGAAGACAAAGAGCGTAACATTGACGATGAAACTCTAGCAAAGGACATAGAGATGACCGAAGAATTAATCGAAGTAGAAGCCGAAGTGGTCGAGACTGAAGAACGTCATGTCATCGCTGTTGAGGAAACCGACGAGACAGTAACCGTCACTTTTGAGAAGCATCACGAAGAAGCCGAGACCGAAGAAGTCGAAGCCGAAGAAGTCGAAGCCGAAGAAGTCGAAGAAGTTGAGGTGGAAACATCCAGCTACGACGAAGAAGAACGCTTCTCGCCAACTGAAATTCAGCATCGCGCATCCGATATGAAGGCTGGCGCGATTGACAAAGAAACACGCCGAGTAAAGATTGCTGTCTCCAGCGAAACACCTGTAGAGCGCAGTTTCGGCAAAGAAATTCTCGACCACACTGAAAGTAGCGTTGATTTGTCGTTTGCGAAGTCTGGGCGTATGCCCCTGCTTCTCGACCACGACCCAAAGCAAACTATAGGCGTGGTTGAGGATGTTACTCTCGATAGTTCGTCTCGCGTGTTGCGAGCAACAGTTCGGTTTGGTAAAAACGGAATGGCTAAAGAGATGTTTGATGATGTAACGGATGTCGGAGAAAATGGTATCGGCATCCGTTCAAACATCAGCGTTGGCTACCAAGTCAACAAAATGCAAAAAGAGGACGCGGATAGCTACCGTGTCAATTCTTGGCGCGTAATGGAGGTGTCTTTGGTCTCTATTCCGGCAGACGAAAATGTCGGAATTGGACGCTCTAAGGATATTTCACCCGAACCTGTAACTGAAATTATCGAAACAAAGGAGACAATTATGTCCGAAATCGATATTAATGTTGTCGCAGACGAAGCTCGTTCTGCTCGCAACAAAGAAGTCGCCGCAATCATTGAATTGGGCGCAAAACACTCTCGCAGTGATATGGCCTCAAAAGCCGTTGCCGAAAACAAATCAATCGACCAGTTCCGTGGTGAACTGCTCGACGTTATCGGTGACAAGCCTCTCGAAACTTCTGAAATTGGTATGACCCAGAAAGAAGTTCGTGAGTTCTCAATCATGCGTGCCATCCGTGCAATGGCCAACCCAACTGACCGTCAGGCTCAAGAAGAAGCATCTTTTGAGCGTGAAGTTTCAGAGGCCGCACAACGCTCAACTGGTCGTCAGGCAAGCGGTATTCTGCTTCCTACCGATGTGATGCGTTCTTGGTCACAGCGTGACATCAACACTTCTGACGACTCGACCCTTATCGCCGAGGACTTCCGTGGTGGTGATTTTGTTGACGTACTTCGCAACGCTTCAAGCGTAATGGCGGCTGGCGCAACTGTTCTCAACGGTCTGCAAGGCAACGTTACTATTCCGAAAAAATCAGCCGCTTCATCTGCTGGTTGGGTCGCCACTGAAGGTGCCGCAACTGCTGAGAGCGAGCCTACTTTCGGTCAAGTGACAATGGCCCCGAAGCTGGTTGGCGCAAACACGCAAATCACGAAATTGATGTTGGCTCAGTCGTCTTTGGACATTGAGAACCTAATCCGTGATGACCTTGCCCAAGGTATTGCCCTGTCAATCGACGCTGGCGCACTGTCAGGCTCCGGTTCATCTGGTCAGCCTACCGGCATCAGCAACACTGCTGGCATCAACACGCCAACAAACTTCGCTGGTGTAAACCCGACCTTCGCAGAGGTTGTTGCGATGGAAACTGCCGTTGCTGAAGACAACGCCCTGCTGGGCAACTTGGCTTATATTCTGCCAGCCTCTATGTATGGTGCGCTGAAAACAGCATTGAAAGATGCTGGTTCAGGCCAGTTCGTAGTTGGCCCAGATGGTCAAATCAATGGTTATAACGCCATTGTTTCTAACCAAGTAACTGCTGGCGACCTGTACTTCGGTAACTTCGCTGATTGCTTGATTGGTATTTATGGTGGAGGCCTCGATATTGTGGCAGACCCGTACACCAACAGCACTAGCGGAACCGTAAGCATCACAGCCACGTCTATCGTTGACGTTGCTGTTCGTCATGCTGTGAGCTTCGCTTACAACAACGACGGTGCGTAAGCACTAAATAGTGATGGAGAGAGGTGCCCCCTAACACCTCTCTCCTGACCTTTTTTACATAAGGTGGAAATATGTTTTATTTAGTATTGAAGAACACAGTCGCTGGCGGCAAACGAGTGCAAGCTGGCGAAGTTATCGAGATTTCCGACACGAATGAAAGCAGTTCGCTTGTCGCAATGGGCCGTATTGAGGCCACAACCGCACCTGCACCAAAGCCAGCCCCTAAGAAAACCAAGAAGGCCAGCAATCGTGCAATCACTGATGTAGACTTCCCCGAGGCTGAATAATGGCTGTGGAGACCGCGACAGAACTGGCAATCTTTTTCGAGACTGACGACTTCGCGGTTGATGCAACTTTCACGCCTGTCGGCGGCACGGCCTCGACGGTCAAGGGCATCTTTGACAAAGAATATCTTGAAATGGAAAGCGGTGGCTCTGTTGCTTTCGCAATCAACCAGCCTCGTTTTGTCTGCGCTACCTCTGACGTGTCCACTGCCGCAGAGGGCGACGCGATTGTAATTTCAGCAACGGACTACAAGATTGTGGTCGTGCAGGATGATGGAACTGGCACAACAACGTTGGTTCTTGAGGAGCAATAATGGCACACGTCAGAAAGACAATCAGGGACAACATCGTTACAACCCTGACCGGACTCACAACGACAGGTTCGAGGATTTTCCCGACGCGGTTCTATCCGTTAGCCGACGCCAAGGTTCCAAGCCTCTGCGTCTACACTAATTCTGAGGACACTGAGTATTCGACCCTGACGCGACCACGCACTGAGATGCGAACACTTCAGGTGATGGTCGAGGCTTATGTGAAAGCCACGGAAGATTTGGACGACACACTGGACACGATTGCGGTTGAGGTCGAGGAGGCTTTGGCCACCGATGTCACCCGAGGCGGCAACGCCAAGGACACACAGGTTGTTTCTTTCGAGTCAACTTATGCCGCAGAGGGCGACCAGCCTGTCGGTGTTGGCCGATTTACGATTGAGGTCTTATATGCTACACTTGAAAACAACGTTGAAACTCCAGCATAGGATGATATGATGGCGAAGCGAATTACAGTTTACAAAGGTTCTGATACGATGGAAGTCTGGGAAGATAAAGTCGATAGCCTTGTGAAAAAGGGTTGGTCTACAGAGAGAGCCAAACCAAAAGCCGAGGTGAAGGCTAAATCACCGAAACCTGAAGCAACCCTAACCAAAGAGGCATAATTATGGCAACACATACAGGTAGCGAAGGCACTGTGAAAATCGGAAGCGACCAGCTTGCCGAGGTGCGTTCTTATACAATCGAAAGCTCTGGCGAGACTATCGAAGATACAGCAATGGGCGACGCGGCTCGGACTTATAAGGCTGGTCTGACCACGTTCACCGCATCGTTTGAAGTTTATTTCGACGAGGCAGACACCGCGCAAGGTGCTGTTGACGCTGGCGCATCAATCACGTTCTCAGTATATCCTGAAGGTGAAACTGCTGGCGACACTTACTACACAGGCTCCGGCATTGTGACTGGCCGCTCAATCACTGCGTCATTTGACGGAATGGTTGAAATGTCATTGAGTGTTCAAGGTTCTGGCGCACTGACTGAAACAACTGTTTAACATCTAACGGACAAGGGGTGGCACTATGTCTGCATTTGGTGAGCGCATAAGCGCAAAGACAAATCCCAACACAAAGCGTGTTGAGGTTGAACAATGGGGTGACGAAGACGAGCCGATGGTTCTTTTCGCCACCCCACTTAACTGCGGCGAGTTTGGAAAAATTCAACGCAAGCATCCTGATTTTCTCAACAACATGACCGTCGAGGGTCTTGTGGATTTAATCATCCTCAAGGCAATGGATGGTGATGGGGCCAAGGCTTTCGACATCGGTGACAAGCCCGTGTTGATGCGTCAGCCTGTTGGACTGGTCTCAGAAGTTGCAGGTCAACTTATGGGCGACTTGTCGGGGATTGACGACGCAAAAAAGGACTGAGCGATGACCGCCTGATGGTTATCGCTCTAGCTGACCGCCTTGGTAAGACCATTGGCGAAATCGAAGAAATGCCCTACAATGAACTCATTGAATGGGTTGCATACTTGGAGCATATAGCTGATGGCCGACCAACAACTTAATATCGTTTTAAGAGCGTTTGACAAAACCCGTGCGGGGTTTATGGGTGTTCGTCGCGGGCTTGATGGCGTTAAAAAATCAGTTTTCAGCGTCAAGGGCGCAATGGCGGCATTGGCTGTCGGGGCTGGTCTGAAAGTTACTGCCAAGAGCATTGATGACCTTGCCAAGCAATCTGCTCGTCTCGGCGTCACTGTCAACCAGCTTCAGACATTACAGTTCGCCGCGTCTCAGTCCGGCACGGGTGCGGCAGAATTATCAAAAGGCTTTGAGAAGTTCAACAAGTCAATCTCTGAGGCTTCTGGGGGTATTGGTACTGGCGTCAAGGCTTTTGAGGCTCTTGGCATCACGCTGACAAACAACGATGGCTCTCTCAAGGACACCGACACCCTTCTGAACGAGGTTGCCGACGGGTTCACGGGCATCAAAGACCCTGCTGACCGTGTTCGCATTGCGATGGATTTGTTTGGCCGTTCTGGTGCTGGTATGGTCAATATGTTGCAGGAGGGTTCAGGCAATCTGCAAAACCTGCGCGACGAGTTCAACCAAGTTACCATCACATTGACTGGTGAACAGGCCAAGTCAGTAGAGGCCGCGAATGACAGATTTGACAAGCTAAGACGAGTTTTCGTTTCAATCGGTCAACAGATTACAGCCGTTGTTCTGCCGATACTTGCAAAACTGGCAACGTTCTTTTCAAAAGTTCTTTTGCACGCCATCGCCTATGCCATCGACGCTGTGCGAATGTGGGTCAATGCCTTCATAATCGCTTACAACTTTATTGCGTCAAAATTGCCTGTATTGGAGGAGATGCAAGAGGCGACATTCGGTGAAAATTTCTCAAAAAAGTTGAGGAAAATCGCTGGAAACTTGGACAGTGTAGCAGAAAGCACAGGGAAGGTTGAAGAACCCGTCACAGTTGTCGCCAAGGGTATCGAGAGAATGGAGTCAAGTCTCGACAAGGCGCGTGCCAAGATGCTGGATTTTGCCAAAGCATCTCAGGAAGTAAAAGCGAACTTGGCTGGCGTAGCGATGAAGGGTCTGCAATCTCTCGAAGATGGGCTGATGAGCGTAATCGACGGAACTAAGTCTGCCAGTCAAGCGTTCAAAGATATGGCGCGGAGTATTATTAGCGACCTAATTCGTATGCAAATACAAAAAAGCATCACAGGCCCACTTGCGGGTGCTATGGGACTGAGTGGGTTCTTTGGCGGTAAGGCCATCGGCGGCCCCGTGCAAGCTGGCGGCACTTATCTTGTCGGTGAACGCGGCCCAGAAATCTTAACAATGGGTGGGCGTGGCGGTCACATTACGCCCAACAACAAAATCTCTAGCGGTGACGGTGTAGTTATAAACCAAACAATCAATGTCAGCACGGGTGTTGCACAAACTGTTCGCAATGAAGTCGCCAATCTCATGCCGCAGATTGCAGAGGCGTCTAAGGCCGCAGTGCTGGACGCCAAGCAACGTGGCGGCAATTTTAGCAGGGCGTTCTGATGGCTATTGTATATCCCCTAAGTTTACCGACTGTGTCCGGCATCAGGTCTATCGTGTTACGCACGAAGAACTCTGTCGGACTTTCTCAGTCCCCGTTCACCTTTAAGCAACAGGTCATTTCATACGGGGGCCAATCGTGGGAGGCAGACATTTCCCTGCCGCCTATGAGCCGAGACGACGCGGAGGAGTGGGTTTCATTCTTGCTACAGCTAAAGGGTCTCGAAGGGACGTTCCTATTGGGCGACCCGTCTGGCGCAACACCTCGCGGCTCTGCGGCGTCTGTTGCTGGAACGCCAGTCGTCAACGGTGCGAGCCAAACTGGTGGGTCGCTTGCGATTGATGGATTGCCAGCAAGCGCAACTGGATACCTAAAGGCAGGGGATTATATCCAACTCGGCTCGGGGTTGGGGGCAACACTTCATAAAGTATTGAAGGACGTTGATAGTAACGCAAGTGGCGAGGCTACACTTGATGTCTACCCATCCGTCAGGTCTGCGCCGGACGACGGGGCCACCGTCACTGTTTCAAATGCCAAAGGCGTTTTCAGGCTTTCGTCGAATCAAACGCAATGGAGCATTAACGAGGTCACATTTTTTGGTCTTACATTCGGGGCGCAGGAGGCCATAAAATGAGCCGAGACATCCCCTCCCAACTAACATCCAGCCTAACCAATGATGTCATTTATCCGTTTTTTGCAGTTGAGCTTTTTTTCGACACAACAACAATTCGTTTTTGGTCTGGTTTGGGTGAATTAGTTTTCAATGACGAGGTGTTCGTGGGTTCTGGAAACCTGTTATCGGTTTCAGCGATTAATGAAAGCGCAGAGGTGTCTGCTCAAGGTGCGCTCCTAACCCTGAGTGGATTGCCCAGCGAGATGTTGAGCCTTGTATTGAGCGAACCCTATCAGGGGCGAAAGTGTATTATATATTTCGGAACCCTTGCGGATGGCGAGAGCCGGATGTTGCAACAGGATGGAGATTTGGTTTTGCAACAAAACGGTAGCGCAATCATTGTCGGGGAAGGCGAATCCTCCGACACAGTGACCCCTATATTCTCTGGTTATATTGACCAGATGAATATCGCAGAAGGGCCAGACTCTTGTGAAATTTCGGTTGCGGTAGAGAGCAGATTGATTGACTTACAGCGTCCAAGAAACCGCAGATACACAGACTCAAACCAAAAATCTCGTTTTCCAAGCGACAACGGATTTGAATTTGTCGAGAGCTTACAACAAAAGAAATTTGCTTGGGGGCGATAATGAAGCGAACCGACTGGTCTGAAAGGCTGAATACATATATAGATGATGTGCGAGATTTGCGCTTTCAATGGGGCGCGAATGATTGTCTTACATTTTCCAACACAGCGCATGAAGCCATGACTGGCGCACAGTTCGCGCCTGACTGGTCGGGACAATATAAAACCGCTCACACTGCCAAGAAATGGTACAAGTCACTGTTGGACGAGCAGGGTTTTGAAACCATTGTTGAGGCCATTGATGCGCGTCTTGTGCGTCTGGATGTCGTCTTGCCTCCGCGAGGCAGTATAGTCGGACGGGCAGAAGGCGCGAGTGGCGTCACAGAGATTGCACTAGGCGTCTGCGTTGGTGAAACTGTTGCGTTCATTTCACGCGAAGGTGTGGTATTCTTACCCGTGCAAGATGGTGATATATTCTGGGCGGTGGACTAATGTTTTTCAAAATTATCTGGGTTCTGTTACTGACAACAACCGCCGCTACTGCCGCCCCAATTATGCCTGTTGTCGCTTGGGTAACTTCCACCAAGATTGGAATGTACTTAGTAGCACAGCCGCTTTTTATGAGCTTAGTGAAGACTGTAGGATTAAGTCTCGCGGCCTCTGTCCTCGGCCCAAAAGTTCCGAAACAACAAAACACAACTGGCTATGAATTGTCGGGCGTTGCGCCAGCCGCAGAACACGCCATCATCTACGGCAGGAGAAAGGTCGGCGGGATTATCGTCTTCAAGGAAACAACAAGGGACAACAAAGACCTCCAGCTTGTTATCGCCTTGGCTGGACATGAAATTGAAAGTGTTGACGAGGTTTATCTAAACGACAAGAAGTTGACTTTCTCAACATCATTGGGTGAGACGCTTTCAGATGTAACTGCGCCGGAAGAATACGCTGGCAAGGTTTACGTCACTGCACACCACGGTTCTGATACACAAGTTGCAGACGCAGACCTCGCCAATGAAAGCCCACTCTGGAACCCT
>Ga0098055_1002133_pt1 | contig 10377 bp, 2 predicted proteins | sample 17_taG_FD_75107 | JGI IMG/M metagenome (GOLD analysis project Ga0098055, IMG submission 75107) | Marine viral communities from the Subarctic Pacific Ocean - 17_ETSP_OMZ_AT15314 metaG | ecosystem: Environmental > Aquatic > Marine > Oceanic | place: Pacific Ocean | collected 2015-01-18 | reverse complement strand
TGTTCTCGCTCAGGTTTCACACAAGTCGGGCCACCTATGGCGCAAATGGTTCAAACAATATAAGATTATGGGATTAGATCCAGTATCAATGGCTCTTATGGCCACAAGCACCGCAATGAAAGCAGGTGCATCAATTCAACAAGGGCAGATGGCAATGCAGTCTGCTAGGTATAATGCAAAAGTTATTGGGCGCCAGGCTGAGCAAGAGGCAGAGGCTTCGTTGGAAAGCATGGCTCGGAAAAGAACTGAAAACGAAAGAGCATTATCATCGATCAGGCTACGTATGCAGGAGTCTGGACTTGATACGACTCAGGGATCTAGCGCGGATTACTTTGATGAGGCCACTTCAAGACTTGAGTTACAGATTTTAGACGAAGCTAGGCAGATGTCATTTAGAGAAAAAGCAAGGCGCAACGAAGCTCAGATGCAGATTTATCAAGGCAAAGTAGCAAGATCTAACGCGCAAGCTGCGGCAATGGGTCAACTTATAGGGGGAGCAGCTAGAATTTCGGGACGAGAATTTGATTTAAGATCAAAAACAAAATAATTAACAGCAAGATATGCCACAGTTACCAAATTTAACAGGGCCGGCAGTGCCTCCAGAGCAAGCGGCAGGCATCAGGGTTGGAGTTCCTTCTAATTCTGGCCTACAAGCAATAGCGCAAGCTGTCGGAATGGTTGGGGAAGAGATCTTAGATGCTAAAGTTAAAATATTAGATAGGCAAAACAAGCTTGATATTCTTGATAACGAAAGCGCTTACGGTAGGCACATGGCTAGCCATCAGCAAAAATTAGATATTAATAATCCAGTAAGTTGGATTGATGAAACAAAAAAAGCTTCTGATGATTTTATTGACGGCCTTTCTAGGAAAAACTTAGCGCCAGAGGCTCTAGACTCAATAAAGATGAGGATTGCAAATTACGAGTCTAAGATGCTACAAGGAGTAGCTAGAGACGCACAACTTGCTCAAGTCCAAATTTTATCTGGCGAGTTTCAAAATAGACAAACAGCATTACTGCAAAATAGAGATTTTGATGGTGCAGCAAGAAACCTTGAAGAATCTGCATTAGATTTAGGGTTAAGAAATGATGAGGTCGAAGCTGGCCTTATGAAGATTCAGCAAGAGCAAACAAAAGCTGAGTATGATGATCAAGCTGCATCTGGGAATGCAGAATATTTTGAACATGAAAGGCAAGGTCTTTCTAAGAGTGATAGGTTAAGGTATAAGCAGTCCGCTAAATCAAACAGGGCCAGAATGGAAAACGAGTCTCTTGAAAAGATTTCTGAAAAAATTGAATTAAGTCAGATTAAGACAAAAAAAGATTTAGAGTCGGCTTTAAATGGAGACCCAAGAATATCAGAAGCATCGGCTGTTAAAATGTTAAATAACTGGGACAAAAACACTCCAATAAGTTTTTCTGAAAAAAAGAAACATCTAGATACACTTAATGATTTGTTTAAAGCGTATAAAGACGGAAAGATTTCTAAAGATGTTTATGCGGAAGCTCATCATAACGCCTCGTCTAAAATTTACGCTATGTCAAATAGACCTGGAACTGGGGGTTTAAGGCAAAGGGCATACGCGCTTGATCCAACAAAATGGACTAATGGATTGCCCAGTTCTAGCTCTAAATCACAAAAAGATATAGAAATAGAATCAATGGTTAAATCATTTGTTTCTTACGGTGGAATGGGGGAATCGCCTTCTAGAGAAGATGATAAAGTTGACCCAATTAATAAAACCATAAGAAAAGCAGAAATAGAATATCTTCGCGAAAGGGTTGAGGAAGATGTGAAAGAATGGGCTAGTCGTCCAGAAAACGAAAATGCAACTCGCGAGGAAAAAGCGGAAAAAATAGTTGAGTTTACTCAATTAAATTCCGTTGAAGAAGTATTTAAAGAGAAAGAGATTCGATCAAGTTATGAAGATATAATTTCACCGGATTCAAGCACTAAAGGGATTCTCCCTAAACGATAGGTTAAATGAGTAATTTAAAACAATTTACAAAAACACCAGAGTTTTTCTTTGGAGATCCATTCCTTTCTCAAGTTGATGCTGACAAAGAAGCAATTAAACAAGTTAGGAATTTTCAAAAACCAAACAATTTTTTTCCAGGGGATCTATCTGCTAATTTAAGCAGAACTCTTTCTAAAAAGTTTCTTCAATCATATGATCAATGGAATAAAGAAAGGGGTGTCGCTCCTTTTTCGTCAATGCAAGAAGCAAACGAAAAGTTTAGAAGTGAAAACTATGCTAAAAATTTACCAGTGTGGAAGGAGTTGTTTTCTGATGAAAAGTTTGAGCAGGCATTAGATAGACGAGGACTAAAAACAGGATACCAAAAAGTAGCAAATGCCATTGGTGAATCTGATAGTTTGAAAAACAAGTTTCGCGAAAAGATGTTTTTACAAGATCTTGCTGGCAGTAGAGATGATCTAACTAAAGCGCGAGTTGCAAAAGATGTCTTGAAGCATGAAGATTTTCCAGAAAAATCATTTACTGATTTAGCTAAGCAATGGGTTGTAAAGCAAAACGAAAAAGTTGAACTTGGTAAAAATGCTTACAAGATGGGCATTGATGCCTTTATAGCAGATGACGGGAAAAGCTTTCTTGATGGATTAAAAAAAATAAGAGAGGCTGGGCCTTCGGCAGAAAGCGCATTTCATAATGCTTATTACGAGATGAGAGAAGGCGATGGAAAAGCAATGCTATTCCAAGCTAACAAAATTGTCGCAAAAGCTAAAGCTGAAGGGGAAAGAGGCTTATTTGAACAAAAGAAAGATTTACCAAAAGCGTCAATTGGCCTTATTGCTGAATTTTACGCAAAACCAGGCGGCAGGGAGAAATTCTTAATGATTCTCAATAATAAAATTGAACAAGAATCATCAAAAGCTGATGTCAGTTTTGTTACAAAGTTCACAAAGCAAATTTCTAGATTTTACGAGTCTGAACTTGGAGCGTTAGGTAGAGCTAATTTAAGAAGGAATATTGAAGAAAGTGACCGATCTTTATTTTTTCCAGATGATCCTGATTCTAAAAATTTTGAAACAGTAAATGGCAGAAAAGTTGCTAAGAAGCTCTCAGAACAAGAAAAATCTTATTTTAGAAATGTTCAGCAAGCTTCGTCTGATATTGCTAATGTAAAACAAGCTGTTTCTCAGATTAATGGAGAAAACTGGTTTTCAACTATGATTTTAGACCAGTCGGGAACACTAGCCCAAATGCCTCTAATTATGAATCCTGTCGGCATGGTGACTAGGTTTAATTCTCAGTGGCAACTTGATACTGAAGAAATACAATCACAAAACCCTGATGTTTCTTACGAGGAAGCAAAAGGTGTAGCTCGCTTTTCTGCTGGAATGAATGTTTTTTCAGAAAGGTTAGCCACAGGTTTCTTTCTTAAAAAGTTTCCAACAATTAAAAATGTAACTTCTAAAATTAAAGGCGCTAGCCCTGTTTCTGCGGCTCAAGCTTTTAGAAGAGCTGGTGTTGCAGTAGCTGGAATTACTAGCGCTGAATATTTACAGGAATCTTTTCAAGAAGCTACAATTCCTTTAACAATGGATTTGTTTAGCGCTTTAAAGGAAGATATGCCCTATGGTAACTGGGATCAGTTTAAAATGTGGGATCAGCGCAGATTTTTAGCTGTTTTGCCTTTGGCTATTCTTGGAGGTGGAGGGCAAGCCGCTCGCGATAGGATCTCGACTGCAGAGCTAGGAAAAGTGCTTCTAGCTAAGAACGACGTAATGATAAGCGGGAGATCTGAAAAGCAAGCTCAAGAAGTTGCAGAGCTAGCAATGGCAGATCCAGATGCAGCTTTAGCTCTTTATAAAAAGCAAGGCGAGTCGATGAGCAGAGAGGAGCAGGAGACTTTTGGCAATGAGGCAATGCGAAATGTTTATTCTGAGCAACTTGGAGAAGAGTTTGCGGCTATGCCAATTGCTAGGCAAACTGAAGACGGAAAGTTTTCATTGGATTTTCAAGATGGAAGAAAAGAAGAATATGATTCTGTAGCAGAAAGAGATAAAGCTTTAGAGAATTGGTCCAAGGAAGAGTTTTTCCAGACAAGGGAGGCAATGGAGGCTTTTGCTGAAATGGCTAAAGAAAGAGTTGAGGGGCAAGCTAGTTTTAAAATTCAGCGTCCAAGAACTTTCCAGGATCTTGCGGATCAAGGTGTTGAAACTGAAGCGAATATTAAAAAAGCCATTGGTGTGTATTACTCTCAAATGGGAGAAGTTGCTCCAGATAAAATTAATTTAGCTGAATACATTGAAGAGGGTTCAATAAGGCTAAAAAGGGGGTTATCAGGCTTTGCAGTTAGATTGGCTCAAGGAGCAAGTCCTATTACAGTTGCTGAAGAATTCTCTGAGGGATTTATTAGAAGAGCAGTAGGTTTAGGCGAGACAAGTTTTGATGAAGTAAAAGCGCTTCTTGATGAATTTGGTGAAATGTCCGGCATACAAATGACGGAAGGCTATGACATTGATCCTGAGCGAGCTGTAATTGAAGGCTTTTCCAAGTTTTCAAAAGCTTATGCGCTACAAGGTAAGTATGATATGCTTCCCAAGGAGACTCAGTCATGGATGTCTAAGGCATGGGCTGTAATGGAAAACAGCAATAACATTCCTGGCGTTTTAAAAGCATTTTCTGAGTTATTTTCAAAAATGTTTAAGGCTGTTTATGATGTGGCCAAGGCAATTGAGTTTCACAGAGCAAAGGGCGCTGGAATTGATCCTGACTTAGAAAGCATGGCGTTACGGGCGCTTGGTTTTGATGAGAAGGGGTATAATGAAAGAATGCAGGAGAGGGCTAACCAGGAAGCGCTTGAGGAAACATTTGATCCTAGTGATGAACTGTTTCAGCAGGTGAAAGGTAAGCTTCCGAATCCTAGATTAACTGATGTTGGGAAATACAAAAGCGACCTTATGAGAATCCATGACTCAATGGTTAAGGTTTTAAATAAAAAGCTAAAATCAGGAAAGAGGAGGATTAATAATAAAGCAGCAGATAATTTCTTTTTACCAAAGGGCGTAGACGCTTCAGTCGAGCAGGTAATGCTTGATCTAAATGAGCAAGGTTTTGATTTTGAATCAGAATCAGATTTTTTAGATGCTGTATTAGATAGCGTGGACTATCAAGTCACTGACGGCACTACAGGCAGTAAGCTATTCCCAATTACTCTTGGTGACACTATCCAAGGTGATTATACTTTTTCTGTTGGTCGGTCCGAGGTCACTCCGACAGACGCTACCCAAACTTTCCCAACTAAGGATGGTGGGGTTGTTGGTCCTGCTTCGTTTTCAATCTCGGCTTTCCACGGGACACCTCACAAGGTAGACGAGTTTAGCACTGAGCAGATTGGCACGGGAGAGGGTAATCAAGTTTATGGCTGGGGCCTGTATTTTGCGCAGGCCAAAAAGGTTGCGGATGGCTACCGCAGAACGCTATCACCTCGCGGAAACTTTCTTGATGGAAAGCCTATTGTGGCAGGGAAAGACGGGAATTATACCTATGAACAGGCTGCCGCTAATTTTATTTACAATTTTGGGCGTAAAGAAGCAGAACGTGACATGGTCGAGGCAGTATCCCGAGCGGTTTCGCCAGAACGAAAAGCCGAGGCTGAAGCTATATTAAAAGAGGTACAAAACATATCATTAGATCGTATAGGGCCAGGTTCCCTCTACACCGTAGAACTCAACGTCGAGCAGGACGAGCTTCTTGATTGGGATAAGCCGATGAGTGAGCAACCCAAGGTAGTTCAAGAAAATCTTCGCGAAATGGTAGAAGACTACTCTAAAGATTTTCCTCGCACCGCAGATGAAATCAACGGCGGCGAGATTTATTCTGAGTTTGTTGACAGAATGAATCTACAAGAAGGTCAGGAGGGCATAGCGTCAAAATCTCTTTACGATATTGGCATAAAAGGCATCCGCTACCTTGATGGTGCTAGTAGAAACGCAACATGGAAACTATCATCACCAGATACCGTTGTAGCGGGGGATTGGATGGTGAAGGACTCCAGTAAACCTCTTAGCGATGGTGTTCACTTTAACAACGAAGCCGAAGCTCAAGCGTTCCTTGAAGAAAAAAACCAAGGCACATTTAACTACGTCATTTTTAATGATGCTGATATTACGATTACAGAAGAAAACGGCCAAGTTGTTGATACAACCAGCCCATCTTTCTCTATCACGCCAGCGCAGGACGCTGGGAACATTGAAACTTTATTTAAAGATCAAATTGATCCTTTAATTTCATACACTTACCCCGTTCTAAAAGGAGATAGCCAAGCGCAAACGACAGCAAAAATTAAGCTTTTGGAAGCCTTGGAAGAGAATGATCAACTAAGTAATTACGCTATTGAAACTATTGAACAATACTCAGATGATATTCTTGATGAATTTACGCGAGAGGTAATGGAAGGAAATGATTTTTCTGAGATTGTTGAGGAACAAGAACAAGAAATAAAAGACGATCCTGACTCCTTTAGCGATGACTTTTCAACTGAAAAAAACCTTACAGAATGGCTTCTTAATGAGCGAGGTGAAGGACAAATAGAAAACTCTGGTTACGCATTTCCTGATGGAACACTATTACATATGTCTCATGATGGGTTTGGAAGAGACGTAGATCATAGAGAAGTGCATTTTCCAAACAGTCCAGGAGGGACTGAAGGGATGGTTGCAATAATGAATGCTGGCATAATGCGTTTTGATTATTCGGGTGGAGGAGTAACGCTTAGACATCCTCCGACACGCGCACAGGCCGATATTATTGCCCGAATTGCTAGCCATACAGAGGTTTTTCTTGATGCTGAGCAGGCTGCTTCAGATGGGTATAATGAAAAGCGAAGAGCTAGTTTTGAAATTACAGATGAATTTGCTGTAGATGATGTAATTAACAGTGTTAGGGCTTTTTATAGAGGGAGAGATTTTGAAGGCATAAGCACTTTTGCGATTCAGCCAGTAGAGCAATATGGCGCTATCACTAAGCTGGAGAAAAAAATATTATCAGACAGAGTTAATATTGGAAAAAGGCTTGAGGCAAAACTTGAGGCCGATGAGAAAAATTGGAACAACGCCAAAAAGTCAGGAAACCAAGAAGAAATCGAAAGAGCTGCCCAGCAAGTTATGCGAAGAACTCAGGCGTATATGGAAGTTCTTCCTGATTATCCAATGGGGCCAACAATATCCAAAGCTCAAGATCTTGCGGAAAAGGTTCTAGTGGGATCTATTGAAATAACAGAAGGCATTAAGATTGTTGACGAAAATGCCAGATACTCAGGGCTTCCTATTAAGCTTCCATCTTGGCTAAGTAATTTAAAGGTGGCAGATTGGGTCAAAAGAAACCTGAGAGCTAGAGGTGATTTAACTCCAGACCAATTTAAAATTAAGCTAGCCTCGGAAGCCATTACTTTGACTGAGCTTAAAAGAGCAGAGTTAATAAATTCTCGTCTTAAAAAAGCGGTCAAAAAGGAAGCTTTAGTAGCTCCTAATTCTGAAGGTGTGTTAATGGAGGACTTTCTCATGAAAAGGGTCCAGGACGCCCTTGTGATGGATGGCGCGGTAAATGTCACGGAAGCAATCAACAAGCTCCCTAAGAGCCTACAGAGCGTAACTAAAGAGATGCGTGTTCATGTTGATAGCCTTTCTCGCGAAATGATTAAGAAGGGCATTGCCAAAGGTGATCTTGCTGATGTGTTCCAAAAAAACATTGGCAGTTATCTAAATAGATCTTATCGCAGATTTACTAGACCAGAAAAGTGGAAGCACGAAGTAAGTGAGGAGTCTAGAAAGAACGCAATGCAATGGCTTGAAGACAACTTGCCAGCCGAAGCATTTAGCGGAGATGTGTCAAAGGAAGATCAATTAGAAGGTTATGTTGATACGCTTTTGACCGATTCAGTTTCTGGGGGCTTTACAGACCAAATGAACTGGCTTTTAGGCCAGAAGCATATTGGAAACCTTATTGCTAGAAAGAAGGTTCCTGTTGAGCTTAGAGAGCTTTGGGGCGAATACAAAAGAGGTGATGAGAACTACATGACCTCGGTCCGCAAAATGGCTACTCAGATTGGCAACCACACAATGCTTACTGAGTTTTTAAAGAATGGACTCAATACTGAAATATTTTCTACGCCTAGGAAGGGCTTTTCTAAGCAAATAAGCTCAAAAGGAAACGAAATGCTGTCTCCTCTAGATGGATACTATGTTTCTGAAGGAATGTCTCAGGCGCTAATTGATTTTTCAGAAACAGGAGAAACTACAGCGTGGTGGCTTAAATTATGGTTGAAATTCAACTCAGTAGCAAAAGTCACAAAAACAATATACAATCCTACGACTCACGCTAGAAACTTTTTGTCTAATTTTGTTTATGTGGGAGCTAACGGAAACCTGTTTGAATACCTAAATATCGACACGGTTAAAATGTCTGCGACTATTAACTACAAAGAAATATTTAAGAGTTGGGGGACTACAAAGGATATTGAGGATAGGATTCTTCATTACATTAGGCTTGGCATCATGCAGCAAGGTGCTGTATCACAAGAATTTAAGGATATTCTTAACGATTTCTCAGCGGGAGATGTAGATATTGATGAGTATACTCAAAACAGCGCAAAGAGATTTGCAAAAGCCGGTCTAAAGAAAATAGAATCTCTTTACCAAGCAGAAGATGATTTTCATAAGATTGTTTCATATGAAGCTGAAAGAGCAAAGTTAGCCAAAGCTAAGCCTGAGTGGAAATCTGACAAGTTAGATGCTGAAGCAGCTCAGATAGTTAGGGACACTATGCCTGATTACTCGCAAGTTCCAAATGCAGTCAAAATGCTTAGAAGGGTTCCGTTTATAGGAACATTTACCTCGTTTACGTCTGAGGTAATCAGGAATAACACTAACATTATCCAAAGAGCTAAGTTTGAGATGTCAGATCCTGAGCTTAGAAGTATCGGAGCGAAAAGACTTTCGTCATTCGCGGTTGCACACAGCATACCTTTAGCGGGTGCGTATTTCCTCGCCTCATTCTTTGGCGTCGATGACGAAGAAGATGAAGCGACAAGAGCTATTGCTGCTCCTTGGGATAAATATGCACAGCTTTTATATGTCGGGAGAACTCCTTCTGGAGATCCTCAATATATTAACATTAGTTACACTGATCCATTTAGCGTATTCAAGACCCCTATTTTTGTAAGTCAACAAGATGGATTTTCCCCTGTTTCTGTCGGTAAAGGCATACTGATGGGTCTAGAGCCTTTTTACGGAGAAGAAATTGGAACTGCTGCGCTTCTTGATATTAGGGAGAATAAAAACGAAAAAATATTTAATCCTAATTCGGACGCTTGGACAATCACTAAAGATATTTCCGAGCATATACTCAAAGCTGTTGAGCCTGGTGTAGTAAGATCGACAAAAAGGATTTACGAAGCTGCAACAGGCAAAGAAACCGATTCTGGCATGAAGCTAGACACAAGAACAGAAGTCATCGCTGTTCTTTCCGGTCAAAGAATAACCTCTATTGATCGAAAGAAAGCAATTCTTTATAGGAACTATGATTTCCAAGATGCTCTTAGGTCGTCTACGTATCGCTTCAATAAAGCTTGGAGAAATAAAAATGTAGATAAGAAAGAGTTATCTAAGGCTTACAAGCAATACAAAAAAGATAACGAAAAAGCATATTCTGAATTTCAAGATGCTTTACAGGCCGTATCAAGGCTTGGTCTTACTGAGGAGCAAATCCTCCTAGAGACAACAAAGGGTAAAGATAATACAGAAACAGCAAAAAGGCTTTTGAATTTGCTTAGAGCGCCAGCCGGTGAAACTCCAATGCCTGACAAAAAGTTTACAAAATCTCAAATTAAAGAAATTGAAGAAAAAGGCCGAAAAGAGATCTTAGAAGAAGTTGCCCCTGAGCTTTTTGATTAGAATGTCCTTACCTTACTTTAACCTTGAAAGTCAACGAAATAACATTTATTAACAGCTATGCCAGTAACTGAGCAATATACTCCTAGAGATTACACTGGAGACGGCGCTAACCAAGTGTTTTCCGTCCCTGATCTATGGTTTGAGCAATCAGAAGTAAAAGTTGAGGTTGCTGGAGTTCTCACGGGATGGACGAGAGAAGCTGGTCAGGGGGTTAGATTAGCGACTGCGCCTGCTTCTGGGGCTTCTGTGGTTATCTATAGAATAACATCACTTACACAAGATAAGGATTTCCAGACAGCCGGACGTATGCCAGCCACTGAGGTCGCTGAAGGTTTTGATAGGCAAATCCTTATCAATCAAGAGGTTAAGTATAATTCAAGCATATTACCTCCTAACTCAACTCCAAGTAATCGTCAGAATACAACTACGGGATTTGACGCTAGCGGAGACCCTATTAC
>Ga0098055_1002128_pt1 | contig 10396 bp, 11 predicted proteins | sample 17_taG_FD_75107 | JGI IMG/M metagenome (GOLD analysis project Ga0098055, IMG submission 75107) | Marine viral communities from the Subarctic Pacific Ocean - 17_ETSP_OMZ_AT15314 metaG | ecosystem: Environmental > Aquatic > Marine > Oceanic | place: Pacific Ocean | collected 2015-01-18 | reverse complement strand
TATAGATACCAAAGAAGGCACAGGCAAATACCAACCAATTACTTTACACAAACATTGGAATTCAGACCATATGAAATCAGTGCGTAAACGTATGATGGCTGGAGAAACCTTAAAGGAATGTGCTGTGTGTAACGATAAACTATTAAACACTGATGTTTACCGTAGTTATTTCAACCGGATGTTTAGCGATAAGTATGATAGTATATGGGACACTACAGATGATACGGGCTACACCACAACAAAGCCTGTAAGCTGGGATTATAGATTCAGCAATCTCTGTAACTTTAAGTGTCGCACATGCGGTGACATGTTGTCAAGTGCATGGGAGTCAGAGCAAAGACAGCATAACACTATCAATTGGGATAATCCTAGAAACAATTGGATGAAACCCAGCATTAGGAAACAGATATCTAAGTTTCAGGATAATCAAATTGAGAAAGAGTTTGCAGATGCTGTAGAATCTCATCAAATTGAGGAAGTATATTGGGTTGGTGGTGAGCCATTGATGTACGATCAACACTGGAGATACATGAAACGTATCGTTGACTTAGGAGATGGAAAAAATGTTTACGCTAGATACAACACAAATCTTAGTCGCATCAATTATCGCGGTGTCAATCTCTATACTGATATTCTATCTAGGCTACAGGATTGGCAAATATGTGCAAGCCTTGATGGTACAGGAAGAATTGGAGAATATATCAGGACAGGTCTCAACTATCAAACGTGGGTTGAAAACTTTAAGGAAGGTCTTAAGGGAGTTACTAACGATCGTCAGATGAGAATAGACTTTACACTTACCTTACCGGGTATGTTTGAAGTTAAAGAGATGGACAAGCTAGCTTATAATTTAGATAGTGAGATATTGGCCAAAGTAATATTCAGTTTCACACCAGACATCATTATGAGTCCGTTAGCACTGCCAAGGAAACTATTAGAAAAGTGGATTGGTGATATAATAGAATCTAAGCTATGTAAACCTGTACTGATAGATATGCTTACCCAACTAAAAACAAGACCTACGTTCGAAGAACAATGGCCTGATACCTATCAAGAAAGTCTTGCAAAAGGCAAGCGTCGTGTGTTACAATTAGAGAGTATACGTAAAGATGAATTTACTTTAGCGGATATTTTAAAATCAAGGAAAGAAGTATATGAGTGGTATCAATCAATCTAAGGTTTCAGTAACACTAAGAAATCCTTTAGTTCGCGATGATCAAATAACATATGACATCATCCTGAATGATACCCAATTGGCTAAAGACTGGGTTGATGCTCTTAAACAAATATTACAAAACAACAATCTATTAGAAAAGAACTTTTGTTTCCTAGGCTTTCCAGACACACAACGTGATATGGAATATCTCAGCAATGAACTTAAAGAAGCTGTTGACACTATCAATCAATACTTTGACGATTATGAGATTACAGAAACGTACACACCTAAAACACTACGCAACGGTTTAGATCCTAACCAAAATCTTATGAATCAATTACATAACCATTTTGAAGTACTGCAAGGAACTGTAGAGAATCTTAGTGATTACTATAGACGTGCTGACTACAAAACAAAGTATGCCATAAGACAGTTAAACATTATCTGTCACGAGTTAGAAAGTTTGATGTTAAGCTTACGTAAAAAAGTTAACGCTCCTGATTGGGTACGTAGCAGTCAAATAACTACATTTTTACAGTGTGAAAGATTCGAGTTAACAGACGAACATAGAGAAGGATTTTCGACTAACGGTTATGATAGACAGTTTGGCAGTGTCTACATGCACTGGACACAGATAGGTAAAACACTGTTTGAAGTATTCAATGATGAAGGTGCTCCAGAACTAACAGATGCAGTATGTGAAGCTATAACACACCTACAATACTATTCGGGTGAGTTTGATGTTGAATGGGGTAACACTGTCAATAGAGGCGACAGCACAGTGCCTTGGCATAATCAATCACAAGACGAATTTGAAGCGTGGTTACGAGATAATAAGTTGGACCCTAAAGATATTAAACTGAGTTTAGGATATTTGCCATTGGGTAAAATTGATCTTACTACGTTTGGTACAGATGATCCTATTGAGATAAGAGAACAGCTAGGAAAATATCTCGATGTATATAAGATTGAAGTTGATGGAGTGTCAAATACATTTGAATACTGCTGGACTGATAGTGATTACAAGCAACAACAGATTAACAGGATGATACCAGGATATGATTTTAGTAGCAGGGGGTGATAGTTTTGTGTGGGGCAATGAACTAAAAGACTGCCAGCACAGTGGCGATGATGGGTATAGCCTATCAACGTTCCCTGCTATCTTAGCACAACCGTTAGAGTATCAATGTTGTGCGTATCCAGGCAGAGGCAATGACAGTATTGCTAGAAATGTTATCGCACAGTGTGAAAAGAATAAACCTAACAAGCAGATAGTGTTAGTAAATTGGACTTTTGTAGGTAGATATGAATTTCATATCGACAGCACGTGGCAAACAATTAATTCGTGGACAGTAGGTCAAAAGTATACTGAAGAACGTGATAAACATCTAAACGAACTGGTTGAACAGTTTGAACAACAAGCAGAGTTTCAAGGCTTAACCAAGTTTGCTAAAAGTTATTTTGCCAACGTTGGTTATAGTGAGTATTGGGAAACTTATACTGCACTTAAAGAAATTGTTTACTTACAAAACTATCTCAAAGTAAACGATATTCCTTATCTGTTTACTTGTGCTGACACAGGATTCCTTAATAATCACACAGTAGAACATAAAGATAATGTTGTCAAAAGCTTATTAGATCAAATTGAGTTTGGTAGTTGGTTTTTATTCCCTAAGGGTGTAGAAGCGAACGAAACTGTAGTACCAAGAGGCTTTTATCAATGGGCACTGGAAAATAAGTATAGTATAGGTGAACATAATCATCCCTTAGAGCAGGCACATCAAGATGCCGCTTTACTAATAAAGGATAAATTTAATGAATTGGTTCAAAAAAATAATTAATCGAATAAAGATGGAACTTCGATATCGTAAAAAGTTAAAAGAACTTAAAAAACGAGATCCGTTTATCTATAAATGAAATTACTAACAGTAGGAGATAGTTTTACTTACGGTGAAGAGCTAGTAGACATAAACAATGCTTGGCCTTACCTACTAGGTAAACAGATAGACTACGAAGTTACTAATCTAGGAAGTCCAGGATGTAGTAATAACCGTATGATTCGCAATGTTATAGAAAATGCAGACAAGCATGATTTAATTGTCATTGCCTGGAGTCATTTTGCTAGATTAGAAGTATCAGATGAGAATGGAACTTATGATCTTTGGCCAGGTGGGTCGGGAGTATTCTTTACTGGAGAGTTGAAGTATAGGAAAGAATTAATGAACTATATAAACAGACACCACAATGATGAATATTTGTATAATCAATACACAACTAATATTGTGCTAGTACAAAAATATTTAGAATCTAAAGGCAAGCGTTACATCATGGTAGATACTTTTGGTAATCATCAAACCAAACAAAGACAGACTGACAGCATGATTAATCAAGTCAACGATCAGTATTATATTGGGTGGCCAACAGAAAGCATGATGGAGTGGACCTATAAAACACCACAAGGTCCAGCAGGACATTTTTTGGAAGAAGGACATCAAAAAGTAGCAGAAAAAATCAATGAATATATTAGGGATATCGGCTGGGTTTCATGATGCTGGCATGAGTTGTGTGAGTGATGGTGAAATTCTATTTGCCGCACACAGCGAACGTTACAGTAGACAAAAACATGATAGCAAACTGTGCAGTGAAATGCTGTTTGATTGTTTGTCACGAACCGGCTTACCTGATATTATTGCCTATTACGAAAGACCCTGGGTCAAAAAAACTAGACAACTGTATGCAGGGCAATGGAACTCTTTATGGTCAGATTGGTCAGTACGTGGTATGATCAATGAGATTGATCTAGAAGGGGTATTAAAACATGTACCTATAAAAACTTATAATCATCACCTGTCACATGCGGCCGCTGGCTTTCAAACATCACCATACAAAGACAGCACAGTTGTAGTCATTGATGCCATTGGGGAATGGGACACTATTAGTATATGGGACGCAAGATACGACAGCCAAGGGCAAGCAACATATAAAAAATTATGGGGGCAAAAGTATCCACATTCAATTGGGTTAATGTATTCAGCGTTTACTAAAGAAGTTGGACTACGTCCTTTAGATGAAGAATACATTTTAATGGGCATGGCCGCATACGGGCAAAGTCATTTTAAAGACGCATTTAAAACAGTACTGTTAGAAGAGCCAACTTCTTTAACATTCAGACATAACCTACATCTTGGCTTACCGGATGGCGGACGTGGAGGGTATGGGGAACAGTTTGATGTAGCCGCCGGGGCACAAGAACTGGTAGAAGAACTTATCAATGAAGTAATACGTATATCTAAAAAATTGGGTATAAGCAAGAACCTAACTTACATGGGCGGTGTGGCTCTAAATTGTTCAGCCAATAGAGACCTAGGACAGTATTATGATAATATTTGGATTATGCCCAATCCAGGAGATGCTGGCTCGAGTTTAGGTGCCGCGTCATTGGCATACGGTAAACAATTAAATTGGAAAGATGCTTATTTAGGATATGATATCAAAGGTGAATACCCAGTTAAAGATTTGTTAACAGAATTATTAGAAAACAAGATAGTAGGTGTTGCTAACGGACCTGCAGAGTTTGGCCCTAGAGCATTAGGTAATAGATCATTATTAGCGGATCCAAGGGGTACAGAAATAAAAGATCAAGTAAACGAAATTAAACGTAGACAAAAGTTTAGACCATTTGCTCCTGTTATATTAGAAGAATACGCCAACGAGTATTTTCAAATGCCTTCGGGTTTTCCTACTAGCGATTATATGCAGGTTACAGCCTTATGCAATTTTCCTAAACAATTCCCAGCAATTATACATCATGACGGAACTAGTCGTGTACAAACAGTACCTAAAAATTCACGCAGTGGTATAAGACAATTACTAGAAGCTTGGCATGTATGGACAGGATGTCCTATGTTACTTAATACTAGCCTTAATATTAGAGGGGAACCAATGGTAAACACTCTGTCAGATGCAGAAAGATTCCAAAAACATTATGGGGTTCGTGTGTTATGAAAATATTAATATGCGGATTACCTGGAAGTGGTAAAACAACTTTAGCAAAACCATTTGCTGAACTACTAGGTGGTGTTTGGATAAATGCTGATAGTATTAGAAAACAATATGATGATTGGGACTTTAGCAATGAGGGTAGATTACGTCAAGCTGAACGAATGCGTTTACTAGCAGACGGGGTTGAACTAGCAGGTAAAGTCGCTGTGTGTGATTTTGTTTGCCCTACAGAACAAACACGACAAGCACTCAATGCTGATTATATAGTATGGATGGATACTATCAAGGAAGGACGTTTTGATGATACTAATTTAATATTTAAAAATCCTGATGTTGTTGACTACCGTGTAAGTGCTTGGTTTGACGACACTGATAAAGAATTAGTTAAAGTAGTATCAAACTATATAGAGAAAAGTAAATAATGTACGACATATTCATCATGGATATGGGCGGTCACGACGACAATGTTAAGAGTCTTGTACAACGTTTCCCCCACGCTAAGGTGGTAAGATACTACGATAATCACTTAGACACTGTAAAACGCTGTATTTCACGTTGTAGAACCCCATATGCTTGGGTAATTTCGAGTTGTTGCGACTACAATAACTTTGATTTTGACTATCGACCTATACATCATCAAGCCTATCAAATACACTGTTGGGCTAGCGGCAATCAACAGTTCGGCGACACATTTCTAATACCAAAAGATGAGTTCTTAAAGCAACAAAATATAGAACTGTTAGAATGGTATAAAGACATTAATTGGCACCAAGATGGTGTGCCAAGACTGGCTTGGCCTGTGTTAGAGTGTGAAACAGAAGATATCACCCAGCATTTAAAAGACTGCGAGTTTAATAGCAGTTATGTATGGGTCAACCAATGCACAGACTATGATCCTTCACTGTGGAAAGATAGATGTTTTTACAGTTTTAACAAATCCGGTGATGTATCGTTAGCACCGCGTGAAATTCAGACACATTTAAGCACACAAATCTATGATTATCCATACATTATCAAGCAAAAAGAAGCGTTTTTACCTTCTAAAACGTTGGATATTATCTACATCAGCAATGGCGAGATTGAAAGTGATCGTTGGTATGATCATGCAGTATCAACATCAGGTAAAACAATCAAAAGAGTGCAAAATGTTAACGGAAGAGATCTTGCGATCAAACAGGCGGCCTATTTGAGTACAACACCATGGTTCTTTACTGTGTGGGCTAAGTTAGAAGTCGACACAGATTTTGATTGGCAATGGCAACCAGATTGTCTACAACAACCAAAACATTATATATTCCATGCACGCAATCCTGTTAACGGATTACAGTATGGGCACATGGCAATGGTAGCCTATAATCGTGAGTTAGTATTAGAAACACGTAAGTGGGGATTAGATTTTACCATGAGTAAATTACATGGTGTTGTTCCTATTGTAAGCGGAACTGCTCACTATAATCGTGATCCATTGATGACTTGGCGTACAGCATTTCGTGAAGTAATCAAGTTAAAACAAGACAGTGAAACAGGAAACGTCGAAAGTTTACATAGATTACAAACTTGGTTAACTAAAGCCGTCGGTGAAAATGCAGAATGGAGTCTACGTGGTGCAAAGGATGCCGTTGAATATTATGAAAGCGTCAACGGTATTTTTAATAAGTTAATGTTATCGTTTGATTGGGATTGGTTAAAAAGTTATTACGACAAGCGTTACTAAATCGTTACTTCCATTCGTGTTCTTTCCACAGTGAAGGATGTTGTTGATACCAAATGTAATATCTTTCTAGTCCCTGTTCAAAATCAATCTGAGGATTATATCCTAAATCTTTAATAGCAAGACTTGAATTAAGTCTCCCACGTTTAGGAAACGCTAGGTCACGTTGATTTATTTTAATAGTTCCGTTACCTGCGATAGAGATAGCAAGTTCGGCTGCCATTTTCAGTGTCCATAGTTTATCGCTTGAACGTGTTATGTTGTATATTTTATTTCGAGCTTGTTCACTAGTACTGGCTAGTGCGATTCCTTTTGCTGTGTCTTCTACATAAGTGAAATCTAAAACTTCATTAGCACCATTTACTTGTAAGCATTCTCCACGCATTGCTTGAGTTATAAATTTACTAACCACACGATCCTCAACGTCCCATTCACCGTAGACAGCACTTGGGCGTACAATGGCATAATCAAAATGCTTGCTATAATCTTCTACTAACTTTTCTCCAGCATACTTTAAGATAGCATAACTGCCACGAGGGTCGCAGACTGCTGTTTCTGTTACATCATTGTCGAAGTCACCATAGACCATTGAGCTTGATATATAAACAAATTTTTTAATTGGATATCTTTTACAGGCTTCTAGTAAATTCATTAGGCCTGATGACATCACATCACTTGCTAGTACAGGATTTTGATTTGCTATCTTTTGTCTTGGAAAACTTGCTAGGTGTATAACTATATCTGGATTGAATTTCTTAAACACAGTATTAACAGCAGGGTCTCTGATATCTCTGATGTTTTGTTCGCAGTCAACTCGTTTAAGTCTGTGATTGGTAAGATACACTATTTCCTGCTCTGGGATAATTCCATACCCAGTTAAACTGTCTAAGATTGAACATTGATGTCCTTGTTGTTCAAGTTCGCGGACTACATTGTGTCCTATAAACCCAGCACCACCTGTTAACAGTATTCTCAATCTTGTGTTTTTACAAAAGGTTTAAGATTAGGCCCAACCCATCCTTCAGGTTTAAGAACTTTGCCATCTTCACGTTTTGTAACTTTGCCTGTGTTTGGATCAATCTTAGCAAAGTTTGTGTCCATTACTTCTTTCCAGGCACCTTGACCATCGAAGCCGCCTGCTCTGATAGCACCCATAGTAACAACTAAGATATCTACTAGTGCATCTAACTGCTCTACTTTATCTTGTGCCATCAATGCTTCAGCAAGTTCTCCAATTTCTTCATTGATAAGACCTAAATACATTTGATAGTTTTGATCGTTTGCTGGTTGATCGCATGCTTCAGCGAATCGATTAATGTCATTAAATACATCAGTCATTGTTTGGGTCCTCTTTACAATTTGAAAAGTCACTTATAAGTTGCAGTAAACGTTTACGTGTAGCTTCGTCATCGATACTGTAAATTGCTGTACGTAAGTTTACAAGAAATGATTGTAGTTTCATTGATAATATCTCCTATACCGCCATAGGGGCTTTTATTGAATCCATTGGATTGTAGTTGTCTAATTTAAAGTCGGTCATAGTAAATTCGTTGATGTTTTTAATCTTAGTATTCATAATTAATGTCGGAGCAGGTAATGGTTCACGTTGGAGTTGTTCTTTTACCTGCCCTAAATGGTTCAAATATATGTGAGCGTCTCCTAACACGTGAACGAGTTCGCCTACTCTAAGGTCACACACTTGTGCAATCATATGTGTGAATAAGGCATAAGATGCTATGTTAAAAGGTACACCTAAAAACATATCACAGGATCGCTGATATATTTGACACGACAACTTTTGATCACTGCTAACATAAAATTGTGCAAAGCAATGACATGGCGGTAAAGCCATTTGATCTAATTCGCCTGGATTCCACGCAGTTAAGATATGTCTGCGACTTGTAGGATCCTTTTTAATGCCTTCGATTAGTTCTTTGAGTTGATCTACATGAGTGTCTTCTCGTGCTATCTGCTCAAACCCTTCCTCAGTATTTTTATAGTCATAGTAGGTAATCATTTCTCCACTACGTCTCCAGTTACGCCATTGGGCTCCGTATACCCGTCCTAGATTATAATCAGGCATATCAAAGTTATCCCAACTCTCCTCAGCTGTTCCGTTGATATAGTAAGCCATTGCTGGAGGCTTAGGTAAGATTTTTTTCTTTTGTTCTCGCCAACTATCTGCTTGAGCATTAGCAGTCCATATAGTTTTCTTTTCTGGGTCTCTTGAACCGTGTAGTATTTCTGCTAGTCTACGTTCGTCTGTTGACCCTTCTATAAACCACAACAGTTCACTCAGGCAGGCTTTGAACGCAAGCTTCTTTGTAGTAACTGCTGGAAATGATTTAGATAGATCATAGCGTTGTTGCATACCAAATACTGACAATGTACCCACACCCGTTCTATCAGTACGAGTTTCACCGTTGTCTAAGATATGTTGTAAAGAATCGAGGTAAGTTTTCATAGTATTAGTATACTAAAGATCTGTCATCCTGTCAATTAAAAGATATTCGATTCCATGTTTCGTAGGTACAGTTATGTCCAGGACGTACTGAATAAAGTCTAAAATCTAATAGATATTGCTCCAGATCAATCCGTGTGTCACTGAACCAAGCACCTTTTATTCTAGTCAAGTAAACACGCTCAACTATAGATTGTGTAGATTCATATATTGATTTCCCGCCAATAACAAATACTTTCTTTTCAGGAAATCTTTCTTTGATTGCATTTATTTCTTGACAAATATCACCTTGTATAGGCCGTGCTTGTATAACATTAAGTTTACGATTAGTAACTACAAAATTGACTCTGTCAGGTAATGGATTCGGCATCATTGGGTCGTCCCAAGTGTTACGACCCATGACTACAATTTGATTTTCTGTGTGTTTTTTAAACTGATGTAAATCTTCGCTGTTCTTAGGCCACGGCAGTGTTCCTTTATTACCAATACCGCCTTGACTCGTTGATGCTAATATACTACAGATCATAATCCTTTAAGTGCCTTGTCTGTAGCAGGTTGTACTTCATGTTGTACCTTGTCGATGTCAACAAAGAAGTCAACATTCTTAATGTAAATATCAAGTTCGTTGAACTTTTCGTCGAGCATTGACTCGATATCATCTGGATCTTGCCCATCAGATATCAAATCTTTAACATTAATAGTAATTTGAGTTCCATCAACCAATGATACCAATATTTTTTGTAGTATACTTATTGGTACTTCTTTCTTATCAACTCCGTTAACTATGTCCTGCCAGCTCTTTCTTTTATTGATATTGAGCTTTTTAGCTTTACTGCGTTTACGCGGTTGCTTTGGTTTTTTTGGATTTTCCGACATTTTTAGCCTTTTTTGCTTTTGGTTTTAAAGATTTTGCCTCACTTTTTAAACGTGTTGCTTCTGCTAATAATGTCTTAGCCTGAGCCTCCATCTGTTTAGCTTGTGTTAGGTTCATTTCAGCTAAGTCAGAATCTGATAATACTTTATCGCGACCAGCAGGTTGATTACCACCAACACTACTATTTACCGG
>Ga0098055_1002127_pt1 | contig 10406 bp, 16 predicted proteins | sample 17_taG_FD_75107 | JGI IMG/M metagenome (GOLD analysis project Ga0098055, IMG submission 75107) | Marine viral communities from the Subarctic Pacific Ocean - 17_ETSP_OMZ_AT15314 metaG | ecosystem: Environmental > Aquatic > Marine > Oceanic | place: Pacific Ocean | collected 2015-01-18 | reverse complement strand
GTTACTACAGCATTATCTGCTGGAGTTGCTGCTAAAGTTTTATCAAGAGTTAAACTATATTCTCCTGAACCATTATTAACTAAAGATTGAATAGTATATTCTGTTGCATTACCAGCAATAGTAAATGCTTCATTTACTTTAGGTGCTGAAGTTAATCCATCAATTACTACTACTGTTCCAGATTGAGAACCTCCATCAACAAGAGGTGTTCCTCTTTGATTTAAAGTTGAAGTAGTTTGGCAATCTAATGTAACACTATCATCATCAGCAAATTTTTCTAATGTATATACTGTTGAACTATTTAAAGATCTTTTGCCTATCATAATTAAATTCTCATTTAATGAAGCAATTGATTGTATACTATCTCCTGTTCTTGTAAACCATTGTGTCCATCCTGCTATTTTTTCATCTCTAACAGAATGAAATACAGATAACTTACCTTGGTGAGTTGTTCCATTACTTAAGAAGAAAGCATATTGTTCAGGTCTAGTAGTATTACCTTTCATAATAGCTACTTCTTTTGGACTATCAATTAAATGTTGTGCAAGAATAGATACAGATGTAGATTTATATCCATCTTCTAAATCTGAATAAACAAATTCTCTAACTGCTTTACCATTCTTTTGAACAAAACCTGTAGCTTGATCAAACATTTGAGGAGCTGTTCTAGATATTCCATATGGTGTTTGTCTTTGAATACTAACATTAGCTGGAGTAATAGTATTATCAGAAGAAGGTGGAATATAATATTCACCACCATCTGTAAATACTTGTAGATCTTTACCAGAGAATAAATGTCTAACTTCGTTAACTAGATTACCAGATATATCTGTATCAATAGCTTCATCATCTAATCCTGTACCAAGATCAAAATCAAAGTAATGTCCAATCTGACTTGCAAACAAAGATGCAGGTCTAGACTTAACTCCACCTAACCATAATCTATTATCATGAAAAGTTACTGCTTGAGGATAACCTCTTTTAGCAGATACCGATTGTTCTTTCCAATCAGTATGTGGCCCAGTACTTCCCATATCTTCTATAATATGAATTGTAACTACTGTTGCAGAAGTATAGCCAGTTATCTTACCTTGTTTTTTATTAATTTGTATGTAGTCGCCTACTTGATTACTTGTAAATGTACTAGCACTTGCAGTAGCTGTTTTACCTGTACCTACTGTATTAGCAGATAGGGTAATTGTAATTCCACTATCAGCGTATTTATAAAATGGTTGTAATGATTTATTAACGCCACCATTACTAATAGCAGTATTTTCATCAAATATAAAACCATCACAAGTAAATGAAGTTGATGATGCTCTGAATATTCTTCTTGTTGGATTATCTCTATGAGTTACAAAAATTGTATCTCCTTTTTGAGCAAAGTTTAATTCAAATAATTGAGCTGTAGTCCAATTACAATTTGTTGTATAATTACTTGTAAGAGCTGTACCACTTGTATTATATACATCCATTCTATTGTTAGATAATACTATAATAGCTACTTCATCATCAGAAAATATAAATGGAATAATTCTAGACTCTGCTGGAAGTGATGCTAAGTAAGTTGTACCTGGTCTTCTCATTAAACCACCTTCTGCTAATAAAGCAAAATTTTTACAGCTTTTAGCACCTTGAAAATAAGAAGGAACATCAGTACGAGTTGCTAGTAATGGGTTTAATTCACCAGACGAAAAGTTCGTTAATACAGTCTTTAGTGTTCTGACCATTAGGCATCCGTTCTTGTAGATCTTCGCAGATTAATAAATCTATTAGTATCTAATACCTTTGAAGTTGTTTCAGAAGAATCAATATTTTTAGCAATAAGAAATTGTCTTTCAGCTAACTCTTTAAATTGTTTAATCATTGCTGCATCTCTAGCAACTGAACCTGCAAAGATTGCTGCTAACTCATATTCTAAAGCTAAAATAAAATGAGGTGGAAAATATGATTCATCTACTCTGTAGATATAATCCATAATTAATTTACTTGTAGAACCATAAGTGTTTACATAAATGTAATCTTGGTATCTAGCATATGGGATAACATAATCGTTTACTGTTACCGTATTGATTTGTAATACTTCTGGATTAGTAGGTACTTGATAAGCATAATCATATCTACCTACTGGAGTATTAGATAATAATGAAATTTGTTTTTGATTAGTAGCAAATCTCCATTTGTGTCTTGTTAGAGCTGCTCTTGTAATATCTTCGTATATGTTGTTGGCAACTAATGCTTCAGTACTTCCATCTGTAAAAGATGTTATAGGTTGAGCACCTATCATCACTAAAGCTCTTGCACATATATCTATCTTTGTTGTTGCCATAATTATTAAAAAAAATGACTTGGGGGATTGCTCCCCCAAATCGAAACTAGCACTATGCTAATTTTGATGTAGTAACAGTAGTTGCACCAGAAGCTGAAGTAACCACGATTAAATCAGATTCCATAGTACCACCAACAGTAGCTGCAACAAGGATCATATCACCTTGTTTCAGTTCTGCGTAAGCACTATTAAAGTAACCACTACCTACAATTGATGAAGTCGCATCTCCGTCAGTATAATACCAAAGAGAATTGCCACCCATCTGTGCTACCTTTTTAATAGGATTGTCAGTTGCGTATGCCATGTTATATATCTCCTTTTATTATTCTGTACAAAGTTGGACTCTTGCAGCATCGCCATCGATTTCTACTGCACCTAAAGATAACATAGATGTTATTAGGTGAGATACTTTCTCAGGGATGTAGTTAACTTCAGTTCTAACATCAGATCCAATTCCAGCACCAATTGCTGATTTATGGAAAGCTAGATTTTTTCTGTCCGAACCAGAAGTCGATAAACCAGAGTGTACGAAGAACAAAAATCCCATCCATCTCTTGGCAGTAATACCACCAGGGAATGGAAGATCATTCGGCCCTACATATTCAACTCTAGAAAATTGATCTATTGATAATAGATCTGACCATTGTTTCGGCCCAACTACCCAATATCTCTGACCATCGTCAGGAACATCATTTCCGTTAAATACTTCCATCATGTTCTTTGCTTTGATCAAAGTCATACCAGTAGCTGAACTGTTTACATTAGCTGCGATTGAAGTTGCTCCATCAAGCACATCGATAAGCACTTGGTCAGTTTTTCTACCTAGTGCGTACGCTGCTGATTGGGCTACAACTTGTCTTTCGTCAATGTTTACCTTTAACTCGTCAAGTTTGTCAACATAGTCTGCTGCGTAGTAATCAGTTAAAGTTGCTGACACATTGCTGTGAGCTAGATCCATTGCAACTACTTCAGCATGTCTTGCTTTAGTGTTTGCAGAACCTTTTGCAACTTTTTGAAACTTAACAGTAGAACCATTGACACCATTAACTGTTCTAACTAAATTTTTCAATTTGCTTCCCATTCTTTGGTAAGCCATATGAACTTCAGCTTCGAACTGCGTTATAAAGGCATTAGTTATAGATGTTGCCATTTGCATGTCCTTTTTTGTTAGTTATTATTATTAACCGATTATCTTTTAATGCAGAGGATTGTTGTCCAGTTAAGGGCAATCATTGAACATTTCAAAGGTCTTGAGATTATTAATATTTGATAACTAACTATGTAAGCAACGCACAATTATATCCATTCTTTAGGAATAGTTATAACTTCTCCAAATTCTATTTCACCTTTTTCGTCATGAGAATAAGTACCAAAAAGAGTAATATAATCATCTGTATCTTTATAAACCCAAAAGTCGCCTGTTACGCAGTTTGCAGGTCTAGCAGCTTCAATATCTTTTTCACTGATCCAACCTGTTTGACTAACGCAATCAAGCCACTTTATAGGTTTTTTAAGTTTTTTGTATTTAAACTTAACCTGGTTTTTGTCCTTTGTATGCCTTTTCATATAACTCCGTTACTCGTCTTACATATGCAGGATCTCTCCGTGAGCTGTCATAGTATCTAGGATCATTTAACATTGATTTAAGATCATCAATATTAGCAGAAACATCTACTTGTGTTTGTGATGTAGGCATACTGCTATCCTTGGTTAGTTTCATTACTTCTTCAAGAGCTTTAACTCCATCAGCTGTAGCAGCAAAACTAGATACTGCATTATAAGCATCTGGACTTAAATGTTTTTTAGACCACATGTTTGCAGCTTCTACTCTTTCCCTACCAGCATCTCCAAGTTTTTGTTTTTCAAGTTCTGGATTAGGAAGGTTTGCTGTTGCATTTTCTACAAATGCTTGGACTCCTGAATCATATTGTTCTTGAGTTAATCCTGCTTCTCTAGCAGTTTTACCCCACCATTGAACAATGGGCATTTCTTCTGAAATAGATACTTTAGTATTTTCATCTAGTTCAGGTACAGTTAACTTATAAGTTTCAGGAACCTTGCTTAATCTTTCTGTTTCAAGATCGGTTCTGATTTGCTTTGTTAAGTCTTCTGTTCTTGAACCTAATTTAGATTCAAGTGTGTTATAAGAAGAAGCTAAATTTTCTATATTAACTTCTTGTTTGTTAGCATCCCAAAACTTATCCTGAACAAATTCAGGTTTAGTTACCTCTGAAGGTACTTCAGTGGCGATTGGTGCTGCATTATTAGCATTATCATCTGCCATCGTTTTCTCCTTTGTTTATGCGTGTGTTAATAATTCCAACTAGAAATCGCATACCTTCTAAATGGAATAATCTGTTGCCATCAATATTTGGCCCAGCAACAGCTTCTATTGTGATTGATTTCAAATAGTCTAAAACTTTTTTACCCTCATCTCCTTTGAAGACATTGGCAAAATGTTTATTTAAAATCTGATCATCTGCTTCAGATCTTACATAACCATCTATACTATTTGCTATCTTGGGTTTCTCTTTCTTAAGGTCTTTCCAAGCCATAACTACGCTCCTGGTGGAGCTTCACCTCCTTCTGGTGTTTGTTGCATTTGTTGTAAACTGTTAACTAGTTCTTTTTGCTCTTGTTCATTTCTAATTAACTTCTCTGGTAAGTTCATTTTTTCAGCTAAATATTTTGCAGTTTCATTTTGATCCACAATTAAATTAATCATTTGTGGGCCAAATGTTCCAGCAATTATTTCGTTGAATCTAGTCACATCAGTAACATCTTGCATATGTTGAGCTTGTGCTAGAGGTGAACGAGGAGCTACTTTAACTTCCCTACCGTTTACTTTAGGGATTTCTATTCTACCCTGTTTGGATAAAATTCTAATTATTCTTCTTAATAATGGATTTATTAATTCAGATTGAAGTCTACCAAAAGAAGAACCTATCTGTCTAGATAGATCTGCCATTCTTTCAGAAACTTCTGTTGCTGTCATAGGTGTTCCTTCAGGTCTACCTAATGCTTCCATGTATAATGCTTTCTTAATATTCTGACGCATATCATTTAATACTAATTGAGCTACATCAAAATTAGATGCTGATTGAATTGGTAATAAACCTTTAGAACCTGGAGCTACAGGTATTAGAGATCCGGGAACAAGTGAAATGTTATCAGGATTAATTACGCCATCATCTTCATAAGTATATACTCCAGATACAGACATCTGTGCATTTTGTAATATTAATTCTATTGTAAGGTTACAAGTTTTAATAGCACCCATTGCATTAAATACTGGGCCTCTACCATATACTTCACCAGATGCTTTGTTCCATCTAAATACTAAATATGGATTTGAACCTTCACCTTCATATATTTCTTCTAATAAAATATGTTTAGGATTTTCTAATACTACACACATCTTATATTTTTCTACATTGTCTTCGTGAATTTTATATACAGCTTCTATTATTTTAATTTTTTTCTTTTGTTTTAAAGGATCAAAGTTTTCAGGTAATACAGCTCTAGGATATAAAATATTTATTTCGTGAGGTTTACATTCTCTAGTTCTATAAATAGAATCTATAGCACCATCTGGGCCAGTGTTTAAACAAACTCTTGTTAATGGTACTGCTGAAAATTTAATTGGGTTTACAGCATCACCTTCTTCAACAAGAATAACACCTGTACCAATTGCAAGATCCATAAATGATTCATGAATCTCTTGATTAAAATTAGATGCTTGTAATACTTGAAATACATAGTCAGTAATTTTATCTAACTCTAAATTAATAAATGGTCTATTCTGTTCTGGTATTTCTGTACCAGCTTGAAAATCTGCCCATCTAGCAAAAGTAGGAACAATACCTGCTTGTAATCTAGATGCAAATTCTTGTACTCCAACTACAGCAGTTTCATCAAAAATTTTATCTGTTCTTTTTTGACCAGGAGCTTCTTCATAAAATGATTCTCTATTAGGAAGACAATATTCATATGCTTCTTCGAATCTATCTTTCCAATAGTCTTTTATATTTTTAGCTTCCTTATATTTTTTAAGGATAGCTGTTGCTTTATCTTGTCCACCATAATCTGGTGCATCTGCTGTTTCTATATATTCCATTTATTTTTTCTTTTTATTTTTTTCCTTACCAAGTCTGTCCATTTCTTTTTCAACAGATCCTGGCCCATAAATAAAATCAATCTGTGCATCAGTAGCAGGATAATGATCTCCGTGCTTTTTTTTACCTTCTGCAATTTTTTCTTTTATCCATGATTTAGTATGCCATGATTCATGTGCCATAGTTATCTCCTTTAATTAAAAAATCCTCTACCACCTTCATTAGCAAATAATGATCTCGAGCTTTTTACAGATAGTCTTTTCTTTTTAGAGTAATCTGCTTGTTCTTCATTTGCTTGATCTTTTTTTGCATCTGCTGCTGCATTTTCTTGTTCTAATTGGAATGTAGATTTTTCTACTTTGTTATCATTTTCATTTCCACCCATCCAAACTTCTTTACCACCTACATTTTCTTTTCTCCATCCACCTGTAGGATTTCCATAAGCATCTGTTTTACCAGACATTCTATTACCTAAATAGTTACCATAAACTTCGTTTTGTTTAGCTGAAGATAAATTTTTAAATTCTGCTTGAGTATAACCAATATTGTTTTTAGCTTTAGTAGAACCTAAAACTTTATCTGTAAAATATTCTCTTGTTTTAACTGAACCTTTATCAAATAAAGATCCAACAGTATCATAAACAGGATGACCTGTTTTTTTATATTTACCTGCTTCGTGAAATTTATCTAGTTTTTGATTTTCTATTTTATTTTTTAAATCATAATCAACACCTACAGCTTTACCACCTTTGTAAGTTTGAAATGTAGAACCTTTTTTTACTCCAGCTTGTTGTTTTCTGTCGTAAGTAGATTGTCCGTCTGAATTACCTTTGTTACCATCGTTTGACATTAAATAATATCCTCGTCATCAAAGTCATCAAAGTCTTCCCCTGATATAACTTTTTTTAATTTAGCCATAACATCATCTTCTTGAGCATGTAAGTCTTCTAATTCTTCAATAAGTTCTTCAGCTGTTTTCGATTTGTCTGCCATTATTTATCCTAGGTTTTTTCCAAAATGACTTATATCCAGCTTTTATCAACGCACAATATAGTTGGTAAGGGGTAATGATCCACCACCTATAGAACCCTATCAATCTCATAATAAATGATACACAGCTTAATTCTTTAATCCTCATAAGATGCCAATCATCTTTAATAGGACATACAAGAATCTCATAGTCATATAGGTATTGTAAAAACTTTTGACAATCTTCTTGGCTTATCATTTCTGTTCTAATACCTGCGTGTGTAAAATGCAGGTGTTCCCATAGATCGTGTTCAGGTATATATTTTAAAGCTCCACAATGGGCAAAGCCATGTGGTGGCTTCCACCACCATATCCATTTAGAATATCTAGTAGTTCTAGTATTATGGAAATATATTAACCATTCCTCTTGAACAGATCCCATACTTTCCTTTTCTTTGTTCTTTGTCCAGCAAATACATCCCATTCCTTTTTTACTACAGTAGGTTTATTCTTTGATTTACCTGATAGTAAAGTTCTACCTTCTCCAGCACCCATCATTAAATATTGGAGTGCATCGTGAACATGGGAGTATCTATTTTTAAATGGCTTCTCATCATATCTATCTCCAGATGTTTGAAGTCTTCTATAATGATAACCACCATTAAATCCTTTTTTAAGATTGATACATTGTGGATCTAGAACAAATCCTGCCTTTCCATCGATTAGTCTTTGTAGAGCTGTATCTACAGATTCAATTCTTAAAGCTACATCATTGGAAGGTGCAGGTACAGCTTTTAAACCATAGTTTCTCATAATTGAGAAGGGAGTTCTTTCATCCGTCTGTGATCTAAAATCTCCAGCAGGATCTCCATATATTTGTATATCATAACCTTTATAATTTTTAGCAATCTCTCCTCGAAGTAATTCTGAAAATCTCATAACTCCCATATCAAAACAAACAAGTTCATTTAATATGTTCCATCTACCTAAAGCAGTTCTTTGTGCAAAGACAGCTGCAGGTGTTAATCCAAAGTCAATTCCTATAAATATAGGTTGGCTCATTGTCATATTTAATTTATCTTTAGATACATGTAGTTCTTGTTTAAAGTTTGGATATACAGGTTTACCTTCTTCTATAGCACCTAGTTTATTTAAAACATAAACATCTATCCATCCCTTTGTTTTACCTCTAATAATATTAGGATAATATTTTGGGGTTAGGTTTTTTTTATTTTCTGCATTGTCATTATTGTCATATGCAGTTGTATAACCATCCTTATCTTTCTTTTCTAACATAGCAGGAGGTTGAGTATGAAAGCTCCAGTTATCAGGTTTGATTAACATCAGAGCTTCATCACGAGATATATGATCTGGTACTGGAACATCACCTGCCATTATCGGCCACCAATGATCTTCTTCAGGAGCATTAGTGTCTGCTATAACTCCATACCATGTAGCTCCACCATCTCTCATGGATGGAAATCTTCCTACCCTCATAGTACAAGCGTCAATAATTGATTTCGGAATCTCTCTCGCTTCGTTTACCCATACTCCAGTTAATTCTAAAGATAGTAGTTTCTTAACATCTTCAGGTCTATCAAGAGCTAGAAATATAACTTCTATTTCTAAATCGCCTTTATTAATTCTATGTGTATAAGGTACTGACCAAGCAAAATCTCCCCACTTATCTTCAGGAAACCAATCTAACCAAGTTTTAATTGTTGTTGTTTTTAATTGGGGATTAGTATTTCTAATTACTGCCCATCTAGATTTTCTTTTGCCTTCTTTGTTTTTTTGTTGAAGTATAGCTCTACGGAATATTTCAATACAACAAGCTACTGATTTACCAGAACCTACTGGCCCTCTTAATCCTCTAAAGAAGTCTTCTGACTTCATAAAGGTTTTTAATATTTCTCCTACAGGTTTATATTCAAAATTAATCGACATTAGTACCTACATTTGCTTTTAACATTTTATAAACTGTTTCTTCTCCAAATGCTTCTATGAGTTTATCAGCTTCATAATCTGTTATCATATGTGTAGGATAATAACTTAAGTGTGTTTTTTTTACAATCTTTCTTAATCTTCTTCTATCTTTCAAACTTAAATTATTGAGGAACGACATTCTTGTACCTTTACTTGTAATATTACATTTTTTAAGATTTCTGCTTCTTTACCATATTTCTTTTCAAAATTTTTTTTATCCAAATGAATCCCTGTATTACCTTGATGATGTTCATGGCATAAAGGTATAACTTCAAAATGGGAGCTTCTTCTTCCCATTCCAACATTACCTTTTCCATTATTTCTTATATGGTGTAAAGTTGCAGGTCTTTGACAGACAAAGCAACCCAATTGGGCTACCTTGTCCATCCAAAGTTTTTCTTCTTTAGTAGCCACTAGACTTTGGCTTGGGCTTCGGTTTCGGTTTGGATTTTGGTTTGTTTGGCTTCTTCGTAGGTTTTTTCATTGATCTCCTCATATGTTGCTCTGCAGCCATCAGGGATAGCAGCACTTGCTTTTTGCATTGCAATAATATCATTTTCTGCCTTATAGTAAATTTCTTTTTTTAATATATCTGTACCCCATATTAGTACTTTATAATACATATAGTTCCTTTCATATTGTGGAACAAAGAGGTCTAGCAGATATTAATTAAAATAAAAACGCACCAATGATAAATCCAGCAATTGCGAATACAATCTCTCTACGATTGTGTAATTGCCAAACCATGATTTTGTCGACATACTTTTTCATTTATCCTCCTTGTCTGTTGTAAGATTTGAAACTTCTTTTCTTGCCTTTGTTCATGGAACTGAACTTTGGCCTTCTACTAGCTTGACTAGTCTTTTTGTACTTTGCCCTAGTTTCATGGGCAACCTTTTCAGTATTAAATTTTTTTCTAGCCATATTACTATGCTAACGAATATTTAATGGTTTTCAAGAAGTACTTAAAATAACCCTTATCGTGTGTATGACTCCACTAGTCATCT
>Ga0098055_1002125_pt1 | contig 10412 bp, 13 predicted proteins | sample 17_taG_FD_75107 | JGI IMG/M metagenome (GOLD analysis project Ga0098055, IMG submission 75107) | Marine viral communities from the Subarctic Pacific Ocean - 17_ETSP_OMZ_AT15314 metaG | ecosystem: Environmental > Aquatic > Marine > Oceanic | place: Pacific Ocean | collected 2015-01-18 | reverse complement strand
TAGGGTAATAGGGCCATGCCATCTATTCACCAGCAAGCACAAAGGATATATCTTCGATATAAGGATGACGAAGCAGCTATTGCTGGGTATAGGGAAAAGCTAGACGCAGCTCTTAAGTCAATTGGCGACTCGAATTCTTCATTCCAGTTAACCAGCTCAACAACAAACGGGCAAAGTTTCTCAGGGACTCACGGGCGATCAATCGATCAAGAGACTGAGATTTTAGCTAGAGCAGTTGAGATGTTTGATAAAGGTTACTTAATCACAACCAGAACACGACCTATTTTTTAAATGATTTTAGACTCAAGAGGCGATCCAGTCACCAGCAACCCTAAGCTTGTCCACGGATCGAGCGAAAACCGCATGCGTGGGCCACAATACAGGCTTGAAAACAAGGAGATTGAAGACCTAATTAGCCAACGTGATCGCGATGTAATTGTGTCGCTATGTGTCCGCCTATTTTTTAACATGGGGCCATTTAAGAGCATTGTGGACCAAAAGAGCACCTACTCAGTCGGGCAAGCCTATCTTCCGACATACAAGGGGCCAGACACCGAAGCAGGGAAAGAAGTTGCTAAATGGCTGGTGAATGTGTTCTTCAAAAACTTAGATCTAAGGGCTGGCTTGTGGGATTGGTGGCAGAATCTTGAGGGAGTTTCCAAGGAGATGGATGTTCGAGGCGATCATTTTACCCTATTGACGACCGACGATACAGGCACCTTACCACGCATCAAAATAATTCCCGCCCATGCAGTAAGGACCAAGCACGCGGACAGAAAGAGCAATAGTAAATACACCGTAAAGGATGGGCCTTATGCTGGCTCAAAAATTGCTCACGGCATTATCTACGACGAAGATGGCAAGGTTTTAGCCTACCGAGTATCGACGGGCTGCAAAGATGATGAATATGAGGATATTGACGCGGCGTCTATCATTCACCAGTTTGATCCAACACTGTGCGACGATGGTCGAGGACTTCCAGCAGCGTCTCACTCGTTAGAAGACCTCAAGCACATTCTGCAATCAACCGAGTATGAACGCAGCCGTCAATTGATACTTTCGAGCATTGGCTTGTTTATCGAGAACGAAAGCGGCGGACCTGATTCAGATCCAGCAAGTTACTTTAGCGGGGCCACCAGCACGCAAACAAACGGCGAGCTGACCACCCAAGAGATAAGCCCTCAAATATGGTATGCCGAGGCGGGAAACGGTAGCAAAATCACACAGCTTAAACATGAGACGGGCGGCGATTCTTTCGAGAGTTTTCAAGACCGTATGATTAGATCATTTGTTGCTGGCACGAATTGGAGTTATTCCCTAACATGGAAACCAACGGGGCAAGGAACCGCTGAACGTGGGGAGATACTTAGAGCCAGAAAAGCGATTTTAACTAGGCAAAAACGCCTAGATGATTGGGCTCTGAGAGTAATCACCTACGCTTATGCAGTGGCAAACAAGGCTGGAATCGTGCCAGACCTAGAAGAGCCGTTTAACTGGGAGTTTACCCGCCCGCCTAGGCTATCAGTAGACGACGGACGCGAACACAAAATGCTTTTAGAAGGCTTTAGGCTAGGATCTAGAACACTCACGGACCTTTTAGAGTTTGAGGGCCGAACATTTGAGGAACACACCGACAGGCGGACATATGAGGAGGTCTATCGTCAAAACAAGATAGCAGAGGCGGAGGCCGCAAATGAAGGCGTCAAGATTGACCCTAGAGCCCTTGTAACCTTCCAGTCCAATCAACCCGAGCAGGTAGAACAATCAAGTAATGAATAGAGTAATCAGTAAAAACCAATTTTGGGCCATATCTCCTGAAGGATATAATATTATTTTGACAAGTAACATGCCAAGCGGTGTTGATGTCATGGCGGCGGATGATGTGGAGCGGATACGCGACGCTATGTCAATTTGGATGAACCAACGGCAACCTATGGAGATCCAAGACGGCATTGCCATTATACACGCCTACGGGCCAATGATCGAAGACGCTGCACCGATTGACCTAGCCCACGGGATGACAGGCTACGAAGAAATCAGGGAAGACCTAGCGGCAGCTAATGCGATGGATGACGTAAAGGCCGTGATTCTAGTTGCTAACACACCGGGCGGCACAGTTTCGGGCATCGAGGAAACATATCAGGACATCAAAGCAAGCTCCAAACCCGTCTATGGATACAATGCTGGGAGTGCTACAAGTGCGGGATATTACTTACTAGCCGCAACTCAAGCAATCGCAGCTTCGCCGTCGAGCATGTCAGGTAATATAGGAACGGTTCTAGACTTCTGGGATATGTCAGGCGTTTACAATTCGATGGGAGCCAAAAGGGAAGTTTTAACCAATGATGGGGCTGATCTAAAGGGCACAATGCGGGGCACGCTAACCGATTCGCAAAGGGAATTTTTGCAGAATCAAATCAACGCAATGGGCGAACAGTTTCAGTCGAGAGTTGAAGAAAATAGGCCGTTTATTGATGACGAGGTCTACCGTGCGGGCTGGTATGGGCCGCAAGAATCAATGGCACTTGGCTTGATTGATTACGAAGGTTCGCTTGACGATCTCAAAGCACTTGTAAAAGTAGAGTTTGACATTCGGACAGATGCCAAGGTTAATAAAAACACAACAGATTGAATTTTATGAAAAGTATTTTACCAAATAAAAAGTTGAAAGCTGACCTAGAAGCGGCTCAGGAATCTCTAAAGGATGCACAAATTGAGCTTGCGGAGTTGCAAGACGCTAAGGAAATGTTAGCCAGTAAAGACGAAGAACTGGCCACGCTAACGGTTCAAATCACCTCACTAACTGAGGAGAAAGATGAGCTTTCTAACACTCTCGATCAGGTTAAGAATGACCTAGAGTCGAAAAACGAGACTCTCACTAATGAGTTAGAGAAGCAAAAGGCGGCAACTGAAAAGGCTGAAAAGAGCACAAACGCAAAAGCTATCGATCTCGCAGCCAGTGCAGGCCACAGAGAAAAGTTGGCCGTTGAGCAAAAAGAGACTGCCAAAGAAGCAACCCGCGAAGAATTCCGAAACATGTCACCATCGGCAAGGCAAAGCTTTTTCCTAAGTGGCGGTAAACTCAAGAACTAAAAACATGGCACGACCTGCGAAAAAACAACCAAAGAAACAGGCTAAAGCTGAAGAGGTAAAAAAGCCTGTTAAAAACGATCTAATCAAAAAACTTTCTGAGGTGGAAGCTATGTCAGACGATGACAAGCAAGCTTTCCGCCAAAACGGAGGGACAACTATTCAAGGATGAATCAAATCAATTAACTAATATAATATCATGGCAAATACACTTACAGACCTAATTCCTGACGCATACGCTGCGTTAGACGTTGTATCACGCGAGCTAGTGGGAGCAATCCCAGGCGTTCAACGCGATGCTAGAGAAGACAGACTTGCTTCTAACCAAACAATCCGTAGCCACGTTACACCGGCTAACACAGGGGCCACTTTCACACCTTCAATGGCAGTGCCTTCCGCGATTGATCAGACTATCTCAAATAAGAGCCTCACACTATCCAAGAACCGTTATGCGGGATTCTCATGGACTGGGGAAGAGGCTTATTCAGTGGATCAAGGACCAGGATTCCTTTCTGTAAAGCAGGATCAGATTGCTCAAGCTTTCCGCGTTCTCACCAACGAAATGGAAAACGATGTATGCGATGCACTCGCCGCTGGAGCATCTAGAGCATACGGCACCGCAGGAACTACACCTTTCGGCTCAAACCTAGCTGATTCCGCACAGGTTCGCAAGATTCTTGACGACAACGGAGCACCAGCTTCTAGCCGTTCAATGGTTATTGACACAGCAGCGGGGGCAAACCTTCGCACGCTTCAGCAACTCACTAAAGCAAACGAGGCTGGATCTTCCATGACCTTGCGTGATGGCGAGTTACTCAACCTTCACGGCTTCTCAATCCGTGAATCTGCACAAATCAATAACGCGACCGCAGGAACTGGCTCAGGGTATCTAGCAGACGGATCTTTTGACGCAGGAGAGGACACCATTGCCGTAGATACTGGAAGCGGCACAATCCTTGCGGGTGACGTTGTAACCATTGGTAATTATAAGTATGTTGTAACATCCGCTTTAGCTGGTGGTGATTTCTCAATTGCTGCACCTGGTCTAAAAGAGGATGTGGCAGATAATGCAGCCGTTACAGTCAACGCGACATCAGCAAGAAACCTTGCATTCAGTTCCGACGCTATCACACTTGCTACTCGTCTTCCAGAATTTCCTGCTGAAGGTGATCTTGCGATTGATAACGAAATCATCACTGACCCAAGAACAGGGATCAGCTTTGACCTTCGCGTTTACCCAGGTGACGGCATGGTTCTTTACCGTATCCATGCTCTTTGGGGATGGGTAGTTAATAAGCCAGAACATGCAGCTTTACTCCTAGGCTAGACCTAAACAATTACAACAATGGGGGGCTTGTAACGAGTCCCCCATTTTTTTTAATATGTCTATTCTATCAGATTTCAGCGAAGGCGGGTTCGATCTCGCAAAGAGTATTATCGGAACCAATGGTTTCGCTATTGGCTCAGGTCAGGCTTTAAACGTGGTTAAGTCTGAAGCTAGAATTGACAGGGAATCGGAGATGGGAGGCTTTGAGCGTTCTGAGTCGGTACCTGTGGTGGTTAATACTTCGACATTTACACAATATTACACCGCCAATATACGCACATATCAAGGAAGATACTGCTCGCTTGATGGCGTAGATTGGAAGATTGGCGACATTGAGCAAGGGGACGTGTTTACTACCTTTACGCTAATATCAAGGGAAGAGGTTAGCTAATGTCGAGAAACTTGCTAAAAACTGAATTTGACGAGGCGTCTATGCTGAGAAAGCTCAAGGCATTAGGCAAGACTTATGGTGACACACAAGACCAAATGATTAAACGCTGGGGTGTTCAGACATGTCGAGACTTAGCAAGGCAGACGTTCCCGAGAGCACTTGGGAGCAAGGACGCAGGGGATAAAGTCGGCGCTTCAGCATCAGCGAAAAAGGCAATGTTTAAAGATGCGAATAAGGTTTTATTAACTCATAAGGGTGCAGCGAAAGCTTCCAAAAAGGGAAACAGTTTAGTAGTGCAAATGAACGGAAAAACTAGATACGTATCTAGAAAAGACTATCTAAATAGCCCAGAGGAGGTCAACAGGTGGATCAATCAAAATCGAGTAAGGAAGAATAAAAGAACTATCAAATTGCCATACAGTGGCCGTAAAATTTGTCACGAAAAGACGTTGAGAACAGTTATCACGACTAAATACAAAAGGTATTCAGGTATGGCCAAAGATGGATGGCTAGATGCCGCCGATGACATAGGCCGAGGGCAACGCGGAAAGAATCAAGTTAAGATTGGGGCGAGTTTTTTAAAGTGGTCCAGAAAGCCGAGTAAATATGGTAAATCTAGACAAAAGCGGGGATTGGTGAACTCTTTTGGCATCCTAGAAAACCTAGTTTCACACTCTGTATCAAGCTACGTTTTGAGCGAGTCAAACAAAAGGCGAGCTATAAAAAGCGGACTGGATAATACCATTAAATGGTATAGGAAAACAATCAGAGCCGAAAACAGAAAGAAAAAATAATGACAATTGACAGAATACTAGGGGCGGTGAAGCAATTAATTGAGGACGAGGTGACAGTTTCCGCCTTCTCTACTTTACTGAACGTGCCCGTTTATCTACCCCAAAATGACGGCGAAAAAACTTTTCCTTGCATTGAGATAAATGATCAAGGGGCGGAACCTCATGAGGTATTAAGAGGCGTTCTAGATCCTTTAGTAATCGAGGCCACACTATGCAGCATCCCACACGATGACGGCGAGAGTGGGACCACTGACGACGAGCACACGGCAATGGCCGAAGATCTCTATTGCCTACTAGCCGACATCCAACGTATTTCCGACTACAACGAGACATCAAGACTTAAAGTATTTGATGTATGGATGCAACCGACAAGTAACGATCGAGAAGGGGGACGTAACACAACAGTGATCACAAGTGAAGCCGTATGCGTCTATCTAGATGAGTAATTGACATTCGGACAGATACCTCTTGAAATATTAAACAACAGGCGAAAGCCTATAACCAACTATAAATTTTATTATGAGTGCGACCGTATTTTCAGATTCTAGATATGGAGTTGTTGACGACTCCGCCGCGTCAGGCATGAAGCTTGCTGACATCAATTACAATTCCACATCACAGGAGGCTGTGGCAGAAAACCATCTCGGCAATGAGGACGGTTTTGCCATCTACGGCGACAAAACCGAAGTTTCCGCTAGTGGAGTGATTGCCACCAAAACAGCAGGAATCGGGCTTCAGATTGCAAATGTGATTACATTTTTAAACGCATCAGATGACTCACTTGACCTTAACGACGACGCACTATTTACAAGCTCAGACGCAAACGCTGGCGTGGTGATCACATCCGTTGACGTTAAAAGAGCGAACAAGAGTTTCGAGATGGGAACGATGAACGGTGTCTACCGTCCATTAGTAGCGACAGATTCACCGACAGTGATTACTGACTAATTAAAAAAACGGAATATTTATGAAACATTACGCACCAGTTTTAAACTCTGGAGATATTAACTTAACTGCATCACTCATGAGCATGGGCATTCCTCTTGATCAGGATAGCCCATGCTCATTGATTGAGAGAGACAACGGGCGTAATTACGCATCTTTCCACGTTGAAGGCCGATCTATTGAGGGCGACTATCAGACCAAGGAATTGATGCACTTATGGAAAAATCCACACAAGTGCGAGAATCTTGCGTTTGACACATTAATGAACTTTGCCAAATACGGAAAAGAGTTTGGAGCTGTGAAGACGCATGAATGGTTAGAGGCGGCGTTTGAGTTTATCCAAGACATGAACAGCGGTCGGGAATTTCCATTTCCTAAGAACATCAAGCTGATTCCTGACATGGTGGCGGCCAATCCCGACAACATGGAAAGCTACGTGATGGCCTTTGTGTTCAATCGCAACGAGTGTTGGCAATACGTGCGAGCGGTCAGGCGTAGACGCTACATGATCAGTCACAACGGCAACCACGCGATGATCGACAATGACCTACCTCAGCACCAATTTAACGAGTTAAAAAGCAGACTAGAAGATTAGAAATATGAGCAAAAGAAGTAAGACATTAGAACGGGCCTTTTTATTTACAGGCTTAGAAGTAAACGGGCAGCAAGTTTACCCACTATCGGCGAACCGTAGAACGTTTCTGTCAGCTATGGGAAACCCGCTATTTGGTGGGGACAAGACTGACATGAACGAGGAATTAGCTATCACGGAGGCATTGCACGCCTGCACGAAGAAGCCATCTCAGCTTGGCGAATACATGACTGACTCAAACCTTTGGATGCATGAGACACTAGCCTTTGCGGTCAGCTTAGAAGATTTCACACAAGAGAAGTTTCAGAATATGCTTTTAGAGGAAATTACAGCACAGCAAGCGGGAGAAATTGAATCGCTGGGAAAGGATCAAGCCCAACCGCAAAGCCATGTTTAAACGCAACCATAGCGGCGAGGGCCAAAGATATAGGGCTAACCATACATGAGGCGTTATGGGATTACCCGTTGTCAGTTGTCTTGCAAATGATACACGCGAAATCAACACTAGAGGGCAATGATTATGTATGGGCTAACCCGTGGCAGGTGAGCGACGAACTACAAGCGAAATTTGACAAACTAGAACAAAGCAGCATTGAGGACTTAATACTATGATAGGCGAAAAGATTAAAATTGGATTTGACGGATCGGAAGTTAAAAAAGGGCTTTCGGGTATCATGGGCGGCTTTGGTAAACTCAAGACTGGCATTGGTAGAGTCACAAGGCAAGTTGGCATTGGTGCAGCTCGTCAAATGGGAATGTCGCTTTTCGGTAGCCTTATGAGGGTGACAACCGCTATCCCTCGGGAAATCAAAGCTTTGTCCGATCTTAGGCAAGAGTTTTTCGCCTTGAACGATGCTACAGGGGCCAGCGTGGATAATATGCTGGCACTTAGGCAAGCCATTGCCAAAACGTCAAACGTGTCTCCCGATATGGCAAGCAAGGCACTAAAGGAGATAGTGGGGAAAATTGGGGAAGCTCAAACGGCAGGGACTGAGGCTTACAAATCCACATACGATCTAAATCTAAATCCCAGAAAACTTAAGGGGCAAAATGTTGTAGATCAGCTTGAACTAATCGCGGAAGCTTACCAGAAGCTTAGAAATAGTGCTGGCGAGAAAGGAGGACTAGAGTTTGCAAACGATACCCTTGGGGGGATAATGGGGGCAAGAATGGCAAAAGACCTCACGCCGCTGCTATTAAACTTTAAGACCTCAATGGCCTCAGCTAAAGAAGACACGAAGCACATTGCTGAGAATATGAGAAAATCATCGAATGAATTAGATTCGATTGATAATATTCAAATAGCATTCTCAAACAAAATGAGCGAGTTGGCACTAGGCACAATCGAGGTATTAAATGCTTCAGGGATTACAGCGGAGAGTATAGCAAACAAGATTAACGGAATCAAGGTCTCAAAGAATCTTACAGGGGTTGCGGATTGGATAAAAGAACAGTTTGCTCAGATAAAAGAAGAGGGAATCTTTGGCTGGATATGGGAAAAACTAAAAGAGATCGGGGCTTATATTAGTGAGTGGTTATCTAAAGCAATTAGCGACGGTATTAAAAGTGGTTTATCCTCATTCCTGCCATCTATGCCTAAATGGTTGAGCTTCGAGAACAAAGGGAAGGTTACAGGTTCGGATGCTATAAACTGGGGGAGAGGTATACTAAACAATGTATTGAAGGCAGTATCTCCAGAGGCAAAATCAAACATCAAGATCACTCCACCAATCATTGACACAAAACTAAAGAATGATCTGTTTTATGATCCAAATCCAATGGAGTTTAATGAGATTGAGAACAACACCAGCAGAACAAACGACATTCTAGAGCAGATGTCAGACAAGATGATGATAGCCAGATACGCCTAAAGAAATATGAGCACGAAAATTCACGGATTCCAAGAAAACGAACTGAAGCCTTCATGGCAATATGAGGTTAATCAGTCTGAGGAGGGATTGTTTACAGCATCTCAAGTTTTATTTTGTAGGTATATAGATTATGCAAACACACCTATTGCAAATCGCCTAGCAAAAGGTGCAAGACTTATTGATCTAAACCCTAGAATACCTGTTCAGTATGATTTCCTCACCCTTCAAAGCTACTCGGTAGAGCACCAGAGAGGCGGGATTACCAAGATCAAGGCCAAGTTTATAGGGGCAAGCGATGACTCAAACTTTGGTGGAGGTGAAGACAGAACGAAATCCACTTCTTTTCGTGGCGTATTAAATCAAGGCAAAATCATTGAGCATCCAAAATATCTAAAAGACGTTACAGACGTGGGCCAAAGGAATGCCATAGCCTCTTTATGGGATGGGTCAGGAAAGGCCGAAGAGGATAAAGTTAATAATGTATGGGTCATTAGATCAAAGGCGGATGTATGGGAGATATTGGGGATTTTTTCGACGCTTACAGAAGAGGATAAGAAAAAAACTAGGTGGATCGAGTTTATTCAAGCTGGCCGCAAGTTTTATGATAAGCCGCAAATGGAATGGTCAATTACCTACACCAACAGGAACGGGATGCAGCAGGAAGACATTGACGACTACGGGCTAAAAGTATCAGGCACATATCCAGACAACAAGCCACCAGGAAACCCACCAGAGCCAAGCTGGGTTGATGAAAATAATGGATGGTGGCAATTTACCAGTATCAGCGAGGATAAAAGTGAAAGTGCATCATCATACTCTGCCACCTACACTTTGCGTGACGATGTTATTTTGATCGGCGACGATAAAGACTTTATTAAGACAGTTTACACCAGAGAAGAAGAGTAAATGGACAATCTTCATATAGACAAGGTAAAGCAAGCTCAGCAGATCAAGGCCGACCACATCAACCGAATGGCTAGGGCTATCAATTCACTGGGTGCTCGACAAGAGTCGGAACCAATCAGTAGAGATGATCAGCTACACAAGCCACCATTTACGCCGTTTTTCCTATACGAAGATGGATTGCAGGTTGCAGTAGAACCGTCATACATAGGCAATAATCAAGCCGAGATGGGGCGACATGAATGGAAGGTGGCAGAGTTCGAGGGTGAGCCTATTATAAATCCCGACGACTCAGATCTCTCATGGACTAGACCTAAGAAAGCTATTTCTGACGGCGATTGGGAGATGTGGCTAGTCGTAGGTGTTTCAGATCCAGAAGACGCGACAGCAACCATTCTTGTGCAAGAAACAAGTGAATCAGCACCGACTGTAAGCCTTCCATGGAAGAACGCCTACAAGCTGGCCACATGGACAATAAACACAGATCTCACACCCTCAG
>Ga0098055_1002123_pt1 | contig 10419 bp, 24 predicted proteins | sample 17_taG_FD_75107 | JGI IMG/M metagenome (GOLD analysis project Ga0098055, IMG submission 75107) | Marine viral communities from the Subarctic Pacific Ocean - 17_ETSP_OMZ_AT15314 metaG | ecosystem: Environmental > Aquatic > Marine > Oceanic | place: Pacific Ocean | collected 2015-01-18 | reverse complement strand
TGGGCTGTTGTGTCTACTTTAACAAACTATGCATCACACTTTGATGGACGTTTCCCTACTCGTAATACTGGTAACAACCACGATGGTGTGACCTCGTTTAATCGTCAGGCTCAAGTAGGCAGATGGTTGAATTCGGATACGTTTAAGACGTTAGAACGTCATGCAGTGGAGGTGTAATAAGATGCATTACAGTATTATTATTTGGTTGAGTTGGATAATCGTAGCCTTAGTTGGTGCGCTTATCTTAGGTAATTAATTTAATTAACACAAATACTGGGGCATCGTAATGGTGTCCCAGTTTGGAGATATAAAATGCCTATAAAACAAGTTGGAGATAAGATGGATTACTGGCAATGGCGTGATGCCTATGAACTAAGGTACAACGTTATGCCAGCATGGTGGTGGAATGAATATATGCGTCAGAAAGAGTACAAACAGTATCTGGAGAATGATGATGAGTGATATTAAAGAAACACTGCTTAATGCCTATGAGGAAGGCTTGGACATGGGCATGACAGAGTATGAGGCTGAGTGTTACGCTTATGAGAGCTTAGACAAGGCTAAGTATCCCTGTGACTATGTAAAATCTGTTGAGTTATTAGACCTATGTTGAGTACAGCATTAACGTGTCTGGCCTTGAATGTCTATTTTGAGGCCAGAAACCAACCATTAGATGGGCAGATTGCCGTGTCTAGTGTTGTCTTAAATCGTGTCAAAAGTGATAAGTATCCTAACAGTATTTGTTCTGTGGTTAAACAGGGATACGTAACTAAACAAGGACACATAATAAAAAACAAATGTCAGTTTAGTTGGTTTTGTGATGGTAAAACAGATAAACCAAGAGACCTAGACGCATACAGATGGGCCTTACACGTATCTCTAATGGTTTTATATGGTGTTACTTCAGATCCAACTGGCGGTGCATTGTACTACCACTCAACAGCAGTTAACCCTAAATGGAATCTGAGAAAACAACCACTTGAGATCATTGGAGATCACATATTCTATAAATAAATATGAAAGTGTGGTATTTTTGCCACAAAATAAAAAAAAATAACCCCGACACGAAAAAATTTCTTGACGGAAAAATTTCAAAATGTTACTTGTAACAGGTCGTTTCGATTTGCTTTCATGTTTCAATTAAAGAAACAAAAAATAAATAGAAGAAATTAATTAGTTACAACCTGTTACTATTGGAGAGTAAGAACATGGCTAAAGTTACTAAAAGTTTTGAAGAAGATCTAACAAAATTATTAATTAAACATTATAATTCTAATTGGCATTACAATTGGAGTACACAAGAGGATGGTTTTGAACTCATTGTTTTGGGTTGGGGTCAGAAGACCGACAAGAACCAGACGGAGTTACCGCTATGATTTATAATGAAATTAATTTAGGCTTTGCTAGATTAGCAGTATACACAGATGAAACAGGAGTGGTTACTGCTCAAATGAAAAGCAGTGATTATGATTTTACTGTACCTGCTGAAGAAATTTACACAAGAAAAGAAGTGGAGCAATCAGATGCATAGAGTAAGCGATAAGGTCTGGGACTACGATGCCATAGACAAGCAACGTAATGAAGATTGGAACGGCATACACAAACTAGTCACAGACCATGCCGTAGAGAAGCGTGTAACAGCAGAGGAAATAGCAAAGCGTAATGCTATCTTCTACAATCACAAGGAGATTAACAAGCCATGATTAAAATAGTAGAAGATATAACACGGAATATTAATTCTTTGTTTACTGACTGTAGTAACTGTCATAAAAAATTGAGTGGAAATGATCCAGTATTTTATGACGTTAACTGGCAACCTCTCCATGAGATACCACATATTCATTTTTGTAGTGAGAAGTGTTCAAAGGATCTTAACTAATGAACTGTTGGCATTGTAATAACCAATTAATTTGGGGTGGTGATCATGACATATCAGAAGAAGAAGAAGAATTCTGTATGGTCACAAATTTGTCATGTCCTGAGTGTAACAGCGAGGTACATGTGTATTTACCGAAAGAAAAGGAGAGCGAAGATGAATGATGTAGATATGGCAATTGAAAGAATTAAAAAATTAAAGGAATTGTTAGAGAAACTAACAGATCTTTATTATGACTCACAAAAGATAATTGGCACTGATGACAATGCTATATCAAGAGCAATTAGTTATGCCGAAGATGAATTAATACGAGACATTGATTGGGAAAAGAGTAATTTAAAGGAGAGTGAAGATGGCGTATGAAGACAAAGATTATTCGATAGCTGTGTGGAATGTCACATTTTATCTGGTTCATAAAGAGACTGATGATCCACTACTCAACGATGATGGCTCTGTCAAAGAGTTTCACGCTGATGATCATTTTGATTGTTCATATTTAACTGAAGGGTTAGACCTTGATGACTTAACCGAATTAGAGAGGAGCGAAGATGTTTAACTTAACAAGGAAAGAAATGATCGATCACCCTGTATCTTTGTCTGTTATCTGGGATAATGATGACGAACAATGGTTGGAATGCTCTGAAGACCTGATCATTGAAGGCTTGGATGACACTCACGAAGGCATGGGGGGAGATGACGGATACAACAGGAGAATTAAAGTTACAGATAAATCTCTTGGTATTAAGAATAAATTAGGCCGTATGATTAACGCTGATTACGGAGATTTTGTTGAGGATTTTGTTGGGGGATATAAGGATGATTGAAGAAAGACTTGATGACAGTGATGAACAGAGAGTTAAACTGTTCAAAGATTGGCTACATCAATGCCCTCATGGAGAGTTTCATTCTATTGAAGAGACATGGGATGACGAAGCCACACTAGGGTTTCGTGTAGACTTTGCAGTTTGTAGGAAATTAGAAAGATGACTTATAAATGTTGGACATGTATGAACTGTGGGTGTTCTCACTTTGACGAACAGATACCCATATCCTGTATCATGTGTAACCATGAAGATTTTGTGGAAGATCCAAATGAATACTACAAAATGTTGGATCTCAAGGAATGTAAGGATGACACAGAAGAAACGTGATCCTTCTTGGCAATGGCTAAGAGCCTTGTTGAAACAGGTTATCCCTTCCAAGAAAGGAAAGGGTAGCTATCAACGTAAACCAAAGCATAAAGGAGAGAAAGATTATGCCAACAAAGAAAATAAAGAAACCTCAAACTTTAGTTCAGTGGGGACATGAAGAAGTAACCCTACATGAGTTGTTTACAGACCTAAAGAAACTTGTGTGCGATCCTGTTAGAAATCTCCATGATATGGATGGGGATATGTATATGTCTGACTACCACAAATTGTCCGAAGCTGAATGGAGAATACTATCAGTTTTAAGAATACTTGAAGGTAAATAATGGGTAAGTTCGTACACCATTCTGTTTGCTCTAACTGTGGGTCATCTGATGCTAATTCTCAGTATGAAGATGGCTCATGGTGGTGCTTTAGTTGCCACACTTACACAAGAAAAGAAGGAGATAACAACATGGCTGAGTCAGTAGCCAAAGCAATACAAAACAACACTATCACAACGCAACAAGGATCATTCGAAGCAATATCTACTCGTGGTATTACTTTAGAAACTTGTAAGAAATATAATGTAACGATTAATAAAGACGAGACAGGTCAGGTTAGTCACCACAACTACCCATACTATGACAAGAACAATAAGTTATCAGCTTATAAAATACGAGATGTACAGAAGAAAGACTTTCGTACAACTGGTAGTTGGCCTGTTACAAGTTTGTTTGGACAACAGCTGTTCAGTAGTCCTTCTAAGTACATCACCATATGTGAGGGTGAGTTAGATGCATTAGCGGCTCATCAGATGTTAGGTAACTATCCTGTCGTATCTATACGCAACGGTGCAGGGTCTGCTCTTAAAGACTGTAAACGATCTCTTGAGTTTCTGGATTCATTTGAAAATGTTGTTATCTGCTTCGACTCCGACAAGGTAGGAATGAAAGCTTCTCAAGACGTTGCTGATCTATTCAGTCCGGGCAAATGTCACATACTTACAACAGCACTTAAAGACCCATGCGAGTATCTTGTTGCAAACAAATCAAAAGATTTTGTTTCTGAATGGTTTAACAACAAGAAACAATACACCCCTGAAGGAATCATTTGTCTTTCAGACATGTGGGATTCACTGAGTGAAAAGGAAGACATTATCTCAGTTGATTACCCGTGGGACGGAACTCAGAAACTTACATATGGCATGAGGTTAGGTGAACTATGTACATTCGCGGCAGGTACTGGTGCAGGTAAGTCTACAACAGTACGAGAGTTAGCCTATCATGTACTTACACAAAGTAACTACAATGTAGGTATGTTATTTCTTGAAGAAAGTGTTAAGCGTACAGGCTTGGCTCTTATGGGTATCCATGCAAACAAGCCATTACATTTACCAACGTGTCAGTATTCTGATTCAGAGTTTAAGGAGGCATTCGATGCTTTATCAATGGATAGACGGGTATTTCTTTTTGATCATTTTGGTTCTTGGGGTATTGATCAGCTTCTTTCTAGAGTAAGGTTCATGGCAAAGGGATTAGACTGTAAGTTTATATTCCTTGATCACATCTCAATCGTTGTATCATCTCAAGACTTCGGTGATGAACGAAGAGCTATAGATGAAGTGATGACCAAGCTACGTATGCTTGTACAGGAACTCAACATACATCTTGGAGTGGTAACACATCTCAAAAGAATAGCAGGTGATGGGCATGAAGGTGGTAGTCAAGTATCTCTTAGTCATCTACGTGGGTCACAAGGTATCGCACAACTGTCCGACATGGTACTTGGATTGGAACGTGACTCTCAGAATGAAGATGAGCAGATAAGAAACACTACCTTGATACGTGTTTTAAAGAACAGGTTCAGTGGTGATACTGGCCCTGCTTCTTACCTTAGATATGACAGGAACACTGGGCGACAGATAGAGATCGACAGTAGTGAGATGAACCCCGACGAGGACGAAGAAGAATCAACTCCTTCAGATAACGCAAGTCTATTTGATAGTGTGATGGAATAGATGGATGTCTTGGAAAACAAAACCATCTAACCAATCTGAGTATCGTAAAGTATATCAGAGAAAACGAAGGTCACTTTTAAAAGCCAATGCTGTGTCTTATAAAGGATCAGCTTGTCACCACTGTGGTTGGTCGTTTGAAGTCTTAGAAGTATTTGAGTTTCATCACCCTGATCCTTCTGAAAAAGACTTTCATATTTCAAATAAGTCTACTTGTTCTTGGGAGAAAGTAAAAAAAGAACTAGACAAATGCATTATGTTATGTGCTAACTGTCACCGTATAGAACACGATAGGATAAAGAGTCTTGAAAGCAGTACTTGACATAGAGACAGATGGATTGGATGCCAAGCGTATCCATCTTGTTGTCTGTAAAGATCTAGATACTGGATGGATACACTACTTTCGTGAGTGGGATAGAGCCAAGCTTCAATCTTTTCTGGATAGGACAGAATGTCTCATCATGCATAACGGTATATCCTTTGACATGCCTGTCCTGCAAAAGCTTTGGAATATCAAGTATCCATATGCACAGATCATAGACACGTTGATTGCTGCTCAGTTAAACAATCCTATACGCGAAGGTGGTAATAGTCTGGCTAACTGGGGAGACATACTAAAGTTTCCTAAGATGACACCGCCTGAGTCCTTTAAAGAATACACAGCGGAGATGCATCAGTACTGTATACGTGATGTCGAAGTAACAGAGAAGGTATACCTCCATCTTAGAGAAGCTATGCGTGGGTGGTCAAAGCATTGCGTGAAGCTTGAGCATTCAGTTAGAAGACTGCTCGACTTACAAAAGAACAATGGGTTCTTTATTGATCAAGAAAAAGTACTCAGTTTATTAGCAGTACTGGACGATGAGTCTGGAATACTTAATGAAAAGTTAGTTGATACTTTCGAACCAACTATAGAAGTAATGAAAACAAAAACAAAGATACATCCATTTAACCCACAGAGCCGACAACAAATAGGTGACAGGTTAATGAAACGTGGATGGAAACCTACACAGTTTACTGAGAAAACAGGTAAGCCTGTTGTCAATGAAGGTACGTTAAAAGAATGTACCATACCAGAAGCTGAAGACATAAGAAGATACATATTGTTACGGAAGAGAAGCGCACAAGCTTCGTCTTGGGTCAAGGCTATCAACCAAGATACTGGCAGAGTACACGGTAACGTCATCACAATAGGTGCAGTTACAAATCGTATGAGCCATAACTCTCCTAACATGGCACAGATACCGGCAGTATACTCTCCTTACGGACCTGAGTGCCGTGAGTGTTGGACAGTAGAACATCCTACGACACACAGACTAGTGGGTGCAGATGCGTCTGGCTTGGAGTTAAGGTGTTTAGCTCACTACATTGATGACAAAGAGTACATTGATGAGATACTTAATGGTGACATACACTCAGCTAATCAACGTATGGCAGGTCTTGAGACACGAGATCAGGCCAAGACTTTTATCTATGCATTTCTTTACGGTGCAGGGAGTGCCAAGATAGGTTCTGTGGTTGGTAAGGATGCAGGTACTGGTCAAAGATTAATTGATAAGTTTCTTTCTTCAATGCCAAAGCTATCTCGTTTCAGAGAACGAACAATCTTGGAAGCTGAATCAACTAACATGGTGAAGGGTCTTGACGGTAGATACTTTCACATTAAAAGCTCTCACTCTGCCGTGAACACGCTACTACAGGGAGCCGGAGCTATCATCTGTAAGGAGTGGCTCTGTCACATAACACATAAGGTAAAGACTAAAGGTCTTGATGCTAATCCTGTAGCCAACATACACGATGAAGTACAGTTTGAAGTACACAAGAATGATGCGGAAGAGTTCTGTAACATAACTAAGATTGCAATGAAAGACACAGAGAAAAGCCTTGATGTCAGATGCCCTCTTGACAGCGAAGCAAAGATTGGATCGAACTGGGCAGAGACACACTAACATGATAGATGAATTTGAAGTTAAAAGAGATTGGATTAAGAAAGCTAACATCAAGTCAGAAGAGATGGGTACGCTTCGTAACTCTATTACAAAAGGTAAAGGAAACACGATGGGTTTCTTGGGTGAGTTTGCAGTAGCTGACTTCCTAAAAGATAGTGTTGTGTCAAACACTTACGACTACGATCTTAAAGTTGGTGACCGTACCATAGATGTAAAGACTAAGAGTTGTACAGTTAAACCTCTTGACTATTACATGTGTTCAGTCGCGGCTTATAACACTAAACAGAAATGTGATGTGTATGTATTTGCAAGAATGCTACGCACCTTAGAAAAAGGATGGGTGCTTGGTTGGATAGAAAAGGAAAAGTATTTTGATGAAGCAAAGTTTTATAAGAAAGGAGAACAGGAGGGTGACAATGGTTACATAGTCGTAGCAGACTGCTACAACCTGCCGATAAAAAAGTTACACGATATTGAATTTTTTTCTTGACTAACTCTATCGGGTGCTTTAATTGTAGCATACTAAAATTGTTGAAACTTATTTGAAACTTAATAGAAAAGGATTAATACCATGCCAGTAATTTCTGGAAAAGCCTATTGGCCTAAACTTCACACCCCAATGGGGAGTCCAATGTCACCCGATGATAAACGTTATTCTATGGATGTCGGTAATCTTGATAAGAAAAATCTAAAGATTGCTAAAGACATTGGTCTAACAGTTAAGACCGATGACCCTGAGTCTGGTAAAGCTAATGCCGGAATCAAGGGTGACTTCGTTACACTTAAAGCATATGGCTATGACTATAACGGTGAGCTTAATCCCAAGCCCCCTCTTGTCGATGCTAATAACAATCAATGTGCTGATGAGATGTATCATACATTAGGTAATGGTTCTGATGTAAACGTTAAGTTCACATCTAAAACCACTAAGACAGGATTTCAAATGTTTCTGTTGCAAGGAGTACAGGTTGTGTCTCTAGTTGCATATGATAATCCTAATTCAGGTGATGACGTTGGTTCTTTTGATGTTGTCGAAGGTGGGTTTACTGAAGAGAGTCGTGTCGAAGACTCTCCACTTTAACCTGTAAAACAGAGGTGATAGTATGAAGAATATCTCCACAATACCACAAGATCTACAGGCTTTATGGGATGAGGGTTCCTCTCCACCTGCTGATATCCTTAAAGTTTTTTGTGATAATGTTTCTGAAGCTATCACCTCTTCCTTTACTGAAGCTGTAAGTGAAGAGAAGAGAGTGGTCTTACGTATGTCTTCAATAGGGAAACCAGCTAGACAACTATGGTACGAGTCTAGAGATGATACTGAACCAGAGTATATTAACTACAGTTTAAGATTAAAGTTTCTTTATGGTCATATCATCGAAGAGTTACTTGTTCTTCTTCTCAAGTCTTCTGGACACAAGGTAGAAGAACAGCAGAAAGAACATGAGATAGATGGGATCACTGGACATCAGGATGGTAGAGTTGATGGTGTTCTTGTTGATTTTAAATCTGCATCAGGCAGATCATTCAGTAAATTTAAAAATCATAGGCTAACTGAAGATGATCCATTTGGTTATGTTGGTCAGATATCTGCTTATGCACATAAAGAAAAAGATGAAGAAGCTGCATTCATTGTAATGGATAAACAAACAGGTGAAGTAACATGTATGCCATTGCATAAGATGGAGATGATTGACCCTGAAGAAAGAATTAAATATTTAAAAGATGCCTTGTCCAAAGACACGCCACCTGAACAATGCTATAACTCTGTGCCTGATGGACAATCAGGTAACATGAAACTAGCTACAGGTTGTTCCTATTGCAGGTTCAAGTTTGATTGTTGGGAAGATGCTAATGATGGTGTTGGGTTAAGAGGATTTAACTACGCTAATGGTACTAGATACTTAACTGAGGTAAGGAAGACTCCGAATGTCGAAGAACTCACGCCCAACTTTTAGGTCTAAGTTTGAAGGCCGTGTCTATGATGATCTCCTTGAACGGAATCATTCAGGTTCTTATGAACCTCACAAGATAGATTACACTGTGCCTGAGACATACCGAACCTACACCCCAGATATTGTTTTGGACAATGGAATATGTATTGAATGTAAAGGTTGGTTCCCTCTGAAAGACAGGAAGAAGATGGTGTTTGTTAGAAGCAGTAACCCAACACTTGACATTAGGTTCATTTTTATGGATGCTGACGTTAAGATTAGGAAGAATAGTCCTACTACATTAGGCACATGGGCAACGAACCATAGCTTTATGTGGGCAAGAGAGACTATTCCTGAAAGTTGGATTAATGAAAAAGAAACACAGACCAGAACACAGCAAGAAGTCGATCACCGTATCTATTTCGGTTCAAGATACGGACCCTATTCAGAGTGGAGATGAAGGAGCTTGGGAAACATTCTCAAGTACGTATATTTTTAATGAAGATCAAGAGACCTTAGAAAGGACAAGTCCAGAAAGAGTTATGTTTATAGCAGTATTTTTACAGTCTTTATTAGACGCTACTAAACCAGAGTATGAGGGTGAACCTCGTTCTGCTGTTGCTGATAGGAACTGTGCAGTAAAGTGGTTCACGTTACCTGAATGTGTAACGGCTTCGACTTTTGAACCTATCTGTGAGTTAGCAGGAATAGATCCTGACTACGCAAGGAGATACTTTAAATTAATTATGAAAGGTGAAAGAGAGTTTACATACCGAAGAATTAATATTCTTTTAAACGCTAGTAAAAACTAAGAAGGAGAGAGAGATGTCGGATGACATGGTTAATAATCCACCACACTACAACAGAAAAAATATCGAAGCCATCTGTGCAATCGAAGCAAGCATGGAACCAGAAGAATTCTGTGGCTACTTAAAAGGAAACATTCTTAAATATCTTTGGAGATATAATTATAAGGGTACTCCTTTACAAGACTTAGAAAAGTCTGAGTTCTATTTAAAACTTTTAATAAAAAAGGTAAAAGAAAGTGTCCAACCCATTGAAAATAAACCCGAATCCTAAACATAACTATCTGGAATCCAAGCAGAAAACCAAATTTCTTATTGATAATATAAAAAGGTACTATAGGAAACATGGCTTCACTAACTTTGATGTTTGGTCAGAGAGAGAAACAGTCGGGAAGACTCATATATGGGTTGTACGTAGTAATTTAGCTAATAAACTGTATAACTTATAGTTTAAATTTAACTTCTAAAGGAGAGATAAATTATGTCTACATGGCGTAGTAATGAAAATCCTATGTTCAGATCTGAATTTAGCGAGACAATATTCAAGCAGAAATACCAACACGAAGGATGCGAAACATGGACTGATCTTGCTAGAACACTAGCAGTTGATGTGTGTGGTGAGATCTTATCGGAAGATGAAGTAAATGAATTATCTAATATAATCAGCGACTTAAAGTTTATTCCGGGCGGTAGGTATCTTTATTATGCTG
>Ga0098055_1002119_pt1 | contig 10427 bp, 7 predicted proteins | sample 17_taG_FD_75107 | JGI IMG/M metagenome (GOLD analysis project Ga0098055, IMG submission 75107) | Marine viral communities from the Subarctic Pacific Ocean - 17_ETSP_OMZ_AT15314 metaG | ecosystem: Environmental > Aquatic > Marine > Oceanic | place: Pacific Ocean | collected 2015-01-18 | reverse complement strand
GCTTAGAAATACGACCTGAGCGTGTTTTTACAGTTGAAGGGCTCATTATATAGTTATTTAAAGATGTTTTTAAGCTGTTATTTTCTCATTTAAATACACTGGAATAAAGCGGACACCGCTATTTATTGCTGAGTTCAATAACATCTTCTCAAAATTATATCCTAGTTCTTGTATTAAATATGTCATCTCGTCGTGAATATCTAAATCCCCTGCAACCCCAAAAAGAGAAAGTTCCTCAAGGTATTGTATCGCCTGGTGAAAAAATACCTTTGATTGATTCACATCTTTTATTGTATGTTGGGCTAAGTTGAAATTTGCGAGATATTGTTCATAGTAGTCTGGATTAACTCCTGAATATTTATGTATCTTCTTCTGAATTTCTTTGATGTGTGAAAAGTCATCTACATCTCTTTTTATCATTTTAATGGCAAAATACACGACAAATGCAATAAGAACTACACTAATCATTACAATAAATGGCTATTTTTTCTTTGCTGGATTAAGCTTATCTACAATTTTAGAATAAAGGATGTGCCCCCTGGGAGCAAATTTCTTTGATTTACAGGGACAAGCACACTTTATTACATCTTTTTCAATGCTGAAAGGAATACAAAAGTCATGTTCCTCGTTTGCTTTTTCACAGAACATTGATGTTGTTTCGACCGTGTAATTCTTTCCCTTTTTAAGAACACCTATGACCTCTACATCCTTTTGACCATACATGTTTTTAGTTATAAACCGTGTCAAGAGTTCATTTATATCATCATTCTTAACAACTTGTGTTTTTACTTCCCTTTTTTCTGGTATATTGTCCTCTTTTGTATATAACTTTTCAACTAATTTTTCAGGAATAACATGTCTTCTTCCCGTAAAATCTTTACAAAACCCTGAACGCCTCCCTCTATTTGTTTCACAATCACAGAAACACTTTTGCATGATTAAATTGTTTGACAAAAAGAACCATACATGATTAGAATTGTGTTCTCTACCCAAGTTTTCACAATAATGTGAGGTTGTAGAAATCAAATAACATTTTTTGTGTTTAAACATTCTTGTAATACGAGCATTCTGTTGTCCCTCCATACTCCTACGAATGAAAGTCTCAAGGTATGCTTGGATTTCACTGTCTATGAATTCATTTTTTGTTTGATGCTTTGTGAAACCACCTTCTTTTATAAAATTGGATTTAGCCTTTGAAAGAGGTTTAATTCTTGCGGGTGCTTGACAGTTAGTCCTGACTGTTGTCAATTTAAGCATTTGAACAGTGGGTTCTTGTGAAACTTCTTGGATCATGCTCAATGGACCATGAATGTATTTATAAACTGGGAGATAAGGGGATTGTGTGACTTTTCCATTATCACAACCTTCACACCCTTTGCCTTCACACACATCATGCTTACCCATCTTGTGAGACCAAGGCATTCTAAAACCAGCCCCCGCTGTCTGTTTTTCAAGGTTTCCATAGACTGCCACATCAATAATATCATTCCAATCCTGACCCCCATATGCAGTCTTAAGAGTTGAAACAATGTGGTCTCTCAGGGATAGAGCACCCTCTTGATCCACAACAAAACCAAACCAATTAAGATGAATACCTGTTTTGATTAAATTATCTTGAACTTTTTTTGGTTCTGCAACAGAAATAATACAATCTTTTCCACCCAATGATTTAACTTTATCACAAATTATTTTTGAAATATTTTTAATTTGTTCCAAACCTAATGCTTCTTCATCTTTAAAATCAACATCAACAAAAAAGTTATAAAAAGGTGTCTTCTGTTCCACAACATAAATCTTTTCACCACTTTTTATACACTCTACACACTTTGTGTAGAAATCATCCAATCTATCAAATGGGATTGATAGGACACCTTTGTCCATTAATACATGTGATAGAGAGCTGGCATTGTTAAATTTATTTTTATAACACCAGGTTCTGAACATGGGTACTTATAAAAATATAGATTTAATTTTTTAATCTCGTTGAAATTGAGACATCTTCATTTTCTTCCTCAACGTCTTCTTGTCCTCTCTTAAGGTCTCTTTTTAAAACCAACAGTTCATACGCTTTCCTTTCCCGGTTGGATTCAATATATGATTCTGCTGCTTCTTCTGTATAATCGTGTTTTTTAAGCAGTATATCTTTTATTTGTTTCAAAATAAAACTTTTTGAATTTGAAGACATCCTTACTTTATACTGAATGTTTTTCTAGAGTGAGAAGATACACACGAATAAAACTTTGGATTTTTTATAACATTATCAATAATAAGATCCCATCTTTTTCTATTATTAAATTCTTCTAGGGTGTCCCAACTCAAATAATCATTTTCATCAAATGTTTTTTTAATTGGTAACTTGGCCATTTTCTTTTGATTTGTTTTTACTTTTTCATTATTAAATTTTGATATTATTTCAATTTGTTCATTTCTCTTATATGGAACAAAAAATACATATACATTATATATAAGTTCATCTGGACCATCTTTCACTGTAAACTTATACTCCGTGTAATCACCGTTTTTTAAGGAAACAATTCCCCTTGTTTCTTCTTCCAATTCCCTAAGGGCACATCTTAGGGGATTGGGTATTTCTCTTTTTCGACACCCGCCTGTGACAAATATCCATTCTTTGAAACGACGGTCCCGAACTGTAAGAAATCGTGGTTTATCACCTGAAAACGATACAGGAATAGCTATAGACTTATATTTCTTCATTGCGATGTCGCAAGTTATAATAACCATATTTTTTATTATTCAATATTTTCTTCCAAACTCAAACTTCCCTTAACTTCTTCTTCTTCCTCTTCTTCATGCACTTCAATTTGTCGTGTTTGAGAGACTGGTGGTGCCTCCATTCGCTCTTTAGACATTTGAACTGGGTATGGAACTCGCATCACTTGGGGTGGAGCATTCTTAAGGTCTCGCATCTCCTTAAATAGATAAATAGTTGAAATTACACACAAGGCAATAACAACAAGTGTAATATTCTCTCGTGTAAACATTATACTTTTTAATATCATTACTTTTTTAAGCAACTATCGCACCTAATTTAGATTTAAAACCCATCTCTTCGGCTGGTTGGGGAGAAGCAAATTGAACTTGTTGATAGTGTTGGTATTCATCTTTTGGTTTAGCCACGGGTTTTTCAATAAAATTTTCAATTCGCTTGGATTTAGGGTCATAAGTTAAAACAAAAACAATCCCCAAAAGGATCACGTATTTCCACATTTATTATATAAAAACATTTTTACCATGTTTGTTCTGAAGCATGGTAAAATTGTATATTGTTTGTAATGTTTATAGGATTTAGTTGGCATACATTAATCCACCCATACCCTTTTCTATGTGTAAAACGTTGTAGTTAATGGCATACATTTTTTCGTCGAAAGTTGAGTCAGATGAAAGGAAACGAGCTGAATCTATACGACTGAAGTTTAGTGAACCAGTTGGTTGTGTCTTAGCGGTGTCCAAGCAGAAACTGTAAATGAAGAGTTGATCATCTCCTGAGAGTTTATCCTGAATGTGGTAGAAAGCTGGAACTGTGGAATAATTTGGATGCGCGAATTTAAAATCAGAAATATCAACACCGTTCACTTGCAATTTCACCTTGTTTCCAGATGTCAAAACATTCACTGAGCCATCTGAACCAGAAACATTTGGACAAGAGGCAATCAATTTGATTGGGTGGTTAAATACAAGTTCTTGAATCTTAGAACCAGAACCAAGGATGCGTTGAACTTGGAAGCACAAAATATCATGTGGCTTGGAAGCAACCATGTTGCGTTCATCGTTGTCTAAGTAAACGTAGTTGGCAAAAGCTTCCCAACGGTGGTCTTCGGCACTGGAAGACCACTTGATTCGCATCTCGACATCGTGATATTGAAGAGCAACTAGTGGAATACAGGCATGGTAGCTCTCACAGTGGAAGAAACGCAATGGGTAAAAAGAACTTGATTTACCACGACCAAAGAGAACATTCTTAGCTTTAGAGTGGGTAGAAGCCAAAACATCTGGAGCGATGCGCTCTGTAAAGTAAGAATCTTGGGTGTCCACAACTTGACCCCCCACCAAAAGTTCGACTTGATCAATTACTGTAGACCAATCCATTACAGAGTTGGCAGATGTTCCATCACCGTTAATTGGAGCAATGTACACATAACTCAACAAATCCCCCTTTCGCTCGAAACGAATAGATGACATACCACCATTTTTAACATTCCCTTGTATAACTTGCTTTTCAACACTTTGGGCAAAGTTTGTGTGGCGTTTGTATGATGACTTAAAAAATGAGACCTCAGGATTTCCCACCAAATGGACATCCTGGGCACCTACGGCAACAATCTGGGCTGTACCCGCAGACATAATTATACTATTATATGATTTTATTTTTTTTCAAATGTTTAACACATTTCAAAAAAGATATTGTTTTATATTTTTTTTCCTAAATTATAATCTAATTATTATTCTCAAGTTCAACTATTCTCGCCTTGAGTTCCTGGATGGAACTAATCAAGTATGGAATGACTTGGTTGTAATCAATTGTAGAAGCCACATTACCCCAAGCAGAGTAATCATCTGGGGTCTTCTCTTCCGATGGTTCCGCGTTGTCACCCAAAATCACGGCATGTCGCAATTCTGGAGTGTCATACCACAAGTCTTGGGCAACCAAACCAGATTCTGGTCCATAGACCTCATCGCCTTCTTCCATACCAGCTCTCTTATCATACATTTGTGGTGTCAAGTTAGACACTGTAGCCAAACCATTCACAATTGTTTGTCTGTTAATCTTTGTTCTCGCATCTGATGTCACTGTGTGGATTTCACCAGTAGATGAGTTCCAATTCAAGGCTGCACTCGCAGCGGAGGAATTAACTGGTTTCACGAAGAACTTAGAATTACCACTATTAATGTTCAAAGCAGAACCAGTCGCATTCAAAGCAATAGAATTATCAGGCATTATTTGACCCGCATATGCACCAATAGCAACGGAATAATTACCTTGACTTGTTAAACCAGAACCTCTACCAATGGCAATAGCATGGTCTTTTTGTGTATCATTACCCGCGCCTCTACCAATAGAGATCGCATTCTCACCTTGGTTAGATGTACCCGCAGAAGTACCCATTGCAATAGAATATGAGTTCATTGCTTTAGCACCAGCTTCATAACCAAGTGCAATAGAATAAGAGTTTATACCGTCCATACCAGAATTATGACCCATTGTAATAGATCTATCACCAGCGTAGCTCCTACCTGCGTTAGTACCAATACTGATCGCATATTCAGCTGCATAGCTTCGACCAGCATTTAAGCCAATACTAGTACTATAATTACCCGGTTCAAGGTTTGCGGCATTCCTACCAACAGCTAGATATGAAACATTTGAGGCTTGATAATATGTAGAACCCAAGTGAATGATCCCTGGATCTCCACCACCCTGGAGAATTCGTAATGCACCCAAATTGAATAGCTTACCATCCTGAACATACAAGTTAGAATAATTCACAACTTCACCTTCGGTGGTGTAAGTTAATATACCAGTTGAATTGTGAGCATTGGAACTTCTAATTGGATTAATGTATGTAGAATTGGCGTTAGAAGCAGTGTAAAGTTCTCCTTTTGCGCTAATAATAATTGTGTTTGACACAGGGCATATGGCTCGGGCACCAATAGCAACAGAACCAATACCCTGGCTTGTTCCCCCTGCGTATGCACCGAGTGCAACAGCATATACATTCTGTCTCACTCTAGCCGCTTGGTGTCCAATTGCGACGGCATGCGTGTTTTGGTATTGCCAACCCGCTTGGTAACCAACTGCAATAGAATTATCTTCTTGGTATGATTGAGCCGCTCTCTCACCAACAGCAACGGAGTATTGTCCTTGAGGCTTTTGACCAGCGCCATAACCAACAGCGACAGCACCACGACTTTGGGCGCTTAAACCTGCGTTATAACCAACTGCGACACAGTATGTGTTTTGTCCGCTTTTACCAGCAGAAAAGCCAATCGCTGTCGCAGCCTGACTCTGGTTGCTCGCACCTGAGAAATAACCGACTGCAGTAGCGTAATTTCCTTGGTCACTTTCACCTGAACTATAACCTAATGCAACCGATGCTATACCCTGTGTTGATTGACCTGCCTTACCACCTATACCAATACTGTAATCACCTTGGGTGTCTGTAGTTCTTGTTTGACAACCAATACGAATCTTACTAACAGTGTCAGTACAATCAATATATACTTGACTTGAGAAATTTTGGGGTCCACCTGACACCTCAAATGATGTCTCCGCGTTAGAGAAGATAATAGTGTTTGATGTAATATTACCAACATTGGAAACATCGGCAAGTGTTGCTGCACCAAGCACATTAGTCAAGAGACCACCATCACCATAGTATTGCATGGCAATCACATTACCTGTGACTGTCAAGTCTTGGAGATTGGAAACAATCATGTTGCTGTAATTGACAAGCTCACCTTCATCTGTATAGGCAACGATGTTAGCTGTCACATCTGTTGAATCTCTGAGTGTGTGAATGTATGTAGAATTAGCATTACCGGTATTCTTAGCAACACCACTAGCATTCAATATGATTGAATTGTCATGTTGAGATGTCTCACCCGATTGTGCACCTAAGGCGATTGCATAATCTCCTTGGTATGACCTACCCGCTCTATAGCCCACGGCTGTAGATTTCACTCCCTGATAATAGGCACCTGCAGTACTACCAATGGCTGTTGCGTAAGCATTTTGACTTACTTGTCCTGCCCACTTACCAAGTCCAACGGCTTCATTTCCTTGGGCGTCATTACCCGCGTTATGACCGATTGCCACTGTACTGGTTCCTTGTGTTGATCTACCCGCGCCGTAACCAATCGCAACACCAGCTGCACCTTGGCTTGATTGACCCGCACGCGCACCAATGCCAACGCTATAGGAGGTTCCGCCAACATAATCTTGGGAACCAATCTTAACAGCAGCCAATGAACTGTCAGAGACAATCCATAAGTGGTTTTTAAGTTCAACATTACCGTCTTCAAGACGGAAAGCAGTTTGTGCGTTAGAGAAGATAATAGTGTTTGATGTAATATTACCAACATTGGAAACTTCCGCCAATGTTTTATCAACATCAATATTACTCAAAATACCACCATCACCATAGTATTGCCAGGCAAACACATTACCCACGACATGTAAGTCTTGGAGGTTAGACAAATACAAGTTGGAGTAATCAACAACTTCCTGTTCGTCAGTGTAAGCAATGAGATTCGCTGTCACATCGGTTGTGCCTCTGAGTTTGTTAATGTATGTGGCATATGAATTACCGCTATTCTTGACACCAGCAGCAGAAATAATAATAGTGTTGTCGTGTTGGTCTAGTGCACCCGCTTGTTGTCCAATAGCAATAGAAGCATCTCCCTGGTTTATCAAACCCGCATTTCTACCAATTGCGATGGCAGCTTCACCTTGACTTGTTGAACCCGCAGATTGACCAATGGCAACGGCGCGTCTGGCTTGTGTATTATTACCAGCATTCCAACCTATAGACACACCACCTACACCTTGGACATTTGAACCAGCATCCAAACCAATACCCACGGCATAGTTAGATTGGCTTGTTTTACCAGCATTCAAACCAATACCAACTGAACCAGCACCATACGCATCGTATGATTCGGAACCAAGATGGACATTACCAGCGCCAGAACCAGTTGAAATAACCGTGAGAGCACCATCGGTGCCAAGGTTAGATTGTTGGATTAACATGGCGGTTTCAGCATTTGAGAAAATCACTGTGTTTGAGGTTGTGTTTCCAGCATTGGAAACTTCGGCAAGTGTTTGTGTTAAGAGATTAGCAACTTCTATCTTGTAGAAATCATTCTCAATGTTGCTCACATACACATAGTTAATTTCACTCTTTTCGGCAACAATATCCGCATTTGGAATATCATTGGCACGACCCACACCAGTAACTTGCATAACACCTTGGGAAGCATGCGACTTAACAAGGATACCCAAGTTTTGGATGAGGTCTGTCAAACCATGTGGCTGAACATTAGAGATCTCACCAGGTGTGGTATTACTCACATACAAAGTATCACCCTCGTTGAAAGCACCCGCAATGCTGTTCACAAGACCGTAAGATACAGCAAGACCCTGAGCGTTAGTAGCCAAATTCTCAAGAGCTATACCAATAGCTGGCATCTTAGCTGGGTCAGAAGCATCGGCTAAACCAACATTAATGATTTCATTACCAGTGGCACCAGCCGCATAGACAACTTGACCCGCTGATATTGGAGCACCTTCAACATTCTTCACACGAATGTATGTGTGGTCAAGATATTCATTGACCCAAGAGTTTGTGGTGTTGCTGTATTTAATCACTTGACCATCGGCAATATCAGTAATTGTAATATTGTTTATTTGAGACAAGTTCATACCAACATTTGATGTGTAATCAGTGACAAAAGCCATTGTATTATTGACAAATTGAACGGTATTTGTAGTCACATTGCCAATGTCTGAAGCACCTTGGATAGACACTTGGACATTAGACAAGAAACGACCATCACCGTGGTAGTAGTTGGCAGAAACATTTCCGTTAATCACGAAAATATTAGTCATTTGGTCGCCAACCACAACATTAGCACCAACTGTCAATAAGTTGGAAACTGAGAAATCATTTTGAACATTCAAATTACCCAAAATATCAACATGAATATTGTTGGCATCTGGTTCAATAGATGAATCCGCAGATGTGTTTTGGGTGTATCCGATAGTAAATCTATCTTCATCACCGTGATGAATGAGACCCACATTATGACCTGGGTGCTCCATAACAATACCAGTATCCAAGGTATGGCTTGTGTTATTGTTGGCAATACCAATAATAACATCATCCACAATCATTGTTTCTGTGGCAAATTGTGTTAGGTTTCCGTGAACAATCAAATTACCACTGATTTCAGTATCAGTATTAACAATGACTTTTCCATCTTGTTCATAGATATTAGAATCTATCAAATAATTGTTTTCATCAACCATTGGGTATCTCAAAGCACTGAGACCGCCAATGTAAATGTTGCTTTCAGCCTTGACATTGTTGCCAGCTTCCAAATCACCAGTTGTGTGAATGTTTCCAGTCACATAGATGACATTTGAAGCCACATCATCAATGACCAAGTTGGCACCAACATTAATAGCATCGGTAAAGATACGCTTCGCGTAAATGTTACCAGAAACTGACAAATCACCAACATTTGAAGTGTGAATGTTAGAGAAATCAACAATTTCACCTTCTTCGGTGTAAGCCAAGAGGTTAGATTGGAATTCAGTCATGTCTCTGATTGGTTTAACAAACAAGGCATCTGTGTTAGAAGACCCAAATGCATTACCAGATGAGTTAATCACAATACTACCTGTGTGTTGATTTGTTTCTGCAGCATACTTACCAATAGCCACCGCATTTGTGCCTTGGAAGTTAGTACCAGCTCGGAAACCCACGGCAATAGCATCTTGTCCTTGGTTAAGTAAGCCCGCCTCAACACCAACAGCAACCGCGTTGGAACCTTGGTTTACTGAACCTGAAACTGAACCCAAAGCAACAGCATTTGAACCTTGAGCAGACACAGCAGATCTACCACCGATCGCAATGCCACCAGAACCCTGGTTGGATTCACCCGCGTTGTAGCCAATACCTATGCTTTCTGGTCCATAGTTGTGATAGTTGTCGGAACCAATGTGGACATTACCGAAACCAGTTCCTTGGTTTGAAACAATAACCACACCACCTTCAACCATAACATTACTATCAACTTTCAAACCAGTTTCAGTGTTTGAGAAGATGACAGTGTTTGTAGTAGTGTTGCCCTTATCACTGGCAACTTGGATTGTAATGTTACTCAACAATCCACCATCACCGAAGTAATAGTTGGCAGAGATATTACCATTGACAGAAATCACATTAGAAGCAACATCATCAATTGTCAAATTCGCGCCAATAGCCAAGACATCTAAGAAGATGCGGTCAGCCACAATGTTTCCATTCACAATGAGTGCATTTGAAGCCAAATCATCCATTGTGATGTTAGAACCAACTTGGAGGATTGGATCAATAAAAGCATTTCCACTAATTGTTAAAATGTTTGAACCAAACTCATCAATTGTAACATTTGAACCAATTGTCAATAAATCTGAAATGTGAGCATTACCAGAAATTTCAACAACGTTGGAACCAAATTCATCAATAAGCAAGTTGGAACCCACGGTCACAACATTGGAAATATGCGCATTACCTTCAACGAAAACAACATTGGAACCAAATTCGTCAATGACAAGGTTGGAACCCACGGTCACAACATTGGAAATATGCGCATTACCTTCAACGAAAACAACATTGGAACCAAATTCGTCAATGACAAGGTTG
>Ga0098055_1002116_pt1 | contig 10429 bp, 13 predicted proteins | sample 17_taG_FD_75107 | JGI IMG/M metagenome (GOLD analysis project Ga0098055, IMG submission 75107) | Marine viral communities from the Subarctic Pacific Ocean - 17_ETSP_OMZ_AT15314 metaG | ecosystem: Environmental > Aquatic > Marine > Oceanic | place: Pacific Ocean | collected 2015-01-18 | reverse complement strand
TGTTCTTAATAGATCTTCATATGAAATGGAGAGAATTAGAAGGACTACCAGTAAGTGTACCGTATCATGAAGCTAAACTAGGATTAAAACATGCAAGTTAGTCGCTCGAGAAAAGTAAACCAATCCGTGCGAGCGAGTCACAACTTTAGAGAAACCCAACTTGAATCAGCGAGTCAACCCTCTGTAGAAACCCACTGCGCCAAAGCGAGTTAACATTTCTGAGTAAACCAATAGCTGTAAACGAGTCAAATATTTGTAGTAAACTAAAATTACAAAACGAGTCACATTTTCCCAGTAACCCATATAAGGAAAACGAGTCATTTGTTGGAAGAAACCCGAGAGTGGCAAACGAGTCATAACTGATTAGTAACCCCTTGCTTTTAAACGAGTCAAAATGAACAAGTATTCCAATCACTCTAAGCGAGTCAAAGCAGCCGAGTAAACCAGACGTCATAAGCGAGTCAGTAGTAATGAGAAAACCAGTGGTACAAAACGAGTCATTGGGAATAAGAAATCCATTTTTGAAAAACGAGCCAACAGTCAACAGAAAACTAATATTTCAGAGCGAGTCAAGAAAACAGAGGAAACCACGAACAATGAGCGAGTCATATTAAGAAAAGAAAATCATAAAATGTAAACGAGTCAATGCAAGGCAGAAAACTAATATTAATGAGCGAGCCAGCGGGCAGTAGTAAACCAAATTTTAAAAGCGAGTCATGGGGAGCTAGAAACCCAACGTCCCCAAGCGAGTCAAAGGAGTCTAGAAATCCAAAGGACAGAAGCGAGTCAAAAACCACAATAAAACCAATCAGAGGCAGCGAGTTAAATTAACCAAGTAAACCAGAGAAACTTAACGAGCCACAAGATATTATAAAACCCACAAACTAGAAGCGTATATAAGAAAGGAATAATAAAATGTCAACAGACCTAGAAAGCAAACTACTTAAAGCTAAGGTAGAGCTAATGACTAGGTCAGCTTTTATATCTACTATAGCGTTAAGCTTAACTCATATTATTACAGATAAATGTAATACAGCTGATGTCTGCGGCACTACTGTTAGATATAATCCAGAATTTATTACAAAATTAACTGTACCTCAATTTGCTGGATTAATAGCTCATGAATCCTGGCATGTAGCATTTCAACATATGGCACGTAAAGGAACTAAAGATCATATTATTTGGAATTGCGCAGGAGACTATGTAATTAATCATATGTTAAACAAAGCAGGATTTGAAATTCCTACCGGAGGATTATTAGATAAAAAATATGATGATGAGTGGTCTACTGATCAAGTTTATGATGATCTAATGAAAGAAAATAAAGACTTCGACACTGCAAAATTAATGTTAGACCTCCGCGAGGAAAAAGGTAAAACAAAAGAAGAAACTCTTTCAAGAGATTCTGCTGTTACTAGTGTCGTTATTAGAGCTAAAACTGCATCAGAAATAGCTGGTAATAAAGCAAAAGGAGAAATTCCTAACGAGATATCTAGAATAATTGAGGAATTAATTAACCCTAAAATACCCTGGCAAGTTGTATTACATAAATTCCTCGACCAACGAGTACGCGAAGAGTACTCGTGGGCGAGAAGAAACCGCAGATATGCATCAAATACTTATATGCCAAGTCTACATAGTTATGGTCTAGGTCACCTAACATTTGCTATTGATACCAGTGGGAGTATAAATGATGCTGAATTACAGGAGATGCTTAGTGAAATTAAAGGAATACAGCAAATATTTAATCCAGAAAACATGACAATTATTGACTGCGATTCCCAAATTCACGGAGTACATTCAGTTGATCAAAATACTGATATTATGTCATTAAAATTTCATGGAGGGGGAGGTACATCTTTTATGCCTGTTTTAGAATACATAGAAGACAACCCAACTCAAGCTCTTATATATTTTACTGATTTATATGGAGAAGATGATTTAGAACCAGTAGATTATCCTATTTTATGGATATGTAACTCAGATCATAATCCGGCATCTATAGGAGAAACTGTTTATGTCGATCACTACAGTACTGCTGTATAAAGAAACACCTAATGATACTTTGCAGTTTAAAAAAATTGAAGAAATTAGAAAATATTATTTAGAACCACTAGAACGAGAAGGAATTACACAAGGGTCTGTACTTCTACTGCCTTTGCTATATAACACTCCTACTAAAATAATAGCTAAAACAGCTAAAGCTTATTTAATAAAATTAAAAAGCAAGATTCCAGATACAGTTACTAACTTAGTTATAGCTGATAGTAATTATTTTAAATTTATTACTAAAACCAGCAAAGTATCTAATAGTTATGGAACTGTTCTAAAAGGAGCTATTTCTAAATATACTGACTATGATTGTGTATATGTTCCAAATTATAAATCTCTATTTAAACAACCAGAAAATGCTCAACTAATAACTTTAGGAATTAAAGCAATAGCAGGAAAATCTGCAGACATTGTAATTAATTCAGAGGAATATGGATTTACCCATGGATCTGATAGGGAAATATTAGATCATTTATATCAATATCCAATTCTAACTATAGATATAGAAACTACAGGATTAGATTTAGAAGATGAAATAATTTCCATAGCATTCGCTTGGAGTAAGCATGATGGTGTAGCCATAGATTTATCTATTAATGGAACATATTATCTCAAAAAATTCTTTGAAAATTATAAAGGAAGAATTGTATTTCACAATGGTTTATTTGATGTAAAGATGTTGATTAGAGATATATGGATGAAACATTCTACTGATTATGTCGGGCTTCTTGAAGGAGTACACTACCTTAGAAATTTTGATGATACCATGGTATTAGCTTATTTAGCTAAAAATGCTACTACTCAAATATCCCTAGGATTAAAAGATATAGCACTAGAATACGTAGGTAACTACGCCATTGAATTAGAAAATATAAGTAAATATACCAAAGGACAAATATTAAAATATAATTTAATTGATGCCTTAGCTACTTTTTACATATACTAAAAATATAAAAAAGAAAGGCATTCCAGGCCATATAAAGAAATATTTAAACCAAGTTTATACGCTCTTACTAAAATGATGTTAATAGGATTGCCTATGAACTCAAATAGAGTAGAAGAAGTTCATAATATTTTAAAAGTAAAAGCTAAAGTATTAGCTGAACAAATACAAGAAAATAAACATGTAAAAGATTACACTAAAATATTACAAGAAGAAACCTGTAGGATTGCTAATTCAAAACTTAAAAAATTAGTTAAAACTATAGACGACTTTGGGCATGTTGAGTTTAATCCAAGCAGTCATCCTCAATTAGGTAGTTTATTATTTACACATTTAGAACTACCAGTTCTAGAAAAAACTAAATCTGGAGCTCCATCTACAGGAGCAAGTGCATTAAAAGATTTAGCTAATCATACTACAGATGAAGAGACATTAGATCTATTAGACTGCGTCCAAGAATTAGCTGACGTAGAAAAAATTAACGGAACATTTATTAAAGCATTTATGAAAGAAAAAGATTTCTTACATGGAAATCTAAAATTAGGAGGTACACAATCAGGAAGATTATCTAGTAATTCTCCTAACCTAACAAATTTACCTGCTCATGGATCCATGGGCAAACTTGTAAAGAGTTGTATTGTAGCTCCTGATGGATGGCTATTTGCTGGTGCAGATTTTGCTGCATTAGAAGAAAGAATAGGAGCTATTCTTAGTAAAGATCCTAATAGAATTAAAGTATACACAGATGGTTATGATGGGCATTCCCTGAGAGCACAAACTTATTTTGCAGATCAAATGCCAGATATAGATCCAACAGACGTAGCTAGTATTAACTCTATTGAGCATAAATACCCAGAATTACGGCGTAAATCCAAAGGTCCCACATTTGCTCTACAATATATGGGAACAGCTTATACTCTTCATAAAAGAACAGGGTTTTCAATGGCCCAAGCTATTAAAATAGAACAAGCATTTCATGAATTATATAAAGTATCTAAAGAATTTAATGATAAAAATAAAGAATTCATGGAACAACATGGATATGTAGAATGTGCCTTCGGATTAAAATTACGTACTCCTATTGTAGAAAAGTGTATTTTAGGAAATTCTAAAACTCCGCATGAAGCAGATAAAGAAGTGCGTAGTGCTAATAATGCAATAACCCAATCTTGGGGGATGCTATTGAATAGAGCTATGAATGCTACTAATCAACGAATTGAAGAGGCTGGATATGGTACAGAAATACTTCCATGTAACATGATTCATGATGCTGGGTATTTTTTAGTTAAAAATACTCCAGAACATATTAAATTTTTAAATGATGTTCTTATAGAAGAAATGGAATGGAATGATGATGACGCTATAAGATCTATTGATGTACCTATGAAAGCATCGCTAGAAGTAGGAAAATCTTGGGATACCTTAGCCCCTTTAAATAATAACGCAACACTAGAGGAGATTTATGAAATTTTCACAGGATCAAATTAATGCTATAGACGGTATCTGTGATGAATTAGTTCACGGAGCTGTACTAGACCAACATTCAATAGCAGTTCTTACAGGATCAGCAGGTACTGGTAAAACTACTGTTGTAAGAGAACTGATTAATAAAATAGAAACAGAATCTCCAACTACTACTATTGCATTGTGTGCAACTACACATAGAGCAGCAACTGTTTTTGAGGGAATAGTAGGTCATAAAGCAACTACTGCACATACTTTATTTAAACTTAGACCTACTGCAACTAAAACTGGTAAAGAAGTACTTACTCCAACATCTAAATGTGACATACCTACAGGATCTTTAGTAATTATAGACGAAGCATCAATGATAGGTAATGAATTTCTAAAAGCAATTGTAGATATTGTTAAAGAAAAGTTCCTAAAAATATTATTTATTGGAGATCCTTTTCAATTACCTCCTCCAAAAGATAAATGCAGTATCTTTGACGGGTCACTTTATACTTTTCGACTTACAACTATTCATAGACAAGCAGGGGGTAACCCTGTTTTAGATAAAGCAAATGAGTTTAGAGAGTATATGGAGGGAATTAGAACAGAAGAACCTGTTATAGAAACATGTATAAATAGCAAAGGAGAAGGTATTCATATGCTGCCCCATAAAGATTTTGTTAATAAATTTGTAGGAAAATATATGGATTACTCTGCCGGAGCAGAAGTAGATATCCCATTATGCACATTTACAAATGAATCTGCAATTAGCTATAACAATATGATTCGTAAAGCAGCATTCTTTTTAGATGGCGTTATTCAGCCATTCTACGAAGGAGAAAGACTGATATCTAATACTGCTGTTATGGAATCAGATAAAACTATACTTACAAATAATGAAGTAGTTCATGTTCAGGAATATGTAGAAGCAACTAAGCATGATATCCCTGGATATTTAGTAACTGTTCATGGAAATTACGATAAATATCTTCGTTCAAGTACTAAAGAAGTATTTGCTCCAAAAAATAAAAGTGTAGTAGATCAAGTTTTATTTAAACTTAAAGGAGAAGCTATTAAAAGTAAGTCTAAACATGTCTGGAAAGAGTTTTATGCAGTAAAAAATTCATTAGCAGATCTACGTCCACCATTTGCAGGTACAACTCACAAAGCTCAAGGAGGGACATTTCCAGCTGTATTTATAGATAAAACAAATATAAATAAATGTCGTAATAAATCTACTAGAGCTAGATTATTTTATGTAGCTTTAACTAGAGCAAGTGAAAATGTCTATATCAACTCATAAAAAGAAATATCTATGTATAAGTAATGGTAAAATAAAACCTCAATGGCTTCCTAGATGGTACGAAATACCCTATGATGAGTGTATATTTGCTACAGATGACATAACTGAAAACGCTCGGCCTTACACCCGTAAAGCTTTAGCATCATTAAATTTAATTAAATTATATGCACTTCCTAAAGGCAGTAATTATAAACAACATCTTAAAGAACTTAAAACAGAGAGGTTATTAGATGGCACTGACATACGGTAGTATTGATAAATCAAAAGACAAAGTAGTTATAGTTAAAATGAGAGGAGGATATGTAGTCGAGGTAATTGGATTACCTGAAGGCTATAGATGCGATGTTATTCGCGAAGATGATCCTTATGAAGAGGAGGAGGAAAAATAATGGCATTTGAATACACAAATAAAAATAATATTTCATTACCATTAGCTGTATTCTTAATGCATGACAGTTACAACTATGATGGAAGACCTAATGTAATTAGTGCTACTAAACTAATTAAGCCTTTACGTTCATTAGTTCTATTAAAACAAAATCCACAATTAGCAAAAAGCATAGATATAGCTGATTTAATAAGTCTACGTATGGGAACTGCTATACATAGCGCTTGTGAAAGTGCATGGACAGATCGAAATAATGTAATGGAAGCACTTAAAGTATTTGGAACATCTGAAAGTGTAATGGATAGTTTACGTCTTAATCCAGAAGAAGTAATGCCAGGAGAAACTGCCATATACATAGAACAACGAACTGAAAAAGAAATTAATGATTTTATAGTTACCGGTCAATACGATTTAGTACTTGATGGCGAAGTTCATGATTACAAATCTTCTATATGTTGGTCATTTATTAACGGAAGTGGAATAAATGATTATATAAAACAAGGAAGTATTTATAAATGGTTAAATCCAGAAAAGATTACTAGTGATTATATTACTATTCATTACATTTTTACTGATTGGAGTAAATTAGGTACTATTAAACATAAAAAACAACCTCACCATAAAGAAGATTATCCCGCTCTAAAAGTAATGACTAGACGGTATCCTTTATGGACTGTAGAAGAAACAGAAAAATGGATAGTAGATAAAACTACTAGTATTAAATCTCTATTAGATACTGATCAAGAAGATCTACCAGAATGTACTAATGAAGACCTATGGATTAAGGATCACGATAGTGTATACAAATACTATAAAGATCCTAATAAAACTACTAGATCTACTGGTAATTTTTCCACTATGGATGAAGCATTACAAAAACAAGCTGATAATAATGGACAAGGTATAATTAAGCATGTTCAAGGAGCTGCAAGAAGATGTAGCTATTGCGATGCTGAAGAAATATGTGCACAAGCACAATTATTATTAATGGAAGGTAGAAGAGAATGATTTCTGGTATAAAAATTTACGATGGTAATGGAAAATTAAAAAAAGAAATTTCTCCAGAAAAAGCAAACAAAATTTATAACGAACAAAATAAAGAGAATTGGTGTTTATCTCCTACAGAACGTCAATGGTGGAGTGGGTTTAAATTAGAAGATCCAAATCCTTATGTTAAAAAAGGACTTCAACCCTGGAAAAAACGAAAATATAAAAAACAATTACCCACATATAAAATCAATTGCGTGATATGCAATAAAGAAGTGGTAAAAGCCAGTCAAGATGCAAAATATTGTGGCTCTTATTGCTATGGAGTTAGTCGTAGAAAAAAGAGTAACGAACAGTATCAAAAAGCAAAAAAATTAAAATAACAATTAGTTTTAGGTGGGGGGCATCTATAGCCTAGCTTTGATAATACTCAAACATAGTACCAGCTATGTATCATACGGCAACGTGTAGAAAAAGAGAGTATTTATGCAGTTATAGATGTCCTTATTTCTTATTTAGGAGATCTTATATGTCCTTAAAAAAATTTCAAAAATGGATAGAAACTTGCCCATTAAAAGAATGGGTTGAGCTTCATAATGATGATCAATTTATAGTAATCCAATTTAGTAAAGAAATTGATGAAAAAGATTGTCCACATAAATTAGAACCAAATTATTTACCACAAACTAGTATAGATATATTAAAAAAGAAATATGGCAATAACGGATCTAAAAAATAACCCTACTACAAGGGTATAAATAGTATGCCCTTGTAGCTCAATTGGCAGAGCAACTGTTGATAGAACGGTGGTAGGTGGTTCGAATCCGCCCAAGGGCACTACTTTGTTTAAGGAGGTTAAATGAAAAGAAAGCTATTAAATAAACTATTTCCTAAAAAAGCATCTGATTATCAAATGACTTTAGGAAGTTTAACTAAAGCATTACGAAAAGAAAGAAGTAGCCTACCCGTAGTAATTAGCGGGCATGCTGAATTATCCCCAGGAATACCCCACAGTTACTATAGTAAACCTAATGAATTAGCTTTTACTCCTACTGATATTTCTATAAGTGTAGCTAAATTTATTGAAATATGTGAAAGCTGTTTTAATAAATCATTTATAGCTGCTACGGAAGTAGATAGTTTTTATAAAGATTTTATTATGCAATCTAATTCCCCTGTTTGGGTATCTGAGATAGATACCGCTAGCAATCTAGCTATTATAGATGTGATTTCAAAAAACGATACAATACAGTTAATTACAAAAGAAATAAAGGAAGAGGAGGCTTCCGATGCCACTAAGTAATGAACAAAAACTAAAATATATACAAGTAATATTAGAAGAATGCTCTGAGTCAGAATTAGAACAAGTATTAATTGATGTAGCTGTGCATTTTTTAAAAGAATTGCAGGAGGTAAAGCATGACTGATGACGAAATGACCGATGAGCAGATCTTGGAAGATAGAGAATCCAAGTACGGTCCTCCTAAACGTTGTTTTGAAACATGGGCAACTATGTGTGAATCCCTTAATCAATATGCTAAAGAATCAGGTAATGTAAATCTTGCCCATTTGTATGCATTAAAGATGGATCTATTAAAGATTGTGCGCTCCGCGTGGAATCCAAACATAGAAGATAATTATAAAGATGGTAGAAACTATTTAACTATAGCTGAAATCTGCACCAAGAAAGGAAATCATGGAGGATAATAAATTAACTATTATAGTTCATACCCAACAAGGTGTAGTATCACAAACCTATTATGTTACTAACATGCCAGCATGGTACGAATTGCTGGGAATATTCTCCCTTTACGCCATCATAGCCATGACTGTATTTTACAGCGGTTTATGGATAGCAAGTAGGTATAAATGAAAAAATATCATCCATTTTCTGAAAAGATAGTAGATATACTAGTACGTAAAGTTAACAACGATAATAGACATTTTTTTAGACTTTTAACAGGATACTATCTATGTAAAGTTGCATCCATGATGAGATGTAACATTATGTATGCAGGAGACGTAATACCAGTTAATACCTATGTACTTAACTTAATGGTATCAGGAACTGGTAAAGGACATTCTACTAATATACTAGAAAGAGAGTTTATACATTATTTTAAAAAAGAATTTCTAACTAAAGTATTCCCTAAGAAAGCAGAAGAAAACATAGCTACCCTAGCAGCCGAAAGAGCTCAATGGAGAGTTAATATTGGTCAAAGTCTAGTACCTTATAATGAAGAATACGATTCATGTTTAAGAAAATTTCAAACTCATTTTGAAAATTTAGGGGAACTAGCTTTTAGCTTTGACAGTGGAACTACTCCAGCAGTTAAACAAATGAGAGAGAAGCTTCTATTAGCTTCAGCAGGATCCATGAATCTAGAGTTAGATGAAGTTGGATCTAATATGTCAGCTAATGCGGATGTACTTAATACATTTTTAGAATTATACGATGTAGGTTTAGTAAAACAGAAGCTCATTAAAAATACTCAAGATAATATTAGATCAGAAGAATTAGAAGGAAATACCCCAACTAATTTAATGATGTTTGGTACACCAACAAAATTATTAGATGGAGGAAAAATAGAAGAAGAATTTAAACAGTTCTTAGAAACAGGATATGCCCGTAGACTACTATTTGGGTATACAACAGATAGTCACCGAACTAAATACGCATCTCCAGAAGAACGATATAAAATGATGACAGATCCCGGTTTAGCTACGGAAATGCATTCTATTCAACAAGAATTCGTAAACTTTGCTAAAAGACCCTTTGGACCTGTATTACAAATGACAGATGAAAATTCTATTCATCTATTAGCATATAGAATGAAATGTGAAGAATTAGCAGATGATATGAAAGATCATATGGCTATCCAAAAAACTGAAATGATCCATAGATACCATAAAGCTATTAAATTAGCAGGTGCTTACACGTTTATGGATAATTCTACAGACATATCTAAAGATAATTTAGATTACGCGATCAATGTAATAGAAGATTCAGGCGAAGCTTTTCATTCTCTTATGCGTAAGCAAGGACCTTATGAGAGATTAGCTCATTATTTAGCTGATGTAGATAACGAAGTAACTCAACATGAGTTAATGGAAGAACTGCCATTTTACAAAGGCTCAGAAGCTCAAAGAAAAGATTTAATGACTCTAGCTACTTCATTCGGCTATCGTAATAATATAATTATTAAGAAACGAATGTTAGATGAAATAGAGTTCTTCCAAGGAGAAACTTTATCAGAGACAAATTTAAATAAACTAACAGTTAGTATAAGTAAAGACATTGCAT
>Ga0098055_1002102_pt1 | contig 10466 bp, 19 predicted proteins | sample 17_taG_FD_75107 | JGI IMG/M metagenome (GOLD analysis project Ga0098055, IMG submission 75107) | Marine viral communities from the Subarctic Pacific Ocean - 17_ETSP_OMZ_AT15314 metaG | ecosystem: Environmental > Aquatic > Marine > Oceanic | place: Pacific Ocean | collected 2015-01-18 | reverse complement strand
TTTTTTATTTTTTTTTTTTTTTTTTTTTCTTGTGATACAAATCTGATATGTTAAATATATTATCATTCATTTGGCACAGGGGGTACTATTATATGCTACAAGATTATTTAAATACTTTAAACTTAAATATAGGAGAATCACATAGGGGTGATTGCCCTGTCTGTAATCATAGTAATACTTTTTCAGTAACAAATTCTGGTACACGATTATTATATAATTGTTATCATGCTGATTGTACTCTATCTGGTTTTAATAACAACAAAATAACAAAAGAAATATTTAATTCTACTATTAATAACACCGAACAAATTAATTTAGATACAGAATATAAAGTACCAGAATATTTTGTATCTATAAGTAATAATGATAGAGCAAAATTATATCTACAAAGTAATAATTGTTGGTCTGCATATTTAAAAAACTTAGATAACATTTTATATGATGTTAAAAATGATAGAGTTGTATTTTTAGTTAGACACAATAACAAAATTGTAGATGCTGTTGGAAGAAGATTAGGTAAGTATGGTTCAAAGTGGCATAGATACAATAAAAGTAAATATCCATTTGTAATAGGAGATAATGATGTGTCAATAGTGTGTGAGGACTGTGCTAGTGCGTGTGCTGTGTCAGATAAATATACAGGTATTGCATTAATGGGAACACATTTAACAAATGAAGCCTTGCGAATAATATCAAAGAGTGTAAAAGTAATTGTGGCATTAGATAAAGACGCAACAAGAAAAGCAATTGATGTTGTTATGCGAATTAAATCTAAAGTGCCAACAAAGTTAGTAACATTAGATAGAGATTTAAAAGTGCTAACAAAAAATGAAATATGGGAGATATTGGAATGACATATATAGATAAATACACAATACAAACTATAGGTTCCAAATGGAACAAAGGTAAAGAAAAGAAACATCAAATTCTTACAGAAATAACATCTGATATGGGAGTAGATATAAAAAAATTATGTAGATTTCTTGAAGAGTATGAAGATAATTTGGTACATGGATATACAAATTGTAAAGTACAAATTATATTTGAAGAAACAAAATAAAATGAAATTATCCTCTGAACACAAGTTTGAACTAACAGAAATTCAAGAGAAATTATCTAATATTTTCAATGAGTTAGGGAAGATTCTTGTGACAGAGGATGACAGAGATTTAGATGACATTATGCAAAGAGTGGAACAAATAAAATTAGAAATGGATGAGTTAATTGAAGATTACAATATTAAAGAAAATTAGTTTTTTATTTTTAATAGTAACAATGTTAAATGGTTGTGCATTTTTTGTTGCGAAAGAAACAGCAAGGGCTATAACTATTGTTGCAGAAGACAGTAAAGCAAAAGCAGAAGATAAAAAAAAGAACAATGAACATAAAGATGAAAAACAAAATATTGTTGATTGTATAAAAATGGTGGTTGTCTGTGATTGAAAAACAAGTAATAGCATTGTGTCTGCGAAAAGATTTTTGGGATAAAGCTAAAAACATTTTATCAAAAGATATGTTTCCAAAAGAATACTCAACAATTTTTGAAACAATAAATTCATCACAACAAAAATATGAAGTTGACTTAACCGTTGACGAGTTACTTGCATTACATAGAGATAGATACCCTGCAATGCCAGAATCTACTCGTGTTAATATAGAAGAAGAAATTGAAAATTTAAAAGGTGTTGCACCTACAAATATGAAAATGGCTTTTGATTTATTATTTAATTTGTGGAGAAGAGATAAAGCTAGAGAAATAGGAGATAAAGCATTATCAATATGGACAGGACAAAGTGATGACTTTGGTGTGTTACAAAGAATAATTGATACAGCATTAAAAGAAGACCCAGAACAACATGAAACTTTTACAATTATAAAAGATACACTAAAAGATTTAATTGCCAATGAAACTAAAACTTGTGATTTTAAATTTCCATTAAAACCATTGTACAAGCAAGTCATGGGCTTAAACAAAGGGGACTTAGGAATTATATTCGCAAGACCAGAAGTTGGCAAAACATCTTTCTGTTGTTATCTTGCAAGTGAATATGTAAAAGCGGGACATAAAGTTTTTTATTGGGCTAATGAAGAAAGAGCAACACGATTAAAAATTCGTATGTTTTGTTCTTTATTAAATATGTCAAAAGATGAGTTGTATGATAATGTTGAAAGTTGTAGTAATACATTACAAGACATGGAAGTAGAAGAAAAGTTAACAGTTATAGATAGTGTAGGTACAGATATATCGGAGATACAATCCTACTGTGATTTAAATAAACCAGATATTATATTTATTGACCAATTAGATAAGATAAAAATAAGAGGTAATTTTAATAGGGGTGATGAACGATTAAAAGAATTGTATAGTTCAGCAAGAGAGATAGCAAAACGAAATGAATGTTTAGTGTGGGCTGTATCACAGGCGGGTGCAGACGCAGAGGGTAAACAAATTATAAGCTATGATATGTTGGATGGTTCTAAAACAGGCAAGGCAGGTGAGGGCGATATAATTATAGGTATAGGTAGAAATAATGGTGATTACGATTTAGACCCAACAAGATTTTTAACTATATCTAAAAATAAAGTTAATGGTGTTCATTCTACTGTTACTTGTGAAATGGATGTTAAAACAGGAATATTTAAGGATTTTGGAGAATGATGATAACTTGTCTAGATATTGAAACTACATATAAAAAAGATGACGCTTATTTTTATAATGGTACTAACCAATTGGTAAGTGTGGGATTTAAAACAAAAACAGGAAAGGAAGATTATTTATGGTTTTACCACAAAGAAAGACAGCCAACAGAAAATGCTAAAGAAACTTTACAAAATTTACTTAACAGCACAAAATTACTTATTGGACATAATATCAAATTTGATTTATCTTGGCTTTATGGTTGTGGTTTTAGTTATACTGGTAGGTTATATGATACTATGGTTGTTGAGTATCTTCTTGCTAGAGGCGTACATTGTGATTTATCATTGGATGGGTCTTGCAAAAGACGAGAAGTAAAACAGAAAAAGAAACACTTAATTGAAAGTCATATGAAAAGTGGAGTTAGTATGGAAGATATTCCCTATAGATTAGTAGAGGAGTATGGTAGAGGTGACGTAGATTGTACCTACGATTTAGCAATAGAACAATGTAAATTATTAGAGGTGGATATAAATGAGTTTAGTAAATACAATTAATTTATCTTTTGACATGACAAAAGTATTGACAGAAATGGAAGTTCATGGTATAAAAATTAACGTAGATACACTACATCAGTTAAGGGATGAATACCAAATAGAAATGCTCATTCTTAATAAAAAGTTAGATACAATGGTTAAAGAGGCAATGGGGGATACACCAATTAATTTAGATAGTGGTGAAGATAGGTCTATGGTAATGTACAGTTGTAAAGTAAAAGATAAAAATATATGGAAAAACGCTTTTAATTTAGGTACAGAAGTTCGTAGGGGTGGTGCAAAACGTCCTAAAAGAAGACCAAATTTAAGAAAAAGTGAATTTAATCACATGGTAGCACGGATGACAGATGTTATATACAAAACAAAAGTAAGACAATGTAATAATTGTAGAGGTTCTGGTACTATTAAAAAATATACTGTTAAAGGGGATTTATATAAGATTGCCCCTAAATGTCCTTCTTGTAATGGTAAAGGAGTTGTTTATTTACCTACAGGAGAAGTTGCAGGTTTTAAATTAGTACCTACAAATATTATGGAATGTACTGTTAATGGATTTAAAACTGATATGGATACAGCAACAAAACACATAACTGAAACTAATGCAACAGCAAAAGAATTTTTACAATCTTATACTAGGTATAGTGCTATAAGAACGTATCTACGAACATTTATTGAGGGAATAGAAAGAGGATTAGATGTAGATAATTTTATTCATCCTCAATTTATGCAATGTGTAACAGCAACAGGTCGGCTGTCTTCTAGAAATCCTAACTTCCAAAATATGCCTAGAGGTAGTACTTTTCCTGTAAGAAAAGCTATTGTTAGTAGGTTTAATAATGGATTTATATTAGAAGGTGATTATCGACAATTAGAATTTAGAGTGGCAGGTTTCCTATCTAAAGATAAACAATTATATAGGGATGTAGAAAACAATGTAGATGTTCATCAATATACTGCAGATACAATGGGTGTTGAAAGGCAAGACGCAAAAGCACATACATTTAAACCATTGTATGGTGGTGTTTTAGGGACTCCTAAAGAAATGAGATACTATGAGGCATTTAAACATAAGTATTGGCAAGTAACAAATTGGCATGATAAGTTACAGAAAGAGGCTGTAGATACAAAAAAAATTAAACTACCTTCTGGTAGAGAATATTCATTTCCTTATGCTAGATATACACAATATGGTAATGTGACTAATTCAACAGCAATAAAAAATTATCCTGTTCAAGGATTTGCAACAGCAGATTTATTACCTCTTGCATTAGTTAATTTATATGCTATAATGAAAAAAAAGAATATGAAAAGTGTTATTTGTAACACAGTTCACGACAGTATTATTCTAGATGTTCATCCAGAAGAAAAGATACAATGCATAGATTATTTAAGAAATGCAATGATGAGTATAAAAGATGAATGTAAGAGTAGATATGATGTTGATTATGATATGCCTGTTGATATTGAATTAAAAATAGGTGATAATTGGTTAGAAACTAAAGAAATATAGTTGACATAGAATTTGTATATTGTATAATATACATATTGATTAGGGGTAGTGTAATTGCAAATGCACTGTCGCTTATGGCTGAATAATGTCTGTCTATTTAACAGGGCATAAGGCACACTAAAGAGGAAGTATGGTCAAATGACTGAGGTAATCGGAGGTGGTATTGGAAGTAGCGTTAGACGAGGAAACTTGACTGTTCGTGAAAAGATTGAGGGTGAACACAAGCTAGTCCCTCTAAGCTACCTAAAAATAATTTTTGCAAATTGGAGGTTCATGTTGAACACTAACGAAATAGCTGATGTTGGGTATAATCCCCTTCCAACAACACTAGAAGATTTATCAGAGGATAAATTAAAGAAATTAATTGGCCAATCTGGTGATACATCAACTGGCGGTGGTATGCCAAGATTATCAATTAATCATTCTACCGAAGACGATGATGGCAATCAAATTCCTAGAGGATTTTATATGATAAAAAACTCAGAAGGTAAAAGTATCTTTGCACCCAAAGTTACATATAGACCTTTTGTGCGTACTTTCATGTATTCTGTATGGGATAATGATAGTAATTCATTCGGTAGTCAGACAATCCAATCTCGTAGTATGAATGATTTATTTTATGATTCTACAGGTGGATTAAAATGTGGTAAACTTGCCCCTAATATTTTAAAAACACTTGACGAACATTCTCCCGATGCGGTACTTCAAAAGAGCATTAAATGTGTTCAAGTACTTTATGGTTTAGTGTCCATACCAGAGGGGCAGGATGCCACAGGTAATTCTGCAACTGTAAAAGATATACCTTGTGTTTGGTATGTAAGAGGTTCTAGTTTTATGCGTATCTCTGATTGGATAAAATCAATCGAGGCACAGAAAAAACTAATGCCTACTGCGAATGCTGAACTTTCAACTGTAAAAGGTAAAAGAGGCGGTAATATTTATTATGGTGCAAATGCAACAACAGTAGGTTTTGGTAAATTCTCTAAAGATGACCAAGGACAACTGTTACATTTCTTTGAATCCATTAATTCTTTTAACAATGGTATTATGGAATCTTATAAAACCAATAAAAAACTTAAAGAAGATAGTGAAGATACTATTTTAGAAAGCAGATTGGTTAATAATGGTTCCAATACTTGATTTAGTCAAGAATTATTTAACCGAAGCGAGTAAGGGCGAGGCTGAACTCTCGCCTAAACTTGTTGAAGAATTTAAAGAAGCCTGTGGAGAAGCCTTAAAAAGACAATTTAATCCTCAAAAGAAAGAGTGGCGACTAAGAATGTCAAGTCTTGGTAAGCCTCTTTGTCAACAACAACTCGATAAAAAACAACTCCCCAAAGACGTAGAATATAATGCTGTAATGAGGTTCCTTATGGGTGACCTTGTAGAAGCATCTGCTATTTTTATTATGAAAGCGGCAGGTATAGACATTGAATATACACAAAAAGAAGTAACTACTGATATAGGTGGTGAAAATATTAAAGGTACACTAGATGTAAAAATTGATGGTAAAGTTTGGGATATTAAATCTGCAAGTCCATATGCATTTACAAATAAATTTGGTAATTATGGTGGATACAATAAATTAAAAGAAGATGACCCTTTTGGATACTTAGCACAAGGCTATGGATATTCTAAAGCAGAAAAAGTTCCCTTTGGTGGTTGGATTGCTGTAAATAAATCTACAGGGGAATGGTCAATTTGTGAAGCACCTAGAGAACAGGAAGAGGAAAGTAATGAAGCATTACAAAAAGCTAGTGAAAATGTTAAAGCATTGGTTAAAGATAAACCATTTAAAAGATTATTTGAACCTAAAGATGAAAAAATAAGAATTAAAGGTGAGGATATATTTACGGGAAATAAAATTATGCCAATGGCTTGTGGGTTTTGTAGTTACAAACATCATTGTTGGCCGAAGGCTGAGTTACATAAAAAGATAGCTACAAGGGCTGTGAGTAGACCTATGGTGTGGTATACTAAATTAAAAGAGAAAGATTTAGAAAATTGCCTGTAATATTCCAATTAGAAATAAGAGATGTTGATATTGAATCAAATAATGACATTTTTTATATTGAAGAGTACACAAAAGACAGAAATGCTCAGAATGTGCTATTTTTAAGGACTAGAGACCCTTTTCGTGTTCTCTGGGGTGATAAGACGTATGAGACCAATAAACTAACTGTAGATGAAGATATAAGACAGATTAAAAATTTGTTAGACCGAAATGCTATCATAATTGCTAGTTTAGAGGGGTATACAGAAGAATTACGTAAAACATCACCGCAAACAGCACAATATTTAGATTTACGACTAGAAGAGTTGTATGAAATTTATAAACCGAAAACTGTTGTTAGATGAAATTAAGTCATGGCTTTAGAAGTAGATTTGAATTTGAATTTGCACAGTATTTAGTAAAGAATAAAATTAAATATACATATGAAAAAGATAAATTTAGATACATTGTACCTGTTAAAACATATACACCAGATTTTTATTTAACAGAATATGGTTTCCATCTTGAATTGAAAGGCTATTTAGATGTGGCGACTAGAGTTAAACATTTACTTATTAAAGAACAAAATCCGCATTTGGATGTACGTTTTATATTTCCTAATTCTAAAAAAAAGATATACAAAGGAAGTAAAACTTCATATGCTGATTGGTGTAACAGGCATAATTTTTTATATGCAGATAACAGGATACCCGATATATGGATGAAGAAATAATATTACCAGAAAATAAAATGTATATTATAATGACACCTATTGGTGAAGACCAATTTAACATTATTTGTGTAGATAAACTACAGAAACCTATTAATGAATTGTATTATATGATGAGAGGATTATGTGAAATGTCTGTAAAACATCAAGAAGATTTAATTGAAATAGGAAAAGATGTTGTGTTACGAGCTAATTTTAGTAAACTAAAAGATTCGGTAAAGAATAATGTTATTCCATTTAGACCAAGGAGAAAATAATGGTTAAGAATAGTAAATTTGATTTAGACTTACAATATGGACAATTACGAGAACAACAGGTTCACGATATGTTTCATAATAAAAAGATTGAAATTAAAACAGAGAGGAATTGGTGGAAGAAGACAGGTAACATTGCTATAGAGTATGAATGTAATGGTAAACCTAGTGGCATTGATAAAACAGAATCTGATTTTTGGATACAAATATTAGCTAATGGTACAGATAATTATTGTAAATTAATATTTGACGTGCCTAGATTAAAAAGAATTGTTGAAAAATATAAACCAACACACAGCAAAATGATAGGTGACAGAAATGCTTCTAGATGTGTTCTTATACCTTTAAATGAATTATTTGAGAAAGATAATGTTGCTGTATAATGAGTGTAGAATTTTGGCAATGGTGGATTTTAGTAATGGTAACAATTAATACTGTTATTAATAGCATAGTTTTTGTTGTAGGTCGTAAGTTTAAACCTACTAGTCTATATAAGTTTAAAAATAAAAAAAAATAGGAGGGGAAATGAAAACTGGAGAAATTTTAAATGAAGCAAAGAATCTTGTAAATGGGGATAGACATAAGGATTATGGGGATAAAACAGAGAACCATAAAAATATAGCTAAACTTTGGTCAGCTTATTTAGATACAAAAGTAGAACCACATGATGTAGCAATCATGATGGCTTTATTAAAAATGGCTAGAACAAAATTAGGTGCTGTAAGTAAAGATACTTACATAGATATGGCTGCGTATGGTGCGATAGCCGGTGAAATACAATTTAAAGAGGAAAAAAAATGAAATTAATAAGTGATGATACTATTAAAAAATTATTAGCATACCTGTATAGCAAACCTTATAGTGAGGTAGCATTACTGATAGCACATTTAATTCAATTGCCAGAATCAGAGAAAAAAGATGGTGGACAAAAAAATACCAAACAGTAATGAAGCAGTACTACAATTATTATATTTTGGAATTGATTCAAGGGGCAATTTCTTTTCAGAAAAATGGACTTGCCCACCAGAGGAGTTTCGTAAACACATGGATAAGTGGAACGATAATTACGTAGATACAATAAGGTATGAGGGCGTAATAAAATATATAAATAATCTCTTTGAAAGGGATATTAAAGATGTTAGGGGCTATTTAGGATGACAAAAACTATTATAGATATTGTGCAAAATGATTCTGGAGGTACAAATCCAGATACCCATGCACATGAAGATAAGATTTGGGATTTAATATTTGACGATGGGGACACTACATCATTAACAAGAATGAAAATGATGGAGTTATTAACTACAGGAACTGTACCTACAAAGACAGTACATACATTTAAGAAATGGGATTTAACAACTACACAAGGTAGTCATATTAGAACTTGGGTGGTTGTGTATGATGATAAGTCTCATGTACAATTAACAAACACCGATTTTTATTCGCTGTTAACTAATGGTCATAGGAGTAGGGATGGGGATGTTGTGACGGAAAAGACTAGAACACTAGCCCCGCCAAATCCTGCGTTGTTTGGTGAAAAAAAATCGTTAACTACAAATGAAGAAAAGGAACAGTTAAAAGAACTAAGGACAGGATTAAGAGAAAATTATGTACCTATTTTTGGTAAAAAGGAAGATACAGTAGACGAGGATGTTAACTACTAATTTCCTAACGGATTTTTACTTTGTAATTTAATCTCTTCAATCTGAACATCTTGTAATTCATTTTCTTTTTGAACTATAGCAACATCTTTGCTTAATTGTTCAATGTCTTCTTCTAATTCCCAAGCATATTCTTCTAATGCTTTAAGTTTTTCAAGAAGAGGTTTTAAATTAGCAGGTTCTGGTAGCATAGCTATTTGCTCTCTAACTTTACCTATCTCTTTAAATACTAAAGTTAAATCTACAGGCTTAATTTGTTCTTCTACTTTTGCAATTCTATCTATTAAATCTACTTTATATTCATTAGCATATAATAGTACTTCATCAAATTGTTTTTCTAATTCTTTATCTTTTTGTTTTAATGATTGTAGATTAACAGGAGGCTCTGATTCTAATGCGTCAAGTCTTGTGTTAAACTGTCCCCATGTGTAGAATCCTCCACCTATAGCTCCAATTACTCCTACTAATGCCGCATATGTGCTAAGTTTATCCATTATTTTCATTGTTTAAGTGCCTCCAATTCAGCTAATAGTTTATTTTTTTTGCTGTTAATTTTTATTAATTGAACTCTGTGAATTTCCACAGGGTCATTATCGCTGTAGGAACTTAAATTTGTACCTACATATATCTCTCCAGAATAGGAAGATAAATCTACTTGTAAGAACAGCCCCATACTCGTGTTATTGTATATATCTTTTGCAGAATAAAATACTAAGTTTTTGTACGAGTCGAGGCTATTGTTCTTAAAAAATAAATCCTCTTTTGATAAGTTTTGAGTCGTTTCTTTTGTAACTTTAGCTATTTGTGTAGCTATTTTTTTTAAATTTTTCTTTAATTTTGTTTCTACTTCTGCAACATCTGTAATAACCCTGCCGTTGGAGTCCACTTCTCTATCTTCCGATTGTATATCTTCTTGCTCTCCACTTTCCTCTGATGATACTTCGGATTCCTCAGTTCTATCACCATCGGATTCCTCTTCTTGTGGCTCTTCTGTTGATTCATTTGTAGATTCATTACTTGCTATTTCTGTTTCCTCGTTAATTGGTTCGTTAGATTCAATAGATTCTTCCATTGTTTCTTCTTCATTCTCAATAACCTCTGGTGTGCTTTCTTCATTTTCTGC
>Ga0098055_1002100_pt1 | contig 10476 bp, 15 predicted proteins | sample 17_taG_FD_75107 | JGI IMG/M metagenome (GOLD analysis project Ga0098055, IMG submission 75107) | Marine viral communities from the Subarctic Pacific Ocean - 17_ETSP_OMZ_AT15314 metaG | ecosystem: Environmental > Aquatic > Marine > Oceanic | place: Pacific Ocean | collected 2015-01-18 | reverse complement strand
CTTTAGCAATTAAAATACAACATTTGGTCATCAAATAAAATCTCTGATTTTATTTGATGGAAAATCGACAACACCAAAAACCCCAATGATTATTCTCCCTTTAGGGAGAATAATCATTGAATAATCCAATCAAAGACGCTGTAAGCGTCTTTGATTGAGAACCAAACAGAACCATCACCAAAGGTGATGAGAAAACAACCAGAAGCCGACAAGACACAAGTCAACCTAATAGGGTTGACTTGTGAACCAGCTGTTCGTTCTAAAGAACGAACACGTACTCCCTGTAAGGGAGTAAAGCCAGCCCAGTTCCCACAAAATCTAAGAGATTTTGTGCAGAAAGTACTCCGATAGGAGTACTTCGTACAGCAGACCGACAGACCAGTACCATAGGTACTGCCATGACCACCCCACCCCCCTTCGGGGGGTGGGGGGCGCACGCGTGTATATGTATAGATATGGGTAGACAGTGCGTTCAGTATTTTAAACCTGTATGCGTATGATAAGCTTCTAGTACCATTCCTTTCTGTGAGGCAGAAAGGAATGTTACTTAGTACCTTCTAGTTATAGAAGTGTTTGTCCCAAAGTATTTAGACTATTATTCGCCCGATTGGGACACCTGTCGCATACAATAGATGGCATATGAAAACGACAGTAGAAGTGAAGAGGGTGTTGGATCATGTGGGCTACTTCCATTGGGCTGTAGTTCAAGATAACCGCGTGCGGGAACTTTTTAAGGAACCCGAAGACGCGATGACCATGATGTCTAATCTTTTAAACGACTGGGAACCGAAGGATGAATAAATGGCTCAGAATGGTGGCGGCAAGGGATGGAAAACAGATCCTGAAACAGGCGAACAGCAAATGCCTGACAAATGGAGAACGTTCCTTGATTGGCTACTATTAGGACCAGACAGAGATCCAGTCACCCAACGTGACTGGGCTGCTGCGAATAAGATCCACGAAGATTCTCTTCGTCGGATCAAGAAAGATCCCCGATTCGTTAAAGAGTGGGATCGTCGAGCAGCAGAACTGAACATCAACCCTGAGAGGGTTCAGAGCGTTATTGATTCGCTCTGGCAGAGGGCTTCCGATGGCGATGTGAAGGCTGCTTCTTTGTATTTGCAGTACATCGATAAGTTCACTCCTAAGCGTAAGGTTGTTGTGGATGATGAGCGGGACACTCAGGGTTTATCTGATGAGGAGTTAGCTGAAGCTTTGGAAGTGGAGGCGCGTCATTTAAGGTTGGTGAAGGATGCCTAAAGTAGGTAGTAAACATTTTTCGTATAGTAAGAAGGGGCGCGCTGCGGCTAAGTCGTATGCGAAAAAGTCTGGTAAGAGGGTGACCAATTCTCGGAAGAAACGATGATCTCGCCTTCTGGTTTTGCTGTGGAGGCTTGGGAAGTTTTGGATGGTCTTGATGACGATGAGGAGCTTGTTTGTGGATTGGAGAACCCTGATATTTGCGAATCCTGCCAATGAAGTATTGGGTGGTGAGTGTGTTGATAATGGGCAGTTGCTTGTTTACAACATTAACGGTTGGGGTGTTGCTTCGGATATTACACAGGTTGTTAAGTTAGATGAATAAAACGATTAAGCTGATAGCTGCTATTACTGGTTTGCTGGTCGCTGTGGGTACTCTTATTGGTGCTATTACGGTGACTTTAGGTAAGGGTGACGATGCCGCTAAGTATTCTTACACTACGATAGTGTTGGATTCACCAGAGAAATATGAGCAGTTTTTAAATAACCATCCTGGTTGAGGGTAATGTCACGTTTATCAGAGCTAAGACAAGAAGCAGAGTGGAGAAAATGTGAAAGAGATGAGTCGTATTTCTTACGTATGTATTGGCATATCGCTCATCCTGCTCATGGTCGTATCTTATTTGATCTTAGGGATGCCCAATCATTCGCTTTGAATGAGTGGGCTAACAACAGGTACAGTTTGACGTTGAAAGCGCGTCAGATTGGTTGGACTACTCTTGTTGCTGCTCACCAGTTTTGGTTAGCTTTCTTTAAAGATGACCAGAACATTATTGATTTGTCGCGTACAGAGCGTGAAGCGGTGTTGTTGTTAAGGAAAACTAAGTATGGCATGAAACATATGCCAGATTGGATGTTGGATCGTGGACCGAAATCGTTGGTGGAGCATCAGCAAAGGATGGGATTCTCGAATGGTAGCCAGATTACATCGATGCCTTCAGCATCCGATCCTGCGAGAGGTGAGTCAGCTACGCTGGTTGTGGTTGACGAATGGGCGTTCCTTCCAAATCCTGAGGAAGCGTGGGCTTCTATAGAGCCTGTCGCTGATGTGGGTGGTCGTATCATCGGTTTGTCTACTGCTAATGGGTCTGGTAACTTTTTTCACAATTTGTGGACTGGGGCTGAGACTGGTAATAACCGTTTCTCCCCTATGTTTTTCCCTTGGTCAGCTTCGGAGGACAGAGATGAGACATGGTATGAATCTAAGAAGCAATCTATGCTTTCGTGGCAGCTCGCACAGGAATATCCGACAAGTCCCGAAGAGGCATTTGTTCGGTCTGGTAATCCTGTTTTCGATCTTGACATGCTTGACAATATGCGTCGTCATGTTAGAGCAGGTATATCAGGTTATCTCCATGAGACTCACGCGAATGTGGTCGAGTTTAGGGTTTCGTAAGAATGTTTACAGTGTGGCAGGAGCCAGAAAGATGGAATGGTTATGTTCTCGGCGTTGATACAGCTGAGGGTTTAGGTCATGGTGACTATTCTTGTATTCAAGTTATTGATGCTAAGAATGGTGAACAGGTTGCGGTTTGGCATGGGCGCATACCGCCTGACGAGTTGGCACATGAGGTTTATAACATTGGCATGTGGTATGGCGATGCTTTATGTTGCGTGGAGTCTAACAATCATGGTTTGACTACGATCACACAGTTACGACAACTAGGGTACCCTAAGCTTTTTCGTAAGCGCTCCTTGAATAAGTCTACGGATCGCATTACTCAAGAGTTTGGTTGGCGCACTACTCGTACTTCTAAGCCTTTGTTGATCGATGATCTTGCTAAGGCTATGAAAAATGAGGAGTTGGTTCTTCATTGTGAGCATACTATTGCAGAGTTGAGAACTTATAGACGTAATGAGAAGGGTGGTATGTCTGGTTCTCCTTTTGATGACCGTGTTATGTCTTTGGCTTTAGCTAATCAGATGCGCCAGTATGCTTATGTGCCTGAATATGCGCCTGTTGTTGATGATTCTTGGACTTTTGATTGGTGGAGAAGGCAGATTCCTAAGAATAATGAGGTTATAGGTCAGGATATCATTGGTAAAAACACTATGCGTGGGACAGTCTGAGTAGTTTCATAGGACATATTATGAATGGAGAGTCCTTTTATGAGTAAACCTAATAAATATAATGCTTCTGGTATGGGTGCTAACCCTAACTTGAACACTAACGTGCTTGAGTTTGGTCCTCCTACTGAGACAGGTTCACAGAAAGCTACTTTGCGTTCTGATGAAGGTGGATCTAGGCAGGTAAGTAATGAACAGGCACCACGTGAGACACCTTTCAACCAGCATGGGCATACAGGAAAAGTAGAACCTGCTTCTGTACAACCATAGATAGTGGCTATTCTACCCAAGAACGCTTCTTATCAAGAGTTCGCAAAATATGTTGAGATCCATAAGGGTCCTAAAACAGATACTGAGCTTGAAGAGTTGTGGGATTGGAGACAAAAACTTTTAGGGGTGAAAGTCATCACTGGTTCCGTAGCGCGATCTATGTTACCTCCTGATGAACAGCATCTCACTTTAAAGGAACGTGAGAAGAAAGTTATTTCAGAAGCGGAAGCTGCTGGTATTCAAGTAGAAAGAGCGCCTAGTTAATGGCAAGAGAAACCAAGTCAGAAAAATTTGCTCGCGTACACAGCCGTTTGGAGTTAGCTCGTCGTTGGAGAACCGACGAAGGGTACGATTCTAAGTGGCGACGTATGATCGACATGTATCGTGGGAAAACATATTGGGGTGTTTCTAATAACAGTTACGCTCAAGCTCCTGATCGTATTTCTGTCAATTTGGCTTTCAGTACTATCAATGTGATAGCTCCTTCTATAGCTGTTAATCATCCTAAGATTACTGTTACTGCTAACAGGGAAGAGGATCAAGACAGAGCGATTTTTGTTGAAGCCATCGTTAATTACATGTGGCGACATCACGATTACAGGAAACCTTTCCGTCAGGCTGTTAAAGATTTTCTTATTATTGGGCATGGTTGGGTTAAGGTAGGTTGGCGTTTCAAGGAACAAGAGCGTGCTATCCCTAATGAACAGCGTGAAGCTATGGCAGCTGAGGCTCAGAACGAGGTTGATGATTTTGTTTATAGTTTCCCTGCTGAAGCGGAAAGTGTTCCTACTGCTGCGGACATTATTGATTCGGTTCCTTCTTTTGAGATGGAAGTTGTGGAGGATCAGCCTTTCGTTGAGCGTGTTTCTCCTTTCGACATGTACGTGGATCCTGAAGCTACTTGCCTTGAGGATGCCAAGTGGATAGCTCAACGTATAGTTCGACCTGTTGAGGAAGTTAGGAAAGATAAAAGGTTTAAAGCTTCTGTTCGTCGTAACATTCAAGCCGATTCTGGCGTGAAGGTTCGTTGGGATAACGATAACGAAAGAGAAGATTACTCTGATCTGATAGAACGAGTAACTCTTTACGAATATTATGATCTTGAAGAAGGAACAGTTTCTGTTTGTGCAAGTCAAAGCGACGACTATCTTTTAGATCCACTCCCTATGCCTTACGACTCAGGGCATCCATTCATTATGCTTCGCAATTATGATGTTCCAGACCAGTTCTACCCTATAGGTGACTTGTCTCAAATAGAATCTTTGCAAGAAGAGTTAAACAAAACCCGCTCTCAGATGGTTAACCACAGGAAGCGTTACGCTCGTAAGTATTTATACCATGAGCGTTCTTTCGGACCTGAAGGTCGTGAAGCTTTAGAGTCTGATGAGGATGGAAGGTTCGTTCCAGTTGTGGATGAGAACCGCGCTTTAGGTGAAGTTGTTGTACCTCTTGCACAAGTTCCTTTAGCTCCTGAGATGTATAACCATTCAGGAGTTATAGAACAAGATATCAATACTGTGAGTGGTGTATCAGAATATGCGCGTGGTCAGATGCCTGAGATACGACGTACAGCTACTGAAGCCAGCATCATAGCTGATGCAGGCAATGCTAGAGCAGCTGACAAACTTGCTGTAATCGAATTGGTTATCGGTGAGATGGGCAGACACATAATGCAGTTGATGCAACAATTTATGACTGATGCTCAGATGGTTCGCATAACAGGCAAAGATGATGAACAGTATTATGTTGCCTATTCGAGAGATGACATTATCGGAGAGTATGACTTTTCTGTGGAGGGTGGTTCAACTCAACCTTTGAATGAGACTGCTCGCAGACAGCAAGCTATATCTCTTATGAACGCTATGGCTCCTCTTGTAGGCGTAATTGTTGATCCAGCAGAACTAGCTAGACACGTTCTGCAAGATGGGTTTGGTATTAAGAACCCTGAAAAGTATTTAATTCAACAACAACCAATGGGAGGTATGCCTCCTGAAGAAGCAATGCCTCCTGAAGAGGGGATGGCACCACCTCCTATGAGTGGAGGTATGGGTCCAGCCCCAATACCAGATCAAGTTTTTGAAGCTACAGGTGGGGTACCCCCTGAGCTTATGACCCAGTTACAAAATCAAATGGGCGTTGAGCTGCCCAACATGTAATGGGACAAAATGAGATGTCATATAGGAACAACCGAAAGGATTCCATAAATGGAAAATAATGAGACAACGGAACTGGGTAACAGTAATCCTGAAATTTCAACACAAGAAGCAACTCCAACAGGTGAGATGTATAACGTCAAAATTGATGGCGAGATGCAGCAAGTCTCGATGGATGAACTTCAAAACGGTTACCAACGTCAAGCGGATTACACACGTAAGACGCAAGAGTTGGCTACCGAACGCGAAAGATTGGCTCAAGGTGAGGCAATCGTTCAGGCTTTAGAATCTGATCCTCAAGGAGCAGTTTCAGCTTTAGCTGATGCTTTTGGGGTTGGATTGGATAACCAAGATAATTTTTCTGCTGAACCAGAAGAGGAATTGGACCCCGATGAAGCTCGCCTGCGACGAATTGAATCCAATATTGAAGAACAAAACAAAGCGTTAAGACAGCAGAATTTGCAAAAAGAAATGAATCAACTGCAAAACAAATACGATACAAGCATCGACCAGAATGAGCTTTTCTCTCATGCTCTGAAACACAACATAAGCAATCTTGATGCCGCATATGCTCATATGAATTATGACAATATGCGCCAAAAAGCTAAAAACGCTGACATTGTTGAAGAGAAACGAGAAGCAGCGAATGTTGTTACTGATGCTTCTGGACCTTCGTCTGGAAATTTGGATCGTGCTGTTGTTGCAGTCAATTCTATTCGAGATGCTTTTTCTCTGGCACAAGAACAATTATCAAACAACTAATAGGAGAAAAATCTTATGACTGCGGGTAACACCTCTTTTGATGAGATACTCAGCACAACGCTGAATAACTACGTTCCTAAATTGGCTGATAACGTCTTTACTGCTCGACCACTGTTTTACGCACTCACCAATGGGCAAACCATTCGGCGTGTAAGTGGCGGCGCAAAGATCGTTGTTCCAATTATTTATGGAAGTAACTCAACAGCTGGTTCATACTCAGGGTCAGACACTATAGCTACTACAGCTCAGACAGGCATCACAGCCGCTGAGTTTGACTGGAAACAGTACGCAGCTACAGTGACTATCACTGGTATTGAAGAAGCTAAAAACAATGGTCAAGAAGCAATAATCGACCTTCTCGAAGGAAAGATTATGCAGACTGAAGAAACCATTATTGAAAACCTGAACACCATGCTCTTCGGTAATGGTACAGGTAACAGTGGCAAAGACATGCTTGGGCTTTCAGCCTGCATCGGTCTTGGCAATGACGCTGGCGGTTCCTCTTTCGGAGGAATTGATGCAACAGATTCAGACAACTCTTGGTGGAGATCATCGGTTTCCAACCAAGCAGGTGCCATAACTCTTGCAGCCATGTCAACAATGTACAATAATGTTTCAGTTGGAAATGACCAACCAACAATCGTGATGACAGGGCAATCTCAGTACGAAGCGTACGAAGCTTTGCTTCAGCCACAACTCCGTTACACAGACGCTGCTACAGCAGATGCTGGTTTCCAGAATCTTCTGTTCAAGGGCGCTCCTGTGACATACGACGGTACTTTGGCAGGAGAAGGCAAAATGTACATGCTTAATACTAAGTATCTACGTCTTGTCGCTCACACCGACACTTGGTTCCAGCCGACTCCGTTCGTGCGACCAACGAACCAAGATGCAAGATACGCACAAATTCTGTGCTACGGCAACTTGACGATCAGCAACCGCGCTCGCCAAGGTTATATCTACGGTATAACACCTGCCTAAACTGATTTATGTGGGGGCGAAAGTATTCGCCCTCACATAATGATTGGAGCAAAATGAGTTCAAAAGAATACGCTATGGCATACAGCAAAGGTGCAGAGTTGGCAGGTACACGTGGTGTAGCCCCCTCGCATTACGCCCCTGGTCAAGCCTCTGGATCACGTGCTGCTGCTTGGAATTATTCCGACAGCGTTCCTCCTTCAGATGAACTCTCAAATAATTGCTCCGCTATGACTCGCGGAGGGGCAGCGTGCAAAGCGCGCCCTATCCGCGAGTCAGACTTATGCGTAGCTCATACTCGACAAAAAGCTTCTAATGGGTAGCATGACAATCGCAGAGATGCGAACCCATGTCCGTAATGTGGTTGACATTGATAGCAGCGACATCGCTGATACCACTCTGAACTACATGTTAGGTCAAGGGTATGACACTATTGTCTATAGTGAGAAACGATTCCCTTTCTTCGAGTCGTACACAACCTTCACTACAGCTGGAGGTACTAAAGATTATTCGCTTACAACAATCGCAGCTTCTCCCGATGCGATAAGTCAAGGCATCAGAGACATAATTTCTCTTAAAACAGATGACCATATAATCAGCTACGTTGGTAGAGATTACGGTGATTTTAATTATCCTTTCAATGCTGAAGGTTCAGGACAACCTTGGGAGTGGAGTTACTGGAACGACAAGGTTCGTTTATACCCCACTCCTGATAGTGCTACTACTGTTTATGTACGCGCTATACGCAATGCCGCTGATTTCGGTGAGGGTTCAACAGATTCAACAACCCCAGATTTGCCTGACGCTTTTCATCCCATTCTTGCTACTTACGGAATTTTTAAAGCCTACTTACAGCAGGAAGATCCTGTTATGGCGCAACAATATTTCATGCAGTTCCAAGCAGAGCTTGACAATGTGGTCAGACGTTATGCTGACAGCCCTGCTCCTCAGCCTATGGTTGCTAACAGTCGTACATCTTCACGTTATTTAGCTGGTTTCGGAACTCTTCGTTACGCTAATGATGGTGGGATTGTCTGGTAGTAATGGCGCGTGGAGAATTTCAACTTGAGGTCTTAGAAAATTTTATTGGTGGTTTGAACTTTCGTTCAGACCAGTTCAATTTAGCTAAAGACGAATCACCTGATCTTCTCAACGTCGTTGTTGACCCTCGCGGAGGGATCAGACAACGAGACGGAATAGATAGAAGAAACACTACGGCTTTAAGCGCAGACGTTAAAGGTATATGGGCTTTGTACACAGAAGGTGGAACTAATCACCTGATGGTTAATTATGGAACAGCTGTTGCTTACTCTGCTTCAGTTAATTTCACAAATATAACTGGAATAACAGCTCGTACCAATGGGTCGAGATGTTATGGAATGACCATGAACAACATTGCCTACGCTGTTTCGCATGACCAGCCTTCATTTAGATGGAATGGTTCTGCTGCTGCGGATCTTGGCACAACGCTTGATGGCTCTGCGGGTAATTTCCCACAAGGTCAATATGTTGCTTTCTGGAATAACTTTGCTTGGGTGGCAAATACGCGTGAGTCGAGTACCAATTACAAGTACCGACTCAGATGGTCCAATGCGAATGATCCCGAAAAGTGGTCTGCGTCTGATTACGTGGATATTGACAAAGGGGAGCATGGGGACCAGATTACAGCATTAGTCCCTATGGGTGACAGATTGCTGGTATTTAAAACAAATAGTGTTCACGCTGTTTACGGTTTTGATTCCGATTCTTTCCAAGTAGTTACTTTAACTAATGACGTTGGATCAGTTCCTTTGTCGTCTCCTGTTTCAACTACGTATGGAACTTTCTTTTGGTATGCGGATCAAGGGGTTTATGTTTACGATGGTCAAAATTTTATACCATTGTTTACAAAAATATCTCCTGCTATAGATGATGGCAGGATAGATAACCTAGTTTCTAACCCTCCTCAATTAGCTTGGGGCAATAACAAGCTTTACGTTTCTGTTGATTGGACTGAAGCTGGTAGTACAGCTAGAAGAACATTCATATATGATCCGACTCTTGGACAGGGTGGTGCTTGGGTTATGTCAGATATTGATGCAGGTCCATTGTATGCGTATCGACCTCCTAATTCTTCTTCAACTGTATTCGCTGGATGTGAAGCTAATACAGGTGTCGTAATAGATGTGGAAGATGCCCAAAACAGGGCAACAGACAGGTACGCTTCTACAGCAACTACACATATTACTTCTTATTTCACCACTCCTTGGATTCAAGGCAAGAACGCTATTGTTAAAAAGCGTTGGGGGCGACCAAGAGTAGTATTATCAGCTGAATCCACGCTGACTTTACCTATAAGTGTGTACAAAGACTACGATAAGTCTGCTCAAACGCAGTTAGTGAACCTTTCCATTACTGCGAAAACTTCTGATTCTAGGTGGGGTACCGCTAAATGGGATGATTCTGACGAATCATCCGCATATGTAGCGAAATGGGATGCAATAGCGCGAGATTTAACAGCAGATATTGTGAATTTGCCCACACTTGGGACAGCAAAGAGTATAAGTATGAAGGTCAACGGTCCTTCCTCAGATAATCACTGGGAAGTAAACGCGTTGGCTTTCACATACACGCCGAGGAGATTGCGATAAATGGCGACATTAGCAGTTACAAACGATTTCAGTGCTGGAACAACGATAGTTGCCAGCGAGATGAATACCAATTTTGGGGATATAGAAACCTTTGTTAATACAACCCCTGGTGTTGTACAAAAAGACATAGTTGACGCTAAGGGCGACATCATTGCAGCAACTGCTTCTGATGCTGTTGCACGTTTAGCGGTTGGTACTAATGATTATGTTCTAACAGCAGATTCTTCTGAAGCGACTGGTTTAAAATGGGCAGCTGCTACTGCTGGAACAGTAACTGCTGTTACAGGTACAGCTCCTATCGTTTCTACAGGGGGCGCTACTCCTGCTATTTCTGTAACTACTAACCACGATCAACT
>Ga0098055_1002097_pt1 | contig 10483 bp, 13 predicted proteins | sample 17_taG_FD_75107 | JGI IMG/M metagenome (GOLD analysis project Ga0098055, IMG submission 75107) | Marine viral communities from the Subarctic Pacific Ocean - 17_ETSP_OMZ_AT15314 metaG | ecosystem: Environmental > Aquatic > Marine > Oceanic | place: Pacific Ocean | collected 2015-01-18 | reverse complement strand
CTAAGGGAGTTCCTTTTTCTATAAGTATCTCTTTATTATCGGTAGTAACAATAATCTGTATATTCACTTCGTGTATTTTATCTGTATCAAATATTCCATAAGGTACATACCAGTCTTTATTGTAAGTAAACGGAACTGTCTGTTGCATTATAGAATAACCTTTATCAGTAAAAATTGTTAAAGGTAAGTTAAGTTTAAAAACAAATTTGTCTTTGGCGTGATTAGGTAAATACTTTACCATTTGGTCATTACTGTGTACACTTATATTTTCCTGTTCAGTAAACATTGTTTCCCATTCGTAAGATACTTCCCAAGCATACGATTTTTTTTTGCTATCGTATTTTAGCAATATGTCGCATGGTGCAACTATTACATAACCATTATCAAATACATTCATAAAACTAGAGCAACTTTTAACTGTTCTTTTTTTAGCAAGATATTTAAAATTATGGTCAATAGATACATTGTTAGAAGCATTTTTAAACCAATCAGGAATTACTTTTGATATGTGAATAGGGTGTACAGATTCATCTTCATACAACCAACTATCCGTAAAACCAAAAGTAACATCACTCACTTACTACTCTCCACTCATTATTATCAAAATCCCATTCGTAAGTAACTGTTTCGTAATCGCTAGGTAGTTCAACTGGTGGTTTCCATAGCCAAGTAGATTTGTCTAATATAAAATTATCGTGTGGTTTTGGCTCATAAAAAACATCATGTTCTTCATCATAAATATCTCCTATGCCTGCAAAATTACCCCTAAAAGCTACGCCATCTTCTTGATGAACACCAGCAATAGTATTATAAGAAGTTCTTAAAACTTTTACTCCAATAATATCGGTGTAGTAATCTTCCCATGAACTATATTCACTTGGTAAATTATCTGTATCATTTTCATCTCTACCTGTAAAAACGTTCAATACTGTGTTTGTGTTTGTATCAAGTTCAACATAATGAGCCATTATTCAGACCACCTTACATATCCTGTACCACTTGTTATTTCTATATATTTTTCGCCACCAACTGTTGTTTCTGTTCCAACAGTCAATCCTGCGTCTGTATTTATCGAATACGTTGATGAATATCTTAAAATAACAATTCCTTTACCACCACTTCCACCACGTCTAGAGCCATAACCAAAACTTTGATAAGCACCACCTTGACCACCATTACCACGATTTACTGTACCGTTAGAGCCATTTCCAGTACCACTAGCACGACCATTACCACCAACGCCACGTGTTACGGCAGAATTATTTATAGATGATGATAAACCTGCAACCCCACTAGAAGTATGTGTGTATGTAGTGCTATCTCCAGAAGCACCACCACCTCCACCACCAGCTCTATCTCCATAGCCAGTATCAGTTTCAGCGTTTCTACCTACACTACCCATAGTTTGATTTTGAAAAGTTCCTAAAATATGTACATTGTTTGGTGGATAATCTGTTAGTTGTAAATTTGACCTAGCACCACCACCTGAGCCAACTGTTGCACTATTAGGTAAATCTGTTTTCCATACGCCACCACCACCACCAAGTGCTTTTACATCATCAAATTGAGAAGGAAAACCCTGTCGTCCATCAAATTCGCCTCCACCTCCAGCGTCATTTCCACCATAACGACCACCACCACCGACTTGTACAAAATAATCTTTACCTAAGGCTATATTTTTTGGAAGCAAAGTATTATTGCCCTCGCCATTTCCTCCAGTTTGTTCATTGTTCCAAGAATTTAAATAACCACCTGCACCACCTCCAGCACCTTGTGTGTTAGATGAAAATGCACCAGTGCCTCCACCACCACCTGCGATAACTAGATAGTATATGGGTATATTTTCTAAATTATAATTTCCAAATTTTTCTTGTTTAGATGTTTTTCCTGTGTAATCAAATTTATTATATATATCCATTATTGCACCAACTTAAATAGGGTTAATTGTCCACGTGTAAATGTTGCACCAGTAGATAAGTGCATTGAAAAACCATCTCTAACAGCAGTTGTAGTTTCACAACCAACACCCCAAAAATTATGAATCATTGGTGTTGCTTGTATAAAAACATTCTTTTCTATAAAAGTACTTTTTTCATTTATGTCATAAAGATTATTTAAATAAATTTCTGCATTAAACCCGTTGTAATCTTGTTGATATAAAGTAGCCGTGCTATCTGTAAATGCATTAGCTCTTGCATGGTGGTCTTGATAAGCACCATTTATCATAGTTTTATAAGCATATTCATACGTGCTTGTCGTAACAGGGCTACCACTTGCAGTTAATCTATATCTAATTTGCGGTGTTCCCGTAGTCATAACATCTTTAATAATTAAAAGATAGGTACAGTTTTCACTTACGCCAGTTATGTTGACAACAGTATCGCCATTAGTAATATTTGTTTGTGCTACTTGTTTTAATTTACCTAACATCAGTCAATCCTTAATCCGTATAAATCAAATTGTAATTCAGAAATTACATAATTATCTCGGTGTATAAAAGATAAACCTCTAACACCAGCAGTTTTTGTGTCGTAAAAACCACCAAAAGTAGAATATTCTTTATAAGTGTAATAAGGAATAGACATAACCCCCATATTTTGAATAAAACCTTGTGTGTTCATGGTGTCGCTATATGGATTAATAAAAGTTAAAATCATCTGACAAGCACCCCTATTATTTTTAATATCCGTATAAACTTTCGCGATTTCATCTTGTGCACCACCACCTAATTCAATTTCGCTATCGCTACCTGAATGTCCTCTGTAAAATTGTTGTTCAGTTGCATAATGAGTATCAGTAACTAAGCTTCCCTGTTTATTTATAAATTGAACGTCGCCACTATTATTTTCTCTTAAAGTATCAACATTATATTTATTTAAAACAACTTGATATATGTCAAAATCATCACTAAATAAATAATCAAAATTTTGCCTATTTGCCTTTGCAACTAATTCGTGGCTTGATATATATCTAAAACTCATCTTGCTCTACCATAAATGCTAACGTCATAATCAAATGTATTTGTAGCAGTTGTAAAAAATTCAATACAATTAATTATTCTTTCAGGGCTATAAAAACCCCCACCGACTTTAAATTGTAAAACTGCTGACGTTGTGAAATTTGCAGTATGACAAAATAATGTCGTTGGCTCACTTGGATTTCCTGCATTGTTTAAAGTAAAAATACCACTCATGGTTAAACCATTACTTGTATTGTGTACACCATTTTGAAATATACGTGAAATTCTAGAACTATCACTTTCTTCGGCAGTATTATTACCACTTCCGTCTGCGTCTAACTTATACATTTTATGAGAATAAGAACTATCAGTAAGCATATTAGCCCCACCATCTACTGAGTATCTAACTGCTAACGTGTCAGCATTTGTTCTAATTTTAAAAGCACGGAATACAATACAGTGTGAAAAATATTTATCTTCTTGTAAGTTGGTAAACTTTAATGAATTGACAGGATTTGAATTATTACTATCCTTAGATTCTATTAACTCCCAAGCACTACCCCATCTTTTATTTTCTGTCAAATCATAAGCGTCAGCAACATTATATATGCCACTATTTTGCTTAACTTGTTTAGGAGTTTTTCCTATAAGACCATAAGTCATAATACTCCTTTATGAAATTTCTAAGATACTTGCTAAAGCAATTAAATCGCCTGAAGCATTAACACCCTTTATTTTTATGGTATCTGTTGTTTCTAAAAATATTTTATCTTGACCAGTTACAGACAACGAACTATCAGCAGGTACAGTTATTGTACTTGCAAGTTCCGTATCAGCACTAGCACTTGTATCTCTAATAGCCACTGTTACTGCGTCATCAGTTGCACCATCTTTATTAGTAACTCTTAAAGATACTAAAACTGAACTTGTGCTAGCTGGAACTGTGTACATTGTTTGATAACTAGATGTAATTTCTAATCTTGCATTTTTATAAACTTCTGCCATTTACTTTCCTCTCTTATCCTAAAGCCAATATTAAACCAACACTAGCACCAGCAGGTACAAGTGATGTAATATCTGCAACTGTTGTTTTTTTAAGGTTATTACTGTCGTCTGCGTCTCCAAATAAAATTATGTCTGTTGAAGCGACTGTTCCTGATGTTGCTTGAGCAGGTGCGATTGATAGAGTGGCAACTCCACTTGTTGTTCCACCTGATAAACCTGATGTAGAAGCAGTAACAATAGAGGTTATATCGCCTTCTCCAATGAATGATGTCCAAGAACTTCCGTCATAAAATTGTAGGGTATTGCTATCTGCTAAGAAACAAAACATACCTTCTTCTGCTGAACTGACTGCTGAGTCTCTTGCAGTTGCATTAGCAAAACGCATGATGACCTGTTCTTGTAGGTATGAGTTAAAATCAGAAGCGTTTACTAAGTCTCCTGTTGTCCAAACTTTAAAGCCTGCCATTTATAAATTCTCCTTTTTACTAAGCATAAACTAACCTTGTTCCTTCTCCAAGTTTCGCTTGTCCTAATATCCAAGCCGAGCTTCCTGCTGGACTTAATGTCGCAGTCCAATCCCAACTTTGATTACTTGCGTTTACAGTATGCGTTATTGATTCTATCCAAAGTTCATCAGTAAAGCTAGTACCGTCAACATTAACTATCTTAACAGATATTTTATCCCCAAACTCACGTCCTAAAACTTGTTCCCAAAGAGAAGTATTGTCTCTAGGGTTAACAGATAAAGTATCTATTCTTAAAATTGGTAAGGAAGTTTCAGCAATCTTTTGTTCAATAATTGATAACACATCAGAGTCGGTAATGTTAATTGTTGTTTTGTTACTCTCTTTAGGTCTGTATCTCAGTACAGAATCAGCGTCAGCTTTATACTGTGTCGTACCACCACTTCTCTGCCACTCATAAACATTAATAATCTCATTGTCATCAAAGGAAGTAGAGACATTTGTGTATGGTAAGTTACTACCGTCATTACTAAATATACCTTGAACATTGACTGCTTTAGTGTTTGAGAGTTTGTAATCTCTATTTCTAAACGTTGCCTTACCGTCTTTAGAAATAAAGAATTGTCCATTCTCAGCAGTCTCACATTCTCTTAAACCTGTAAGCACATTTGTTGATATTGGTTGTACAATAACTTGTTTTGTGCCAGTAAGCACATCTCTCCTATTACTTGGAAAACCAATAGCGTCCAAGATTCTTGTAACTCTCGTAGACGATAATTCTTGTGCGTCATCATAACTTAAGCGTGTAGAACTCCCTAACTCTGAGAAACCTGCTTGACCTAAACGCCAACCAATACCGTCTAACTGTGCAGATTGAAATATCTTAAATGCGTCAGCACAAGTAAAGGTAACAATAGAGTCTGCACCTTCTGATATAAACTTTACAGGAATAGATTGTAAGAAACCTTCATAAATAACATACGTTGATGAATCATAAGTAGCAGACATACGCACTCTTTTAAGTGGTTGTATCTTTGTTCTTGCATTACCTGAGTCATAATAAGGACTAGAAGTATTGTTAGGATTAAATCTATTGTCAGCGTTTGATACTGAGAAGCTCATTGTACCTGCAACAAACTCTCCAATCTCGTTGGCTCGTCCTCGTCTAGTTGTAAAAGCTCTAAGGTACGTTGTTATATCTGTAAATGATTGTGATTCATCAAACGGCTCTGAGTCAAAAGCTACTTCTAGCGTAAGTAAAACATTGGAATCAAAACTCGCACTCATTATGTAGCTACTGTAATACCTTTACGCTTTGCTTGTTCTAAAGCAGTTATTACGGCTAACTCTACATCAGTTGTGCTTCCAAGTAATGCACCTGTGTTTACTGTTATTACAGTATTGCTACCCCCACCTGTTCCTATAATTCCTTGAGTAAGTGGGTCAAGATTATCAGCAAATTCCTGTACACCTAAGCTATTAAATTTTCTTGGTGGTGTTGTAGGTGCAATAGTATCTTCTGCAACTGCTTCAACAATGTCATCTATGACTGCATTCTCTGTTGGTGGTAAGCCTTGATTACCAACCTCACGTCCTGCAAGGTTAAATAAAGCATTAAATTGATTCGTCAAGGTATCTAAATCTCCACCAATCAATCTAACTATTTCATTTATACCGTCTTTAAACTTCTCTGCTGACTTTAAATCTTCTAATGCTGAGTCAAGTTCTGCCTTTGCTAGAGCCATTTCTAAGATGTTCTCAGTAGAGTTGGCAGTTGCCTTAGCTAAATCCTCTTGTGATTGCCTGTAATCATCTTGTGCTTCTCTAAGTTTCTCAGTTTGTTTAATAACATCTTCTTCTGCTCTCTCAATATCTCTTAGGGCTTGTTCTTCTTCTCTTGATATAGCAGTTGATTGTTCAATTAATTCATTTAAGCGTTCTCTTGCAACGGCTAGTTGTAGTTTCTGTATCTCAGACTTTTCTTCTACTTTTTCAAGTTCTGATATTTGTTCTCTTTGTCTTGCAATAGCTAGGGCTTCTTCATTAGTTACTTTTGCACCAAGCCCTGATACTTTATTGAAATCTTCTTTAGCTTGCTCAACCTTACTGTTGGCTTTTTCTAAATCTTTATTTGCTTTATTTAAGTTAGTTAATGCTTTAGCTTCTTTATCTACTAGGTCTAATCTATCTTCTTCTATATCTCTTAGGTTTTGATAAGCGTCATTTAGACTTCTAAGAGCGTCTAATCCTGCCGTTGCTCTATCCCTAGTAAGTTGCTTCTCTGCTTCTGTTTCTTCTTCTGTAAGCTGGATTGATTCTTCTTTAGTGTTATTTAAGTTACCTGTTTCTCTATCTAATTCGTGTGTATTTGCAATTAAGTCTCTTTGTACTGCTTCCTGAAATCTAATTGAGTCTGTCATCTCTTTATATGAATCGATTATGTCTTGGTTGGTTGCTTCGGCTACTTCAACTGTTTGTGTATATTTGTCGTAGGTTTGGTCAGACTTCTTGAGAGCAATACCTTGTTCTTCCATGATACGTTTACCTTCTTCAATCTTTTTGTTGAAGTCAGATTGTGGGTCTATAACACTAAGTATGCTTGATAGTAATTTATCAAAGAAACCTATTGTTCCTTCTAAAGCAGGTTTAAGACTATCAATTAGTACTAAACCAACCTCTGTAAATTTAGAAGATAATATATCTATTTGACCTTGTAAAGATGTAACTTGTTTATCTGCAACGTCTTGAGTTGTACCACCTGCGTCATTAAGAGCAGATTCATATTCTCTTATTTGATTTCCTGCACCTGATAAAATTTTAACTGCGTCGGCTACACCACGATTTAAACCTAACTGGTCTAATGTACTTGCTTTAAGTTCGTCAGACATTGGAGACAATACTGAGTCTAAGTTCTCTACTAAGTCTGCAACATTAAGTAACTTACCTTCTGAGTCGAACATTTGTAGGTTAAGTTTTGCAAACTCCTCTTTGTTCTTGGCAGTAGCTCTAGGTATATCTCTAAGTAACTGGTTTAACTTCTCGCCTGCTTCTGCACCTTTAACACCTCTATCTGCAAAAGCTGATAAGACTGCTACACCTTCTTCGATAGATTTGTTAGCAACCTTAAGAGAAGCACCTGCTTTGTTTGTAAGAGCTTCTGAGAACTGTTGTACAGAAGCGTTAGCCAAAGTGTTAGCTTTTACAAGAACGTCTGTAACTCTAGTTAAGTTTGTAAGGTTTTGTTCTGCGTCTTTGACTGTAAGACCTAATGCAGACTGAGAGTCGGTTGCTAAGTCAGTAGCAAGAGCCATATCGAACATACCTGCTTGTGCAAATTTAGAAACTTGTGGTAATGCTTGTATAGATTGTTCTGCGTCTAAACCTGCTGACGCTAAGAAAAAGAATGCTTCTGCTGATTCATCAGCACTTATTCTTGTTTCGATTGCAACTTGTCTAGCAGACCTGCCCATAGCAATCTGTTGTTCTTCTGTTGTTTTCATTATGGCAAGAGATTGGTTGAGTTTATCCTCGAACTCTATGAACTCTCTTGTTGCACTTGCTAAGGCTTTAACAAGGACTGTACCAACGGCAATAGCACCAACTTTAGCTACTGCACCAAACTTATTTAATTTCCCTGATGAGTTGTCAGTAGTCTTACCCAAGTTGTTCATTTGGGCTTTAGCTTTTGTAAATCCTTCTAGGACAAGTTTAATTAGGATATTTGAACTACCCATTATCTTTGTTTCCTTTTCTTAGCTTCTGCTTCTGCCATAGCTCGTTGTTTGTTCCTCTCTTGTTGTTCTACATAGTAGTATGTAGCCCACTGAGAATACTCTAATGATGACATTTTAGTTCGCAATTCGCCAACTGTCATTCTTAAATCACGAGCTAATCTGAATTGAAATACTAAGTCAGGGTTAGCTTTTGAAATCTTCGGCTAGTGCCGACTCAATCTCGCTTCCTACACCGTTAAGTGTATTAAGTTCTGCAAATATTAAATCAATAACTGTTGCGTCTTTTTCATACAGTTCATCTATTGATTCTTCGGTTAATTTAGGCTCGACCACACTTGCTATGAGAAGTGCTTTTTGATAATCAAAAGCGTCTGTTTGTTCGCCATTGATTAATCGACCTAACTCGATTTGCATTTTTTTAGATATGCCTTTTACCTTGATAGAGACATTCCATTGTGGAATATCAATAGTCTTGGTTGGCACATCAGGTAATGACTTAATGTCATCTAAGTTTAAAATTTTAGCCATACGTCTAGCTCTCCTTTTTACTTATTAATGTGTTGCTCTTGTGATTGCACCTGAAACTTGCATATCGGCAGAATATCCTACGACATCTCCTACTGGGCTAGATATAGCATAAGAAGTTAAAATTGCTTCTCCTGTATATTTAACTGCACCTGAGCCTGTTCCCTCAGGGCTATATTCAAAAGATAGAGTTGCTGATTGACCAACAACTGCACCAAATATAGCGTCAGCAGTACTATCCCAAAGACCTGACAATCCAATTGTTGCGTCTTTAAGACCTGCGATATATGTTTTATTATCTGCACCTAGTGTTGTAGTTTCAGATACATCTGATGTTTCAGGAAAATCAACATTGTTTACATAGGTTGAAATATCAGTTAATGACCCACCTGAGTTATCAAGTTTGAAAACTGAATCTTTACCGTGTACAAATGCCATATATTCTCCTTTTAATTATTTCTTCCAAATCCAACTATAACATTGAAACTTGGGTTTGTTCCACTAACAGTATAAACGACTTTTAAGTATCGATTTACTGTTGTGCCACTTGCTACTTCTTTAACTTCTGCACCTGCTGATGTCAAAGCAGTAAAAGATACAAGGTCTGCGTATGTTGAGTTATCTGCTGAGTGTGTAATCTTAGCAGTCAACGTAGGCGTACTTGTTCCTGATACTGATGTTGCAATTATAAAAGCACCACCACCATTGGCAGTAGAGCTAGCATTATCTCTAGCAGTTCCGTTACCTGTTGCAGTAACAGTAGCATTTTCTAAAACGCTTCCACTAAAGAATCCACTTGCTTGTAAGTCAAAGGTAACTGCAACAACATCTCCAACAGGACTTGAAATCCCATAGTTAGTTGTTACACCTTTGCCGAACATACAATCGTCTGTTGCGTCAACTCCGTCAAAACCAATGAGAGCGACTTTATCATTAGCACCGACAAGACCTTGAATAATGTTATCAGCAGTAGAGTCAAAAAACCCTGAGAATGATACCGTTGCGTCCTTTTCTCCTGCAACGAATGTTTTGTTAGAGCTACCAAAAGTGGTTGTCTCTCCAACATCAACTGTTCTACTTGGGTCAGCAGAACTTAAATAAGAACTCAAATCTGTTGAGTCCATAAAAACTTTGGTATCTTTACCGTGTATAAAAGCCATTTACTTTTTACCTGTCCTTCTTCTGTTACGTCTTGTTCTTGACGGCTTGTTGCCACCAGTTCCATATTTTGACATATCTCTCCTTATCTTAGCCTTACTTTTTTAATTTCCAAGCCAAAGAAATCTCTGCTGAAACTTTGCGTGTTATTTTCCTACGCTCTTTTCTTGTGTTCTTTTCAGCTATAAGTAAGAATGGAACTAAGGGAGTTCCTCTCTCGTTAATGGAGTTTACCACAGAATAAGGGTTGACATCTGTTTTTCGACTAGCCCATTCTTCTATTGGTTGTATTGGTGGATAATGTGGTTTTGTTCTCCAGTTAGCACCACCCCAATTTTTTCTGTTCTTCTTTGGTGGTAACTTATAACCATTAGGAAGTCTTTTAAAGTTTCCGTGTACAAAAGCTGAATGTGGTGCAGTCGCTTCTACTTTGACTGATGTAGGCAACCTTCCTCGCATAGCAACATTTTTAGCCTTAATAGATTTCTGTAACTTACCAGTATCAACAGGTACGACCTTCTTAGCTTCTTCAACAATAGCTTCTGAGTGTTCATTCATAAGATGACGCAAAGGTATAAGAGTGAAACCTGCGTTTTGTAATTTACGTTTAATCTGTGTCATTCCATTTATTTGGAAAT
>Ga0098055_1002094_pt1 | contig 10493 bp, 5 predicted proteins | sample 17_taG_FD_75107 | JGI IMG/M metagenome (GOLD analysis project Ga0098055, IMG submission 75107) | Marine viral communities from the Subarctic Pacific Ocean - 17_ETSP_OMZ_AT15314 metaG | ecosystem: Environmental > Aquatic > Marine > Oceanic | place: Pacific Ocean | collected 2015-01-18 | reverse complement strand
TCTTAGTTCATTATATTTAGCATTAGTAATATCACCTTTAGATCTTTGATTGTTCAGTTCTGTTACTTGTTTTTTATAATTTTCTATAATAGGTTTTAACGCATCCTTCAACCTAATTTGTTCTGCTATATTTGCAGAGTTAGTGCTTACAGTTGTTTCACTACCATCTTTCTCTTCTTTAACAACCTTACCGTCTGCTAACTTCATGCCATCAAACATCTTCTTCAGACGATTGATAACATTCACATTGTATTCTCCACCTTTAATACCAGTAGATAATCTAGCTAAATAGTTTATTACGGTTTTAGGATCTGAGAGATCTAGTTTAGGTTGTAATAATTTACCGGCCCATCTACCTTTAGTACTACCTTTAGCGTCTGTGAATATTTTCTCAGACCATCTTGATAGTTCGAAAGCTATATCACTAATTAAGTTGTTAGATATAAATAAGTCGTAACCCCTACTACTAGCCATCATCTCTATTAATTGGGCTGGTATTTCCCCAATAGCATCCTTACTCCAAACACCATCGTATTCTTTCTCTATGAACTTCTTGAAATCTAAATCTCCCTCAGTAGCTTCCTTAACAGCTTTGTTTATATATTCTTTTATACGCGCAGATAGCTCAGCGAGTTCGGCAGCTACCCTACCATCCTTCTTACCTTTAGCTAAGTGATGCATAGTTATATGGTGCCACACCTCATGGGGTATTTGGCCATCTATAATTTTCCTAGCGTCTATACGTATTACAGACTTCCCATCTATCTCAGTCCAGTACGCTGGCTCTTCTCTACCTTCAAAGTTTTTACCGTCGGTTGTTACTTCATATTCAAATGCAGATTTACCAGTAGACTTTATAGCATCTTGTTTTATAGCTTCAAGTTGAGAATCAAGCATTTTCTTCTGACCAATTGGAGATTGCATTTGAGGTATTAACTCTGAGGCTCTTATGTAAGATTGAGCTTGACCAATAAGCTCAGCATACTTAAACATTTCGTTCTGAGCCTCTTCAGCTGTGTACTTCTTACCAGTTACCTCTCCACCTTTTTCAGATATTTTTTGGAACTCTATGGCTTTTTTATTCCACTTTTCAACACTACTACGACCCTTACCAACCATGAAACGAGCGTCCATCCATTTCATGTGAGTAAATCCGAGTGCTCCAAATAAAGCTAAGTTGTCTACGAATCTACTTTGAACTACATCTAAGTCAGGGTAAGTTTCCTCTTTCCATCTTTTCCAAGATTTGTGACCAGCTAATAATTGCTCCATAGGTAGGGCAACTTCAGCAGCTACAGCACCACCAATACCACCTTTAATTACTTTCTCAGATATAGGATTAATAGCACTACCTATTCTCTGCCATGCTTTACTAGTTGCGTGTCCAAACTTAAATGGCATCGCTGCTCTAGCCGCGGTACCACCGAAGTAAAAACCTAAACCACTACCAAGAGGCATTTCAGTTCCGAATAAAGGGTCTAGCATTTGCATCTTGCCTTCCTCTAAAAGACCATATGATAAATGAAACAGACCGTTACCCCACGCAGAGTTAAATCTACTTCTAACTAATCCCATACCCTTAGCGTAAACATCAACTGTTTTACCAGCTTTAGCAGCTTTATTTGTAACATTAGCAGCACTTACGAATTGCTTTGTTTTATTAGAGTAATATAAACCAGATCTCATTTTGTTAAGCCAACCAGCTGCACCAGTTAAACTCATAGCGCCTTTAGCAATACCACCAACAACAGCGAACTCAGCTAACATAGGGGTAAACCCACCTGCTCCCTGCCAGAATCTCTCCGCACTATCTAATTCAAGCTTATCACTGAAAGCTTTACTTATCTTGATTGGTGCTTCATTTTTCTCTTCTAGCTCTTGATTAACCTCGTCTATCAAGATATTAGCATTTGATATTCTCTGATCACCACTGTAAGCTCCACCTCTAAAATTATCTGCAGTACGCTCTTTAGCGTCTGCTAACATATACTTGTCAGTTCCAGGTAGTGCGTTAATAAGTGAACTAAGGTATAAGTCTTTCTTACTTCTTTTGTAGCTAGACGGGTCTATATTGAGTAAGTGTAATTGTGCCCAAGCTCTATCTCTAGCTATCATATCAATAGATATGTCTTTAGTAGCTTTTATATAACCACCCACATCCTTCTGATCAATCTCATCGCCTAAGTAATTCCAACGAGCTGTGCCATCATTAACGTAAGCACCATCTAAGTATTTGCTAAATACGCCCCAGTTATCTATTATATCGCTAACTGTAATACCAGTGATGTCTTCACCTGGTTTATACGAGTAGCCCAATCTTTTTAATTGATTCCTAAAAGCAAATTCGTTCCTAGCAAAAAAGTCTTCAGCCTTTGGATCGTCTATATCAAAATCATCTCGACGATCGTACTCTTCACCATAATCATTAACTGACATACCTGAATGCCACTTAAGATTAACTGTCGTACCTTCTATATGGTTTAAAAACAATGATCTTTCAAACGCATCATCTTCGTAAGCAGTTGTCAACTTCTGCTTGACCGTGGCTTTATCTTCACCTTCGTTAGCTTCTAATATACTTTCAACGTGTTGGTTTACTTGATCAGTAATATCATACGCTTCGAACTCAAGATCATCACTGGTCTCCGCGTACACTTGGTCAATAGTATCACCACTGTCGAAGTTGACATAGAACTTCCCACCTTCTGGGTAGATTTTTTTCAACTCATCTTTTAAGTATGCCTCATCATCTTCAACTGCTTTTTTCCAATGAAGATATTCTGGATCATTCTCATTAAAATCCTCTTTACTTTCTAATCCTTTTAAGTGATTTAATTTGTATTCGTGACTTTTAATTTTTTTACGTAAACTTTGTTCGTTAGATGTTAGTACTTCACTCTCTAGTCTACCCTCATCTTGATCAATCATATCCTGAACAGTGATACCGTTCATAACCCAACCATCTTGATAATTCTTTTTGATCTCATCTACTAAGTGGCTAGACTTTCTTAGCTGTTTACTTTTTAAATGACTAGTAACATTGATGAACAAATCCTCTATTTGATAATCAGTTAAACTCTCTGTAGTACCAAACTTCTCTTCATATCGCTTTACTATTCTACTTCTAATTTCGTCAAAGAGCTGTGGATTCTGTTCCTCTAATTCAGCTATAGAACTTTTTGCGTTCTGGGTGATGTTAGTTAGATCTTCCTCTATCATTAAGTTATTAAACTCGCTCTCAAAGTTATCACTTAAGAATTTCTGTACCTTATACCTCTTATTGTCTAGCTCTATATTACCTTGTAAATCTAACTGGTTATTATTTATAAACTCTCTAATATCATCTTGTGTAGATAGTTTCATGCTAGAGCGTAACGATATCATTCCCGCAGAAGAAATACTACCGTCCTCGTTAACCTTAAAACCTTTTGGTGCGTCAAGTAAGAACCTCTCACTCTCACCATTAGGTGCTTCTGCTACCAGATATTCTTTATCAACTTCAAAATCCCACCCGTCATCTTTAAGCTTTCTATTAAAGTAATCAGCCACTTTCTTTGGCTTAGCCTCTTTAAATGCTTTAGAATCTACGGCTGGGAACTCAGAAAGTCCAGGTGCATTTTCAAATTTAGATGTTTGTATTGATTTTTCTCCGATACCGGTCGATACCGTTCCAGACTGAACTAGAGTAGCGTCTGGGTACTTGTTTAAGAATTCTTGTATTTTATCTTGAGACACGGTAAACATTGTCATTTTACCATTCTTCATAGCTCTATAAGTAGTCTTCATGTAGCTTATTATATATTATACGATTTTCTAGAATTGGTTAAGTTCTCCAGTGAATCCACCACCCACGCTTACATCAACATTAGTCTTAGCTTCATCATCATTACCCATCAAACTATCCCATGTCTTAGCGTACCAAGATTTCTCCTTCTTAGATTCCTCTTTGTCATCTTCTACCTCCCCAGCAAAACTATCGTCTTGAGGTAGTTCAGGTAATATTCCAGCTTCTGCATTGTCCAGAGCTTCTTGGTTTTCATCACTCCACACACCATTAATTTCTATTTCAAACCCAAGGTCTTTAAGTTGCTTCTGCCTATCTAATACCCAATCGTTAGTGTATCCATAGCTAGCGTTAATTTGACTTGGAGTTCTCTTCTTCTTAACAATGTTACTCCCTATATAGGTAGTATAGTAGTCAGCCATTATTTTTTTCATCTCACCTTCATCTTGCTCTAGATGGGCTATTATATTCTCAGCTTCGTCAGCATCTATAATGCCGTCAGAGTTAACACCTTCAATACCTTCAAAGTCTTCGTCTGTTATACCAAGATCACCATAGGTGTTGTTCATCAAATCCTCAGCTAAGTCATTTCTAAATATTCTACCTGGAATTATCTCGTCGTTCTTTAGAGATTCATAACTACCATTAGTAAGTAAACCATTCAAGATACTAGTTCTAGTTTTCTTACGATTAAATGGCGTACTGTCGCCCTGCTCTTTTATCCTAAAAGCCTCTAACGTATCTTTAGATGTCTTATCTATCTTGTGACTATCAAGCTCTTGCTTTATACTAGATATAGACTTCCACTCACCGTTAACCTCTATACCTATCCTACCATTATTGCTTTTTAAAGGTTTACCGTCACCTTTTAGTATATCTAAATACATTTTACCTCCCTCACTGTTGGTGAATGCTGGAGAGTAATCCTCTATGTTTATAGCTACTTCTTCTCTCAAAGCTTTATAGTCTTCATAATCGCCACTCATAGCCTGTAAATCTCTAAGTTTAAGGTCTCGGTCTTTCTTATTAGACTTAGCATAACCATCCTTACCATTCATTAACTCATCGTAAAGAGTTTCATATTGATCACCAACTAAGTCAGAATTAGCTAACACGTCTTGGGCATAGGTCTCATATTCTTCACTGAGCTTAGTATGCTTAGCTTTTACACCAGCCATATAAGTAGCCATTCCTCCGGTTATAGACTCACCTATCTCTGCTATCTCTTTATTACCAATAACACCTTGTGGTTTATTAGCCGAGTAAGCCCCTTTTATTAATGTTGTATCTACTGCCATAATTAATAGTTTATACCTGGAACTCCCCAATCGCTGAATGCACCTGAAGACATACCACTACCGATAGCACCAACAGCGCCTTGTACTCCACCTGAGATAGCACCCCACTTAGCTTGCTCAGCCATAGCCGCTTGATTCCTAGCTGCAGCTGTTTCTTGTTGTGACATACCTAGTAGAGTACCAGTCTTATCTCTCTCCCAGTTTCTAGACATAACCTCACCGCTTCTTTCTTTGTTCTGTATTATACCCGCTTGTCTCGCTGAAGCCATCTGATTAGCTGACTCTTGTCTACCTATACTAGCAGAGGATCTTTGAGCGTTTAACTGCCCTTGTTGAGCCATTGATTGTGCTAGAGCTGCAATGCCAGACCCACCAGCAGCACCTCTCATGCCACTCATTATATTTGCTTGACTCTGTTGAAATTGCTGCGACTCGAATTGAGCTTGCTTTTGGTTAACCGTTAGGTCTTCCATGGTATTCTCCATATTGAGAAAAGGGTTGCTAGTATCTAAATTTGCATAGACACCTTTTAACCTATCCATTTCAGCTCTCCTTTTTTTCTCTTCAGCCTCAGCTTTGCGCTGTGCTTTGGCAGCTCTGCTAGCCCCGAATATTCCACTAGCCAAGCTAACAGTGGCTGTTCCTACTGCTAAAAAACTCATATCTTATTTATTTTATTAATATATTCTTCATACTCCTCGAATGTTGCTGAGACAATCTCTCCCTCTAGTTCTTCTATATCCTGACAATTTGTAGGGTTCTTGTGAACGTTTACAAACACTGAATCTTCGTTTGCATATATAACCCTCTTAGTTCCGGGTGTTGCCAATACATAACAAGGTGCTATGTATTCTAAACTCTCTTCCTCTGTAGCAACAGTGATACACCCAGACAATAAAAACCACACATGCAAATGATTATGTATAGCTCCGACGACTAAACTGTCTTTATTCATTGTCATTTGCCTAACATAAATGCCGTCAGCGAATGTATGTTCTAGTGGGAATATCTCAGAGTTTTGATGCGTGACTGTATTTACTTCGTCTGCATTCTCAACTAAGAAGTTTTGCAACCCCTGTATTTGCTCCCTAGTGTTTAGAGCTATCTCTCTATTCTCGGCTTTTGATAATTCATCCTTAGGCATATGATTATATTTGATTTACTCATATATAATCACAGTTATAAGATTTTATTTACTACTCTCAAACACTTCACAAGCAGCAGAGAACATCTCCCCTTTAACCGTAGAGTTATTAACGAACCTAGCTAAACCATAGTACCCGGAGATAGAACCTACATTTACAGCGTTATCTTTACTGAATAGTATATAAGAACCGTCTATTGGTGCTGAGTTTGCAATACCACCGTCTGGTAGTACGAAATCACAAACTACAACCGACTGTGTTCCATCCCATGGTGTTATGTTGGTTATCAACCCAATTTGTTTTATATCTTCTTGATCGTTAGTTGTAAACCCGCCATCAAGGGTAGTGGGACAATGGTAAGCCATATCCCCAATTTGAACTGAAGAGTTTAATTCAAACCCAAAAGTCATTGTTAAATCTGCCATAGTTATATATCTATATTAAGAACTGCTAAACGCTACATACATCATCTAAATCTAATTCAAGTACAAGGTTCTCAGCACCATACTTTTTCATAATTAAAGTACCAGTTAGAGTGAGTTTAGCTGTGCCGCTTCCAGATGCTACTAAATTCGTTAATGTATATTCAGCACCACCGGTGTTTGTCACATTGAAAACAGATGATATGTATGCACCTGGTTTTAAATTCACATTACCGCCACCTTCTTTGTACACGTCCCAACTAAAATTATTTACTACTTTATTTCTCCATTTATAATTCTTTGCTAATGATTTTTTCTTACTCTTTAAAATTAACTTCTCATTAACGCCAGTCCCACCACCAGTTGCTGTAACAGACGTAGCAGTAAAATCACTACCCGATTGTATTGCTCTCAATTCCATTTGAGCTGAATCAGCGTATTGAGTGAACGTGTATAAAATATTTCCAACTGGATCTGTTGGGTAATTATCATTTTGATTTATAATCGTATCACCAGTTGGCTCTATTAATACAGTATACACATGTGTACCAGTGGGTAATACGGGTAGGGTATAATTAAAAAGAGTGAAAGATGTTTGGTAGGTGGTTGTAATATTTGTTATTGGATTTGTAAAATCATAATCAGTTAGCGCTACAATACCAACTCCAGTGGCTACTTCTGTACTGGTAGTTGTGTTTGTTATAGTATAATTAAAAGTCGCACCATCATCACCAAGCACATTAAACTCTAGCAAACCACCGGCACCAGTTAGATCGTAAATCGATTCCCCACCCATACTGTTTATCGCTCCGCTAATGGTGGTGTTGTTTATCTCTAAAGCTGGAACGGGATCAGCCGTGCCATCTATATATATTCCAGTGTAAAACCCAGTTGGAATATCATAATCATCTTGAGGTGTTATAACTATACTATAAGTTATAGATTCTACATTACCATTATCATCTAATGTTTGACCTGCGAAATACATAGAAATAATATCGCTAGACCCACCAGGTATATTTATGATTGCGGGATTAGTAACGTTACTATTGAGAGCTTGGTTAAAGTTAGTAGTTAATGGTATGTAGGAACCCGGCGCTGCTGTAAACGTTATCGAACCTATTAAAGTTCCAGAATCATTATACGATGCTCCGCCGATAGTACCAGTAAAAGTACTAGGGACCATTCCATCAACCTCTACACCGATTGAACCAGATATACCGTCTTGCGTCTCGAGGGTAAAACCACTAACTCCCGTGTTAAAAGTACTATTAATAGTAATTGAAAAATCAATTAACCCAGCTGTGGTAGCATTACCATTAATATCGATGTCTATTACAATATCACCTGCAGGCATTACAAATCCAAAACCTAAATTCACTTTAACTTGAACAGTGTTACCCACAATACCGGCGTCCCCAGTATCTATAAACTCAACGGTATCTACACTATTACCCGCCACTCCACCTATGTTTTGAGGTAACGTTACGCCATTCACACCATGTGTGAACGTTGTGCCACTTGAAGCAGTACCACCACTTATATTAAAATCCGAAGCGCTAACCACATAACCACTATCCGGTGTTATAACTAACGTAGCATCGCTTATCATATTTCCATTGACAATCGAATCTAGATAAGTCTCACTACCAGTAAAGGTAGATACAGTACAAAAATTTACATTACTTGGCATATTGCTTATTGATTTGGATCATTTTGAATTGTTATGTTAAAGGTTGCTTGTCCACTTGGGAATGAAACGGTATCAACAGTTCCAATACCCTGGACAGAGAACTCACTAGCGTCTAGATTACTTAAAGTCGTGCCAACACCGGAAATATAACCGAACCACTTACCTTCTTTTTTTACGAAATCAGTAACAGTCCCACTTTGTAAATCAGTCTCAAATGATTCTACATACCAACCATCCTTGCTATTTAAGTTGTAGTATTCACCGTCGTAGTAAGTAGTATCACCAACAACGCTTGTTGTAAACTCATTAACTACAGCTTGAGAACCCTCGTAGTTCATTGCTGCAAAACTTTTCACAGAACCCGCAGTGTCGTTGAACATTATATCGATAGTGGAATTGTATGGTTTACCGTAAAAGCTGTTCGCATCTACACTATCATCGTGATGTAACCAGATTCCACCATCTCTACCCGTCATGTATTTACTGTTGATAGACAGACCAGTGGTAGGGTGGAAAGATCTAAAGCTAGTCCATCCTTTTGACTTCTCGTTAAACGATAATGTGTAGTTAGTTCCGGATATATAATCCTTGCTACTTGTCATCGTTAAGTTGTACTCATCTAAAACCTCATCGAAACTCCCAACTATATAACCGTTAGTGTTCCTTAGATTTTCTTTAAACCAAGTTGACATACCAACGTCAGATATAGGCGTTAAACCATCTTGTGATAATCTCAATACTTTACCTCTTTGCTTATCAGTGAAATACATTCTATACCCGTCAACAGATAGAGACTCTGGGTTAGATGATATGCCATAATCCCCAGCAAAGGCTTTAGCGTCACCTAACACAGCATTAGATGCTGTAACATTAGAGCTACCATCAGCGTTATACAACGCGTCCTTGTTTGCTAGTATCTGTAAGACTTTGTCTTCGCAGAACGTAACCACGTTGGTGTCTCTAGTTTTTAAAGCTTGCACATGACCATAAGTAGGGTTTAAATCCTTAGTGATCTTCTCGGCTACATTAAACTCGTTAAGGTTGTTAACACCACTAGTTGAGTTGTATATACCTGAGTATATTAAACCACCACCCCTTCTTTCTTCACCATAATCCTCTAAAATAGTTGAAGCTTTGGATCCTTTACCTAAGGTGGGTGCATTGAAATCATCTCGTATTCTATTAGACTCAGCACCGTTCCCAAACGAATAACAGTTATACCAAGGTAGTTCTACCTTATATTTATATACGTTTGGATCTAGATTATAAATACCAGTAACCGTTTGGAAAGTAAAATCGTAATTTGTTGCCTCTGAAGTAATTTGGGTAGTTAGCGTTATATCATAAGTCTGTGCTGATGCTCCCGGTGCGATAGCGTTTATTAGAGTACCCTGTGGTAAGAGATCATTGCCATCACCATCTACAGCCGTTATCTGATCTCCTTCTAGCGGTGGTGTTACACCTTCACCAAGAGCTATTGTTATTTGTATATTTGGGAATATACCGTCGGCTAAAATTTCATATGAAACGTCAGCCGCTTCAACCGTCATTGTGGGTGATGAAACACCAGTTACACCATTATCATATGAATAATGGTCTAATACTTTAGATTCTGTAATAGTATTATCTGCGTGGTTAAATGATAATATATCACCAATAGCTATTTTCTTAACTGTAGTTGTACTCAATTCACCGTCAACCTCTTCAAGCACCTTTACTGTTGAATCTCTCATTTCACCAACAACAGGTTGTAAACCCTCACCAAGCTCTACTGTTATACCTCCTCTATAGCAGGTTACACTGGAACCCACTGGAGCAAATGACTCGTTGTTGGATTCGCTTAATACCATAGGTATAGAACTCGAGGCTTCATAGTATAAATCTATATCAACAGTTTCCTTAGGTTCAGTTTCCCATATAGCCGAATCCACGTTAGATAATATAGAGTCCGTGTTAGGATTGTATTTCTTTAACACAGTAACACCAACACCAGTCTTCCCATCATGACGCATCTCGCCTCGTGGGTCCCACACGGCGGTATCTATACCTACTGCATTATCACCATCCCAACCTTCTAGCAAAGCACCTTCAGTACCTATATTTCTAAAAGTTATCTCTAGTGTATATCTTCTACAGAAATCATCATCATTT
>Ga0098055_1002088_pt1 | contig 10516 bp, 18 predicted proteins | sample 17_taG_FD_75107 | JGI IMG/M metagenome (GOLD analysis project Ga0098055, IMG submission 75107) | Marine viral communities from the Subarctic Pacific Ocean - 17_ETSP_OMZ_AT15314 metaG | ecosystem: Environmental > Aquatic > Marine > Oceanic | place: Pacific Ocean | collected 2015-01-18 | reverse complement strand
GCCAACTTAAAAAAGTTTACAGGCGTGGAGCGGGAGCATTTTCTCAATCTCATCGTCCCGGAATGACTCGGGGGGGATGGGCTATGGCTCGTGTTAACATGTTTTTAAAAATGAAACGGGGTGGGAAAGTTAAAGATTCTTACCGAAAAGCAGATGGAGATATATAGTATGAGTAATAAAGAACAAATACAGGATATGATAGAGTCTCTTAGTTCTCTTGATACACAAAGAATGACTGAGGACAATAAAGATGAGGCGACTTATTTGATTAATGATATAATTATTTCATTAGAAGAATTGATTGACATATGCTAGAAGTTAGCTTATTATATTTTAATGTACGAATATAGAGCAAAATTAATCAAGGTAATAGACGGGGATACCGTTGACGCCATGGTAGATTGTGGATTTTCTATGTTCCGCGCCGAAAGAATAAGGTTAAGAGGAATTAATGCTCCAGAGGTCCGGACTAGAAATAAAGAAGAAAAGAAAAAAGGGCTCGCGGCGAAAGCTAGGTTACAGGAACTAATTGAGGAAAATAAAAATAACGAGTTCATGTTGCAAACTTTTTTCGATAAAAAAGGAAAATACGGAAGAGTATTAGGCGTTTTATATACACCCATAGAGGGTTCTAAAAAAATGTTTGGTTTGACCGACTTTTCTCATAGTCTAGCTTATGACTGGTGTCCCGAAACTGAATACCTTAAGTATAGCTATAATGGAAAACTCGTCGAAGAAGGTCATGCTGTAGAGTATAAAGGAAAAACATGAAACTTGAGACACGTATTTTTATTTGTTTCGTTTTGATTGTAGTTTTTATTTTTCTGTCAGGTTGCGGGACTATAAATTGGGAAGTCTTTCCGAAGCAAAAAACCCCCTTTACCGCGGGGGCTACCTCGAACGGTATAGTTGTAATAAAACGAAGTTTTTAATGAAGATAGCAGTTGTCAGCTTTGAATGCTCTCCCGCTAATGATAGAGAAATAAGTTTTCCAAACAAGCAGAGGTATTGCGATAAACATGGTTATGATTTTATATCATATACTGATTCCGTTGAGAAAGACCTTCATCCCGCTTGGTCAAAAGTACCGTACGTCTCTAAACATTTATCTGATTACGATTGGGTCGTATGGATGGATTCAGACACATATCTTATAAACGCTGATACGAAGCTGGAGTCATTTATTGATGAGTCTAAAAATTTTATAATTCAAACTAAACTTTCAGGGTCTATTTGTTGTGGAGCTTTCTTTATTAAAAATTCTAAATGGAGCGTAGATTTATTGAGTCGATGGTGGTCTACAAGATTTGACACAGAATGTTTGGATCCTAATAATAAAATATGGGAAGAGCTTGGTCTGAAAAAGATTGTTGGAGATCAAGGGGAAAAAGATTTAAACAATATTAAAGCCTTAACAGAAGGTCTTCAAAGTAACCCAGAGGATACCAATAAAAATACTTTTTTAATGCACTCGAGGAGGGGTCACAGAGATATATCCTCTAAATCTCATTTAATTTTTTGAACATGTCTTAGGGTTTAATATAATTTAAAGATGACTAACAACCCTTTAGATTTTACCTTAGCTGAAACTAACTTAGTAGAGGAGCGCTTAACGCGTGAAGCTTGTCTGAATTTCGGTAATGAAAATTTTTCTAATCGCCGCACAATGCTAGAATGGGGTGTAGGCGGTAGTACTTTTTGTTTTAGTAGACACGTTTATAAATATTATGCGATAGAGCATGATTACGATTGGTACAATAAAGTTTGCAAAGAGCTTCTAGATAGAGGAACTTCAAATGTTATGTTAAATTTTGCTTTACCAAATGATCGCGAAGCTTATGACTACAATATTGACGTACCTAATTTTAATAATGAAAAAGGTAAAGATATATTCAAGCATAATATTAATTACTGTACTAACTTCCCTTTCGCATTTGATTTCGTATTGATTGATGGCCGAGCTAGAAAACACTGTGCCTTTAAAATACATCCATTATTGAAACCCGAGAGCTTGGTTTTCTTTCATGATTTCAATAACAGACCTTATTATCACGACATCTTAAAAGAAAAATATAAAATAGTAGAGAAACAAGACTCTCTTGCTGTTTTATCTCCTCGTTTATGAGAATTGCATTAGTAACATATGAATGTGCTCCCGCAGACTTTAAAAAGATAAGTTTTCCAAATAAGAAAAAATACTGCGAGAAACATGGGTATGATTTTTGGGGCTCTGAGCAAAAATTATCGAAATTTCATCGCCCGTCGTGGGATAAAATTTTACATGTCCTGAGTTTTATAGAGGGTTATGATTGGATTTTTTGGTCTGATGCTGATAGTTTTGTAATAAATTCTGAAATTAAATTAGAACATTTTATAGACGATAAGAAAGATTTTATTATTGGCGTTGATGAGCATATACCTTCTGGGTATTTAGGTATTAACTCAGGTCAGTTTTTTATAAAGAATACTCCTTGGTCTATAAATTTATTGAACACATGGTGGGAGCAACATAAAATAGATTCTGATCCTTCAGCGTCTCAGTGGGACCAGCTCGCTCTTAAAAAAATGATAGGAGCAGGAGGAGAATTTTATCCTGAAAAAGTTAAAGTTTATACAAACCCTCGGGAAGGTTTTAATGTAGTGCCTGAGTTTACAAATCCAGACACTTTTATCATGCATTGTCGTCGGGAGCATCGCAACTTTGAATATAAAAAGCATTTAATTTTTTAAAAAATATTTATGAAAATAAGCTCGATAACATCTCTCTATAAATCAGAAAAGTTTATTAAAAATTTTGTAAAACAGTTTGAATATCAATCTATATTTAAAGATGTCGAGATAATTATTATTGACTGTAACGAGGACGATAAAGATTGCAAGCTTTTAGGTGATTTCATTAATCACCCGAATGTTTACTATGAAAAATTAGACTCAGACCCCGGTGTCTACGGAGCTTGGAATAAAGCTTTAGAACATGTTACAACTGATTATATTACTAACAGCAATACTGATGACGTAAAGGCCCCTTGGTATTTTGAGCTTATGTATAACTATATGAAGACTCATCCAGAATGTGATGTAGCTTATGGTACTGTTGGAGAAACCCATTATCCTGCTAAACCTTTTTATGAAGATTTCTGCAAAAAAACGTGGCAATGTTTAGAAACAAATTTTAGTACTATAATAGTCGAAAACTCACCTCACTGTATGCCTACTTGGAAAAGCTCGTTGCATAAAGAGGTAGGTAACTTTGATACAAATTATACTATTAGATCAGATTTTGAGTTTTGGGTCAGATGCTTGACACATAATAAAAGATTTGATAAATTAAATTTTCTAATGGGAAATTATTATTTCAATAAAGAAGGGGTAAGTTTGTCAGACTTTGATAAAGTAGGTATGGAAAATGAAAGCATTATAAAAAAATATTATAAAAATCAGCCAGCGTCTGTCTTTGACTTTTATAAAAGTCTAGTTCAAAAAACGGATTAAGAAGCTAAACAATGAAAAAATTACATAAAATACCCGTTGAGAAAATGGAAGAACTAATTAAGAAAACTCTTGATGAATTAAATGATTATAATAGTCAGCTAAATTTTAGTAGTGACGCTGCTAGAAAAGGTATAGCGGCGGCTATAACTAAAAAATTAGAAAAAGATAAATGTGTGGTCTGCGGGTCCTTTACCGAATATGATGAATTCGATCATATTGATAAAAGATATTTTTATGTTGAGGGTAGTGGGCAACTGTGTCCTGCTTGTTATTTAAGTATGTAGGTTTATACTATGAAGATAGGAACGCCATATTCAAAAACAGCAACTAAAGTAATGTTGCTAGGGAGCGGAGAACTAGGAAAAGAAGTAGCAATTGAGCTAGTTCGACTAGGTGTTGAAGTTCATGCATGTGACAGTTACCCTCATGCGCCAGCCATGCAAGTGGCTCAATATTCACATGTTTTCGATATGCTCGATGAACGATGGCTGAATGAATATGTTAACTTAATCAAACCACATTATATAGTTCCAGAAGTAGAAGCTATTGCGACACAAGCACTTACAGTAGCCGAAAGAGAAGGGATTACTGTTATTCCAAATGCGAAAGCAATCCAATTAACAATGAATCGTGAAGGTATTAGAAAGCTTGCTGCTGAAGAGTTAAAGTTACCAACTAGTAAATACAAATTTGCATCAAGTGAACAAGAATTTGCTAAAGTTGTTCATGAAATCGGTATGCCATGCATTGTTAAGCCGATTATGTCTTCTAGTGGTAAAGGCCAATCTGTAGTTTCATCATTTCCTAAAATTGGCCACCATTGGAAAAAAGCTCAAGAAGAAGGGCGAGCAGGAGGAGGTAAAGTAATAGTAGAGGAGATAATTGATTTTGATTATGAAATCACTTTATTAACTGTTCGTCATAAAACAGGAACAATATTTTGTGAACCAATAGGCCACAGACAAGTCGATGGTGATTATGTTGAATCTTGGCAACCTTGTGAAATGAATATTGTGCAACTTAAAAAAGCGAAAAATATAGCTACTAAAATCACAGATGCTTTAGATGGTTATGGGGTATTTGGAGTAGAGCTGTTCATTAAAGGCGATGAAGTTTACTTTAGCGAAGTATCTCCAAGGCCACACGATACTGGGCTTGTTACTATTATTTCTCAGGATCAATCTGAATTTGAATTACATGCAAAAGCTCTTTTGGGTTTACCTATTAATTCCATTAAGCTTAACACTCCTGCAGCTTCTGCAGTTATTAAACCTTCAGGAGTCAGTAATCAAGTTGAATATGACAATTTGGATGAGGCATTAGATGAAGATGACGTCAAACTCAGGTTATTCGGTAAACCAAGTATTAATGGTAAGCGAAGAATGGGGGTTGTTGTGGCCGGGGATGAGTTCGTTAACCTAGCTAAACAAAAAGCTAAAAGGGTCGTTAATAAAATTAAAACACTAATGTAATATGTTCCCGAAACACGTTTCGGCAACATAAATAGCAATGCAAATGAAAATTTTAAAAATATATTGTTTATTACTGATGACTGGTTGCGCTAGTAATGATTACAGCAAGAGCAACCATTCCTATCAGGACCCATTGCCTGACTATTGGGACTCGTATTATTATGAGAGAAATCATTACAACCAATTAGATCGGATAGAGAGAAGGCATAAAAAGCGACTTGACAAGATAGAGAAAGAGCTGTTAGAAGTAAAGCCTCGACCAGTTGTTAAAGGTCATCGGCCAATACAAGACGATCAAGAGGTAAGAACAAAAAGGAAGTGATTTAAATTATGCATGAAGAATTGATAATCAAGTATTTAATACCGCTTGTAATAACTTTAATTTTAATTACTATAGCTACTAGCAAAAAATGAATATGTTTGAATTATGAGAGAGATTAAGTTTAGGGTTTGGAATGAAGTCGATAAATGTTGGGATCATGGGGATCATGGTGTATTCGAGTGGAGTAATGGCTTCCTTAAGTGCAAGTATAGTGACGATACGGATGACTACACTGTTCAGCAGTATACGGGGCTACAAGACTCTCGAGGTAAAGATATTTATGAAGGCGACTTTCTTCGGTGGCAGTATCCTGAAACTTTTGAAGAATTAAGAATCGTAGAGGTTCGATGGAAGGAGAAAGATTATGTAGGGTGGTCAACTACAGACTCAATTGATCAGTATGGGGAATGTGAAATTGTTGGTAATATTTTTGAAAACCCAGAATTTGTGTGACAAGCGGCTTGATAAAATCAAAAAAGTAATGTAAATAAAAAATCATGACATATAGGGAAGTTATTAGAAAAATGATGCATAGAGGGATGCTCTGCCCTACAGTAGACGACGAAAGAGGTTTATTTTGGGTTGGTTTTAATGAGCTGGAGTTGCTGGAAAAGGAATTTGACTTGAAGTACTTGGAAGAAACAGAAGAGCCTAAAGAAAAGAAAGAGTTCCTTATAGATAGACAAGGAAGGAAGCAGCCGGTTCCGTCCAATCCTCTGAAATTTACAAAAAAAGATTAATTATGGGTAAAGGTGACAAACCAAGAAACTGTTTTTCAACAGGATTTAAAAACAATTACGATGATATTAATTGGGGAGTAAGTGAAAACAAACCTACTCTAATTAAATCAGGAAAAGTGAGGGAAATTTATCAAGGAAAACTATACTATTTTGATGATGAAACTCTCGAAATAGTTACAACGGATCGTGTTTCTGCATTTGATCACATTTTAAATCAAACAATACCCGGTAAAGGTAAGATATTAAACGAAATGTCTTATAAATGGTTCGGCATGACTTACGATATCGTAGATAATCATACAATATCAGCCGGATTTAACAGAGATGAGGCTCGCATAATAGTAAAAAAAGCAACACCTCTTCCAGTTGAATGTATTGTAAGAGGTTACCTTTCTGGTTCTGGTTGGCTAGAGTACAAAGAAAAGCAGACAGTTTGCGGAATACCTTTACCGTCTGGCTTAAAAGAATCAAGTAAACTGCCAGAACCTATATTTACGCCTTCAACTAAATCAGACGAGCATGATGAAAATATTTCATTTGAGGAGTCGGTTCAAATCCTTGGTTCCGAAACAGCTAATAAAGTTAAAAAATATAGCTTAGAGATATACAATAAAGCGTACAAGTATGCTTACGATAAAGGTATTATTATTGCTGATACTAAATTTGAATTTGGTTTTTTTAATGATGAAATTATTTTGATTGACGAATTATTAACTCCAGATTCATCTAGGTTTTGGGATAAAGAATTGTATGAAGAAGGTCAAAGTCAGCCTAGTTATGATAAGCAAATCATCAGAGATTATCTTTTACAAATTGGTTGGGATAAAAACCCTCCCGTTCCTGATATACCTCAATATATTATATATGAGACAAGCAAAAAGTATCAAGAGGTTTATAATAAGCTATTTAAATGAAAACGATGTTATTTTTAGGGGTGCTTCTTACATTTACTAGATGCATCGAGCCTAAATACGAGAGGGTTGAAGAGCATAATAAGCATTATCATCTAGATTGGAATCAAATAACACCGTCCCCATTGGATCACTTTCACGGATACAATGAAAAATGGAATCATAATCATGAAGGTGGAAAAAATAGGGATGACGGAAAGTAAAAAAACATGTGTAAATTTATTAAAAGGTTATTTATGAAATTATCAGGAACCAAAACCACGACAGAAGAAATCTCCGTAGACGCATCAAATCTCCAAAACGAACTTCAGCTTCAAATAAATGATTTATCTAAACAGATAACCGAGCTAGAAAATAAAAAACCAGATCTTAATACCGGTGTAATATCCGATATTGCAGATTCAGTAGTAGGCCATGCGGGCCTTCTTAGGGAGCTGCAATCTTTGGTTGATTTACAGGCTGTAAAAATAAAAGAACTCGAATCTGTAAATGATTCCCCCAGCAAAACCCCTTCGGATGCGAAGCTTGAACCTGCTAAATTCGAATTTGTTTTAGGGGTAGATGCAGACGGCCATTATTCAGATAAGTCTTGGGAAGAGATAATTAAAAAAGGTCAAGAAGTGCAATATGCTTATTATAAAGCTGCGGAAGATAAGTATAGTAAAATTTGGCCGTTGTTCCCCGGCTGGCATGGTTCAGCTATGGCTCCAGTTATAAAAATCATCTGTGAAGAACCTGAGTATCATTTTAAAGACACTAAAAGACTTCCGGGTAGATTTTGTTTGTCCTCAAATAGAAGATGGTCTTCAGTTTTAAGGTTCTATGGAGATGGGCAGAAGGTTCTCAAGGATACAATAGCCTATGGGACCGCTACAAATGCTCCTGTAGGGCTTTATGTAGAAGGGAAGACTAAAGTACAGACAAGTCAAGGAGAGATGCTTATGAAGCCGTTTGAGCAGACTATTGAGGATGTTATTCTTTGCGCTCACAATGGAGTGTTACCTATATATTTATCCATGAACCAAGATAGGTTTTGTATTAGGGGAGCAAAAATCCTTCAGCATCAAGGAGCCTTAATAGGAATTAAACATGGACCTATTATAAATGAAACTAATTACCCTTTCCCAGCGATTCAAGACACTGAAGGTAATAATGTTTATCTTGCAGACCCTCGTTTTGAAAATCTCCAAATGGAAGGCCCTCATAACAATAAACGTCCTCAAGCAGCTATGCTTTTAAGCGGTAATAATATTATTATTTCTAATTTGAATCTGTACGGCTGGATGCAGGGGCCATATATGCATGGTGGTCAAAATCGTTTAATTAATGGCTTGACTCAGCACTGGGGTAACACCCAAGATGGCCGAATGTATTGTTCGAGAGATGAAATTGTATCTTATACAGTGTGCTACAGAAGCAACACAAAAGATTCAGATTGTTTCTCGGGTATAGCTGGAAACTTTAAACAGTGGTATTTGCCTAAAAGAAGTAAAGTTCCATCTAAAGGGGGGTGGCATAATTTTGGAGAAAGCACACTTTAAACAAAGGACATAAAAACATAAATGAGTTCACTTATATTCTCTGGTCGCTCGAACCCTGAGTTGACTAAAAATATTTCTAAAATCCTCAAATGTAAAGAGGAAGTCGAAGTAGACGGAGTTGTTAACATAACTAATTTTCCTAGCGGTGAAATTTATTGTCAGTATGGTAATAATATAAGAGGGAAAGATGTCTTTATTGTTCAGTCTACAAATAATCCAAACGAAGACTGGATGGAGTTATTACTTTTAATTCAGAGCGCGAGACTAGCGTCTGCAAACAAAATAACAGTAGTAATTCCTTACTTTAGTTATACAAGGCAGGATAGGAAATCTCAACCTCGTTCTCCTATTAGTGCTAGACTTGTTTTAGATTTATTGGAAAAAGCTGGCGCTACTAGAATAATAACATTAGACCTGCATAATATATCGATTCAGGGGTTCTCATCAGTTCCTTTAGATTCTTTATTACCTTGCAATCTATTGATAAATTATTTTAGGAAACATTTGTTTAAAAATACTGATTTAAAAGATTGGTTGCTTATGTCGCCTGATGTAGGGGGTATAAAAAAAGTAGAGAAGTATTCTGAATTTATGAACATTGATTTCGGTATTGTTCATAAGAAAAGAATTGATGCTGAAAAGGTTGAGCAAAAAGTAATTTTAGGAGAAGTGGAAGGAAAAAATATTTTACTTATCGATGATATGTCTGAGAGCCTAGGAACTTTATCCGGCGCTGCAGAGCTGCTAAAAAAAGAAGGTGCTAAACAGGTTATAGCTTTTGTAACGCATATGCCATTGACATCTAAGGGCAAGTCTAATCTTAAAAAAGAAAAATTCATCGATCAAATATTAACTACGAATAGCACTTCTAATATACCTAATCATAAAAAAATAAAAATTATTAATATTGCTCCTATGCTATCTGATGCTATCAGCAGAACAATGAATAATAAAAGTATTAGTTCTCTTTTTGATATTAAAGGATTTTAAGTATGAAAAAAGTTAAATTTAATGTAGAACTAACTGCGCCGAAGAACGCATTAAAATTTAAACTTAAACGGCGCAGTATGAGTTATCCCGACATTATCGGTGGAGATTTTTATGGCGAGTTATCTAAAAAAGAAAAAGAGTTATTTGAGTTGATTGATTTTGTCGATTTGTTGAAACGTGCTAAAACGAAAAAGATTAGCAAAATAGACATAAGATGAACAGAAGATCATTTATAAACAGGGTAGTTCAGGGAGGAGCAGTAGTAGCTACAGGATTGCCAGAAAAATTATTGTCAAGTGAGGCAAGTGCATTTGCAGTTGATGAGGAGGGATATAAGATTATACTGAAAGTCACTGGCAACGTTGGAATGGCTCCTAACCCGATAAAATACAACATTAAGATAACAACTCCGGCATACCCAGAGGATAATTATGTTTATGTCGGAGAACCAGTAGCACCGGATGTAGAGATGGATTATCGGTGGTTTCTTTCTTATTCAGATGAAGAAGAGAGAAGGTTTGTTCACAAGAAATATTTCCTTGTCGCTTTATTAAAGGACACCGAAACTAAAAAGATATAAAATAATATGTTACCCGATGAAAGGTTTGTTGGTTCAACTGATATCCCAAATTACAAACTTAGAATAACTTATTATGATGAACATAATTATGTTTATGTTGGAGAACTAGTGTATGCTGATGAGTTGTGGATGCTCCGAACTAGATATGAGACGAACTATAAAAGGAATCTAGACGATCCGTTTGTCCATAAGAAATATTTCCTTGTCGCTTTATTAATAATGGACACCGAAACTAAAAAGATATAAATAATATGTTACACGATGATAGGTTTACTATCCGGCGTATTACAGGTGAGATCATTCTTACTTTTTTAGCGGTATATACTTTGTATTTAATAATAACTAAATATGGGATAGTTTAGTTCAGTAAAAATTTAATTAATGAAATGCAATAATTCACAAGCTCATACCATTCAGTTGATATTCAGGCCGTCATTATAGCATTAACAATTAATAAAACGCAGCTTG
>Ga0098055_1002086_pt1 | contig 10538 bp, 8 predicted proteins | sample 17_taG_FD_75107 | JGI IMG/M metagenome (GOLD analysis project Ga0098055, IMG submission 75107) | Marine viral communities from the Subarctic Pacific Ocean - 17_ETSP_OMZ_AT15314 metaG | ecosystem: Environmental > Aquatic > Marine > Oceanic | place: Pacific Ocean | collected 2015-01-18 | reverse complement strand
TTTGAAGTTCTAGAATACTGGGGCATGGTAGATGTAGACTTACTAGAAGAGCAAGGTGTAGATATTCCATCTGAGCTATCAGGTACAGATGAATTACAGGCTAACATTTGGGTATGTAACGGTAAACTGCTTCGTATGGTTTTAAATCCGTTTAAACCTGCAACAATTCCTTATATGGCTGCACCATATGAGCTAAACCCATACAGTTTCTTTGGTGTAGGTATCGCTGAAAACATGGACGATACACAGACATTGATGAATGGTTTTATGAGAATGGCAGTAGATAATGCTGTATTGTCTGGTAACCTACTGATTGAAGTAGATGAAACTAACCTAGTTCCAGGCCAAGACTTATCAGTATACCCAGGCAAAGTATTCCGTAGGCAGGGTGGTGCACCAGGACAAGCTATCTTTGGTACTAAGTTTCCTAATGTTGCAGCAGAAAACTTGCAGTTGTTTGACAAGGCACGAGTGCTTGCAGATGAGTCTACGGGCTTTCCATCATTTGCGCATGGTCAAACGGGTGTTTCAGGCGTAGGCCGTACCGCTTCAGGTATTAGTATGCTTATGGGTGCTGCGCAAGGTAGTGTTAAGAACGTTATTAAAAACGTTGACGATTACTTGCTTAAACCATTAGGTGAGGGCATGTTCCGCTTTAACATGCAGTTCAACTTCAACAAAGACATGAAGGGTGATTTGGAAGTTAAAGCACGAGGCACTGAAAGCCTCATGGCTAATGAAGTACGTAGCCAACGCTTGATGCAGTTTATGCAGGTTGCAGGTAACCCCATGCTTGCTCCATTTGCTAAGTTTGACTACATCATTCGTGAGATTGCAAAGTCTCTTGATCTTGACCCCGACAAAGTAACCAACAACATTAAGGAAGCTGCAGTTCAAGCTGAACTTATGAAAGCATTCCAACAAGAACAGCAACCTCAAGAGGGAGGAGCACCTGCAGGAGCAGATGCGATGGATACCTCTGGTGCAGGTGGTGGAACAATAGGAACGGGACAGGCACCTACGCCGCAAGAACAAGGATTTAGTGGAAATGCAGGACAAGGAACTCCTCAGCCCTCTGAAGGCTCTGGTCAGCAACCAAGCCCAGTGGGACAAGTTCAATAAATATTTAGATTATGTAATTGCTCAACAGCATCGTAGTATGGAGCAATCAGATAACGCAATAGCAATGCATCGTGCTCAAGGTGCAATATATCAGCTACGTAGATTAAAAATGCTACGTGACGAAGTATTAAAGTCAGGATAACGCCATGATGAATCGACCAAACAATATGTACCGTAAGGGTGGCCTAAAAGATGAGGGTGGAGAAATCGACCCAGTATCAGGCAATGAAGTGCCAGTAGGCGGTACTAAGAAGGGTGTGCGTGATGACATTCCAGTAAACCTAAGTGAAGGTGAATTTGTAATGCCAGAAGATGCTACACGCTATCATGGTCTGAAAGCATTAATGCAATTACGTCAAGAAGCTAAGATGGGTTTGAAACAAATGGAAGCTATGGGCCTTATGGGTAATGGCGACGAGGCTGTACTTCCTGATGATCTACCTTTTGGCATGGACGATCTAATTGTAGTTGAAGTAGCTGACGAAGCAAAAGACATGGCAGTTGGTGGTGTTACTACTCGTACTGAAACTGGTATTACAGGCGGTGGTGTTCAAGTTACACGTCCTGAGCAACCTATATCTCGTCCCGATACTTCTGCTGTTTCTCCTGAAGGTAGTCAAACACAATTTAGATCACTGACTGGTACAGCTATTCCTACACGCCTTTCTATTCCTGAGTTTAAAGAATACATGGGTGAGGCATACCTAGAATTTAAAGAGTACCGTAATGCTGAAGGTAAGTCTATGCTTGTGCCGTTTATTGGTGGTAAACCTTTATATGACATTCCCAGTGGATACACATTGTATGATCCTAATGTAATCGGAGATGATACAGAAGAAGAAGGTGTAGATTCAGGTAAATTAGACCCTTTAGTACAGCAGCAAGCAAGTGGTGATGATAGAGAATCAGTTAAAAATAAACACGGCTTTGATGTTAAAACATCTGAGCCTATTAACTGGGGTAGCCTATCTGACCAAGAACTACTTGATGAAGCAGGTAAACGTATGGGCTTTGGTCGTACACTAGCTGAAGGTATTGCTTTTGGTATTAATCCTATTGCTGGTCTAGGCGTAAAAACAATGGGTGCTATTGAAGATCGTAAGGTACTAGAAGAACTAAAACGCCGTGCTGCTGCAGGTAGCAATATGTTTGACGATATTATTAAAACATATGAAGACAAAAATAAAGGTATTTTAAACGGTGCAATAGGTAAAGTAGTTGATCTATACAATAATACTTTTGATAAGACTGAAGAGGAAAAAACTGCAACTGCAGAAGCTGCAGCATCCGTAGGTATTCCTGTATCAACTGGTGAAACACCGACAACAGCTACTACTACTCCTACTGTAACGCAAGTTACTCCTTCACAACAAATTCAAGATGCAGTTAAAGCTGAAGACATGACCTACGATGCGTTTGGTAATGTTATAGCTAGAGAACCTGCACAGACTACTCTTGAGTCTATGGAGGCACCATACACACCTTCTGTTACTGCACCAAGCAGTACACAAGATAATACTATTACAGGTTTTGAACTACAAGACCCACGCAGTCAAGGCGCAACTACTCCTGAAGAAGTTGTGATGCAACAGCCTGTAGTCTCTACTGCACAGCAGTCTAAAACAGAAGCTGACAAAGAACAGATTGTAATGGAGCAAGAAGTAAAATCAGCTACTGTGTCTCCTACGGTTGAAGAACAAACTACACAAGCATTCCAGCCTACAGTTACAACAACTACAGGAACTGGTACAGGACGTGACTTTGCTGACATGCCAGTTACACCTGAGCAACAAACGTATGCGTCTGCTGCACAAGAACGTGAAGACCCATTTGACCCACGTAATATTACACGTGTTCCATCTGAACAAACTACAAGTATACCTGTAACTACAACAGCTCAGATGGATACACAAACACTTAGTCAGCCTACTGCTACACCAGAGGACTCTAATGCAGATGTTGGTTTATCAGCAACACTTGGCGATCCGTACTTTACTACACGGAGAGAACCTGCACCTACAGCTCCTACAGTTGAAGATGTTCCAACTGGTATGGCACAACCTCAAACTTACACAGATACATCAAGTCTTGAGGGTGTTATGGCTGCGTCTGGTACACCTAAAGGGTTTGACTCACAGACTGTACAAGAAGTTATGTCTGCGCAACAAGATGCTTACGAAGAAGCTGCAGGTATTTCACAGCAAGTAGATACGCAGCCAACTGTAACACAGGTAACACCGTCACAAGAAATACAAGATGCTGTTACAGCGGCAGATATTACGTATGATGCATTTGGAGATGTTATTCAGAAAGAAGAAACATTTGATGAAGCATTTGCACGTAATCGTAAACTAGGTGCTACTACATTTGAGTTTGGAGGAGAAACGTATACTACACAAACTGCAGAAGAAGCAGCGGCAGCTACTCAAAAAGCTAAAGTAGAACCTGTATCAAAAGGTAAGTATAACCCTGCTGACTCAGCACTAGCTGGCCCTGCAACTACAAACACATTATCTGCTGCAGAACAAACAGCATTTGATAGTGCGGTAGACAGTGGTAACACAGCAGTTGTAGATCACTACGTATCTGTAAACCGTTTACGTGATAAACAAGATAAATATGCTGAAAGTGGATTTGATCCCACTGTTGGTGCTTCACTAGGTCTATCTAAAACAGATATGGAACAAGCAGATAAATATGGTGGTAGTGTACAAACAGCGGTTAATGAAGGTCGTGCTGAATCTCAAGGCATATTAAAACCTGTTAAGGTTACAGACACAAGTAAAAGTAAAAACGACGATAGTCCTGCACCTTCTACTTCATCTTCTAATAAAGATGACAATGTTGCATCATCAGGCCGTACTGAAACACAAATTCAATCTGACATTAACGCTGCGCTAGATGCATCAGGTGGTGAGTGGACAACAGAACTAAATGATCTTGTATCTGAACGTGACAGTGCTCGTTCTAATGAGGGTACTTCATCTTCTTCTAGTAGCAGTTCATCTAGTTCTTCATCTTCTTCTAGCTCTTCATCTTCTAGCGGAGGTATTTTTGGAGGATATTCCTGTTATGTTGCAACAGCATTATCTAACAAAGGCTATTGGTCAAACACACGTAAATTAAAATTAATTAAGTGGTGTATGGATGCAAAGCCAGAAGGGAAATTAGATACTAAGCTATGGCGCAACGGTTACGTAACTTTTGGTAAAAACGTTATTGCGCCTAGAGTTAGTAATAAAACAATTCAATGGTTGTCAAATGGATTTTATTATGCTACAGTGTGTAAAAAGAAAAATGTTCAAGCTATTGTTGGTAAATTATTTTTCTATATTCCCTCATACACAATTGGTATATGGAAAGCACTACGGGGTAAACTTGTAGACATTGAAAGGACATAGTATGTTAAATAAACCAAAAACCCCACTTACAGATTATCAAGAGTATAAAAAAAATGTTATGGCTCGTTTAATGTCATTAGGAGCAGAAGAAACAGAACATTTAAAAAATTTATATGGTAAACCTGAGTTAATAACATTAGGTAAAATTGTAGGTGAGGATGTTACAAAAGCATTATCAGATGGTATTAATAGTATTGTACAAGGTAAAAACCAAAAACCTGTGCAACAATCTTCTGTTAAAAGACGTGGACTAGCTACACGATAAACTAGTTAGATTTGACTGGCTACCCATCCCCCTACCCAACAATATGGCTACGGTGGCCCCAGTATAGGAAACTGATAAATGGCACAAGCTATGGTAAAAGAAGTAGAAACTAAATCTGCTTTCATTAATAAAAAATATAAAAATGAAGATCGTATTAAAAAAGACGAAGAAGAACTAGAACAGTTACTTGCAGAACAAAAAGGTGAAACACAAGAAGTTGAAGATGAACCTGTAGGTGCTGAAGAAAAATCTTTCAAGAAACGGTATGGTGATTTACGCCGCCATATGCAGCAGAAAGAACAAGAGTGGTCAGATAAGTTTAATAAGTTAGAAACACAGCTAACTGAAGCTACTCGCAAAGAAATGAAATTACCTACATCTGATGAACACCTAGATGCGTGGATGAAAAAGTATCCAGATGTAGCTAAGATTGTAGAAACAATTGCAATTAAAAAAGCACAAGAGCAATCAGCAGAACTTGAAACACGTGTAAAAGCAGTAGATGAAATGCGTGAAAACGCAGCACGTGAAAAAGCTGAAGCTGAGTTAATGCGATTGCACCCAGACTTCGATGACATTCGTGATAGTGATGACTTCCATGAATGGGCAGATGAACAACCTAAATGGGTACAAGATGCATTATATGAAAATAATAATGATGCTCGTTCTGCAGCACGTGCTATTGATCTGTACAAAGCAGACAAAGGCATTGGCAAAAAGAAAACAGCAACATCTTCACGTGACGCAGCTAAATCTGTAGCAACTCGTGATAGCCGCAGTCGCCCTGACGACACACAAAAAGCTGCTATTACAGAATCACAAGTAGCTAAAATGTCAGCACGTGAGTATGAAGAACGTTCAGATGAGATTATGGAAGCTATCCGTACAGGCTCATTTGTTTACGATTTATCTGGTTCAGCCCGATAAAACCTATTGACATCTAGTTATTTATAAGTATAACTATATGTACAATCGTAAGTGGTACAGCCCCTATATGGATTACCTGTGCCACTTTACATTAACTATTATTCGCAAACTACTAAGTATTTACGGATTACCTAATAAGAGTGGCCCGTTGATAGAAGTATAGGCCAATACTTTTTGACACGCACCCATAGACGATTAGCCTCTGAATAAAACTTGTAAGGTTTGCATCTGTCGTATGCTTAAAGGAGAATGACAATGGCATTCGCAAGCGCATCAGGCTACACAAACTTACCAAACGGTAATTTCTCGCCTGTAATTTACAGCAAACAGGTGCAACTTGCTTTCCGCAAATCTGCAGTCTGTGAAGCTATCACTAACTCCGATTATTTCGGTGAAATCGCTCAAATGGGCGACTCTGTAAAAATCATTAAAGAACCTGAGATTTCAGTAACTGCGTACACACGTGGTACAACTATTGCAACTCAGGACTTGAGTGATAACGATTTCTCATTGACTATTGACAAAGCTAACTACTTTGCCTTCAAGGTTGATGACATCGAAGAAGCACACTCACATGTAAACTTCCAAAGTCTTGCATCTGATCGTGCGGCTTACCGTCTAGCTGACCAGTATGACCAAGACGTTCTTGGCTACCTAACTGGTTACAAACAATCTGCACTACATGGTAATGCTGACACTGTTAACGATACTGTTAACGGCACTAAAGCTGACACAACTGCAGGTTCAGACGAACTTTTGGCAGCTAACAAATTGAACAAAGGTGACTTCGGCAACATTACTACTTCTGCTGCTGACGATCACTCAATTCCAGTTGCTGCACGTCTACCAGGTGCTACAGCACTACCAACAGCTTATGTTTCACCAGCAATGCTAGTGTCACGTATGGCTCGTTTGCTAGATGCACAAAACGTAGACACACAAGGTCGTTGGCTTGTAATTGACCCAGTAATGATGGAAGTCCTTCGTGACGAAGATTCACGTCTTCTAAACGCAGACTTCGGTGGTTCAGGTCTACAGAACGGTCTAGCACTAAACAACTTCCACGGTTTCCGTGTGTATGTTTCAAACAATCTACCATCAGTTGGTACTGGTGCTGCTACAACAGGTACAGCGAACCAGAACACTAACTATGGGGCGATTGTTGCTGGTCATGACTCAGCGGTTGCAACTGCAGAGCAGATCAACAAAACTGAAACATATCGTGACCCAGATTCATTCGCTGACATTGTACGTGGTATGCATCTATATGGTCGCAAAATCCTACGTCCAGAAGCGTTGGTCACAGCTAAGTACAACTTGGCATAATGTAACTAATTATAGGGGGCTGCTTCGGTGGCCCTCTTATTCCTATGACATTATTATCTGATTCATATAAACAAACATTACTAGACACTCATACATCTATGAAAAATACATGGGGTGGTGGTCACAGTGTAGACAAGCTACCAAAGTATGAACAGGAATTGTCAAAGCTAGGTGTAAAAACTATATTAGACTATGGCTGCGCAAGTGGTAAGTTTAAAGTTTTTATGAACAAGTACAAAAAACATCTTACTATAAGTGAGTATGACCCAGGAATTATAGGTAAAGATACACTTCCTAAACCTGCAGATTACATTGTATGTTGTGATGTTATGGAACACATAGAAGAAAACTTCTTAGATTCGGTTCTAGAACATTTAAAGTCTCTTATACTTAAAGGTGGTTTTTTTAATATATCTACTAAAGATGCTGTTACTATTTTATCGGATGGTACTAACGCACATAAAATTGTTAAAGACGGCAATTGGTGGGTAGATATATTTAAGAAACATTTTGATGTCTACGATGTAGAGATAGATAGAATTGACACAAACTTTAAAGTGCGTCCAAAAAGAATTTGATACAGTTATACTGCCGTTGACAGATATTAACTCTGTACCTGATAGTATTAAAGATGTTGCATTTAGCACTAAGCTGAAGACTTCTCTTGAACTAAAAGGAATGTTAAATCCTTTACTAGTTTGTACAGATAAAGATTTTAAGTCTACAGATATTCGTAGTTTTGAGAGGCGTCCAGTTCCTGAAACTATAACTGAAACATACCGATGTCTTATTGGAAACAATCGTTATAGATATGCAGTAGAAAATGGATATACGCACGTAGAGTGCCATATAGTAAAAACTTATGATGAAGTTAAAGCTGCGCATCGTAAGACACAAATAGAACCACGTAGGATGTAAGTATGTCTACATATGTAGAGCTAACAAATGAACTTCTTAGACGCTTAAACGAAGTCCCACTTGATATTGCAGGTGATGGATTTGGAACTGTACGTAACGTACAAGCTGCAGCTAAAGATGCTGTTAATAGTAGCCTACGTGAAATATATCAAAACGGTCAAGAATGGCCTTTTCTTAAAACTACATACACTCAAACATTAACTGCAGGTACTCGTGAGTATAGTTTTCCTTCAGACTACTCAAGTGTAGACTGGGAAACGTTTTATCTTAAAAAGAATGCAACACAAAATAATCAACCTACTGTTTTAAAGCCCATGTCTTACGAGGAGTACATTTCTAACTTTAGACCTCGTGACGATGAAGGTGATCAAATAAATGGTGAGTCTGCACCTGAACGTGTGTATCAAACATTTGGTGATAAATTTGGTGTAACGCCAATACCTAACGTAGCCTATGAAATTGAGTATACCTATTGGAGTATTCCTGCTTCTTTACGTTTTTATAACGATGCGTGTGCAGTACCTGAAAGATTTAATCATGTTATACTAGATGGTGCTATGACGTATATGATGCATTTTAGAAGTAATGCTCAAGCAGCTAACATGCACCAACAAAAGTTTGATATGGGTATTCGTAGTATGAAGCGTGTTCTGATGGACGATGAACTTATGGTTCGTTCTACAGTTATTGAAAGAACGCATAAATGGACAATTTAAGAACTCACTTAACTGTCTGTGCAGGTGGTCTTGTAACTAACGTTGATCCATTAACTCATGCTGCACAAATGGGTGGTACAGCACTACGAATGATTAATTACGAACCGTCACTGTCTGGTGGCTATCGTCGTATTAGTGGCTTCCAGAACGACTACGGCACGGTTACAGGTACAGGCCCAATATTAGGGGTACATGTAAATGGTGAACTTGACGATGGTATATTCGCTTGTCGAAAGCCTACAAGTGGCAATAACTATTTTCACAAATGGAACGCTACTACAGAGTCTTGGGATGCTATAACTACCTCTGGCTCACCTACAATGGTAAACGTAGATCGTGTACGCTTCATTGATTTTAACTGGTCAGGTGAAGTATTACTACTTACAGATGGTGTTAACCCTGCAGCTACTTATGACGGTACAACGTATACTCAAATTACAGATACCCTCGCACCTAACAATCCTAAATATGCTGCTGAGTTTGCGTCACACATTTTTTTAGCTGGCGATGAAACTAATCCGTATAATCTTTACTTTAGTGCTCCAATAAGTACAAACGATTTTAATCCTGCTAATGGTGCTGGTGTTATCAACGTAGGTTTTACTATAACAGCAATTAAAAAGTTTCGTAATACTTTATTTATTTTTGGTGCTAATAATATTAAGCGTTTAGTTGGTACAAGCGCAGCTAACTTTACCTTAGAAAATGTTACGGCTAATTTGGGTTGTGTAGCCCCTGACTCTGTGGTAGAATTTGGTGGTGACCTACTATTCTTAGGGCCAGATGGTATTCGTCCTATCTCAGCTACTGACCGTATTGGCGATATTGAACTTGCATCAGTTTCAAAAGAAATTCAAGACATTTTTGATAACTATTATTTATCGGAAACTGTAACTGACGTAAGTATTGTAGTTATTCGTAAGAAGTCTCAGTTTAGGTTTTTCTTTAAAAACGATGCATCACTATCTTTGATTGGTTCTATTCGTAAAAGCCAAGGTAAACAAAGTATCTTTGAATACAGTCAGCTTATCGGTATTGAAGCTAACTGCGTTTCATCTGGTTACATTGGACAGTTTGAACATGTAATACACGGTGACAACTCAGGTAAAATATATCGCCAAGAACAGGGCACAGACTTTGACGGTGAAGATATTTTTAGTTTATATCAAACTCCTTACTATTATATGGAAGACCCAGATGTACGTAAGATAGTACATAAGATTGATACATACCTAAAGTCAGAAGGTACAACTGAAGTTTTTGTCGGTGTCTATTATGACTATGATGATCAGTATTCTTTAAACCCTACTACCTATGACTTTTCAACTGAAGGGGCTGCAGCCGTATATGGTACTGCAATTTATGGATCAGGTGACATCTTTGATGGTAACCCTTCACCTAAGACATTAACTAACGTATCAGGCTCAGGTAAGTCAGTTTCAGTCAGTTATGTTACAAATAATAAAAGCGCAAGTCACACTATACAAGCTATATCTATGACTTATGCTCTAGCCGACAGGAGATAGACCGTGGCAGGTTATACAAGACAGTCTACAGCAGACATTATCCCTACCGCTACAGTTCGTGCGGCCCCTATTAACGCAGAGTACAATGCTATTCGAGATGCTTTTGCTGCATCTGGTGGTCACAGGCACGATGGTACTGCAGCCGAAGGTGACTACGTACCTTTGATCTCTGATCTGGATAACTATAACAAAGTAGTCATTGATAGCACTAACAATCGTGTTGGTGTATTTGTAGAAGTATCTGCTACAGCAGTAGAGCAAGTGCGCTTTCAAGATGGTGTTATCGTTCCTGTCACAGATAACGACATTGACCTTGGTACATCTGCACTAGAGTTTA
>Ga0098055_1002080_pt1 | contig 10552 bp, 13 predicted proteins | sample 17_taG_FD_75107 | JGI IMG/M metagenome (GOLD analysis project Ga0098055, IMG submission 75107) | Marine viral communities from the Subarctic Pacific Ocean - 17_ETSP_OMZ_AT15314 metaG | ecosystem: Environmental > Aquatic > Marine > Oceanic | place: Pacific Ocean | collected 2015-01-18 | reverse complement strand
TGCTGTCTTCACATTCCAACTACTCATACATCACTCCTCTATCTCTTTTAGAATATCAAAAATTTCTTTAATTACTGACCATTCAAAGTCACAGTAATTACATTCGTGTAGTTCTATCTTAGAACCATACGGAAATACCTCGCTTCCATTTTGAATGATTGCTCTTCCATCATCTCCGTCAAAGTATAAAACTTCTGTATAGTTCTCTTCATCTCCATAAGCAATTACAAAGTTTGGACAATCATAAGAAGGATTTTTTCTAGTTAAAAATGCTCTGTTACGCTTGTAAAATTCTTCTTCAGTTATGTTAAACCTATCAAGAATTTCTTCCATACATCACTCCTATTTTAAAACTAGTTATCAATAACTACTTTACCTTCACAATTAAATCATCTTCCATAGTTATCTCTGCAAAGAACTCTCTACCACCACCTAAAAGATGTGGTCTTCTAGCACCTACAAAGACACCGTTTGATTTATACTCTGGCTCACCACCATAATATAAATAATTCCAAGATGTTTCCTCATACTGTAAAGGTTTCCCAATACATTCTTTCAGTTGTTTCTTACTATCATACCCTGTTAATAACATCATACATCACTCCTTCTCTTTAGGATTAGGTAAACTCTCTGCATACTTTAAAGTTTCTAAAACTTCTTTAGGGTTTTGATAACTCTGAACATCACCACCTTTATATTTATGAAAAGGTCTATCACCTTTATAAAAGATAGCTGTTTCAGCATTACGACAATCGTCTGCATATGTATCATCATTTATCTTAAGTTTTTTATTTGAACAGTAATGATACTTACCAAACTGCACAGATACAGTATATCCATTTTCAAATGTAATCTGAAAACCTTGACCACCTTTAACACTAAACATACATCACCTCTCTTTTGTGTTTATATTTCACCCCAACCTGCACTACGCAACCATGCGTTGTCAGCATCTACGTTTGCCTGTATACCTTCTATCTCTCTCATCTTAACTGGATTATCTCTGCACTCATCACAGATTGCACGGCTACCATCATACTTAGTGTTACCACACTTGGTAGATACCCGCCTATAATGATAGGTAGTTGGTATCGAATACTCTTCTTTATTATTACAACTCATACATATACCTCTTTGTTATATAATCACTCGCTTCTTGCCTAGTTACTGCACGACCTTTAGCTAATGACAAGTTTATAATTACTTGTTGGAACACATTTATCATGTGCTTAAAATCTTTCCTGTTAAACATTTGTTTATCTGGATAAAAAGTTTCGTTGAACCACTGTTGAAATTGTAACGTGGCAACTCCATCTTCAAACGTCTTGCCGTAATCGTCATACATACATCACACTCCTCTCTCTCTATTTTAATAAACTCTTTAGAACTTTTATGTTCTCACTATCTAAAGGATAACGTTTCGCTTCTATCTTGAACGTGCGTTCCTTTAGTAACCGCCTCTCTCGCTTCACACCGTTCTTACTTTTCTTGATGCGCATTGTGGTGTTACTTAATCCTTGAAAAGTATTACGAACTGCACCGAATGTTTCCATATATTCTGCAAATTTCATATTGTATAACCAATAAAGATTCCAATGCAAAAACCTAGTACAAACAAACATAAATATTTGTATGCTAATAATTCTGATTCTACTGCTCGTTGTTTACGTCTTGTAACTCGTGTCATGTTTTCCTCTCTTTTAAAGTAGTTATCAATAACTAGTTTCATTTAGTGCTTGCGCACATACCATTATAGTCTCATATCTAGGGTAATAAGTCAATGATATAAAATTTTATTTCCTCTCATATCTCGACTTCTCATTCCTAAATAAAAAAATATAAAAATAAAAAAAAGCACACGCAAAATTGGGGGAGTTTTTGCGCATGCTTTATAAGCTGTAGATCAATTAATACAAGGCTTGCAGAGCGTTGTTACGTTTTAATATTAAGCTACTTTCTTAGTAGCGGGTTTTTTAGTTTTTACTTCAGTAGCTTTTTTGCCAACTGTTGTTGTGGTTCTCAATGCAATCATTGCCTTGCGCAATTCTGTCTTAGCCTTAATGCATTGTTTCTCTTTGCCAGTATCCTTGATGATTTTAACTGATGCCATCAATTCTTTTGATGTTTCAATTAACTCGCTCACCCATGAATCTACAATGACTGAATTTTTAATATCATCATTTAATGTTTTAACTGATTCATACTTTTGAGCGTCAATATTATTGGCTTCTGCTCTCTTGCTCGCTGATATAACTTTTTTCATTACTGAAGTGAGTGCAGTTCGATTATCTGCTCGCGCTGATACTACTTGATCATCACTCGAGATTTTCGATCTGCCTGCCATGTAAAGCTTTTTATCGAGTGGATCAGCTACATTTAAATGAATTGGTCTATCGCATAAGTTCACAATAGCCGATTCGATTGTAGTGATGCCTCTTAGCGATCTAATGGCGTTCAATAATGCTAGTGCGCAATCCTCGATATTCTTTTGGTTTTTCTTGAGTGATTGCTCACCACGTGCATGGTTGCAGATTTTTGCTGTAGTTGTTTAATTTCAGTATCAAATTTATTCATGTTAATTATTACCTTTGCGCTATGCGCGTTAATTAAACACCCTACAAACCCTGTATTAATTAATCTATATAGCTCGACCTGATTCGCTATGTCTTACCTAGATTGCCGTTACTTCGCCCTAGAGCCGACTGTATCCTGAGCCGTTCAGCAGGTGTTGGAAATAACTACTCGGTTGACAACTTTTGATTATTTCCTCGACTTGTTGAAATTATCCCACAGCCAGATATGTACATCAACATATTTTTTATTTATTTTTTTAGCGTTGTCAAAGTAGTTATTGATAACTAGTTTTATTCCATTGTTATTTTGAAAATCGTTAACTTGATTTTGACAATCTCTATCACTTGTCCACGCTATGCCAGTATTAGCAAGCCTTGTAGAGTCTTTGCAAATTGTAGAGTTTGGAAGTGACTGTAACTATTGTAAAAATTAGAGAGATTGTGACGAGGGTAGGCAGTGTGCCATGGGGGTAGGGTGGGCTATAATGTAAATGTTATACATTTCACAAACTTTTCAAGTGTTAACCAGTGCCGCGAACATATTAACAATCATATATAATAAATGATCAATATGTGGGTATATTTTACAAGCGTTATTTGCGCTATAAGGGGAAATAAATTAGCTAGGTTCTATAGGTGTTGAACCCCCCGACCATTACATTCATTATACAGTTTATTTTAGCATTTGTCAAGCCCTAAAGAAAAAATAAATAAGACTTGACAAACTTTAAAAGTACCCTTATAATGGTAGGTATTATGAATTTAATGCCAGAAAAGAAAACTAATCGTAATCTCACAGAAAAACAGCAGTCTTTCCTAGATAATCTTGTCACTACCGAAGGTGACTTTAAAAAAGCAGCAGAACTTGCAGGCTATTCAGGCAATCACTATCAAGTACTTAAATCATTAAAAGAAGAAGTAGTCGACTTAGCCTCAGATGTGCTTGCGCGTTCCGCACCTAAAGCTGCCTTTAAGTTAGTAGAGATGATCGACAGTAACAAACCTATTCCACAAGCTAGTCAAAAGCTACACGCTGCACAGACTATACTTGATCGTGTAGGTGTTGCTAAGACTGACCGTGTACAGGTAGATCACAATGTGCAAGGGGGTATTTTTATATTGCCTGAGAAACATTCAGTAGTGATTGAAGATACAGAATACACAGACGTAACTATAGAGGAGGAGTAACTATGGATTTTATCATCGGTCTAGGTGTAGTCGTTGTTATGGCAGCTATTATTATTAAAAGAGCCAAACCAGAACTATACGCAACACTTAAAGCAAAACTAAAACTAAAGTAACACAGTACTATGAACACAGAAAACGGTTATATTAAACGAGCCAGTTCAACTATTCCTTTTGGTTATGAGTTAGATTTAGAAACTAGATACCTAAAACCCATACCTGAACAGATAGAAGCACTTGGTTTAGTAGAAGAGATGATTGTTAAAGAAGAAATATCTTTGCAAGAAGCAGTAGATTGGTTAGAGTATAAGACAGAAAGATCAATTACTCGCGCAGGTCTTAAAAAACATGTAGATAAGAAGTATGGAAAAAGAAGCGAAAGATTGGGAAATCAATCCAGATCGTTACTTGCAAGATAGCGAAGGTAACTTTGTCCGTAAGAAAGACGGTACACCGCGTTTAAAAGCAGGCAGACCATTAGGATCAGGTAGCAGTTACAACGTATCCTCTTCACAAAAAGCCAAGTATGCTGTTCATCGTAAAATAGCACGTAAAAAGAAAAACATAAAGAAACTTGAAGAAAAGCTAAACAATGCTAGAAAGTCTTACAAAGCCACAACCAATACAATAAATAAGCTTTCCGATAAGACGGATCGCGTTGTTTCGCCTTCAGAGCTAGACGAGCTTCCTAAAGCAGTACAGGACATACTGCCAGAACAAAATGTCCTATTTCATCCTAACGAAGGACCACAGACAGACTTTCTTGCTGCAGGTGAGAAAGATGTTTTGTATGGCGGTGCTGCGGGCGGTGGTAAATCATATGCAATGTTGATTGATCCGTTACGCTATGCACATAAGAAAGCGCACCGCGCACTAATACTTAGACGCTCTATGCCAGAGTTACGCGAGATGATAGATAAATCTCGTGAACTTTATCCGTTAGCTTTTCAAGGAGCAAAGTTCCGAGAAGTAGAAAAGCTATGGAACTTTCCAAGTGGTGCAAAGGTAGAGTTTGGCTTCCTTGAACGTGATGCAGACGTATATCGTTATCAAGGTCAAGCATATAGTTGGATTGGTTTTGATGAAATAACCCACCTACCTACAGAGTTTAGTTGGAACTATTTAGCTTCCCGACTTCGTACAACTGATCCTGAAATACAAACATACCTACGCTGCACAGCAAATCCGGGCGGTGTAGGTTCTCAATGGGTAAAGAAAAGATACATAGAACCTTCAGAACACAACACAGGTTTTACAGGTAACGATGGATTAACTAGGAAATTTATTCCCGCAAAACTAGCTGATAATCCTTATCTTGCGGAAGATGGCATCTATGAGCAAATGCTTAAGTCTTTACCACCTATTCAACGTAGACAGTTGTTAGAAGGTAATTGGGATGTTGCAGAAGGAGCTGCTTTTGTAGAATTTGATACGCAAGTCCATGTAATTCCTCCATTTGAGCTACCTATTGGATGGGAAAGAGTTAAAGGAATTGACTACGGATATGCTGCTGAAAGCTGTTGTTTATGGGGAATTATAGATATTAATGATGGAACTTTAATAATTTATCGAGAATTATACAGAAAAGGCTTGACAGGTGAGGAATTAGGCAGTATAATAACTAATATGGAACTTGAAGATCCTTTTGCAGTTTCAGGTGTCTTAGACGGCGCTGCATGGGCTAAGACAGGATCTACAGGACCGACTGTTGGTGAAGCTCTTTTGAAAGAAGGACACAAGTTAAGAAGAGCAGATAAGAACAGAGTACAAGGTAAAATTCAAATACATGAATTTTTAAAAATTAAAGAGAACGGTAGACCTAAGTTACAGATATTTAATACGTGTCCTAACTTAATAAGAGAATTACAAAGTATACCGTTATCTAAAACAAATCCAGAGGATGTAGATACTCACGCTTCGGATCACGCATATGACGCATTACGTTATATGATTATGAGCAGACCTAGAATAGCAAGCCCATATGATCGGATACGAGAGTTAAAACAAGAAATATACGCACCTTCTGATACAACCTTTGGGTATTAAACATGGCAGAAAACGAAAATACATTTTTAAACGCTAACAACATTTATGAAGATGTGGAAGGTGAGTCTGGAAAAATTCTAGATTTAGAACTTGCAGAACAATCAAATCTTGTTAGTATTATTAAAGATAGATTTCAACAAGCCGAAGATGCTCGTCAATCAGATGAAAGACGCTGGTTACGTGCATACGAAAACTACAGAGGTTTATATCAGAAGTCTGTTAAGTTCAGAGAGTCTGAAAAATCTAGAGTCTTTGTAAAAGTTACTAAAACAAAAGTACTAGCAGCCTTTGGACAGTTAGTAGATGTTATGTTTGGTACTGGTAAGTTTCCGATTGGTATTAGTGAAACTAAAGTTCCAGAAGGCGAATACGCTTCTGCACATTTAGATACACAAAATCCAATGCAAGGAATTGAAATGTCTCTTCCAGACGAAGAAATGCCTGATAACATAGGCAATCGAATGGAAGACGAGCCTCAAGAAAACCCATACGATATAGGTTTTGAAGGTGATGGTCGTGCTTTAAAAGCAGGAGCTACTTTTGGTAAAGGTGTCTTTGAAGATAGTTTAGAAGATCAAGCTGAAGATAAAGGTTTCTTAAAAGAAGGCTATAGCGCAGATCCACAAGCTTTAGAAGTAAACCCTGCACAAGAAGCTGCACGTAGATTAGAAAAACTTGTCCATGATCAAATAGAAGAGTCAAACGGATCGTCAGAAATACGAAACGCTTTACTTGAATCTGCGTTGTTAGGTACAGGTATTGTTAAAGGACCATTTAATTTTAACAAGAAACTAAGTAGGTGGACTACTAACGAAGAAGGTGAACGAGAATATAATCCTTTAGAAGTTAGAGTACCACGAATAGAGTTTGTAAGTTGTTGGGATTTTTATCCTGATCCATCTGCAACTGATATGGATGAATGTGAATATGTAATTCATCGTCACAAAATGAATCGTAGTCAACTTAGACAACTGCGTAACATGCCTTACTTTGACAAAGATGCCATTCGTGAATGTTTACAAATGGGTCCGAACTACGAAGAAAAAGGTTTTGAAAGTCAGTTAAAAGATAACGCTAGAACAGAAGAAGAATATAATTCTAATTATGAAGTACTTGAGTATTGGGGTATCATGGATGCTGAATACGCAAGAGAAGTAGGTATAGACTTACCCGACACAATAGATGATTTAGACGAAGTACAAGTTAATGCGTGGGTAACAGGTGGTAAACTATTACGCGCTGTTATTAATCCATTTACACCGTATCGTATTCCTTATCATGCTTTTCCTTACGAAAGAAATCCATACAACTTCTTTGGTATAGGCATTGCTGAAAATATGGATGATAGTCAACAAATAATGAACGGACATGCTAGAATGGCTATAGATAACTTAGCTCTTTCTGGTTCGATTGTATTTGACATAGATGAGTCTGCCCTTGTAGGTGGACAATCAATGGAAATATATCCGGGAAAAGTTTTCCGTAGACAAGCAGGAATGGCAGGACAATCAATCTACGGATTAAAATTTCCTAATACAGCTAACGAAAACATGATGATGTTTGACAAGTTTAGACAACTTGCAGACGAACAAACTGGACTACCTAGTTACAGTCACGGACAAACAGGTGTTCAAAGTATGACAAGAACAGCATCAGGTATGTCAATGTTGTTAGGTGCAGCTAGTTTAAATATTAAAACAGTTGTTAAAAATCTAGATGACTTCTTATTAAAGCCGTTAGGTGAAGCATATTTCCAATGGAACATGCAGTTTTTTGAAGGTGATTTAGATGTTAAAGGTGATTTAGAAGTTAAAGCTACAGGTACAAATAGCTTGATGCAAAAAGAAGTACGAAGTCAAAGATTGACTATGTTCTTACAAACTGCACAAAGTCCTGCTATTGCACCGTTTGTTAAGATTTCTAAACTTGTAAGTGAACTAGCCTATAGCTTAGATTTAGATCCTGATGAGATACTCAACGATCCTGAAGAAGCAGCTATCATGGCACAAATAATAGGTATGCAAAATGCTGGACAAGAAACAAGCACAGAGACTCAACCCGATGGTCAGCAGCCCTCAATGGCTACCGCTGGCGGATTACCTCAGTCACCTCAAGAACTTGGAGTTACAGGTACTGGCGGTGGCAACATCGGAACTGGAAATGTTCCGCAGTCAGGGGAAGATCAATTCTCTGGAACGGTTGCTTCAGCTCCCCCAATCGGTTAAACAAGTAATTAAAGAAAGCAAATAAAAGGAAACTAAAATGGCAGTACCTATTATAAGAGCAAGCTTAGCAGCATTACAATTTGCTACAAAAGTTATAAAGCCTAGAACACTAGGACAAAAACAAGTTAAAAAAGCTGTTGAAGCACAAGGTAATTATGCTAAAGGACAAGCAAAAGCAGGAACTACAACTGCTGCTGTTATAGGTGTTGGTGATTATATATTTGATGATGTTTCTAAAAACGAAATACCAGAAATAAAAAAACAAGCAAAAGAAGATAATATAGAAATAAAAGTTTATGATGAACGTATAGATCCTAAAGATTATCCTACATATAAAAAAGATAGTGCTTCTGCTAAATCTTTTAGAGAACGTCAAAAAGAAGCTAAAAAAGTAGGAGCAATGTTTTTTAGTTGGGAAGGAAGAATTTATAACACAAAAGAAAAAAGAACTGAAAAATATTCAGGCGGTCTTTTAAGTGATGATAAAGATAGAATAGGTTATCAAGAAGGTGCTAAAGTAGAAACAAGCCCAACTATAAAAGAGATGACAAAGTTGTTAATTAATAATTTAGGACTTGATCCTGATGAAATAACTTTAAACCGCATTACAAATTATACAGATGAAGAAACTAAAAAAGCATATCAAATATTTTTAAAAGAACAAAAAGAAAGAGAACGAATAGAAGACGAAAAAAGAAGAGATGCTGCTATGGAAAAAGCTGCTGCAGAATTTAAAAATAGAACTATAAAAAATAAAGGTGGTATGTTAAGCGATGATGAAGATCGTATGTCTTATAAAGAAGGTGGTAAAGGTATTGAAGCATTAAGAAAAGAAGCTCCAGAAGTTGTAGCTCGAATGGGCTATGAAGAAGGAGGAAGCACGGACGCTCAAATGACAGACATGATGCCTGCAGAAAGTATGCCAATGCCTGCAGAAGAAATGGACATGGTTTCAGATGAACAAATGGAACAAGACCATTTAGATTTTATAATTAACGAATCATTAGATCAAGAAGAAGAATCTTATCTAATGCAAGCATTACAAGCTGATGATAAATTAAGCATGATCTTTGACAAGGTTATGGACACAGCTTCAGAATTTTCAGGGGATGGACCTGTTGAAGGTTTAGGCTCTGAAGTCTCCGATTCGATACCTGCAAGGTTATCGGATGGTGAGTTTGTTATTACAGCAAAAGCTACAGATGAAATAGGTTCTGATAATTTACAGAACATGATGGACTCTGCAGAAGAAGTTAGTGATAACAGAAAGCAAGTAGCAATGGGTGGATCAATTCAAGACGAATCTAAAGTAGACCAATTTGGTAAACCTGTAGATGAAGACTTGGCAGACGAAGAAATACGTAGAAGTATGTTGTCTGTTAATCCACGTTTGCGATAACGATAGAGCTACCTTAGAAGTTTAAGCCCTCTATCACAATAATAACCGAAAGGCTACCTTGACAAAAACAAACCCTGCACTGTCGACATTTGCAGCTACTTTGTTTAGAAAGCCCCTAGTAGGAGTAAGAAGATGGCAACACAAGCGAAAGAAGAACCAAAAGCTAATCCTTATAATAAAAATAAAGACTGGCATACTAGTGATGAAAAAGAATTTGTATCTGCTAATAGTGCGTTTTTTAGTAAACCAAAGGAAGATAAAGTAGAAGCTACAGAAACTAACAGCGAAGAAACTCCTGTTAAAGAAACAGCATCTAAAAATCAACCTTATAAAAAACCTGACTATAAAAAAAGATACGATGATTTAAAATCTCATTATGATAAAAAACTTAACGAGTTTAAAAGTAGAGAAAAGACACTTATAGAAGAAGCTGCTAATACTAGCAAACAAAACTATAAAGCTCCTAAAACTGCTGAAGAACTTGAAGAGTTTAAAAAACAATATCCAGATGTGTACGATGTTGTAGAAACTGTATCACAAATAAAAAGCGGTGAAAGTATTAAATCTTTAGAAGATAAAATTTCATCACTTGAAAAACGTGAAATAGAAATACTACAACGTGAAGCTGAGAGTAGACTCTTATCTAAACATCCTGACTTTGACGATATTCGCAACAGTGAAGATTTTCATAGTTGGGCTAAAGAACAACCTGAGTCAATTCAAGATTGGATATATAATAATGCAGACGATGCTGATCTAGCAAGCCGAGCTTTAGATTTATTTAAAAAAGATTTAAACATTGACACTTCTTCTAAAGCTAAAAAATCATCTTCAGCTAAGTCCAAAAAATCTGCTGCTGATATGGTTTCAACTAAAACAACTTCAGTTGATCCAAAGCAGGAAAAAATTTGGACTGAAAGGGAAATAGCTAATATGTCTATACAAGAATTTGACAAGTACGAAGAAGAAATCGGAAAAGCAATTCATGAAGGCAGAGTAGTTAAATAAAAACAATAACTTTTAATTTGATAAAATAATGGAGAAGTAAAATGGCTTATAACCAATCAGATCAGTTCTTTGAACCAAGTACTGATACTAACGCTAACTTTGCGAACTCCGTCAGT
>Ga0098055_1002078_pt1 | contig 10554 bp, 7 predicted proteins | sample 17_taG_FD_75107 | JGI IMG/M metagenome (GOLD analysis project Ga0098055, IMG submission 75107) | Marine viral communities from the Subarctic Pacific Ocean - 17_ETSP_OMZ_AT15314 metaG | ecosystem: Environmental > Aquatic > Marine > Oceanic | place: Pacific Ocean | collected 2015-01-18 | reverse complement strand
TGTCCCAAATGACCCACGCCTCCGCTTCGATAGCGTCTTCCTATGGTGCATACCACACGCTGAGACTAGAGAAGACAGGGACGAATACCAACAACTACGGTATCTATCAATACACGGAGGTCAATAGCGACAGGGAGAGCAACGTAGGGACACTCTATGGTATTTACAGCGAAGTGGACATTGAGGGAAGCAATAGCAACTCGATTTCAACGGGCGATGTATTTGGTATCCGAAGCAGGATAGATCACAACGATAACTCAGTCACCACGAACACGGGCTATCTCGGTTATTTCGACTACGACACGGATGGCGGCAACGTGGGAACCGCATGGGGGCTTTACGTCAATAACGAGGACAAGAACTACTTCTCAGGAAGCGTAGGGATAGGCACTACAAGTCCCGGTGAGAAACTCCATGTCTCAGGGGGGAACGTCAATCTCGATGCAGGGTATCACTACGTCTTCAGAGATAGAAGCGACCTCGGTATGAAGGAATTGAATTATTCAGTCGCTATAATGGCTCCTGAAGAGGTGTATATTCAGATAGATTCCAACAGCAATAACAACGATGACACATTCTTTGCTGTTAATAAGAATGGTCAAGCAGTAGGTGGTGGAACCGAACTCTTCCGTGTGCAAGAAGATGGTAATGTAGGAATAGGCACTACGAGTCCTGATGTGGCATTGGAAGTGCAGGGTGCTGGCGTATTAACGAGAACCGATATAGTTGATATATCCAGCAACACGAATCTATCAGGTGTCTCTCATGCAGGTAGGTTATTGCGTTGCACTTCTGCTTGCACATTGAGTCTTCAAGCAACACCTACTGCTGGTGAACAACAAATCATTTACAATGATTCAAGCGGAACGATTACAATTTCCGCCAATGGAAGCGATACGATAAATGGAAGTACGAATGATATTACAATCACCAGTCGATACAAGGCGATAACTGTCATCGCTGTTAGTGCTAGTGCTTGGTTGGCAATAGGGGCTTGAAGATGGTTTTACCTGTTGTCTTGGGAACTATTGCCGGTCAAAGTACGGTTAGCGCACCTACGAGTGTTTCCGTTGCTACGAGTTCTAGCGGAAACTATGATTGCTCAGTATTGCTTGATTGGCAAAACGGTAATGGTGGTAGTGGCTATCCTGACTACAATGGAAGCAATGGAAATTGTAATAGTTCCACTCTTGCTATTCCTGTGACAGCAGGTGCAGAAGGCGGATATGATGACTACTACGGGGGTGACTTAACCGCCGTTGCCCATGTCAAGTGCTACATGAGAGCGACAGATGCAACAAGTTATGCTTGGACTGGTGCTATTACTGGTACTAACCTATCCAATAGTTGTTCTGCGGCTATCGCTAATGGTGCTATGGTGAATGCCCAAAACGCAACTGTTGATCCATGTTTGGTTATCACAATAACTCATGGCACAACTAGACCTTCACATCCCGAAGCAGGTGACTTCGTAGTATTCACCGTGACAGGAACCGCTACCAATTCCGGCGGTAGCACCGCCGCTACTGTGACTCACAAAATTACATTTAGTTAGAGTGTTAGGGCTGACAACTTTATGAACCACTTACGTCTGAGCGATGATAATGACCGACCAGCCGCAACCGAATAGCATATCAGCAGAAGAAGCAGTAAGATTACTGCAAGTGGACAATGCTGACAAAGTAGGATACCTGAACATTCTGCAAAACTTCGTTGCAGGTGTCGAATCTTCATTGACTTCACTAAAGCGAGACATCGCTCAATTCAATGCAGGGATAGCGGCTAGAAACGCACCACAGCCTAGCGTTATACCGTCAGAGGAGTCCGAAGACGACTCTGATGAGTCCGAAGACTCTGACGAATAGAACTGCTTAAGGACGATTGGCCGTCTAGTTCGGTTCGATACCAATGGCAAATGCGTTATTCAAGGGTGACTTGGCCGAAGTCTCCTTCGGCAAAGAAACAGGACTACGGTGCGATGGGGCTACTTGGACGCTAACGTCCACGACAGGCAGTACGAGTTTGATTACCGTGGGAACGGGTGCATACTGGCACACGGGTTCTGGTACAGATGTGGAATTACCAGACAATGTTCTAGTTGGGTGCGTTCTGAGAGTGGAGGGTGGTTCAAACTTCACAGCAGACGATTTTGCCACTACACGCAGAACCTACTACATCACGGCAAATGATACGACAGCAGGGACAATCACAGTCCAACCGGCTCTCGCTACGAGCGCATCACAAGCAGCAGGTGCTTCTGACAACCTGACGATCGACACATACAGATGCCCGACGTTCGATGCGGGAATGACTGATGCTGCTCAGAAGGTGAAGTCAGATCAGTTCATTGGTCTGCTTGAAGGATTCGCACTACCAGAACCAGTAATTGATGTTCGGAAGCAACACGTTATCGGCATGGGCAGGGATGTCAACGTGATAACGAGCGGGAGAGAGACTCTCGATGGGGGGAGCATGACTCTGAACGCTCACAGTCTGCGATGGTTGAAGTATGCTCTAGGGGGGCATACTGCAAAGGGTCAAGGTGAACTAGCCACTAAGACTAGCACATCCAACACCGTTAGTGCGAAGCCATTCAACATCGTTGATGCTGTCAGCGCGGCGACATACAAGGCAGAGAAGGTTTCCAATGGGAACGACGTGGACATAGCGTCGTCAGCAACTAGCGGGACTGTGTTCTCCGGGCTTGACAGCCTTAGTGGCATTGCTACCGGGGACAACGTGTTGATTGGGGCAAAATCGACCTCGACATCAAGCGATGACACGGTGCTTGTGACGAACTCCAAGGACATCTTCGTATCGACTAACGCGAGTGGCGGAGTCCTCAAGGTAGTTAGCGGTGGTGGGATCAAGTATGCCTCATACGGTGCAATCTCATCTCACACGATCCAGACGATTGCTGACATAGACTCAGGAGCGGCTACTGCGGCCTTGGCGGCAGACAAGACAATCTTCCTTCTCCCTCCATTGACAGCAGCGTGTTCGATAGGAGACACTAGGTTGAATGTCGGTGCTACCCTCAGAGCATTGTTCTCAGTAGGGGATTATGTCCAGATAATCGACTCCGAGACACACCAGATACCCGGTCAGGACGCGGTTCCTGCCACCATATACAAGCATGAGATAAGGAGGATAGTCGCCACAGGCGGGAATTACATCCATGTGGAGGAGCCATTCACCTTCGCTCACGCAATCAACAAGTGTGGTATCGACAGATTGGTCTATTCCTCTGATGATGGGCGAGGCAGCCCCAACATTAACGGGACTACCAAGGCACTAGCCAATGGCGTCGAACACACCTACTTCGGTCACACCACCCTCCCCTCCTTCATGATTGAGCAATCATACCGTAATAGCGATGCCACTCCCGGTGGAGAGCAATTGCTACGCCTGTATAGCGGGTGCAAAATGGCAGAGGCAACCCTGTCGGCTAACACAGAAGGTGAGTTGAAACTAGAGGCGTCTTATCAGGCTGCTAGGCATTACACAGATACGGCAGGGACATTCACTCCTCATAGGATGTTTGAGAATACCGCCAATACTACTGCGAACAGGAAGGTTAGTGGGATAGCGACCAACGGAGAGAAACCATACCTCTTCCAAGACATCAGCATCGAGGTATTCGGTCGCCCGGTCTTGAGGGCAACGGAGTTCAGCGTATCGGTTTCCAACAGCACCGAACCGAGATGGTTCATCAGAGGATACGAAGGCGCGTCGGCATCGACGGATCAGGTTCAGCACGGAGGGACACAGACTCCCTTGGACATCACAGAGGCAAAGAGGGAATACACCTTCACATTCAAGGCCCTTGTCGAGGACAACAGGTTCTGGGAGGAGATGAGGCAACGAAAGCATCACACCAATTCCAACGACATAACCTTCACCCTGACAAAGCCCGGAAGCGGCACGACAAGGGAGAATGCAACCATTACCATAGAGGACTACACCATAACCAAGGCGGATCATCAATTACCAGATGACAAAGGCCCAATATTCGCTGATGTCGAGTTGGTTGTTAGGCATATGAAGGTCACAGAAAACAACCCATACTACATCGCTTAAGGAAATCTTGAATAACCATTGACAGGAACGGTATAACGATGAGGTTGAGTGGATTCGTCACCGTAAATGGCTCAAAAGAGAGAATTGACTGGACAATTGATGGTGATTCCATCAATGAAGGCCCCGGTTTGAGCGCACATGAAATCACCATAGAGGGTGCTATCGTGGTCGCAGAGCCAGAAGTAGTGGAATACACAGATGGCTACGAGGATATGACAGTCACCGATCTCAAGGTGCAATGCACCCAAAGGGGGTTGCCAATCTATGGAAACAAGCAACAGTTGATTGATAGATTGAGGGGGTGGGATGCCAACAACGACCCAATTAGCGAGGTAGCAGTTGCTCCTCCTGTTGAAGAAGTGCCAGAGGAAGTGCCAGAGGGGACATTTGATGACCTACCGGGAGAACCGGAACCATTGGAAGAAGGAGATGTAGTGGATGGCTCTGAAAGCGAGTGATTTCCTTGCGGGTAAGACCGCAGAGAGGCATGAGGTCGAAACACCTGTGGGGAACCTCGTAGTCTATGTCAAACCGATGACATGGATACAGCAGCAAGAGGCAATATCCAAGTTCGTGGATTTCGTCATAGATGGCGAGGATATGAGGCCAAGGATTGACTTCGGTGGCTATTGGCAGTATGTTCTGCGTAATTGCATTGCGGACACCGAGCCGAAGATCTCCAAGAACGAATTGATGCATCTGAGTCCAGAGGTCGGTGCAGCCATTGTCGATGTCCTCCCCGGAATAGACTCTCTAGTAGCATCCATGACTGGCGGTGAGCCAAGCCCTTTGGAATAACCCACTCGGATCTTCGTTCATACATTACTTCGGGTGGGGTAATCAACCCATTCACTCCAAAGCAGCAAGCGGTGCTGTCATTCCACACGATGACCTTCGTCCTCGGTTCCCACTTCAACTGCCCTCCACACTCGTGGGACGACCAACCGATTGATCGAGTTTATCTCGATTATCTGCTTGTCCGAGTGAATCAGGAACAGCAGACAGAGGAGATGAAGAAAGCACGGAAAAACGCCGAGCGTTATAACGCGAGTGGAAACCAAAATAAGGGGATGCCCATACGGACAACAAGTGATAGTGCCAACCTTGACGATTTCTTTGAGAGATTCAACAAACAATTAGAGGAACAGGACGGCAAATAATCATGGGAAGTAGCATAGTCGATACAGAGAGGGAACTATACCTTCTTGGCAAGTCGATGAAAGGGACTATCCCTGTCGGTAAAGCGGCTATTGCAGTAAATCTGACTCTCAGCAAGACTCTTGGGCCATTTTACAAATTGTATCGAAACCTGTCAGCCGCCGTCACCACTCTAGGGGAAGTCATGAAACACGCTTTGAATCCGATCAAGGCCGTTGGCGTGATATTCGGTGGGATGAGGGATAACATCTTCTTCCTGATCGGGATAATTGCCCTCGCAGCAGCAGGTTTCGCGGCCTTAGCGGGTGAGTTCGGGGGCGTGACTGGACTCGCTGATGGGTTCAAGGAGTCGTTGTCATCGTTGGGTATAACGTCGGATTCCATCAAAGAATCCTTCGATCTGTTTGTCGAGGGGCTGAAGATAGGTTTCGATGCTCTCGTCATGGCATGGGGCGCACTTGTCACCAATATGTCTGAAACGGGATTCATCGACTCGTTGATTGGTATCTTTGAGGGCTTCAAAGCCGGTGCGGAGGCCGCTTTCGCGGGCATCTCAGAGGCAATGGGGATACTAGGGGTGGATGGTGGCAACCTCGGAGAGACATTGACGGGAATCATAGATGGGCTGTTTGCCTTCTTGGATTCTATCGGTTTCATTGAGTATTTCAACGAGTTAATGGCTACCGTTGCCCTCTTTGGCGAGGCATTCGGAGTGGTCTTTGGTGCATTGATGGTTTGGATTGCCAAGGTGATAAAGAAAGCGACCACAGAGGGGACGATGCTGAATAAATTCGTCAAAGCCATCATGGGGGGAATCACAATTGTCTTCAAGATATGGTTTGGCTTCGTGAAACTTGTCCTCAAGGGCATCCAAGCATACTTCAAGGCAGTTATCTGGTTCGCAGAGAATGGCTTTAGTGGCCTGAAGGATGCAATCGTCGGTAAATTCAAAGACATCCTAGACAAAGCCGGTGAGTGGAAGAATAAAATAAGTGACAAATTAGGAGGTATGTGGGACTTCATAATGTCCCCCATCGAATGGATTCTCGACAAGATTGAAGAGTTGAAGAATATTGATCTGGGCAGTTTGGTTCCTGACTTAGGAGATATAACAGGTGGTTTGTCTAGTCTGAACCCATTCGCATCGGGCGGTATATCGAAAGGCCCTCAGTCGGGCTATCCGGTAGCACTACACGGAACAGAGGCTGTCGTCCCACTTCCAGATGGTCGCTCAATACCCGTCACGATGCAAGGTGGCGGGGGTGGGGGTGAGTTCACCGCCAACATCACCATCAACGGTGCTGGAGGGGATGCTAGTGCCATAGCGAGAGCCGTGGGTCAAGAGGTTCAGAGGGCATTCCGCTCCCGATCTAGGTCTGGTGGCTATGGGAGGGGTGTCTGATGCCGAAGATACAGATGATCCATAGAGATAGCAGCGTCACCGAGTTAGACTCAGATAGCGTGAATTTCGACTTCACTAGAATGGTGACTTCCTTCCCGATTGCCGTGATAAACACCCGTCTTGCCCTTGATCTGAATCAAACTCAGATAAGCATCACCGTCGATGGCATATTCACGGATGATGTCGAGGCGACTGGTGGCAATGGCTCCTCTATGACGATAGACACGTCCCTCAATGGGAGTCAGACGCTGATTTCCACATGGTACGAGTTGTTCGCCAGTTGGAATGCCATCAAGACGGAGTTGGATGGAGTCATGATAAGATTCCAGACCACAGGGCAGATAAATGCAGGTCTAGGGGAGGACATCACACTTCAGTTGAAGAACGCAAGTGGTTCTTCGACCGTGGCGACCAGTAGCATCGTCATCATTGACATCTCTTCAACTACCTCGTCGGACAGCCTCGCTGATACCATCGTGAGCGGCATAAACGGGGCCTCAATCAAGATAAACACCGCCACGGTAGCGTGTTCCTCCGTCTTAACCGTCAGTCAGTCATCCGGGCAGCACCAGACCCTCTCCATGGATGCTCAAAGCGGCTCAGGGTTCGATGGTGAGAAGATTACCATCAAGAATACAGTCATTGGCCCCAACGGGAATCACACTACGACCGTATCTAAGGACGAAGCGGGTGCTACATGGACTAAGCAGTTCGTCGTCACCAATATGACGGGTGGTTCTGCTAGTCAGAAGAAGACCATGGAGGACAAGGTTCAGGATCTGCTGAATCTATCCAACATGAGTGCAGGTGGGGCATTGGTTTCGCCTAACGCTATTGCTGGTTCGGTCATAGACATACCAGATGGGGTTTCTTCCACCGATGCTTCTCGTTTCTTGCGAATAGATGGCATGAAAACCGTTCAGAAATACGTCGTGGGTCTGAGGATTCCCTATGAGTCGTTGGCATCCTCACCTGATGGCAACAAGACTCTGAGGCAATTCCTCATCCCTTCTGGAATCGGCACGAATTACTCTTCTTACGAGAATGACAAAGCCTTCGATCCAACGACGATAGTGAACAACGAGATAATCAGACCGAATCCTTACCTTGAGCAAGGCGTGGCAATCCCTGTTTTCCTGAAAAATTTCAAACCGACATACAATGCTGGTGAGGGTTTCTGGGCATATCAACTGATATTTGAAGCGTGTGAGCAACTGGTGGGAATATGACATGGGTATCGTAAGGTTCCATGGCAAGGCCCTTCGTTTCAATGGGTTCACAGACGGGCTAGTAGTCCCCACAGGCAAGTATCGGGAATCCGGTGTCGATCTGAGGGCCAATGAGTTCGCTGGCACGGTCAAGGCCACCAAGAGCCACGCGACGAAGATAGGACGGGTACACATGGACTCAAAATCACACCCCCTCAACTCATTACGAGGCTCATTCACCATTGATGCGTATATTGTCCCAGACTATGGGGGCGTCATAGTCCACAAGCCCGATGCATTCACTCTGAAGTATGGAAAACCGCATTCAGAGGCCAAGATTGTCTTTGAGGTGCATACCGAAGACAGGCCCTATGTCATCTCGACCCCATTCAACGCACCAGTCAAGACGAATAGCAACTCAGGGGTGTATTCCTCGTCATCAAACGCCCACAGGCCACAGGACATGACTCTGGGCGCACAGGGCCTAATCCTAGTGACGGCGCAATACACCCAGAAGGAGATACGGGTCTTCGTCAATGGGGATATAGTCGCTGAGATAAATCTAGGTGGTGATGGCGGCATCATGAAGGAGACATCCTCAGACCTATTCATCGGTGGACAGGGGGGGGAGTTCCGTGGCCTGATAGAGAGCGTGAGGATCTGTCAGGGCATCCACCCCCCCACCCTCCAACCCCTCACCAAGACCGACAACACCTTCGGACTCTGGACTTTTGATGACGAACAGGACGTACCGGAGATATACTTCTTCGATCATGCTCGTTCCGGTTCGCCTCAACAAGGCAGAGATGGCCCGGATACCCACGATGGCCTGATGGATACACCCATGGTTGGGATAGGCTATGACTTCAACACGACACATTTCAAGATTAGGGATTACCCTGCTAATCCGGGGGGCGCGATTGACAGATACACCGCTCTTGAGAAACTAGCAGCCCTGACTCAAGGAATAGAACTAGAAGAAGTGAAGGATCAGTCATGGTATTCATCCTCATTAGACCTAACTGACCAAGCATACTTCACAGGAGTCAGTCAAACTGTTCTGAATGCCGTAATCAACCATTCTTGCACGAGTCCAAATACAGGAATCATAACTCCTCCAGATTCTCAAAAGGTCAGGTTCGCAGACAACTCCGTCTTAGCCACATCATCCACTTCGACTCTGAATCCTTCCATAAACAGGGTCGAAAGAGTCCGTATAACGGGGCTTGACTTCGCCAATAACCGAATAAACTGCACCTCTGTGATACTGGCGAATGATGCTGCAAATGGGACGATAGACAACCTACCAGAGACACAAGGACACCTTTTTGCCCACACGGATAACACACCAGTATGGTTCACACTAGGTACTGCCGATTTACTCATAGATCCGGGCAACGAGGAGACAGATGCATCGGTCAGCAACCAAAGGGAGAGGAGAAAGGACACCTTTACCCTCGCCCAATTCGTTCAAGGACAGCGATTCACCGATATGTCGGGTTATTCCAATGATGCTTTCTTTGTCTCTCTGAAAAGCAGAAGCACGGCCTCGACAGATGCAAACACATTGTATGAACCAAGCACCACATACCCTGCTATGGGTGCTGCTACTGCATATTCTATGTTTGAAGGGGACTTCTTCCTACGGATGCTCCCGCAACCCGATCAACAAGTGGTAAAGCAAACAGTCCAAGGGATAGCGAACACCTTCAAGTATGTCTCTGAGGATGTCTCCACGCAATCCTTAGTTCATGAGAACCAGAGGGTCAGAGTGACTGAACCCGTGTATCATGGGGAAATCTCCAAGATAATCAACAAGGCCAAGACTGTTGCTGCTACGGATTCGGGAAGTAGCAGCAGTAATACCTTCAATCGAATAGTGATAGAGAGTGGAATTGGTTATTATGACGCCAGCCTCAGTCAGAACCTCTATGCCTCGACAAGGGATGAGATTGTCGCTATCGCGGTTTCTGATCCGAAACCATTCATGCTGAAGGGCCTTGATACAGAGCATACTGCTTCTCTATCCGATGGCGTACCAACGAATGATGCGTATGTACGTCACCTTACGCCAGAAAAGAAGACTAGGATTGCGTCAATAGAGTCACCTGCTGTATTGGTTTCCGCAGGAGGGCCAAAGCAGATACTCGTTCACTACGATGCCGTCGATCTGACTGGTGAGGTTGTTGCTGGAACAAGTCTAGCGAGTGGAGAGGTTAGTGCGAAGTTCCGAGCCGATCATGCTACCGGAAATGCCGCCTATCTCGTCGTGTCTAAGACCGTTCCCTGTGGTAGTGCCGTCTTTGGTAGCCGGACTGTCTCAGATTGGCTTAGACGGCCTTATTCGGGCAATAATACAAGCCTTACTAACATACTCTTGACCGTCACGGCTCCGGGTGGACTCGTTAGCCTCCCTACTGCTACGTTCAATGACAAGCCTACCTCTCATACCCTGTCATCCAACCCCACAGGCGACATAACTCCCTCTCCCTTCATTAATATCGAAGATACGGTATATGGGGTTGGGACAGAAGTCCAAGGATACGGTCGTCCCAAGGCGGTTGCGTCAATAAACACCCCAGATGCCACTAGCAACTCTGATTACCACGTTTTCTATATCTCTTCGGGTGGTTTGAAGAACCACAAGGATTACTCTTCCTCCAACCTGACACCATCTGCGTTGAGAAGGAGTAATCTAGCAGGTTT
>Ga0098055_1002075_pt1 | contig 10557 bp, 6 predicted proteins | sample 17_taG_FD_75107 | JGI IMG/M metagenome (GOLD analysis project Ga0098055, IMG submission 75107) | Marine viral communities from the Subarctic Pacific Ocean - 17_ETSP_OMZ_AT15314 metaG | ecosystem: Environmental > Aquatic > Marine > Oceanic | place: Pacific Ocean | collected 2015-01-18 | reverse complement strand
GACGGCTAACCGTCGAGCTTTGTTCCTAGAGGAGCGTCTCGCGCGTTGTTCAGGTTTTGAGTGGTAGTTCTCGTACTCTTTTTTATAATTTCTGGCCATTTGCTGCTATTACTATGTTTTCTGCGTCGTCTTGGAAGGGAAGCATGTCTACTAGGTTACCCAACGGGTTTTCGTTGGTCACCTGAGCGTGGATACCGTTGTCTTTTAGGAGTTGTCGGGCAGCATTTAGGTCACTAGGTGACGCTTCGCCACTCTGGATACGCTGGATGAACTCACTAATTAAGAGGTCTTGGAGGCTGTATAGCTTATCTGTTTTATCACTCATTTTTTGGTAATTTCCTTGTATATTTTGATACCTAAATACACCATCGTTAACATCCCTACACATATAGCAACTGTAGTGTTGATATGGTCTAGGGTAAGGGTTCCAAGGATTCCGCTCGTAGCTATGAACGGGGTGACGTAGGGGTTTTCAGGTAACATTTTAGGTTAAGGGATTGAGAGGGTTATTAAATAGTTTCTTATCGTATGCGCATTACGCTCCAAGTTATGTTCGCTCCAGCAAATACGCTTTGAGATACTTGAAGGTCGTTACCGCTCATTGACAGAACGACTCTAGTACCTGCTAATATAGTTGCTATTTTTGATGTTCCGTTAGCATTTAAGTGGACGATAGCCGTTGTGTTATCTTCTATGTTTCCTGTGCCACTAGCTCTTGCGGATACGATAAAATTACCGTCGTTATTATTAAAAGTAACTAAGGTTGTCGCAACTCCTGCACTAGCTATAGATGTCGTGCCATTTTTTGTGCTAAAAAGACCTGCAATTAAGCTTTTAGTATTACTTGTGTCCCCCGCTGCCGTAGAAGCTCCCACCAGAATGTTACCACTAGCATCAAACGGGTCAGCACCTGCTTGCCCTTGAATACCTTGGATACCCTGTGGGCCTATACCTTCAACCTCTGTAGAAGCGTTCTCAGAAACCTCTTGAGCCACAAACAGACCTTGTTGGTAAGCTGTGTCGAGGTCACTCTCAGAGAGCCTTGAGCCGTTCTGGAAGTCCACTAGCTGTGTAGTTCCTGTGTTACGCCATATGCGTATCTTTTGGTAGGCACTGGGTGCTACGCTGAGGGTGATGGTCTTTGCCACAGCGTCACGGGAAGCAACCGCTAGGTCACTCCAAGTTGTTCCGTTGTAGCCCTTCACGTTGACGTCCGTAATAGAAAGAACGTTAAAAGGAACGTCGTAGGTAGTTGCTGTAAGTCCTGATGTATATTCAATGTAGCTGTTAGCCATAATTAGTTGGGGTTATTAGTTTGCTTGTAGGAGCTCGCGTATTGGCCGCGTATTTCCGAGAATCTTAGTCTCCTTGCGGCGCACTAAGTCATAGAGGTTTTCGTCGCGGTGGTTTACAAACCGCTTGGTAAAGTTGTCATCTTTAATGATGGATTGGCGAACGTCGAAGTAGTAATCCTGCATTAGTTTATTAAGCTCACGCAGTCCTTCGTTGTTATGTTGAAGGGACTTACTAATGGTCGATTCCCTGTGCTTTTTCCTCCATTTACTTGAACGTATCAGGTGATTGACTGCTTGCTTCAGAGTGCGTTTTTTGCCCTTGTAGAACTTACGGTGCTCACGAAGGCGACGCGCATAGGCATATTGCAGGGTAACACCCTCTTCATCCACAAAGGATGTCATCTTCATGCGGTGTCCTAGAGAGCTAGGAACAGCTTGGATGTTATCAAAGGCATCCGAGGCTAACACACGTTCAAATTCTGTGTTAAGCCCTTGGTCTTTAGATGGGGCTTGTCTGATGACTGCGTGCTGCAACCAAGTCTTACCGCTTTGAACGTCCTCGCCAAAGTAATCAGTCTTTCTGTTTACTGGCTTGATTCCGAAGAAAGCATAAGCCGTGCGTTGCCCAAAGGTTCCACCGCGTAAGTCTCCAACGGTTCCATCTTCGGTCCCTGCCATAACTGTCTTACGGACTTGAGCGGGTAAAGGGATGTAACCAGCCGCCATGCGGCCAACAAGCTTAGTCTTTGTTTCCATCCCACCCGATATAATCGAGTTGAAGGTTTGAAAGCCTTGCATCATTGGAACTTGCTCTGCCATATCAGCGACCGTAGCGGAAAGCATAAAGGCCACATTCTGTTTTTCTTCCAGAACTCCTGCCTCACGAGCTTTGACGTATTGAAAGATGTCAGCTCCAATAGCTATAGGAATCGACCACGGAGCTGCCGCACTATAGTCCATCCCAAACATTTGGAAGGGCTTTAGCTTATTCTTTTCTTTTTGGTCCTTCGACATCCAGTTAAGGGAACCTGTTGCTTCGCCAAGCGCAGCCGCAGACATTCCTAAGGTCGCAAGACCAACACCGAACGCTGTGTCTACCATAGCGTCCTCTTTGTATTTTATTTCACGCTCCTTGAGTATTTGAATCTCTGTTTGAGCATTTTTAATGTCGTCTGCTAACTGTTTGAACTCTGCATCGCCCTCTTTAAGCTTCATCATACCAAACTGTGCTGTCTCTATTGTATGCATCCGTTCATTTATCTTCTGCGTATAGGGGTTTAACGGAGAGGCAGCTTTAGCTCCCACTACAGGTGCAGCAGCAAAGCGAACACCACGATAAACACCGCGAATAGGCACAGAGATATAGGGCATAAAGGCATCAACCAAGTAAGCTAATCCTGTGTCACCCTTAGCGGCTTCGCTTAACTTTGAGATTAGTTGCTCTCCCATGTTCTGGTGGAAGAGGTCTGGGTTATCGTGCTGAGCCGCAAACAGTAGATTCTGATTGATGTCATTTACGTCATTAATGAACTCCTTGTAGTTACTTAATACTTGTAGTCCATTCTGGTCCTTCCACATGGTTTTCATGTAGTTATTATAGGCTTCCTCGGCCAACTTAGGGTCACTAGGGTGCTCCATAATAGCCTTACGACGCGCCGCTGTTTCCAAGCGTCCCCGCAGGATTTGACGACGGAAACCATCATCGATTGCACCGATGCCTCGCACACCAAGAGATAACAATGACCATCCACCATTATTCCTAAAGTCAAGGATGGTGTTCATTGGGTCTTTCTGTTTCTTCATCCGTGCTTCGGCTGTTTTCATAGCGCGGTCAACGGAAGGACGGTTACCCATACGGATGGCTTTGTGAGTGGACTCCTCCAAGTATTTACTCATCACTTGGTCGGTAGCACTAGAGCCACGCTGGAAGGTTCTACCCATCGAGGTAGCTGTTCCATTCCAGTTCAGGATGGTCGTAGCCAGTCCTTGAATTTCAGCCGCAAATAGTTTTTTGGCGGTATCCCCACCGTAACGTGCAAAGTCGAGAGGAGCCATTGCGAATGGACGAACAGCACTACGCATAGCCAACCCTACACCAGTAGGAACACCTGCTAATACGGAAGGTAGTTGGTCAATCAGAGCTAACCTACGGGCTGCACGAACGTCGCGGCCGAACTGGACAAACTTATTGCTAGCGTCAGCCTCAATGTTTCTCATTGTGTAAGACTGCATGGAAAGGAACAAGTCAAACTTATCCATCTCTGCATTAGCACGGTCTATGTCTTTAAGCTTAGAGCGCATACGGCTTTTAGCGTCTGCAATCTTCTTATTGATATCCGATATTTTACCCGTGGGCTTTCCCACAATCTCAGGTTTCGTCTCAAACTCATCACGTATCTGGCCAAGGCTACCCTCGGTTTCTAACTTAATAAGTCGGTCAAGCTCGGCTTCCTTTGTTTCTAACTGCTTAATCTCTCTTACCTCGTCTTTGTAGAATTTAATACGAGCTTCAAGGTCTATTTCTTTGTCAGTTTTAGCTGATTCAGGAGTCTTTGGACTGTCGGGCTTACGCGTTCCACTACGAATTTCTCGGAGCTTCTGTAGCTCTTTCTCTAGCTTAGAGACACGTTTCTCAGCAAAAGAAACAGGATTATCAATTTCTTCTTGAGCTTTATCAATTTCTTTGAGCTTCTGACGCATACGAGTCTTGGACTCTGCAATCTTCTTTCTAACCTTTGAAAGTTCACTGGGTGCTTTCGCAACCCTATCTTTAACTTCGGTCTCATTGCGTAGTTGAGTCATGTTACCCTCACCTTCAATGGAGGCGAGACGTGCCAGCTCCGCTTGAGCATCTTTAAGCTGAGTAAGCTCTACATCTGCATCTTTATAATATTTAATTTGCTGTTCAAGCATACGAATAGAAGGGTTTTCCTTCATACGTTTCTTCACCTCTTCAGCTAACTTATCCTTTTGATGCCCATTCATGGCCAGCTTCATACCATCCATCATCTTTGCTCGCTCTTTTTCAAGTTGGCGTGTCAAAGTTTTGAGACTCGTTTGAATTGACCGTGCTGTTTGTTGGAGGATTTTTAATTCGTTAGGAGTAACTCCAAGCTCCTTCATCTCTGCTGGAGTTAGGTCCTTGTTTGCATAGATAGCCGCATTAAGTTTATTGGTGCTGTCCTTTGTTGACAGAAATTTATCAAACTGTTCTTCCATACTAGGGACCTTCTCGCCACGCCTTAGTTTCTGGAGCGTCTCCTCCATATCAAATAAAGCGGCATCTTCCCTGATGGCTCGTAAGGATAAATCCGTTGAGTTGACATACTTTGCCGCGTCACTGCGGTTAGCCTGAGTACCTCTACCTGCTGTGGTCTTGAGTACGTTGTCTACCTCGTTGAGCGAACGTAAGTCACTAACCAGCTCTAACATCTCATCTAGTTCAACTTCGCTGAGTTCTTCACCAGCTTGATACTTAGCTGTGAGGTCTTCAATTCTCCACTGGAAATCACCATCCATCTCTGTCTTGAGTGCGTTTGAGTCTGCTTGTAGTGGAGCAAACTGTCTGGCAAGGCTCGGCTCTCCTTTGATGTTTCTGAAGCGTTCTTTGTAGCTCTCAATTAACTGTTGTCTTTGGGTTAGTTGAGGTGCTGCTTCTTCCGTAGGTGACTGAGGCGGTGTAGGAGTTTCCGTTGGGGTTTCTGGGTCTGGCTTAGGTGTCGCTGGGGCTTCTTTAGGTGTGCTCTTAATTTCGTTTGTTCTATCAATCCAATCAAGAGCCTCCTTTTTAGTAGGGAAAGTATCTAAGCCCTCACCATCCATGCTAACTAGCCACGTGTGCCTTTTAGGAACCTCTCCATATCCAGCGCGTGACTCAATGTATAACTCTCTACCATCCTTAGCCTTTACTTTATAACCTAATAGCCTGCTTACACCGCTTCCTTGTTTATAATTTGGATTTTTGTCTGGAGTTATCACGTTTTCTACAGGAGCGGTGGTAGGCTCTAGGGCGTCTTTAGGTGTCGCTGGGGCTTCGGGGGCTTCCTTTTCTGCTTTAGCTTTTAGGGCTTCAATAAGTTCTTTTCGTGTTTCAAAGCTGTCCCTGACGTCATTAGCGGCACTGATATTAGCTTCCCCTTCCAGCTTACTCCCTGACAGAGATAGATGCTCCATACCGCTTGCATCGGTAACATGAAAGATACGTCCTAATCCCATTGTATCACTAGAACCAATGAATAACGACTTTCCATTGATTGTTAATTCAAAGACAGGGTATGTATCTCCTGCTGCTTTAACTTTCTTTGGTTTGAAATTATTCTCTACTACTGGAGCCTCTGGTGTAGGTTCTGATGGGGTATCAGGAGCTTCTGGGGCTTCACCCTCTGGGATGTCTTTAGGTGTCTCTGGGGCTTCTGGGTTTTTGCCTGTCCTACGTGCTTTTTCAAGCTGTATAGCAAATAAGTCAGATTGATGGTCCCTATTGGATGCTTCGCCATCTGCATTTTTAAGTGAGGGACTTTCTTTAAACGCCGCTTTAAGTGCTGCTTCCAACTCGTCGAGCTCTACATCGCTTAAATCCTTTATGTTTTTGTTTTGTGTCCCATGACCTGCGGATTGCAGGATATAATTAGGGGAGTTTATGTCGTTAAGAACTGAATCTTTTGTTAGCCCTGTGACTCCCTCTGAGCCGTCTTTTCTTTTGAATCTAATCGCTCCAGATTGCTCGGAAATACCTATGACTTCAACCTGTGAACGCTTACCTTCTACACTTACAATCTCAATGGTATCTCCTAACTTAGCGTCGGAGTAATCCACCTCCGAGGGTATGTCACCTTCTGGAGCATTAGGCTTCTCTAATGGGTCTAGCTTAGGAGCTTGACGAGGGTCACCACTGGGGTTGTTTACTTGCTCTGGCTCTGGAGCATTCTTGTGGTAATCTCTTTCAGCTTCGGCGGCTCCACGGAAACTCGTCTCAACTTCCTTTAGGTGGTCGAGTGCTTCAGTCCACTTCTTTACTTCTTTACGTCGCTTCCGTTTACTCGTTATCTTGTGTGCCTGTGCAAGCTTTTGCTCGGCAAGGTGACGGGCGTTCGCAGCGGCATCTCCTGCTTTTGTAAGACCCCAAGCACCTGTGCGTCCAAACACGGAGAACACAGTGTTAAAGGCTCCACCAGCGGCTCCAGAGAACATGTAGTCCATCACGTCACGGTTCTCACGTTCATTCAGAATGAGTTGAACTTCTTGACGAAGGAGAGACTCAGCTACACCGAGTCCCGCACCTGTAACAAATGCTTTGCCTGTTTCTCTTGCGATAGGCATACTCTTCCAAGCTTTCATGCTAGCAAGGCTAGGGGCCAACTCAATAAGCTTTGTTCCCTGTGCTGTTGCCGCCGCCGTACCAAATACAGCCGCCGCAATCATCTCACCACCAGAGTAGTGGTCTTGGATACCAAAGGATTTACGGGCTGTCTGTCCTAAGAAATTAGAGAACCCCCAGATAGCCGCCTCAGTAGCACCGAAGGCTATTGCACCTGTTACGGTAGAGACAGGCTCAGGAGCGACAACACCTGCTAGAGCGACATTCTTAGCTCTGTTAGCCCACTTCATTCCCTTCATTACCTTTGTGGCATAAACGGTTCCACCAATGCCAGAACCAATTTCTACCCCTGCACTTACAAGGGTTCCCATTAGGGCATTGTGACTGCTCACATTGTATTTGCTTTGAGCAATACGCTCTGCGTCTTGAATCGTGGGAGCAATATCACCTTGGTAACGATACTCCTCTTGAGGTTTCGTGAACTCAGCCGAAGGCTCGGCAGGCCCATTTACGAGCGAGTTTTGAATATTAACTTCGTTAAAAAGGTCTTCTAGGCTACTTGACATGACGTTGAATTAAATGGTCTTGAACTGTAATAAATTTACTTAGGCGGGTTCCGAAATTCTTTCTGTCTACTTCGTCGCTAACAATTAAACCAAGAGCTTTTGCTTGGTTTAACAATTTCTCGTCTTCATCTGTCAACTTTTCAACGCTTGTGACTTTGTTGAATACCTCAGTCAACTCCTCAGCGAAGCCCACAATGTCCGCAACCTCTGTAAACAGAGATACATCCATTGCATCCATTTCAGCTTTTTCCATTAAGGAGAGGGCTTGTTCAGGGTTGTCCTTCATATCTAACCCGTGGGCAAACAAGGAGTATCCTAGTGCATCTTTGAAACCCCCCACGTTTGACCCTAAGTCTATCCGTCTCACCATTTCGGCTCTGTCAGCATCAATGTCCTCTTGGGACCACGGGGTCATATATTTTTCATACAGAGGGACGAAGAAAAAGGCGTTCTTGTCTCTTCTAGTCCTTTCTTCTTTCAGACGCGACTCATTAGTTTGAAAGGGTGCTTTCACCTCTCTAAAGGGTTTATGGTTATATAGCCCCATACCCCGCCCAGTCCCGAAAGGAGTCGGCGTTAAAGAGGGCCCCATTTTCTTATTATGTCTAAACTCTTGGCTTTCTATTCCAACATCAGGCTCATCTGTTTGTTCATACAGAATATCCATACTTGAGCTCACTCTCATTATTTCAAGCATACTGTTTTGGGCTATCTTAACGAGCTCATCACGACGTGTTTCGTAATCATCGGGCTCAAGCGTTCCATTCCCTGCTTCCGTTTTAAGCATTTTTTCGATGTTCCCAGAAAAGTCATCAATGAGTTTGTCTCTAGCTTCGGCAGAAATAAGACCAAGTTCGTCCTTGGCTTCTAGGGTTGCGTATGTAGCTTTAACGGCTAATTTGGTCTTTTCTTTTACCTCATTATAAGCATCACTCTTCATTAAGGAGCGAACGCCAACCATCTCTTCCGATATCTTGTCCATCTCTAGCCAAGACGTTATATTTTCTTTCTTCAGAAATTGAGCCAGTGTTAGATTTTCATCCATCATGGCTTCACTTCGGTATCGCTCTTCTAATTCAGACCTTTTTTCTTTATTTCGTATAACCTTTGGTGGTCCTTGAATCTGACTAGCTACTATAAGAGCGCGGTCATAAGACGTCCGAGTGGCATCAAGGAGGAGCCTAGCTCTATCGGGACCTGTTGCATTTAAGTCCGTAATTAGGCTTTGAAATACGTCTAAGCCCCCTCCAACTGCGCTGCCGTCTTCTGGGGCTTGCATAGCCGCTTCTAGCATGTCCAGAGTCATCTCTGGGTTTAGATTTTGTAGAGGAGCAAGCACCAAAATCTTCTGGTTGGGAGTTAAGTCTTCAAAAAGAGTGCCATTCGCAAAAGCGTTAGTAGCTGTTATTAGCTGTCCCGTAAATTGTGATTGGGTGACTTGGTCTAAATCATTTGCCTCTTCCTCTAGGTCTTCAATCTCCTTCCGAGCTTTGTTTAAAGTTTGAGCCATATCCAGAGCCGTAGCACTATCGCCCTCATAGATACGAACACCATCGTCACTGACTGTTCTGTCCATAGCCTCAGCAAGGTCCAATACCCGTAGGTTTTTACCTTCAGCTTGGAGGGTCTTTAAGCGTGTAGCCATTATTTTCCGCAGGTGATTGGAGGCTTCCGTCCGTGATATGCCGTGCTTGTCCATTAGTTCTTTAATGGATGTCTTGGTCAGGTCGGATAAAAAGTTTAGGTCTACGTCTCTTGCGTTACCTTCTATGTCCACATCAGATAACTGAGAGCTTATACGGTGCTCGATTGACTCTAGGTTATTCTCTAGGGCTACCTTATCTTGTGACTCAAAATAAGCCACTTGTGCTTCAGAACGCATTTGGTCAGTCAGGTTGTTCCATATTGTACGCCCTGCAACGGAGTTAGCAACGTCCTCACCTACCGACTGCTCAAAATCTTGCCACGAGGTCTTTATCTGTTCGTCGATATTAGCATTGAAATCCGTTTCATTCTGATACAATCGAGCATTGGCTGACTTCTTCAAACTCGAAAGGGTCTTAGGAACCATCTGGGTTCTTACATGCTTTTCAAGAAGTGAATCCGTATAAGCTTTACGGCGCATAAAGTTGAAAAAGGTTTCAGGCTCTTCCGTCTTTAGGCGATTTAGCTCTTCCTCTGCATCCTGCCCTTGGATTAAGTTGGCTCTCTCTTGACCCGCACTCATTTCCATCTTTGCAAACTGCGCTCCGACGGCGGGAAGTTTCTTTAAGTTTTCACTAAGCTGGTAAGCTTGGTTGGTCAGAGGCATCGGAGCAACAGCAACTTGGTAGTTCCCACCGTTGTTAATCGCTGGGTTTAGCGACAGAGTTTGAACGTCAAAGTTTACTTGCTTCCGCTTTTTGGAGCCGTCGTCGATTGTAATTTGTCTAGTCGCCATTTCTTATGAGAATTTTTTATTTAAGTAGTCATTCATGCCTGAATCCGTGCCAAAGGAGTAAGTGCTCATCCCTGTCTGGGCTCCATCAAGAGCTGCACCGAGATAATCAGGTTGTGCTATTGGTTTATTGATACGAAGGAGATTATTTCGTGAACGCATCTGAGCATCTGTAATGCCCAGTTGTCGATTAACAGCGTTAAACTGTTCTTGTTGAGTAATAGAGAACAAAGCATTTGCCTCGTTCTGTGTAAAGGAGTTCATCAGTGCATCAACACTCAGTCCTGCTACTCCCGCCTCACCTGCGCTGACTCGTGCCGTTGCTCGTGCCTCGCGTGCTTTCTTGGTGATTTCTTGGCGTTGCTGAGCGTTTGCAATACCCTCTTGTTGTTCCCTAAGACGCATTGCTGTCATCTCTTGTAGGTAACGCTGTTGCTCTGCGATTGATGCGTTTCTTTGCACCTTCGCTTGAGTTTTGGCTTGCTGCCTCTGACCGTGGATAGACATACCCGCTTGAGCTCCTCCTATGAGAAGGCTTGCTTTGGTGGCTGCGCTTAGACCAGCGACTGCTGTTCCAACGGAACTTGCGGCAGCACCTACGGCTGCTATTAATGGAGGACACATATTATTTAGAAGGGATTATAAATTCAAAGAAGGGTTGATTGCTAAAGGTAAGTTTACGAATGAAGGAAGCTCCACAGAATTTGAGCCACTTAATGGCATCATGGTTGTCCTCATGGACGTAGTTAAAGGTTGCGCCATAAGGCTTGGTTAATCGTTGAGTCCACTCACGGGACGCTTTAAGAAAGTCGTAGGCGTTGTCAGCGACACCATCAGTGCCGAGACACCAGATATATGCCACCCCGCCTATCTGCCCTACACCGAACATTGCAAAGGGAACGTCATCGGCATCTAGGACTGTCAGGGTAACGTCATCTGTTT
>Ga0098055_1002071_pt1 | contig 10566 bp, 8 predicted proteins | sample 17_taG_FD_75107 | JGI IMG/M metagenome (GOLD analysis project Ga0098055, IMG submission 75107) | Marine viral communities from the Subarctic Pacific Ocean - 17_ETSP_OMZ_AT15314 metaG | ecosystem: Environmental > Aquatic > Marine > Oceanic | place: Pacific Ocean | collected 2015-01-18 | reverse complement strand
GGTATTTGGCTAAAAAAATAAGTTATGGCAAAAGACATAAAAAAAATAATCGCACAGGAATATATCAAGTGCGCTAAAGATCCGGCGTACTTCATGAAAAAGTACTGTCACATTCAACACCCTACTAGAGGTAGGATTCTTTTCAATTTATACCCTTTTCAATCAGAAGTACTACATTTATTTAGAGACCAGCAGTATATTATTACTTTAAAGTCTAGACAGTTAGGTATTTCAACTTTAGCTGCTGCTTATAGTTTATGGTTGATGTTATTTCATAAAGATAAAAACGTATTAGCATTAGCAACTACACAAGCAACTGCAAGAAACCTTGTTACAAAAACAATGTTTATGTATGACGAGCTACCTAAATGGTTGAAGCTACCAGCAGTAGAAAAGAATAAATTATCACTCAGACTTAAAAACGGTTCAAAAATAACAGCTAAATCATCTAATGCAGATGCTGCAAGATCTGAAGCAGTATCGTTATTATTAATTGATGAGGCAGCGTTTATAGATAATATTGCAGAAACATTTACTGCAGCACAACAAACACTAGCTACCGGTGGACAATGTATGGCTCTATCAACTCCTAACGGAATTGGTAACTGGTTTCATCAGACATGGGATAAAGCAGAAGCAGGTGATAATTCATTTTTACCTATAAGATTACCTTGGACGGTACATCCGGAAAGAAATGAAGAGTGGAGAGAGCAACAAGACAGAGACTTAGGACCTAGGATGGCAGGACAGGAATGTGATTGCGATTTCTTAGCATCTGGTGATACAGTATTTGAACCAGAAGATCTAAGTTTTTACGAACAAACATACTTAAAAGAGCCTGTAGAGAAAAGAGGTATAGACGGTAATTTATGGATATGGGAACAACCAGATTACTCTAAATCTTATATGGTCGTAGCAGATGTCGCTAGAGGAGACTCTAAAGATTATTCTGCATTCCACGTTTTTGATATAGAAACATGCGTTCAAGTGGGGGAATATAAAGGAAAATTATCTCCTAAGGATTATGGAAACGTACTAGTAGCTATAGCAGCTGAATACAACGATGCACTACTTGTAGTTGAAAATGCAAATATTGGGTGGGCTACTATAGAACAGATATTAGAAAGAGAATATAGAAATTTATACTATAGTGCTAAAAGTCAAATGGATACTGTAGAATCATATATGACTAAATACGAAAGAGATCAACTAGTTCCAGGCTTTACAATGTCGGTTAGAACAAGACCATTAGTAATAGCCAAAGCAATGGAGTATGTACGTGAAAAAGCTGTTACAATACAGTCTAAACGTACTTTAGGTGAGATGAGAGTATTTGTATGGAAGAACGGTAAACCACAAGCACAGACAAACTATAACGATGATTTGCTTATGGCTTTAGCAACGGCACTGTATGTTAGAGATACTGCATTAAGGCTAAGACAACAGGGAATGGACCTAGCCAGAGCACAATTATCATCATTTACTAACCTCAATGCAAAAAACCAAGCTGTTATATCAACAGTTGCTTCCCAAGGAAATAATCCGTATATTGTTAAAACACAACACGGCCAAGAAGATATCTCTTGGTTAATTGGATAAACCATATTTATAAATAAACTGTATAGATGGCAGATACTTCACTATTTAAAAGACTAGGTAGACTTTTTTCTTCCGATGTAGTAATAAGAAACATCGGAGGGGACCAACTTAAGGTTGCCGACGTAAATCAGATACAAACCACAGGTAGGTATCAAACTAATTCTTTAATAGATAGATTCTCAAGACTCTACATCTATAATAATAAGAATATATTCAACCCCAATCTGAATTATCAGACACTTCGTATACAGTTATATTCTGATTACGAAGCAATGGACACCGATCCACTAATTGCTTCTACACTAGATATACTAGCAGATGAAGCAACTCTCAAGAATGACATGGGAGAGGTACTTTCCATTAAATCTTCAGATGAAAATATACAAAAGGTACTTTACAACCTATTCTACGACGTACTTAATATCGAATTTAATTTATGGTCATGGACTAGAAATATGTGTAAATACGGTGATTTCTTCCTAAAATTAGAGATTGCAGAAGAATTTGGAGTATATAACGTACTGCCTTATACTGTTTACCATATGACTAGACAGGAAGGACTTGACCCAGAGAATCCTGGTAAGGTTACTTTCCAATTAGATCCAGATGGATTAGCTTCATCACAGGATCCTAACTATATGCCTAAGAGTAACAAAAAGGTAGTAGAGTTTGACAACTACGAGATAGCACACTTCAGACTAATATCAGATACTAACTACCTGCCTTACGGTAGATCTTTTATTGAACCAGCTAGAAAGATATTCAAACAACTTACTTTAATGGAAGATGCGATGTTAATACATCGTATCATGAGAGCTCCTGAAAAGAGAACATTCTATGTTAACGTTGGACAGATACCTCCTAATGAAGTTGAGCAGTTTATGCAAAAGACTATCAACACGATGAAAAAGACACCGTATGTTGACCCTCAAACAGGAGATTACAACTTACGTTTCAATATGATGAATATGATGGAAGACTTCTACCTACCGGTTAGAGGAGGAGATACATCAACAAAAATAGAAACTACTAAAGGATTAGAATACGACGGTACAAACGATATAGAATACCTTAGAGATAAGATGTTCGCAGCATTAAAGGTACCTAAAGCATACTTCGGTTACGAAGGAGACTTAAACGGTAAAGCAACCTTAGCAGCAGAAGACATTAGATTCGCCAGAACAGTAGAAAGACTACAGAGAATAATGGAATCTGAGTTAACAAAGATAGCTCTGGTACATCTATACACTCAAGGGTTTAAAGGTGAGTCACTTACCAACTTCGAAATTAGTCTTACCAACCCGTCTATAATCTTTGAACAAGAGAAAGTAGCATTATTAAAAGAAAAAGTAGATTTAGCATCACAGATGTTAGATACTAAACTATTCCCTACAGACTACATATATGATAATATCTTTAACTTATCAGAAGACCAATATATGGAAATGAGAGACCTTGTAACTGAGGATAAAAAGAGATTATTCAGAATTACACAGATAGAAAACGAAGGAAACGATCCTGCTAAATCAGGTAAGTCCTACGGTACCCCACACGACTTAGCGTCATTATACGGACGTAGACAAGGTGATCAAAAAGGTATGCCATTTGGTAAAGTACCTCCTGGATACGAAGACGATACACCAGGTATAGGGAAAATAGGACCAGAAGGCGGGAGACCAAAAATTAAAGCATCACACTATGGTACAAATGACGGCCTAGGAGGAAGAGATCCTCTTGGAAAGCATGGTATGGAAGGCGGATTTGACTCTGATAACGAAAACGTTAATGAACAGGACGGAACAGCTAAAGTAGATAACACACTAGCTAGATCACTTTTCTATCAAAATAGAGACATTTTCTCTGAAAAGAAGCAAATTATCTTTGAAAGTAAGGAAAAAGAAGAGGATAAGTTACTTGATGAATCACAAATCAAGGATTTAGATAATTAATCACTATTTATAAAGGTAAGGTGTACTTCGTGTACAACAAAACAATAGAATAATGCGCATTAAACACAGTAAGTATAAAAATACCGGGCTAATATTTGAATTGCTAGTCAAGCAGATTGCAGCAGATACCTTAGATAAAAAGGACTCTGCAGCTGTAAGCATTTTAAAAAATAACTTCACAGGAAGAACAGCTTTGGTACGTGAATTCAAATTGTATGAATTTATTCTCAAAAACAAATCAGTATCACAATCTAAAGCAGAGTCTATTGTATCGACTATTATCGAGGTAGCTCGCACTATAGATAGAAAGGTACTTAAAAAACAAAAATATAGTCTAATAAAAGAAATAAAAGAAAGTTACGACTTAGATGAGTTCTTTTCTATTTCTGTTAAAGACTATAAACCATTAGCAGCTTTGTTCTGTTTGATGGAAGCTCATAAAGTTACTGATGTAATAGATCCTAATTTTCTAGTCGATAATAAGACTACTATATTAGAACACCTAACTAAAGAGCAACAAAACAAAAAATTAGTAAGAGATACGTTAATCGAAGAGTATTCAAAATACGATAAAGATTTAAAACTTCTTACATTCAAAATACTATTAGAGAAATTTAACTCTAAATACGGTACACTACTTCCAGAACAGAAAAATATATTAAAAGAATTTATTACTTCAGTTGATTCATCTACTAGATTGAGAAACGTAGTTAATGAAGAATTTAAGAAACTAAAATCTGTTCTTGATAAAATAAAAGTAACCGTAGAAGATGAAATCGTTTCTATTAAGCTACAGGAGATTACAAAAGCAATCAAGCCAGTAGCTAAAACAAAAAGAGTAACTGATGATCATCTTGTAAATATAATGCAGTATTACGAATTGATTAAGGAACTAAAGTTACTATGAAAGTAAGCGAGCTTAAGGAACTTATTAAAGAAGTATTACAGGAATTGAATGAACAAAGTGCTACCAATGCAGGTGGTGCTTCTTTTACACCCGGTACTGGAGCGCAATATGCGACTCCTAATGCTTTTTCTAAGAAAGGAAAAAAGAACAATGCAACTAAGTATGCAGAGAAGCTTGGGTATAAAGTAGCTAAAACAAAAAAAAGACCACATAACACAAAAATGTTTGACTATCTAGATGAGAACAATACAAGAAAAATATAACGCAATACTAGAGGGTAACTTCTCTAAGTCTCAATTTGTTAAAGATGCAAAGAGAGAATTATCTCAATTTCTATCTCCATTTAATGGATATGAAGATACAGTAAGTATTCTTAAAAGCAAAGGAGTAATATTCGAAGCTGCAAAAAAAGAAGTACCGCACTACGATAAACCAGAACCTGGTTACTCTATCGAAACTATCGAAAGAGGAGTAGATTACGAACTAGAAGGAATGGGACTAATGTCTCAAGAAACAGTATCAGAAGAGGACTACGCTAAGGCAAAACAAAAAGCTGAAAAGAATCTGAAAAAAGATCCTAATCACTACTTACATTTATTAGCAGGAGAATCTAAAAAAGTAGACAAACATGATCAAATGGTTCCAGTAAAAAAGAACAACCATGTAGATACTATTAATGGGTTAAAGAAAGCTGAATTAAGAGAGGATATAGACCCTACGTTAGATCCTTATGAAGATAGAGGAGAAATACTTAAACAAGTAATGTCTCTTTTAGTGAGAGAAAAAGGAGCAAGCAGAGAAGAACTTAAAGGCTTTATTAGCACTCATATGGAAGACATATTAAATGCTCCAGATGATGCATCTATTGTGGATGAATTCGAACATTACATATCTGTTAACAACGATTATGTAGACGAAAAGAAAGGTAAAGACCATGACGGAGATGGAGACATCGACTCAGATGATTATATGATGGCTAAGGACAAAGCTATTAAAGGAGCAAAGAAGGAAGGTATACATGATAAAGATATTTTATCAAGACCTATTTCTAACCCTGCTGCTGGTGACTATAACATGCCACCTGAAATGGCAAAAGACCACAATGATGATAGATCATATTCTGCAATAATATCAAAATATAGAAAACAAATTAATGATCCTAGTATATCTGATGAAGAATTAGAGTACATATTAAGCGGTTCAGGAAACCCTAGAATGGGTGGGACTCCTGGTGCTATCAAAAGAGTTATTCAAGATAGAAACCAAAAATCTATCAGTGAAGGAGACAACAACTTTAAAGAAGGAGATAAAGTCTCTGTATCTATGAGAGGAACTAAAGCCGATGGGCCGGAAGAAGCAACAATAATTGCTATGGATCCATCTGGAGTTGCTATAGTTAAAAATGCAGAAGGACGTGAAGATGAAGTATACATTAAAGATATGCAACCTGCTAAACAAGCAAGTGAAGCAACAGGAGGACCAGATCATCAAAAACTAGAAGATTTGGGATACAGTGCTGGAGAAAAAGCATTAATGGGTATAGACGATGAAATCTTCAATCATCCGAACTTTGATAGTTTTGTAAGTGGTTTTATGAAAGGGTTCAAAGATAATCTGGAAGCAAGCCAAGACTTTGCAGCACACTATTATATTAACGAAGGTAGACGTAGAAAAATGAAAGGCGGTAAAGTCGTAACAGAAAATGATTACGAAACCGGAGGATATGTAGAGTCTATGGGACCAAGATTAGATAAGGCACTTAAAGCACTTACAATCGTTTGGGATGAATGGAAAAACGGTCCAGCTACTGAACCAGGAATGATCCCTTTTGCTAAAAAAGATTTAGTAAGCTATATAGATAGTAAGATATTAGAAGGAGACGATATAGCAGAAGAGAATATAGAAGAGTATCAAGATATTAAAGAAGCATTCAAAGCTATAATTTCTAAAGTACTTCAAGAAGAAGTAATTAACGAAGCAGCAACAGGTAATTTATCTAAAGTAGCTACTTCTTATGACGATTTCGAAGGTATGCAAACAGCTGTTAACAGTCTAGAAAATGTAGTAACAGAAGTTGAATCATTTTATGCAAAGACTAAAGAAAAGATACAAAAGGTATACGATAGCTTTAAAGATATTAAGAACACAGAAGGATTAGCAGTTGGAGCTATGTTAGGCCCAGCAATAGAATCAGCTTTCAGAAAAGACTTAATGCCGGTAACAGAAAAAGGATTTACTAGAGGATTAGAAATGCCTAAAGTAAAAATGTTAGAAACAGACGGCATAGCAGAGGAAGAATTGGATGAGAAAGAAACTGTATTTAAACCAGTTACTGAAAACAGAAAATTTAAGTACACTAAAAGAAAGTAAATTATGGCAAATGTATTAGTAAATGTTACACCATTTAAATCTATCCTTAAAGAATCTAAGGAAAGACCAGGAGTATATGAAGTTGAAGGAGTAATGCAAAGAGCTGGTGCAAAAAACCAAAATGGAAGAATATACGAAAAAGACCTCTTAATGAGAGAGGCTAAAAAGTATGTTGATGAATTCGTTAAAAACGGAAATGCTTTCGGAGAATTAGATCATCCAGAATCAGCAGTAGTATCTCTTAAGAATGCTTCACATGTAGTTAAAGAATTATATTGGAATGGAGATGATCTAATGGGTAAAGTAGAATTACTTAATACACCAGCAGGTAATATAGTAAAAGAGATAATAAAAGCAGGACATACCATAGGAATATCTTCTAGAGGTACCGGTTCAGTACAACAAACAAATGAAGGGTACTTAGAAGTACAATCAGATTTTGAATTAGTATGTTGGGACTTTGTATCTAATCCATCTACACACGGAGCTTTTATGAATCCTGTATCACTTAACGAAGGTACTCAACAAGTAGACAAGTACGGAAAGGTACACAGTATAATTAACGATATATTAAGAGCATAAGCAAAAACACATAATATATAAAGACCTTTACAGAAATGTAAGGGTTTTTTTTGTTTTTGTAAAATGTATATATTTATATACAAATATACAGTTCCTTATACTGTATTAAATCAAGAAAAAAAACTTCACATTACGATTACAATAATCGTACGAACACACAAATTTTATTAGAAATGGCAAACAAAGATTTATTCAAGCAAGCTATTGCTGAAGCTAAATCTGTAAGAGAAGCTGCTATTGCTAACGCTAAAGAAGCTTTGGAAGAGACTTTAACTCCTCATCTTAAAGACATGTTAGCTGCTAAACTTCAAGAAATGGATGATTCATCTAAAGACGAAGAAGTAGTTAAAGAAGTCGAAGGAGAGGTAGAAGAAGGAATGGACAAAGACAAAAAAGACGAAGCAATCGAAGAAACTTTCACAGAGGAAGAAGAAGTAGTAGATGCTGAAGACGAAGCTGACATTGATTCAGAAGAATCTGAAGAGGAAGCTGAAGAAGAAGAAGAGGTAGAGGTAAAGGACATGGAAGTGGACGACCTTAAGGACCTTATCCGTGATATTATATCTCAAGAAATGGGAGCTGAAGGAGAGGAAGAAATTCCTGGAGAAGAGCTACCAACAGACGATATGATCGGAGCGGAAGACGAAGAAGAAATTGACTTAGACGAATTACTTCGTGAAATTACAGAAATGTCTGATGAAAAGAAAGACGAAGAAGTAGTTTCTGAAGAAGAAGTAACTGAGGAATTATCTGAAGAAGGTATTGAAGAAGTAGTAGATCCTGTAACGGTAGGAGCTGGAGTTGCTGCCATATTTGGCGGTGCAGCTGGACTATCACACTTAATGGACAAACTTGAAGCTGGAGAATTTGGAGACAGAGGAAAAAAATTAGCTCAAGGATTACGTAAAGCAGGAGGAGCTGCAGCAAGCGTTACTCAACACAGAAATGAAGCTGAAATCTCAGAAGACGGGATAGAAGAGGTTACTCCTCCAGCATCTGTAGGTGAGTTTGGTAAAGTGTCTGCGACTATGGAAGAAGTTGAATTAGAAGAATCTAGTGAACTAGAAGAAGCTATGGCAACTATTGAAGAGTTGAAAGCACAGTTACAAGAAGTGAACCTTCTTAACGCTAAGTTACTTTATGTAAATAAAGTTTTCAAATCAAGTAGTTTAACTGAATCGCAAAAAGTAAGTGTTATCGCAGCATTCGATAAAGCCGAAACAGTTAAAGAAGTAAAATTAGTATTCGAAACTGTATCTGATAACGTAGTTGGAAAAACTGCTAAAAGTACAATTAAAGAAGCTAGATTAGGTATGGCAAGTAAAGCAACTGGAACAACAGCTTCTAAACCAGAAGTAATTTCAGAAGTAAGCGATGCTGTAAAAAGAATGCAAAAATTAGCAGGAATTATAAAATAAATTTTAAAAAAGACAAATTTTAATTATGGAAATTAATCAATTATTAGAAGGGTCTCAAAGTAACTTCAAAAACTTGCAAGCAGATGCTTCTCGTTTAGCAGACAAATGGACTCAATCAGGACTCTTAGAAGGATATTCTAACGAGATCGAGAAAAACAACATGGCTATGATTCTTGAGAATCAAGCAAAACAAATTGTATCTGAAGGATCTTCAACTGGAACAGGTGGAAGCTTTGCAGCAGGTGGAGGAGAGCAATGGGCAGGAGTAGCTTTACCATTAGTACGTAAGGTATTCGCTCAAATCGCATCTAAAGATTTTGTATCTGTACAACCAATGAACTTACCTTCAGGACTTGTATTTTACTTAGACTTTAAATACGGAACAGCAAAAGACGATAAAACTCTTAACGAGAATATGTACGGTAATGTATCTACTGCTAACGATAAGATGGACGTAGACGAAGATGCATCAGGAGGTTTATATGGAGCTGGAAGATTTGGATATTCAATCAATACAGTAGCAGCAGCAGCAGCAGCAGTAACAGTAGCAAACGCTGAGTTAGTAGATATTAACTACGATGCTGAATTGACATTAGCAGACTATGATACAGTTGCTATCGCTTTACCAGCAGATGCTGATAAAGAAGGAGTAAGAGCTTTCAGTCTTGTAGGAATAGCAGTACTACCTCAATACACTAAGATTGTAGGATCTACTGTAGAATTTGTAGTAGCTAATGGAGCAGTAACAGATGCCGCTTCACATGTATTAAACTACCACGTACAGCCAGCAGACAATGCTAGAGGAGACTTTGAAGATGCTGGAACTTTAGCACCAATTGCTATCCCAGAAATTAATGTAGAACTTGCTTCTGAAGCAATTGTAGCTAAGACTAGAAAGTTAAAAGCACAATGGACACCAGAATTCTCTCAAGATCTTAACGCATACCACAGTATTGATGCTGAGGCTGAGTTGACTTCTTTATTAAGTGAGTATATCTCAATGGAGATTGACTTAGAGATCTTAGATATGTTAATTCAAGATGCTGTAACTGTTGAAAAGTGGTCAGCTGTAAATAACAAAACTTGGAACGGATCAGCTTGGTCATCATCTACAGCTGCTAGTTCTGACTTCTACAATACTCAAGGACAGTGGTTCCAAACATTAGGAACTAAAATCCAAAAAGTATCTAACAAAATTCACCAGAAAACGTTAAGAGGTGGAGCAAACTTCTTAGTATGTTCACCTTCTGTAGCAACAATCTTAGAATCAATTCCAGGATATGCTGCTAACACAGACGGAGACAAAATGGATTTTGCTTTTGGAGTACAAAAAGTAGGTTCATTAAACGGACGTTACAAAGTATATAAGAACCCTTATATGACTGAAAACACAATCTTAACAGGATACAGAGGTTCTCAGTTCTTAGAAACGGGTGCTGTTTATGCTCCTTACGTGCCATTAATGATGACACCTCTAGTATACGATCCAACTACCTTCACACCACGTAAAGGTATCATGACTCGTTATGCTAAGAAAATGATCAGACCAGAATTCTACGGAAAGATTTTCATTAGCGATTTAGCTACTGTATAATCTGAATTAGATTTCAATTATATCAAGAGAGGCCTTCGGGCCTCTTTTTTTTTGGTTATATAACAAATTTTTCCTATATTTATAGATAAGAACAATAACGTTATTATATATGCCTTCAAACCACCATACGGACGAAGTATTCGCTCC